>Ga0247844_1003253_pt1 | contig 24279 bp, 39 predicted proteins | sample LaCtaG_FD_192421 | JGI IMG/M metagenome (GOLD analysis project Ga0247844, IMG submission 192421) | Freshwater microbial communities from meromictic Lake La Cruz, Castile-La Mancha, Spain - LaCruzMarch201714.5m_1 | ecosystem: Environmental > Aquatic > Freshwater > Lake | place: Spain: Castile-La... | reverse complement strand
ATAGAAATATACAATTACAACGGGCAACGAATAGTTAACGAACTGAAATACCAAACAGGAATGTTAAACAGCGACATAGCAAAGGAGTTACCTAAAAACGTAGTTGTTTACGCTGATTCAAGCGAACCAAAATCTATTGATGAAATAAGACGTTACGGAATAACGATTAAAGGCGTTACAAAGGGCAAGGATTCAATTAATTACGGTATTGATATAATGCAACAACAAAACTATTTAGTAACGTCAAACAGCACTAATTTAATTAAAGAATTACGCGCGTATTGTTGGGATCAAGATAAAACAGGAAAGCAATTAAACAAACCGCAGGGCAAACAAGATCATGGTATTGATGCGCTACGTTACCACGAAATGGAAACGTTAGGGTTAAATTCAAATTACGGCAAATATTTTATTAGATAATTTACACTAATGACAGACGAACTACCGATAATGGTGCGCACAGTTGAGCAATTTATAGAAGATAAAACTGGTAAAAAGGTTAAAATAATATTTGACGACCCTATGAAAATACGGATGCACATAACAATGTTAAACGAAGCGTACAATATTGCGCTTACTTACTACAATAACCTTAAAAAATAGTTATAACAATATGAAAACGGAAATCTACGTACCTACAAAACTTGCTGAAATACCTTTACAGAATTACCAAAAATTTATGAAGGTAATTAACAATTCCAACGATCAAGAATTTATTGCCGAAAAAACAATCGAAATATTTTGCGGATTAAATTTAAAAGAGGTGATTAAAATTAAATGGAGCGATGTAAAAGATTTAGCGTTACATTTTAATAAATTGTTTCAAGAAAAACCAAAATTTCAAAGTACGTTTAAAATTCAAAATATGGAGTTTGGATTCATTCCAAATTTAGACGAAATAACATTTGGAGAATATATTGATTTAGAAAGCAATATAACCAGCGTTGACAATTTCCACAAAGCAATGGCCGTAATGTACAGACCTATCAAAACACGAATAAAAGATAAATACGAAATAACACAATACACTGGCACAAATGAATTCAGCGAGTTAATGAAGTTCGCACCTTTAGACGTAGTAATGGCAGCGAGTGTTTTTTTTTGGAATTTAGGAAACGACTTAGTAAACAATTCGCTTTCTTATTTGGAGATGGAAATAACGAAGAATCCGAAACTAATGATTACAGCGAACGAACGCAGTTTGGAAAGCACTGGGGTTGGTATAACTCAATCTATGCAGTCGCTCAAGGAGATGTTACCAAATTTGATGAAGTTACAAGGCTTGGACTTCGCAAGTGTCTTACCTTTCTTACTTATGAACGACAAAAAAACGAAATTGAACAACGCGAATTAAACAAAAGAATAAAACATGGGTAACTTTTACACAATAATTGACACGTTAAAAAACCATTTGGATAATGACGCGATAGTAAACACGGTTACAACGGGAGATATTTTTCAGGTCGACTTAGGCAAGCAAACAATATTTCCGCTTTGTCATATTATAGTAAATTCGGCGGTTTTTGAATCTAATGTAATTCGTTTTAATATTAGTTTATTGGCTATGGATATTGTCGATATATCAAAAGACGAAGTAACAGAAATATTTATTGGTAACGACAACGAACAAGATGTTTTAAATACCCAATTAGCAATTTTAAACAGACTATACGAAATGTTAAGACGTGGCGATTTGTACTCAAATAATTTTGTGGTGGATGGTAACCCAACGTGCGAACCATTTGCAGAACGATTTGAAAACTATTTAGCTGGTTGGACAATGACTTTCGATATTTTAGTTGCAAACAATATGACAATTTGTTAATGAGTGAAACATTAAAAGCTTTACAGAAATTCAGGGACTTAGTAATAAATGAAGCGAAGGCAAATTTACGCAGTCAAGGAAAAGACGCAAGCGGAAAACTTTCTAATTCAATTCAAGGTGAAGTAAAACAGATGCCTAATTCAATAGGTATTTATTTTAATATGTTACCTTATGGTAATTTTCAAGACAAAGGAGTTTCAGGAACTAAAAGAAAATTTAACACGCCTTATTCTTATACAACAGAAACGCCGCCACCAAGTAAATTGGATAAATGGATAGTTAGAAAAGGAATTGCACCACGAAGTAAAACGGGGAAGTTTCAGAGTAGAAAAGGAATTCAATTTGCAATTGCGCGAAGTATTTTTTATAAAGGTATTAAACCAAGTTTATTTTTTACTAAGCCATTTGAAAAAGCATTCAAAACTTTGCCAGACGTTTTAATAGATAAATACGGATTAGATGCCGAACAACTTTTAAACCAAATATTAGACACGAATTTAAAAAATATAAAATGAGTATTTTCGCACGAAGCCCACATATTATTTCAGTAGCCGAAATATTAAACACTGGTAGTAAAATTGAATTGTTTTTATGGAACGGTACAGGAAGCGCACCGGCAAGCCCACAATATACGTTAAGTAAATTAATTTCAGCGACAAACAATATTAAAACGGAATATAACATAAGCCCGTATATTAGAGAATATATTACATTCAATACAAGGCAACAACCGTACAACGCATGGACGGCAAGCCAAACAACGCAATACGTAAACGTAAAAGTTAAACGCTATAAATTAGTTTCAGGAACTTACACTTTATTAGACACAACCGATTATTTAGGTTACAACGGATTCGGATATTACGAGGAAGGTTTTAATCCAACTTTAAATTACGATATTTTACACGACGAAGGCACGTTTAATTATTTGTACGATGGTTTGGCGCCGTCAGTTTTTGCAAGTAGGCGACCAGGTTTTATTATGGTTAAAACGGGAACAAGTTACAAAGCACGTTACAGAAACTTAGTTACCGCAGTCGAGTTTACGCAAGCACTAACCAACAACGCGTTAATAGACGTTTTAAAAGTATATCAAAACAATTTTAGTAGTGGTAATGTTTTAGAAATTTTAAACACGGGAGACGCGGTTATTTGGAGCGCGACTTTTATTCCAAATCAAAATTGTAAATACGATCCAGTACTTTGTGATTTCGTAAATAAATACGGATGCTGGCAAAGGACTTATTTTTACGCTGCGAGTAACGACACGTTAACGGTAGATAGTCAGGAATATAATTTAATGCAAACAAACACGAATTATAATACTATTCAAGGACAAAGGCAAGTATTTAACAACAACGGAAAAAAGTCTATTAAAGTAAATACGGATTGGGTTACTGAAGATTACAAAGAATTATTACGGCAAATAATGTTAAGCGAAAAAATAATTATTAACAATTACCCAGCTAAGTTGAATTCTAAAACCACCGAGTTATTTAAAAACATAAATACTAAAATGATTAACTATTCTTTAGAGTTTGAATTCGCATTTGATGTAATTAATTCAGTTGTTTAATGGAACGCAAAGTACAAATATTTATAGAACCGATTTTTGATAGTGGTAATTTTAAAGAGTTAGAATTATTTAACGACGAAACAATAGAAGTTACTTCAACTATTCAAAACATTGCAGATATTTCAAAAGTTTTTACAGACGTTAGCTTGAGTTTTAGCGTTCCTGCAAGCCCTATTAATAATTCTATATTTCAACACTTTTACGAATCAGACGTAGACGCAAGCGTAGATCATAGCATAAAAAGAAAAGCGTATATTGAAATTGATTTAACACCGTTTAGAACGGGTAAAATAAGTTTGGAAAAATCCAACGTAAAAAAAGGAGTAGCAGATAGTTATCAAATAACATTTTACGGCGATTTGTTAAGTTTAAAAGATAAATTTGGAGAAGATAAATTAAGCGACATAAAAGAGTTAAACGATTATTCGCACGAATATACGGCAACCGAAGTTTACAATAGAATAACAGACGATGCAGTAGACTACGATGTTCGTTACCCTTTGATTAGTTGGAAGAATTTATGGCAAATTAGTGGGGTTGGAACTTACGACATAACACAAAATGCACACCCTATTTTTTACAATGAGTTATTTCCAGCTATTAAAGTCGAAAAAGTTTTAAGCGCAATTGCAACAAAATACGGAGTTACATTTGCGGGGTCGTGGTTAACTGATTTAAGATTTACAAAATGCTTTTTACTATTAAAAAACGTATTAGAAAAAACATATATTACAGCACCATTAAACGTAGATATTTTAACATTTTCAGCTGGAGGGGGTGATTATTTTAATATTGCAAATGACACGTTAACAGTTTCATATATTGATGATATAATAACGCCCGGTACTCTTATACCATACGCTTTAGAACACAATATAATTGTAATAATGAGTAGCGTTTCTTCAGCTTCGGCGGGTTATTTTATAGACGTTTACCAAAACGGCACTTTTTACGCAACTCAAACAGGGGTAGGAACAGCAACCAAAACCATTTCAGTAGCGCAATTACAAAACGTACCCGGATTAAATTCAGTTTTCACAATTAAAGTTCGTTCAAATGAAAATATTAGTTTTAATTGTAGGTTTAGATATGTACAAACGTATTTTTATATTGATGGCAGCGGAAACGTTATTGAACAAACCCAAACATATAATACAACGGCAAGCACGCAAACATTTTCGGGTAATGTAGATTTAGCGACGTTGGCACCAGAAATTAAAGTAGGAGATTTCCTGTCAGGAATAATAAGAGAATTTAACCTAACTTGTTTCGGAACGTCAGTAGATAATTTTACTTTGCAACCGTTGGATGAGTGGTATAATACAGGCGCGATTGTAGATATTACAGAATATACCGATATTGATTCAATAGACGTAGAAAGAATAAAGTTATATAAAAAGATTTCGTTTCAATATCAAGAAAGCGAAAGTTTTATGAATAAGAATTTTAAAAGTTTATTCTTTAGAGACTACGGAAACACGAATACAAGTTACGATTATGACGGCGCGGAATATTCAGTAGAAGTTCCATTTGAAAATTTAATGTTTAACAAATTTACGGGTACTGATTTACAAGTGGGTTACCATTTAAACGAAACATTTCAAAGCTACGTGCCTAAACCGACTTTGCTTTATATGTACGATCAAAAACCGTGTACGTTTAAATTTTATAATGGAACAACACACGTAACCGTTTCGGATTATATGCCGTTCGGACAAGATACGATAATACAAGGAATTGATTACTCATTAAATTTTAGCGCGGATGAAAGCACGCTATTAAATTTAGCCAGCGAAAACAATTTATTTGCCATATATTATTTTGGTTATTTAACTAATTTATACAATCTTAAAAACCGTTTAATTAACGTTAAAACAGTTTTGCCGATTAGCTTATTAACTAACTTAAATTTGAATGATCGGTTAATTATTCGCGACAAAAGATATATTATAAACGAAATGAAATCAAACCTACGAACTGGTGATGTTAATTTCAGTTTGTATTTAGATTTTAGACCCGTTAATCCACCGTCAATAAACACGGTTAGTTCGTTAGGTGCGTGTTACGATTATTTAATAAACATAGAAAGAAATTCATTTGCGAATTTAACAAGTAGTTTAGTTGGTGTTACAATAAGTCCGAACCCGTTAACAACAAGTGGATTTGTAACGATATGCTTACCAGCAAACACAACGGGAATAGAACGTACAATAACAATTACCATAACAATAAATAACAGAGACGGGAATACATTAATTAATTATTTATATATAATTCAACAAGCATGATAGAATTAATTTTAGAACTATTAAAAACAGAGGATTTTTACGGTGTTTCTGAAATTGTGGACGTGGCAAAAGGAAAACACGAATTAACGGGAAATGTAAAAAAGATATTTAAACAAGAAATACGCAAAGCGAAATGTCAGAAAAAAGAACGGTTGAATTAGAAATAAAAGACAATAGCAAAAGTTTAAAGTCTCAATATAAAGAAGCCGTTGTGGAACTTCAAAAGTTAAGCGCGCAATACGGTGAAAGCAGTACACAAGCAATTAATGCGGCAAAAGCAGCAGCGGCATTAAAAGATCAAATTGAAGATGTAAACGATGCTATTCAAGCGCAAAAAGGCGAGGGGGCATTTATTGCTATGGGAAAATCTATAAGTGCGGTTGCAAGTGGTTTTAGTGCGGTGGAGGGTGCTATGGGTTTAGTTGGCGCACAAAGTGAGGATGTTCAACAAGCGATGTTAAGGGTACAGAGTGCAATGGCTTTGGCGCAAGGTTTGCAGGGTTTAGAAGATGCAGGAAGAGCGTTTAAGCTGTTGGGTGCGGTTGTTAAATCAACAGCAGTAGGGCAAGGTTTATTAACGGCAGCAACCGTAGCATATAACTTTGTATTAGGCGCAAGTACAATAGGTTTAAAACTGTTTAGAACAGCTTTAATAAGTACGGGTATAGGTTTGTTAGTTGTTGGGGTTGGTTTATTAGTTGCTAATTTTGATTCAATAGTAGGAGTAGTAAAAAAAGTTGTTGGTTGGTTTGGTGGGTTAAGCGGAACAATGAAAAATGTTTTATCCGTAATATTTCCGTTTATAGGTATGATTCGTTTAGTAGTCGCAGGATTAGAAGCGTTAGGAGTTGTTGAAAACGAAGCGGAAAAAAAGCAGCGTTTAATTGATGAAGCAACTATAAAACGCCACCATAAAAGAATGGACGAAATCGCAAAAGAAAAAGCGTTACGCGAAAAGTTGCATAAAACAATGGCAGAGGCTTATAATAACCAAGACAAAGCCGCAGCGCGTGAAATAGCATTATTAAAAGCCCAGGGAAAAGATACAACCGCGTTGGAGCGTGCGCGTTTACAAGCAACTATAAATTATCAAGCGAATTTACAAAACGAAAGCGCAGCTATATTTAATCAAAATAAAGAGAAACACGAATTAACAAAAGCGGAATTATACGCTATTGGAGTTCGTGCTGACGACTGGAAAGAATATAATAAATACTTAGCCAGTTATACTTCAAGACAAAAGGATTTATTAGCGGATAATAAAGCTGCAAACGAAGCGCGAAAAGACGCCGTTAATCAATTAGAGATATTTGAAATTGAGGTAAATAAAAGAAACGCGGAAAGTCAAAGTAATTATAATAAAAGTAGTATTGATTCAGGAAATAAAACAGCCCAAACACAAATAGATATTACAAGGCGTTTAGAAGATGAAAGTTTACGAATAAAAGACGAAGGACGCCAAAAAGAATTAGACGCGTTAGACTTACAATATAAACGTAAAGAAGAAGATGCTAAAACAGAATTTAAAAACGACATAGACAAAGTAAGCAAATTAGCTAAATTAAACGCGCAAGCGGTTATAAGCAAAAAAATAGATGAAAAAAAAATCAATGACAAATACGATAAATTAGACAAAGAAGCAGCAGCAAAAGCCTTGGAAGATAAAATTAAACTTCAGGACGAACAATGGTATGCGCTACAAAAAGTAAAAAACTCACAACGGGAACAAGAATTATTAGATTTACATATAGCATACGACAAAGAATATGAATTAGCGGAAACGAATGCGGAATTACAAAAAGCTTTAACCGATAAATTCAATAAAGATAACGCAGCAATAAATAAAAAGTACCGTACTGAAGAAAAAATTGCAAAAGCTGAAGCGGATCAAAAAGAGGCTGAAAGAATAAAAGAATTAAATGATTTACGATTAAACGCGGCAAAAGACACGTTACAAGTTATATCAAATCTTACTGATTTATTTGCGGGTAAAAGTAAAACACAACAAAAGAAAGCGTTTCAAATTCAAAAGGCGGTTAGTATAGCAGGCGCAACTATTGACACGTACAAAGCGGCAAACGCTGCCTTTGCAAGTGGTTCGGCTATTAATCCAATATTTGGTGCAATTTCAGCAGCCGCAGCAATTACGGCGGGTTTATTAAATGTTAAAAAAATAGCATCCCAAAAGTTTGAAGGCGGTGGGGATTCTGGAAGCGGTGCTTCAGGTGGTGGTGGTGGTGGTGGTGGTGGTTCTATAACGCCACAATTTAACACGGTAGGAAATAACGGAATTAATCAATTAGCGCAATTACAACAACAACCAACGATGGCTTATGTAGTTAGTGGACAAGTAACAAGCCAACAAGCGTTAGACAGAAATAGGGTACAAAATTCAAGTTTTTAAGTTAAAAATATATGAAAAAGTTTGAAATTATAGAACTATTAATAGACGAAACAAAAATAGAAATGGGAATTAATGCCGTTTCAGTTGTTGAAAGCCCAGCAATAGAGGAAAACTTTGTAGCGTTAAACGAACACAAAATAGAACTAAAAGAGGTTGATGCCGAAAAGCGTATTTTAATGGGAGCCGCGTTGATTCCAAATAAACAAATTTACAGACGTATTAAAGACAAAGAATTTTACATATTTTTTAGTAAAGACACAATCCGAAAAGCAAGCGAATTATTTTTGATGCGATCAAACCAAAACAACGCTACGATCGAACATGAAAAGAAAATGTTAGAGGGGATGAGTGTAGTTGAAAGCTGGATAATAGACGACGAAAAAACGGATAAAAGCCGATTATACAACTTTAATTTACCAAAGGGAACTTGGATGATTTCCATGAAAGTAAACAACGACGAAATTTGGAAAAAGGTAAAATCTGGTGAAGTAAAAGGCTTTTCAATCGAAGGTTATTTTATCGATAAATATGATATGGCCGCGCATGAAGATGAAGCGATGTTAAACAAGCTAAAAGAATTGATTTTAGATTATGAGAACACAAAGTAAAGTTAGTCCGTTAGGTGGTAAACGTGGATGTTTATGTAAAAACGGAAGTTACAGTTCCAAATGTTGCGACGGTAGTTTACAAGCGCAAGGAATAGGGCAAACGGCAAGCGTACCGCCACAAAATGTTACGGTAACAGAAACTAACGGTGTGCGAACTACGGTAAGGGAAAACGGTTAAAAAGGGAACAAATTAAAATAACAAAAGTTAATAAGTTAAATAAAGTAATATGAATACAAGAAAAACAGTTTATAATAAGTTGTTTAGGGAAAATACAGAGTTAGCAAAACACGAAGTTGACTTGGGTTCAATGCAATCTTTAGAATCCGATATAATAGAAATGCAATATGGTATAAAAAAGATTAAAGAACTAAAAAAGGAAATAAAAGCAACTTACGAAAAAACAGTTGGAAAAATTGATACAGATTTAAGCGAATATGAAAACAAGTCTAAAGATGTTGGAATAGAGCCTGAAAAAGTAGAATCATTTAAAAAACTAAAGGATTTAAAAATAGAAATGGAAAACTTAATAAAAGAAAAATGAAAAATAGTCTAATAAACCAAATCAAAACTTTACTCGGAATGGAAGTAAAGTTAGAACAAATGAAACTGGCAGATGGTGTAACAGTTTTTGAAGCTGATACATTTGAACCCGAAATGGAAATTGTTATCGTAACAGAAGACGAACAAAAAATACCAGTACCCGTTGGAGAATACGAAATGGAAGACGGAAGAATTTTAATAGTACAAAACGAAGGTATTATTTCCGAAATTAAAGAAATGGAAACGGAAGTTGAAGCACCTGAAGTTGAAGAGGAAGTTGTAGTAGAAACTGAAAAGAAAGAGGAAATGGAAACCGCAAAAGAAGCACCTAAAAAAACTATTGAAAGCGTAGTTAAAGAAACTTTCTTTGCAGAAATTGAAGCCTTGAAAACTGAAAACGAAAAGTTAAAAGCGGAGTTAGCAAAAATAAACGAAGTTAAAGAAACAGAATTAAGCGAAGTAAAACCTATTTCATTTAATCCAGAAAATAACAACCCTATCGAAATAACAAGATTAGCTCCAAAAAAACCGCGCACGATTATGGATTCAGTTTTAGACAAATTAAATAAGTAAATAATAATTTTAAAATAAAAAAAAATGCCAACATTAGTATCGATTTCAAATGACGAATTACGTCAATTAGTACAAACTTCAGTAATAAGCGCAGCGACTACTTTAACAGCGGCGGATTCAGGAAGACATTTTTCTTTGAATGCAGCAGCGGGCGCACAAATTACTTTACCAGCGGTGGCAACTTCAGCGGGTTTAAATTTCCGATTTACAGTACAAGCGTTATTCGCCACAACTGCATGGACAATTTTAGCGGCTTCAAATGTTATTCAAGGAGGGGCAATTGTGAATTCAGTTAACGTACCGGGAGCAAATGAAAATACAATTACGTTCGCACACGCAACCGACACAATCGGGGATTTTATTCAATTACATTGCGACGGTGTTAATTGGTACGCTTCAGGAGTAGGAACAACAGCAGGCGCAATTACATTTACAGCAGTTTAATCTTTAAAAATTTATATAATGAAAAACATTAATTTAAGTACAACAACGTCAATTACAACGACGTACGCTGGAGAGTCAGCAGGGAAATACATTGCAGCGGCTTTGTTAAGCGCTCCAACGTTAGAAAAAGGCGGTATTACTATTATGCCTAACGTAAAGTTCAAACAAGTTATTAAAAGAGTAGCTACGGACAATATTATTAAAAATGCAACTTGTGATTTTGACCCAACAAGTACAATTACATTAACTGAAAAAATATTACAACCAGAATCATTCCAAGTTAACTTACAACTTTGTAAAACTGACTTTAGATCGGATTGGGATGCTATTCAAATGGGTTATTCAGCATTCGATGTTTTGCCAAAATCATTTGCAGATTTTTTAATCGCGCACGCTGCGGAAAAAGTTGCTGCGGGTATTGAAACTTCAATTTGGCAAGGTGTTGATGCTAATGCGGGTCAGTTCGCGGGAATTATGACACAATTAGATGTTGATGCAGCTTTACCAGCAGGTCAAAAAATTGCGGGTACAACAGTAGATGCTACAAACGTAATCGCTCAATTAGGTTTAATAATTGATGCTTTACCAGCGGCTTTGTACGGTAAAGAGGATTTAACTTTGTATGTTTCAAACAACATTTATAGAGCGTATGTTCGTGCGTTGGGTGGCTTTGCTGCGGGTGGAGTTGGAGCAAACGGTTACGATAATAAAGGAACAAACCAAGTTTTGAACAATATTTATTTTGACGGTGTAAAAATCTTTTTAGCTGATGGACTTGCAAATAATACGGCGTTATTAGCGCAAACTTCCAACTTATATTTTGGTACTGGTTTATTGAATGATAATTCTATGAATGAAGTTCGTATTATAGATATGTCAGAAAATGACGGTTCGCAAAATGTACGTGTAATAATGAGATTTACGGCAGATGTGAAATACGGTTTTGCTTCGGATGTTGTTTCTTATGGAATTTAATTTTTAAAAAATAATAATATGAGTTGCGATATATCCGACGGAAGACTGGAAGCGTGCAAAGACGCGATTTCAGGGTTATTAAATATTTATTTTATTAATTACGGCGATTTACCGATGCCGACCACGTCAAACCCAACCTATGACGCCGTAAATACGGACGTTATTCAAGCATGGGTACCAGACGCACAACTTTCTTTGTATAAATTTGAATTGAAAGGAGCAAACGGATTTGAACAAACTATTCAAACGTCGCGTGATAATGGTACTACTTTCTTTGAGCAAGTATTAACAATACAATTAAAGAAACAAGACGCTATAACGCATAAAAACGTTAAATTGTTAGCTTATGGACGTCCACGAATTGTGGTTGAAACAAGAGATCACCAATACTTTTTAGCGGGATTAGACCAAGGATGCGATGTTACTACCGGCACTGTTTCAAGTGGCACTGCGATGGGTGATTTTAACGGTTATAATTTGACATTTACTGCGATGGAAAAATTACCAGCTAACTTCTTAGAATGTACAACCGAAGAGGAATTAAAAATATTGTTTAACGACACTGCAAACAATGCACTAGTTGTTTCTTAAAACAATATTACTTTATAAATTACCCTCACTTTATAGTGGGGGTTTTTTATTTGGATCAAAATTGAACTTTTTTAGTTATATATATATGATTGTTTTAACTACTACTACAACGCCACAAACATTTAACTTTATTCCACGAAGTTCAAATTTTGATTTAGTTCAAATTACAGATGAATTAACAAATAAAACAGTAGTAATTGACACGTACACTTTTACGGAGGGCGATTATTACAGTACGTTGCAATCTACATTTAATTTAGTAGAAAATCGTTTTTATATTTTAACAATTAAAGACGGAAATCAAACAGTTTACAAAGATAAAATATTTTGTACTAATCAAAATTTAGTAACATTTTCCGTAAATAACGGTCAGTATGTTTCAAACAGTACATCAAATGAATTTATAGTTTATGAATAATATACACGTTTTAAATTTAAGTTCCTATACAACGCCCGTAATTCAGGAATCAAATCGGGAAAATTGGGTGGAATTTGGAATTGACAATAATTATTATAATTTTTTAATAGATAGATACACGAATTCAACAACGAACAACGCGATAATAAACAATATTAGTAGATTAGTTTACGGACGTGGATTAAGTGCGTTAGACGCAAGCAAAAAGCCAAATGAGTACGCTCAAATGATGGTTTTGTTTAATCCTGATTGCGTTCGTAAAATTGTTTTAGATCGCAAAATGTTAGGTCAGTTTGCTATTCAAGTTCATTATTCGGCAGATCATAAAAAGATTTTAAAAATTTATCATATTCCAGTTAATTTATTACGCGCTGAAAAATGTAATAAAGATGGAGAAATTGAAGCTTATTATTATTCCGATAATTGGTTAGATTTAAAAAAATATCCACCTACAAGAATTCCTGCGTTTGGTTTTTCAAATGACAAAATAGAAATATTATTTTGCAGGCCTTATAGCGTTGGAATGAAATATTACTCCTATCCAGATTATCAAGGTTCTATTCCATACGCTTTGTTAGAGGAAGAGGTGGCAGATTATTTAATTAACGAAGTTCAAAACGGTTTTTCTGGAACTAAAGTTGTAAATTTTAATAACGGTTTACCGAGCGAAGAGCAGCAAGAAATTATTACTTCAAAAGTTTTAAATAAATTAACGGGTTCGCGTGGGCAAAAAGTAATCGTTGCATTTAATCAAAATGCAGAAAGTAAAACAACGGTTGATGATATTCCATTAAACGATGCGCCGGATCATTACACGTATTTAAGCGAAGAATGTTTACGAAAAATAATGTTAGGACACAATGTAACAAGTCCTTTGTTATTTGGAATAGCAACAACAAGCGGATTTAGTTCAAATGCAGATGAATTAAAAAATTCAACAATACTTTTCGACAATATGGTTATACGTCCATTTCAGCAAGAAATAATTGAATGCTTTGATAAAGTTTTAGCGTTTAACGGAATTGCGTTAAAGTTATTTTTTAGAACATTACAACCGTTGGAATTCGTGGATTTAGAAAACGCGATAACTGAGGAACAAGTAATTGAAGAAACAGGAACGGAACTAAAAAAAATAAATACTGATTTAGAAGAAATTTTAGCCGAAGTTGATTCAAACCAATTAGGCGAAAACTGGATTTTAGTAGACGAACGCGAAGATTCAGAAAACGACGAAGATTTAGACTTACAATTAATTAAAGCTGAAACCGATTTAGAGCCTAAAACAACGCTTTTAAGCCGCTTTATTAACTTAGTACAAACAGGAAGCCCACAACCGAAATTAAAGAGCGTACAGGACAAAAAAGTAGGTGATTTAAAATATTTCAAAGTACGGTATAAATACACGGGAAATAAAAACCCAGAAAGAGATTTTTGCAAAGCTATGATGTTAAACGAAGATCGTTTATTCAGAAAAGAAGATATTGACGCAATGAGTAAAAAAGCCGTCAATCCTGGTTGGGGTGAATTCGGCGCGAATACCTACGATATTTTTAAATTCAAAGGTGGTGCGCGATGCCACCACAAATGGTCAAGGGTTACTTTTATGTTAGATTTAAACGCTATTGAAAAAGGTTACGAAGAAATCGCAACGCGTAAAGCTGAAATAAAAGGTTACAAAGTTACAAATCCTTATGAAGTTTCTTTTTATCCTAACCAATTACCGTTAAAAGGATTTAGCCCAAACAACCCAAACACGGGTGGTCGTATGTTAAAAGAAAATCAAGAATAAAATGGCTGAAGCATTATTAATAACACGAAACGACGTTGTTAAATTTACAGCGTTAAACGGTAATGTAGATACCGATAATTTTATTCAATGGGTAAAAATTGCTCAAGATATTGATATACAAAGAGTTTTAGGAACGCAACTACTTCAGAAATTACAAGCTGAAATCATTTTAGCAAATTCAGGAATACCAACAGCGATTTCAATAACAAACGCGGGAACAGGTTACACAACGGCAACGGGTATAACAACAACGGCAGCGGGAACGGGAACGGGTTTAACGGTAGATATTACCGCGAGTGGTGGATTAATTACCGTTGCTAATATTGACGACGCAGGAACGGGTTATGCAGCGGGAGACACGGCAATAATTGACGGCGGAAACGACGATGCGGAAATTACAATAGATTCAGTTTATACAATACCAACAGATTACAATAATTTATTAGTTGCGTATGTAAAACCGATGTTAATTCATTTTGCAATGTCGCAATTTTTACCATTTGCAGCGTACACAATAGCAAACAAAGGAGTTTATAAACACAATTCCGAAAATTCGACTAACGTAGAAAAAAACGAAATAGATTATTTAGTACAAAAAGAATTAATGATTGCTCAAAATTATACGGAAAGGTTTATTGATTATATTAGTTTCAATAACGATTTATTTCCAGAATATAATACCAATTCAAACGGAGATATGTTTCCAAGTACACAAAACAATTATACAGGATGGTTCATTTAAAAAAATTTTACACGCCCAAGGCTGAAAACGTAAAAAAGTTAAAAGCATATTTAGTTAAATTAAATAAGGAAAAAAATGCCAAATAGTAACGGTTGGGGAGATGGAGCCGCAAATAATTCTATAAGCTGGGGGCAAGGTGCAAGCAACGCGGTCGGGTGGGGTGATTCACACGGTAAAAGTTATGCAGGTTTAACTAATATTGTTGGAATTACAACGGATGCAGATGCACAAGCTTTTATAACGGCTTCAGGTATAACAAACGAAACAGAAAAAACGGCAATTAATACTTTGGTAGTTGATTTAAAAGCATATTCGATTTGGAGTAAATTAAACGCAATTTATCCAATGGTAGGGGGAACGGCTGCGACGCATAAATTCAATTTGAAAGACCCAAGGGATTTAGACGCGGCGTATAGATTAGTATTTAACGGCGGTTGGACGCATTCAAGTAATGGAGCTTTGCCTAATGGAACAAATGCCTTTGCGGATACTAAATTGAACCCGTTTACGGTACTATCCAACAATATAAATATAGGTTATTATTCAAGGACAAATGTAAATGCTTTATCAATTGCATGTGATATAGGTTCAACTTCAGGTCCATCTGGGCCCGATTATTTAATGTTATTTTCAAGAGTAAACAATGTTACATGGTATTCCGTAATTGAAAGTGAAAGTTACACTCAAGCAGCAGACACAAATTCAGCAGCATTTTACACGGCTAAAAGGGAAGGAACTACTGTAAAAGGATTTAAAAACGGTTCTAATGTAATAACAAGGACTGCAGTAACTATTCAACCAAGACCAAACGGTTCTATTTATTTAGGTGCGTGTAACTGGTATGGACTTGCAACGGCTGGATGGTATAGTTCAAGACAATGCGCGTTATCTTTTATAGGTGAAAATTTAAGCGATACTGAAGCAACTAATTTATATACAACAGTTCAAACGTTTCAAACAACCTTAGGCCGTCAAATATGAAATTAAGCGATTTAAAAGACAATAAATATAACTTTGTAGGTTTACTTAGTTTATTACAAAAAAACGAATTACAAGGACAGCAATTTGACAATGATTCTTTTTTTAATCCTATTCAAGATGTTAATAATAATTGGATTATTTCAGTTGAGGAAATTGAATTTTGTACAAATGAAGCGTTTTTTTGGGTAAAAGATTTAGAAATTATTATTTACGAACCAAAACCAATTCCACCCTTTGAAATATGACACCAATAAATCAATTTTTAGCTATAATTAAAAAACACGGAGCTTTGGGTGTTTTAGCTTTGTGGCTTAGTTACACACATTTTGAAGTTCAGGACTTAAAAGCGCGTTTATTTGCGTGTTTAGATAGGCAAAATGAAATACAGCAAAACAAAAAAGCGAACCCGGATCAACAAAAAACAGTTGGAATTTTACCAAATGAAAAAAAGCGTAAATTAGCATAAAAAATAATATGACAAACGTAAAAAATTACACCGATCAACAGTTACTTGACAAAGTAATGAGTTTAGACACGTTTAAAACGTTACCGCCCAATATTTGGCTTTTATTTGTGCGCTCGAATGAAGATCAAAATAATGTTTTTGATGATAAAGTTTACATTTGGAAATTTAACCAATTTCAGTTTGTAACAAGTTGCACAACAAATAAAGGAAATAAAGGAACTGCGGTAATGGAAACAGGCGCATGGTATTATGATTCATACGCATACGGCTTGCACAGGGGCAAAATGCCAGCGTTACGACAAGTAAAAGGTATTCCGTATAGACGCGACTTTACAAACGACCTTAAAACGAATCCAACAACTGAAATTAAAACGGATATTATTAATATGAATATTCACGGCGCGACTTACAATAAAGGATCGCAGCAAGTGGCAACGCAAATTGGCGGATGGTCGGAAGGATGTTTGGTTTTAAATAATAATCTGGATTACGAACGAATGATAAAAATGGCAAAAGATCAAGCAAAAGTTACAATATGTTTAATAAATGAATTTTAAAATGGCAAAGAAAAAAGTAGTAAAAATTAATACTGAAAACGTAGATATTAATTTAGAAAAAGACGGTACAAATTTGAAATTTGAACTTGACACGAAAAACATTGATATTAAGGTAGTAAAAGACGATTTAAACAAAGAGTTCCATTACGACGGCAAAAAGATTGATATTGATATTAAAAAAACCTCTGAAGGTATTGAGGTGAAAGTTAACGCGACGGGGCGTTTGTGGAAAATTATCGCACAAAGAATAATTAAATTTGTTTTAAAACGATTTAAACGTTCTTAATAGCGTTAAAACACAATATAAACACGAACAAATATATTTTATACAATTTGTTTTAAAGTTCTCAGTTGGTTTTATTTTTTTTTACTTAATAATCAAACATGATAACCAGAATTTCTAAAAATATTGCCCGAATTAACTTAGTAGGTAAACACGTTCAATTCGCTTTATTAAGTGATTTACATTGGGACAATCCGAAATGCGATAGGGAACTATTAAAAAAACATTTGGACTACTGTTTAGAGCATAACATTAAGGTTATGTTAAACGGAGACACCTTCTGTTTGATGCAAGGAAAGTTTGATCCACGCCGTAGTAAAAAAGATATTAGGCTGGAACATAACAAAGCAAATTATTTAGACGTAGTTATTGAAGACGCCGTAGAATGGTTTACGCCGTATGCTGATATACTTACAGTTGTAGGTTATGGAAACCACGAAACGGCGATTATAAAAAATGTAGAAACAGATCCTTTGCAAAGATTTGTGGATTTGTTAAACTATAAATGTAATTCCAATGTAATTACGGGCGGTTACGGTGGTTGGTTAATCTTAAATGTTTTTTTAAATGAAACAACGAGTAAATGTATTAGTGTAAAAGCGAAGTATTATCATGGTTCTGGAGGTGGTGGAGTGGTAACTAAAGGGGCGTTAAATTTAACACGTGCTTTGGAACTTGCTGAAGGGTTTGACGTGTTTACAATGGGACATATACACGAAAACTCGGCACGTAACGATGTGCGGGAATACTTAAATACTCAAGGGGGAAATTGTAAAATTGAACTAAAACAAATTCACATGGCTATTACGGGAACTTACAAAGAAGAATATGGAGATGGCTTTATGGGTTGGCACGTAGAACGCGGAGCGCCACCGAAACCGATAGGTGGTAGGATTTTAAACATATATATAAATAGAGAACAAAAAAACGGAATAGATAATTTAACTAAAATAATAGATAGTTCAAAATTTCCTTTGTAACTTAGCATACTTTGTTTTTAAGACCCGTTTAGCGATAGACGGGTTTTTTTGTGTTTTTTTCTAAGTGTTTCTACTTAAAAAATACTTATTTTGTAGATAAAATTGTTGATAATTCAAATAAAGTATTTATATTTGCATATAACATTTAAAAACAAAGATTATGACACCAAAAGAAAAAGCAACTGAATTAGTAAACAAACATTTTGATTTTGTTGAAGCATGGAGCGAATCCAACCAAATTGAAAACGCTAAAAAATGCGCGTTAATTACAGTATTTGAAATAATTGAACACGTCACTTATTATCAAATAGACTATTGGATCGAAGTAGAAACAGAAATAAAAAAAATAACACTATGAAAAAGTTTTTTAAAAATTGTGAAAATTGCGAAGGTTGGGGTTACAACCTTTACAACAATGACTTTGAACAAAATCCAGTTTACGATCGTAGAATGGAATGTAATTTATGCGACGAGGGCAAGGTAATAAACACGGACGAAGTAGAATTTAAAGTATCTCAAATAGAAGAAATGTTAGACGGCTTTGCTATTCGTGTTTCTATATTTAATGATATGTCGGAAAAATGTTATTCAGCTTACTTAAATAAATTAGGTAAAAAATTTGAGGATCGGGCTGGAATGTGCCAAAAAGCAATTTACAGATTAAGTAATTATAAATTGAAACTTGAAAACTTATAAAAATGGAAAATAATACAGAAACTTTAAAAGAAATGTTTTACGCGTTTTTAAGCATTTTAACGGTAGTAGTGATACTTACATACTTGGGAGTAATATTTTAACGTTAAAACGCATGGAAACAGCATTAAAACGAATTCCTTTAGCTTATTTAATTAGGGCTTGGAATAAAAAACTAAAAACAGAAGAATTACGAGGAACTTTCAACGAAGAATTATATTTAAAAATTATAAAAATTAAACATGAAAAAAACTTATAAAGACCCGAAAGAACAATTTGGATGGGATGCGATTTACAAAATGCTGGAAATAGCAAAACACGAAGAAAGTATTGTTTGGGAGAAAGAATGGTATTCAAACTATTTCATGACTGAAGAAATGCGCGAAACTTGGAAAGCATGGTTTATTAAAGAAGTTGGAAAAAGATTTAGAATGAATATACACCGAGCAGAAAAAGAATTTAATTGGTTTGATTTATCGTATGGACTTAAAATAAATAATGATTATGACTGTGAAAGAAAAGAATAATTTAGACCGTGTTTTGGTAGGAATTGAAAAAACGGAAAAATTCATGCAAAAAGTAAAAGTAGAAAAACGCTGGCGGGCTGGCTACCTTCAGGCACTCAAAGAAGTAAAATTAAAATTAAAGGAAATATGAAAAAACAAATAGCAGCAATACTGATAAATGAATATTACAATTTATTCAGCATTACGTTAGAAAATTCAATAAGTAAATACGAAGCGATGCAATGCGCTGAAGTAGCGGTTAAAGAAGTAATTAAGGCACTAAGAATTAATCAAGAACAAAATCAAAAGATTATTGAATTTTACGAAAAAGTATTAATACATATAGAAAATTATGAAGAGCGAAATAAATAAACCCATGCTTAGAATTAAAGTATTTTTCAAGCATATAAATAAAATGAACAAAACTAAATTAAAACGAACAAATGAAGAGTATGATTGATTTTAGTATTAATGTACTAAAAGAAAAAGAAAAAGAAATTTTAAACTTTCAATGGAGCGAACAACAAAAACAGATATTTCCTGAAGCCTATGCAAACAGTTTAAAAGCGGTTAAACAATTAAGACGAAGTATTAACATATTAATTAAAGAAAATGCAAGAAGAAGTTAAAATGGCTCTGTTTACTTTTGTAGTAGGAGCAGTAGTAATAATTATAGGAATAATTTACAATGGTAGAAACAATTATTAAATACGTAGAAGAAAACGGATTAAATAGAAAAAATCGCCACCGTGAATATGTTTACAGAAGAATGTTTTTAGCTGGTTTATTACACAAAGAGGGAATAACGTTGCAAAGAATTGCTGATATATTTAATTTAACACACGCGACAATTATACACGCTATTCGATCGGATAAACACTTTATTAAAACGAATGATAGCGTTTATAAAATGCACATTCAGAAAGAACTCGAACTATTTTCGCCGTTGGTAGAAATACGGCGAGACATATTTACAGAGGTTTTAAACGCACGTAACACAACCGACTTAATGGATATAGTAAAACGGATTAAAAACAACGAATACGAGCAGCAGCCGATGGACTTTATTAATTCTTATATATCTTAAAGTGCGTTTTATTGCACTAACAATTAAATGTTAATAAGTATAGTTTAACTAAGTGAAAAGAATAATAATTATATGTAATATTGCGAACGGTTACATCTCACACTATATAACCAATAAGAAGTTATGAGCCTTTTAAATGAATGCGAAGTGAGATGCGCAGGATTTTAGAAGGCTTTTTTTATGCTTAAATTTTAAATATGGCAAAAGAAAAAAACGGATTTATATTGTACAACGATATAATTCACACGGTAGAAGAATTATCTGATGAACAAGCGGGTAAATTATTTAAACATATTTTAAGATATGTAAATGATAAAAATCCAATTACTGAAGATGTATTGATTAAAATTGCATTCGCACCTATTAAACAAAGTTTGAAACGTGATTTAGTAAAGTACGAAAACATACGAATGAAGAATAAAGAAAACGCTTTGAAGCGATGGAATGCGACCGCATACGAAAGTATGCAAACGGATACCAAAAATGCCGATAGTGATAGTGTAAGTGATAGTGTAAGAGTAAGAGATAGTATAGAAGAACGTAAAAACAAGTTTTACGATTTGCTTTCTAATTATTTATCTGAATTTCCAAAAGAAATGGTAAGAGACTTTTTTAACTATTGGAGTGAACACGGAATCAACGATAAAAAGATGAGGTTTGAAAAAGAAAAAACTTTTGGAATTAATCAAAGGTTGCGAACGTGGCATTCCAGAAACCCGGATCAATATTCCAAAACTCAAATTGATCCTTTAGTTGCATACGTTAATAAACAACTTGCATTATGAAAGGCGACGTAACAAAATATTTACTCGATTACAAACACGGAAAAATAAAAAAAGGATTAGGAATTGATTGTCCGTTGGATGAGTATTTAAGATTTAAACCAAAACAACTAAATATAATTTTAGGACACGATAATGTTGGAAAAACGTATTTTATTAATTGGTATTTTTTAACGCTCGCAGTAAAGCACGATTTAAAGTTTTGTATTTGGAGTGGTGAAAATCAAAAAGGGCAAATTTTACGCGACATGATTCAAATGTACGTAGGGCAAAAATTCAGCGAAATAGACGATAAAAAAATATTAAGTACGTTGACGTATTTAGAGCAGTATTTTGAATTTATTTCAAACAATCAACTTTACAAGCCAAAAGAATTATTAAAAATATTCAAGGATAGTGGATGCAGCGCAGCGTTAATTGATCCGTTCACCGGATTAGACCGTGAAATGAGTTATTCAGGAAATTACGAATTTTTAAATGAAGCGAGACAATTTGTAAATGAAACAGGAATAACAATTTACATAAATACACACCCGAATTCAGAAAGTGGACGAAGCGCAAATTTATACGCTGATGGTCACGAATGGAAAGGACACCTTAAACCACCATTAAAAGACCATATCGAGGGTGGTAAAGCGTTTACAAATAGATGCGATGATATGTTTGTAATTCATAGATTAATTAAGCACGATACAATGAAGTATTTTACAATGATTAACGTAGAAAAAATAAAAGATATGGACACGGGCGGAAAACATACGGCATTAAACGAACCAATTTTATGTAATTTTAACGGCGGATTAGGATTTGAAATTGGCGGAATTAATCCACTACAAAAATGTCAAACAGGAAAACCAAATCAATTTCCTTCAAAGAAACCCGAATTAATGTTAAGCAACTTAGAAAAAAAAATAAACGAAATGAATAATGATTTACCATTTTAAAAAATAAAATTATGTTAGAAATGATTAAAAGAAAAGCGGGTTTAAACGTACTTTATTACAGGCTAAAAAACTCGATTGAAGAGATTGAAAAGAAACACCCAGAACGATCTGATTTATTGGAACCTATGCGACAAAGTTTAAACGAAGTTGCTGAATCAATACAATACTTTACACATTGCGAGAATGTAACACGCGCCACAAATAGCAGAAACCACGATTTACAGTTGGAAAATTTAAAGTTAAAAGAGGAAAACAGCAGTTTAAAAATTCATGTTGGAAATTTGATAAATGGATTATGAAAACACGAAAATGCAAATATTGCAAAAACAGTTTTGAGCCGGTTGCATTTTTACAAAAAAATTGCTTTGATCCAAATTGCGTTACTGAGTGGATTCAAGAAACAAAACAAAAAACGTGGCAAAAGAAAAAAGCAAAGTTAAAAGCGGATTTAATGACGATTCAAGATTATATAAAATTGGCTCAGCAGGTTTTTAATAAATTTATTCGGTTACGCGATGCGGGGCAAAATTGTATTTCATGTAATAAAAAACCATTAAAGGAAAACGCGGGACATTTTTACAACGCGAATAACCATTGGAACGTACGATTTAACGAACTGAATGTACATTTACAATGTGAGCATTGCAATACATATTTACACGGCAATTTAATAGAATACAGGGAAAACTTAATTAATAAAATCGGAGTTACTGATTATTCTATTTTAGAAGATGAAGCGAGGAAAACACGGAAGTTTACGATAGACGAGTTAAAAGAAATAATTAACACGTACAAAAAAAAGATTAAACAAATTTCTTAAAATAGTTGTATATTAAAATATAATATATATATTTGCATATAACAAAAACAAAGTAATATGAAAAATCTATTTAAAAGCCTTGCGGAATTCCAGCAAGAGGTGACAGTAATTCACAAAGCAACACAAGGGTACGGTTACAGTTACACAGACCTACCAAAAATTTTTAGTGAAATTAATCCATTAATGAAAAAACACGGATTAGGCTTTACGCAGTTGATCAACACGAACGAAGGTCACAATTATTTAGTAACTATTTTATTTCATGTTGAAAGCGGCGAAGTTTTAGAAAGTTCTACTTTAGTTCCTATTGTTCAACTGAAAGGAATGAACGAATACCAGTGTTTCGGGTCGGGAATAACTTATTTTCGTAGGTACTGTTTGAGCGCAATTTTAGGGTTGGTAACTGACAAAGATAGGGACGCAAGCGGTGAACAAGAAAAACACGGACTAAAGAAGCCCGCTATTGATAATAAAAGATTGTTTGAAGCGATTAAAAGCATTCAAAACGGAGAATTTACAGTAGAAAAGTTAAAAGCTAAATTTGAACTAACTGAAGAACAAACTAAGGTAATAAACGAATTATAAAAACAAGTAACCAATATAAATAAATATATGTTTAATTTAAGACAAGCACCAATGGAAAACAACAGTAACCAAGTGCAACAAAAAACAGAAGTAAACAAAGTTTACAAAACAAATGATTTGTCAATGTTCAAATCTATTGACGGTAACAGAGTTCCAAATTTACAACACGTAAAACAGTTAGCTGATTCAATTCGTGTTTACGGAATGAAATGCAATCCAATTTTAGTTAATGAACAAATGGAAGTAATTGACGGTCAACACCGTTTAATGGCAGCAAAAGAAACAGAAAGCTTTGTTTATTATATAATTGTAAATGGATATGATTTAAAAGACGTACATACGTTAAACCTTAATCAAAAAAATTGGACTAAAAAAGATTTTATGGAGGGATATGCAAATATGGGAATTGAGTCTTATATTAAACTTCGAGAATTTAGTAAAAAAAATGATGATATTACCTTTAGTGATTGTATGGCATTATCTCAAAATAATACAACAGCGACTTCTAGAACTTTAAATATGAAGATATATAGAAATATTAAATCAACCGAAGTTTTTGAAGAAGGAACTTGGAAATGTAACGATATGAATTTAGCGCAAGATTATGCTAATAAAATACGAATGATTAAACCATATTATAGTGGTTATAATAGAAGTACATTTTTAACAACCATGATCGGTTTATTACAAAAACAAACATTTGATTTTAATGAGTTTATGCATAAATTAAGACTACAGCCAACGGCGATAGTTGATTGTGCAACTAGAGATCAGTATAGAACGTTAATAGAAGATATTTACAATTACAGGTCAAGAAACAA
>Ga0247844_1003252_pt1 | contig 24280 bp, 23 predicted proteins | sample LaCtaG_FD_192421 | JGI IMG/M metagenome (GOLD analysis project Ga0247844, IMG submission 192421) | Freshwater microbial communities from meromictic Lake La Cruz, Castile-La Mancha, Spain - LaCruzMarch201714.5m_1 | ecosystem: Environmental > Aquatic > Freshwater > Lake | place: Spain: Castile-La... | reverse complement strand
TTCATTGGCAGCTATCTGTGCCTATTCGTTTTATCAAAGAAAACCCAAAGTTAGTATAGCACTACCACTGGAATTGGGTCAGTATTGCCCCCAAATGGCTGCTTAAATTTGAAAAGTTCACGTTAATTTACTAATTTTTAAGTTTGTTTACCTCAAATTCTTCACTCATCCACCAACAGCTTAAACCCTTCGCCGTGTAGGTTCATTATTTGTAGGGAAGTGTCGTCTTTAAGGTGCTTGCGCAACTTAGTAATGTACACATCCATACTCCTTGCGTTGAAGTACGAATCATCGCCCCAAATAAGTTTTAATGCTAAACTCCGATTGATGGGTTGATTTTTGTTCTCACAAAAAAGTTTGAGCAAAGCCGCTTCTTTACTGGTTAATTTTTGGGTCGTACCGTTTTGAGTAAGTAATTGATGGTCAAAGTCAAAAGAATACTTTCCCAACTGAAACAAACTGTGTTGCGGCTCGGAAGTTTGGGCTGTTTTTTGATAACGTCGCAACACGGCCTGTATTCGCAATAACAATTCCTCCATGCTGAAGGGCTTTGTGATGTAATCGTCGGCCCCTACTTTAAAGCCCTGAATGGTATCTTCCTTCATGCTTTTGGCCGTCAAAAAAATAATCGGTATTTCTTTATCAGTCAGGCGAATTTCTTTGGCCAACGAAAACCCGTCTTTTTTAGGCATCATTACATCAAAAAGGCATAAGTCATACGAGCCTTCCAAAAAGCGTTTGAGTCCCGCATTGCCATCGGTAGCCAAATCGGTTTTGTAGCCTTTGTTGGTCAGGTATTCTTGCAACAATTGCCCTAAGTTGGGGTCGTCTTCGGTAAGGAGGATTTTTGTCATTTTACTTGCTAATCGTTATATTTTTTCCAAAACTTCCCCTTTTTCTTTTCAGAGAAAAAGGGAATTAAGCCCTCTCCATTTTGGAGAGGGTTGGGTGAGGTTGCAAGGGCAATTGAATCGTAAAAGTACTTCCTTCGTTTAATTTGCTTTCTACCTGAATGGTACCGCCGTGGGCTTCCACCATTTTTTTAACGTAACTCAAGCCCAAACCGAAGCCTTTTACGTCGTGTACATTGCCCGTCGGAACGCGGTAAAAAGGGTCGAATATTTTGGTTTGTTGCTCTTTGGTCATGCCGCGCCCCCGATCACTTACGCTGATAAACAAATGAGAGTCATCGCTTTGCGTACTTACAGTAATATGCGGCGCTTCCGGCGAGTATTTTGTAGCATTGTCAATCAGGTTGGTCAAAATATTGGTAAGGTGCAATTCATCTGCCTTTACGATTTCATTCGTCGCCTCAAAGTTCAAATCTATTTCACCTTCTCGTTGTTCCAACTGTACACTTAGATTGTTGAGTACTTTTTCGATGGTATCATGAATGTTGACATCCGTTGGTCTGAGTTTTATTTCTCCTCTGTCCAACAAGGCCATTTGCAATACTTTCTCTACATGCCCGCCTAAGCGCTGTGTTTCATCCTGAATAATACCCAAATAGCGACGAACTTTGGTAGCGTCTGCCTTCATTTCTATCTGCTCCCGAGCCATCCCCACTGCCAATGAAATGGTTGAAATGGGTGTTTTAAACTCGTGGGTCATGTTATTGATAAAATCATTTTTAATGTCCGACAACTTTTTCTGTTTTAGAATCGTCGCAACAGCCACATAGAAACAACCCAAAATCACCAACAGTAGCAACACCGAACTGATGAGGGTGAAACCCATATTTTCTAAAATAAAAGCCTGCCGCTCGGGAAAATAGACCAGCAACTGACTCGGAATATTGTTGAGTTCATTGGGAAATAAACTCGCTCGAAAAAGCTCCGAATCCGTGCTGTCAGGACGATAAGAGGCTGTTGAAAATAAGATACTTTTATGAATGTTATTTTGAATTGCAAATTCGTAGGCGATGCCGATACCGCGCTCCTGAAGCGATTTTTTCAAAAGTGAATCCAACATCAACCGATTGACTCGCTGTTCTACGGGACGTTTGCTAAAAAGCAAATCCTTGAAAACATCTTTCAATAAGTCAGTTTGCGAGGCAGAATTTGCTTTGGCAAATTTCTCCTGTGCCTGCGAATTTTGGGCAGCCATTTTTTGAGGCATTACCTCCACTGTTTTCCGGACTTTCTGAACCGACGACCGCACCGTCATCAACACTGAACTGGCAGAAGTACTGTCGGTGGGCCAAAGAGAGCGACCCATTTGGTCAAACCAGGCATCAAAAAGCCGTTCCTGTTCAGCATGAATGCGCAAAAAACGTTCAATATGCGGCAATTCATCACTTCGTTGACGTAAAAACTCATTGATGAGATTAGCCTGAAAATCCGTCATGGAACGATTGCGGGGCGTCAGCGCATCCGTTGGGTTGGAACCCGTCAATTTATCTCTGCGGCCGGAAGCAGCGGCATATTCTTCGGGCAAATTATAAGCAGGCGATTGGGTATTTTTGGCCAAACGATTCTTATTGAGGGCTTCGAGTTTGCGGTGCTGCTGCTCAATTTCTTCCCGTTGGCGAATGAGGTAAATTATTTCCTGCTTTTCGAGTTTACGTACCACATCCTGCATCGCGTCCGATACCTTCAGGTTAAACTGCTCGTTCCGTAACGCCAACGCACTCGTGACCCAATGCCACTGAAAGCCCACCAATCCCAGCGCTGCCATTCCCATCAGGGTGATCAATAACCGTATTTTTTGTCTCGTCATCATTTTTTTTCAATCTCATGCAACGTTCGTTAAAAGAAACACGACTTTTTCTTTGTCAGAATAAAAACATCTCATTGTCACAACCTCGCGTTGGCGAACATTCGCGGCGGCGAACCGTCAAAATAACGTAATTCAACCTACCCTTTAACACATTTTAAGAAACTTTAACATCAAAACTGTCAGAAAGTTAACAACTTGCCAAGCGTTTAAAATCAAAAAAGCATGAAAACAACATTTGCTCTTATTGCGTTGGTTGCCGGGCTGGGAGTAGCCACAACCGCCATGTCGCAGGACAATAAAGCTGAAAACAAGGATTCGAACAAAGACAAAGTGACTGTGCGAATTCGCATGAGCGAGGAAAAAGACGGCAAAACCGAAACATTTGAACGTACCTACACCTACAACAACCTCTCGGACAGCGAGCGAGAAGCCAAAATAAAAACCATTGTAGATTCTCTGCGCACTACCAACAAAGATGCGACCAATCGCCGACTGAGCGTAGTGATTGAAGAAGGAGAAAATCACTCCTCTGACCGGATGTTCCGCAATGACAACGACCGCATTGTTATTGTCCCCAAAGAAGGGAAAGAGCGTAAAATCTACAGATACGATCCCAAAGACGGTCGTACGGAACGTTGGGACAACGATAATCGCAACTTTAACCGCAATTTCAACTTTGATGAAGATGCCTTTGCTGACCGTATGAAACGTGTTGAAAAAAGTATTCAGCCCCAAATGAGAAAATTGGAACGGAATATGGAAGATTGGAGCCGTGATTTTGAACCCAGATTCAGAGAGTTTTGGAACAGCGATATCAATATTGGCGGAAGCGGCAAACCGGCCTCTATTCGCGGTTTGGAGGCATTTCCCAACAACCCCGATAAAGATGAACTCAACATCCGTTTTTATGCACCCAACAAAGGCGACGTAACCATCACGGTCACTGATACAAAAGGCAAACAGGTAGGCAAAAAAGAAATCAAAGATTTTTCAGGCGACTACGTAGGCCAATTGGAATTGGGTAAAAATGCCAAAGGAACCTATTTTATCAGCGTAGTACAAAACGAAGACGGAACAGTAAAACGCATTGTAGTGGAGTAATTGACGTTGTTTTATTCCGACAAAAAGGGGTGACTTTCGATGGAATTCACCCCTTTTCTTTTAGTAAACTACCTCATTTTAGCAAAATCCTTTTTTTATTTGTGACTGAAATCAGTTGAGTAGTGTTATGAAATTGTAAATTTGCATTTCATTTTTTCTAACTCGTAGCACTACCTCTACAAAACGCCCTTTCAGTCAGATGCTTAACATTGTACTTTTTGGCCCTCCGGGAGCGGGCAAAGGCACCCAAGCTGCTAAACTCATCGAGAAATATCAACTGGTTCACATCTCTACCGGCGATTTGTTTCGGATGCACATCAAAGAACAAACCGAGCTGGGAAAACGAGTGAAAGACTTGCTCGACAACGGTATTTTGGTGCCCGATTCGGTCACGATTGATATGTTGGAAGAAGAAGTCCAAAAAAATCCAGATGCCAAAGGAATTATTTTTGACGGCTTTCCGCGTACTGTGCCACAAGCCGAAGCATTGGATGCCTTTCTTTCTTCTAAGAACAGCGGTATCAAAACGGTATTGCAATTGGACGTGAACGAAGAGGAACTCAAACGCCGCATTGCAGAGCGTAGAAAAATAAGTGGTCGTGCAGACGACGACCAAGACAAATTAGTGAAAAGAATTGACGAATATTTCAACAAAACTGTCCACGTTTTACCTTATTACCAAGGACAGAATAAACTAACGGTGGTGAACGGAATTGGCCAAATCGAAGACATTTTTGGTCAACTTTGCTCCGCAATTGATACCGAATAATAAATTTTAACGGCACTTTAAGTTAGACTCTGCCGTTTCTTTAGCAAATTTGTAACTCGTGTGGCTAAATTTAGATTAGCTATACGAGTTTTTTTATTGATATTATGGCAAATTCCAATTTTATAGATTACGTAAAAATCAACTGTCGCTCGGGTGCGGGCGGCGCGGGCTCATCCCATTTTCGTCGTGAAAAGTTTGTAGACAAAGGCGGTCCCGATGGAGGTGACGGCGGACGGGGAGGTCACGTCATAATGAAAGCCAACTCTCAACACTGGACATTGCTCCACCTCAAGTACCGCAAACACATCAAGGCCGAAGCCGGGGTAAGTGGAAGCGGAGCGCGTTGCAACGGAAAGCAGGGAAATGACGTCATATTAGAAGTACCACTCGGAACTATCGCCAAACACGCCGAAACGGGCGAGATAATGGGCGAGGTAACGGAACATGGACAAGAGATAATTTTATTGAAAGGTGGACGCGGAGGACAGGGAAATACCCATTTCAAATCTGCCACCAATCAAACGCCGCTCTATGCGCAACCCGGTGAACCGGAACAGGAAGAATGGATTGTTTTGGAGCTTAAATTGTTGGCAGATGTTGGGTTGGTCGGTTTTCCGAATGCAGGTAAATCAACTCTGCTTTCGACCGTATCAGCAGCTCGTCCCGAAATCGCCGATTATCCATTTACCACACTCGTGCCTAATTTAGGCGTAGTGGCATATCGCAATTATAAATCGTTTGTGATGGCCGATATTCCCGGAATCATCGAAGGAGCCTCCCAGGGCAAAGGGCTGGGATTACGATTTTTGAGACACATTGAGCGAAATTCTATCCTGCTGTTTTTGGTACCCGCTACCAGCGAAAATGCAGGTAAAGAATACCGAACCCTGCTCAATGAGTTAGAATTGTATGACCCAACGCTGCTTGATAAAGAGCGTTTGCTGGCTATTTCCAAAGGAGACTTGATAGATGAAGAGGCAAAAGTTGAGTTATTGAAGACATTACCGGCTGATATACCGTATGTATTTACATCATCAGTAACACAGGAAGGTATCAGTGAAATGAAAGACCTGATTTGGAAGACATTAAACCCATGAGTGATGTAAGTAAATAGGGGGATTTTCAGCAGGGTCGGTTATGATTTGTGATACTTGAAGTTAACAAATGTATATTCCACCAAAACATGAACAAATGAAATTGAAAAACTACCTGTATGGCATGGGATTTCTCATGGCATGGCTTCTATTTCCTTTGGCTATTTACGGGCAAATCAGCATTACTTTCCCCACAAGCAGAATAGTTTTTCAGCGTGACCACCTCGGTAATGGGACCATCTCCATTACCGGGCACTATTCCCAAAACATTGAGCGCATTGAAGCCCGGGTCATTCCCATGAATCCTGGACAAGGCGAGCAAATTGATTGGCGAACCATTCAACAAAATCCACAGGGAGGGTTTTATTCCGGCAGTTTATCAGTGAGAGGAGGTTGGTACGAACTCCAGGTCAGAGGCATCGCCAATGGCAATCCAATCAGCGGTGCAGAACTTCAACGTGTAGGGGTAGGCGAAGTTTTTTTAGTAGCAGGCCAATCAAACGCTCAGGGGTTTTTCAATTACGGCGCTCCCAGCCCCGGCGACGATCGTGTCAACTGCGTCAATTATCGTAATGCCACTGACCAAAATGCAGCTTTTCCCAAGCCTACATTCGTAAAAATGAGTGATAACGGAGACGTTGGACCGCGGGGGCTTTCCCCTTGGTGTTGGGGGAAATTAGGCGACCTCTTAGCAAGCCGTCTTAACGTTCCTGTTCTGTTTTACAATGCAGCCTGGGAAGGTACCGCTTCCAAAAACTGGAGTGAGACCGTAGATGGCGGAACGACCAACAGTATTTATATCAATGCCAAATATGCGCCCGGGCAACCTTATGGGAATCTGAGATTGGCTCTCAACTACTATGCAAGTGTTACAGGGGTAAGGGCCGTTTTGTGGCACCAGGGAGAAGCCGATAACTTGCTCAATACCCCAACAAGTACCTATGTTTCCAATCTTCAAACCATCATTAATAAATCGCGCCAACATTTCGGCAAAACAGTTGGATGGGTTGTGGCCCGTGTTTCTTACTATAACAATAAAAAAAACCAAGACGTAATTAACGGTCAAAATCAAGCGGTATTAGGCAGTCAATCCGTTTTTTTTGGCCCCAACACCGATGATATTCAAATTCCCAGACTGGATGGAGCCCACTTTCAGAACGGTGGTCTTTCTGATGCAGCCAGTTCCTGGAATGCAGCACTGGACGATAATTTTTTCAATCAATGTTTTCCGCAAACGGGTACTTTTCCGAGTTTTTCAGTGAATTGTGCAAGCGGAAATCAACTGAATATCAACGTACAGGGCGCTTTTACTTCCGTTCAATGGAACAACGGTGTCAATGGCTCATCTGTCAACTTTGGTCCCGGTAGCTATCAGGCTACTGTTCGGGATGTGGCAGGAAATGTATACTATACCCCCACGATTACAGTCCCCAATAACATTCAAAGTACCCCAGTTACTATCACGATTGACGGAAAACTTCCACTTTGTCAAGGCAGCAGCATAGGGCTGATTTCCAGCAGTAGTGTGGATAATAATTGGAATACCGGTTCTACAGGCAAACGTATCGAAGTTTCAGCGGGGGGCACCTATACCGTGTCTACCAAAAATTTATACGGCTGTTCTACTTCGGCTACTGTTAATGTCACTACAGTCAGCTCACCTCCGCCGGCAAAACCAACCATTACTGCTTCAGGCTCGCTTTCATTTTGTCAAGGAGGCTCTGTTAATCTTACTTCATCTGCCGCTACGGAGTATCGGTGGTCTACTGGAGATCGCGGGCAGTTGGTAACGGCCCGTAACAGCGGGACTTACGAAGTGAGAGTATTGGATTCCCAAGGATGTATTTCTGAGCCTGCCAGTGTAAATGTTCAAGTAAATACACCTCCGGCGGCTCCCAGCATTTCAGCTTCAGGAACTACTTCTTTTTGTGAAGGAGGTCAAATAACGTTATCTTCAAACTATACAAGCGGGAACATTTGGAATACCAACGAGCAGACCAAAGACATTGTTGTGAGTCGTTCGGGCACTTACAATGTACGTTTTCGGGATACCAACGGCTGCGATGGCATTTCCAATTCCATTACAGTTACCGTCAATCCGCTTCCGGCTGCTCCAACCATTACTCGCGAAAGACCCATTGTATTTTGTGAAGGTGATAGTACCGTTCTAACTTCCAGCAGTTCCGCGCAGTACAATTGGAATAACGGAGCGCATGGTCGTCGTATTAATATTCTAACGGCGGGTACTTTCTCTTTGACCGTTACTGATGGCAACGGATGTACATCTCCTGTTTCCGAGGCCATCACTGTAAAAGTAAATCCTCTGCCAGCAGCTCCTACGATTACGGCTGACCGTACTCCGAACATCTGCAAAAACGAGGTCATTACGCTGAGTTCTTCTTTACAAACAGGATATATTTGGAGCAATGGACAAAATACACAAAACATAATAGTTAACCTTCCGGGAAGGTATTCGGCCCGTACTACTGATGCCAATCAATGTCAGTCCCTGTCTTCCAACGTTATATCTATTACTGTCAACGCCTTACCTTCCAAACCCATTATTACAGCCCAAGGCTCTACCACTTTTTGTCAGGGGGGCAATGTAAAACTGTCAACGGACTATAGTTCGGGCTTGTCATGGAGTAATTTCCAAACAACACAGACTGTCACTGCTACCACAAATGGCGAATACCGCGTTCGATACCGCGACAATAACGGTTGTGAATCTGTTTCGGATCCTGTTTCGGTTACGGTCAATCCCCTTCCGGCCGCTCCTTCTATTATCAATGAGCGCCCTACCACCTTTTGTTTGTACGATAATACGGTATTAACCATCACTTCTGCTGGAAGTATTTTTGACTGGAGTACCGGCGAACGCGGCCGAAGTATCAGAACCTATACCGCCGGTGATATTACAGCAACTGTGACGGAGCCTTCAACGGGTTGTACTTCTCCTCCCTCCCCTTCTATCCGTGTCACGGTCAACCCCCTTCCAGACAAACCGTCCATCACGGCAGAAGGTCCTACCACTATTTGTGCCGACAAAACCGTGGCGCTGACTGCACCGCAATCAAGTGCGTATCAGTGGTCAAATCAAGCCAATACCCGAAGTATTTCGGTCAATATTGCCGGAAATTATACCTTAGTAGTTCGCAATCAGTTTGGTTGTGCCTCTCCAGAGTCTGATCCAGTCTCTATCAAAGTAAATCAACTTCCTCCCGTCCCGTCCGTCATTGCCGAAGGCCGGACTACGTTTTGCGAAGGAGATCAGGTGGGACTGCGAGTAGAAACATTTTACGATGTGGTCTGGAATACGGGCGAAACTACAAAACGGATTGTAGCAAAACAATCTGGAAACTATGCAGCTCGCGTTAGTGACCAAATCGGTTGCCAATCGCCATTTACAGGTGCTGTTCGGGTAGAAGCAAAAACCTTACCCCCTACCCCAATTATCCAAAAAGTAAGTCTTTATACGCTCCAAGTCAGTAATGCTGCTGCTTCAGCCGTCTATTCATGGCAAGTAAATGGCGGGAATTTTAATGGAACTTCGTCTCTCATAAAAGCAAATCAAACGGGTGCCTATACAGTAACCGCCTCGATACAACACAGTCCTACATTGACCTGTATCTCCAAAACATCAGCCCCTTATAACTTTATATTGGATGCGGATACAGGTCTTGGCGTTTATCCTAACCCCAGTCCTGACGGTAAAGTGACAGTAGAAGCCCTTGAGAATCTGACCGATGTGACCATCATTTTGTTTGACATGACCGGAAAACCGATAAAGACAATTTCAGTTCCTACATTAAACGGGCAAAAACAATTGGATTTTAGTGATTTACCCATTGGAACCTATCATTTGCAGGTCATGAACAAAGACTTTAACCAAAGTAAAAAAATTGTAATCAGTCAACCATGAGATTATTTGCCCTAATCGGTTACCCCCTCACCCATTCATTTTCTAAGAAATATTTTACTGAAAAATTTGAAAAAGAAGGAATAAGCAACGCTCGTTATGAATTACTTGAATTGCCTGACTATCAAGATTTCCCTCAACTAATTGCTTCATATCCTGATTTAGTGGGATTGAATGTTACCATTCCCCATAAGCAAAATATCATCTCGTACCTGAATGAATTGGACGCTGCCTCTTCGGCACGCATTGGAGCTGTCAATACCATCAAAGTACTTCCTGACGGACGTTTAAAAGGGTACAATACAGACTATTACGGCTTTAGATTATCTTTGGAACAATGGTTGCAAAAATTAAACGTAACTCCAACTTCTCTGAAAGCCTTGGTTTTGGGTAATGGCGGGGCAGCAAAGGCCGTTTTTGCCGCGTTGGAAGACATTCAAATCCCCTATCAAATTGTCTCTCGTCAAAATACCCTTTCCACCATCAGCTACGAAGACCTCACTGCCGACGTAATCTCAACCCATTCACTCATCATTAATACCTCTCCGGTAGGTACATACCCCAAAGTGGAGGAATGTCCTGCTATTCCGTACGAGTGGCTTAATGACCAGCATTTGTTATACGACTTAGTTTATAATCCTGCCGAAACGCTTTTTCTAAAAAAAGGAAAGCAGCAAAACGCGCAAACCCATAACGGCCTTCCGATGCTGCAATTACAGGCCGAGAAAGCGTGGGAAATTTGGAATACAGATTAAACGCCTCCGACAATTTTCAAACTGATTTCTGAATGTATTTCTTCAAAAGCAAACGGCTCGGGTTTCGACAATGGCTTGACAGCGATATAGGACCGTTTGTTGAACTTAATCAAGACCCTCGGGTTATGGAATTTTTTCCAAAAACCCAATCGCGCGAAGAAACGCTGGCGATGGTAGAACGGGTCAAAAGTTAGATTGACAAATGGGGATATGGGTGGTTTGCGGTAGATGAGCTTTCGACCGGTCTTTTTATTGGGTTCATTGGTATCAGTCATCCGCGTTTCGAAAGTTTTTTTACCCCCTGTTTAGAAATTGGCTGGAGACTTCATGCTGATTTTTGGGGAAAAGGCTACGGTACCGAAGGCGCCGAAGTATGCATTTGAAAAATTGGAGGAGTCAACAGTCTATTCTTTCACGGCCAAGTCCAACATGCGTTCTGAACGCGTGATGATTAAATTGGGGATGAAAAAAGAGGGAGAATTCGACCATCCACTGCTCCCTAAACACCCTTTGAGTAAGCACGTCTTGTATGTAATTCACAAAAACTAAAAATAGAATGCTCCGTCGCCGTGATTTTTTGAAACTTTCCCTTGGTTTGGCTGCTGTTGGCTGTCAGAGACCTACTGCCAAGAAGACTAAATCTCTTCGTTTTGCCGTGGCTTCCGACGGGCACTACGGTCAACCCAAAACTAATTTTAAAACGTACCATGAAAATATCATCAAAAACTTAAAAAAAGAACATGCCGAAAGGCGGTTGGATTTTGTGGTTTTTAACGGAGACTTATTTCATGATGATGTCCAATTTTTGCCCGAAGTCAAACAGGTTTTTGAGAGTCTTGGCCTCCCCTATTATGTTACGCGGGGAAACCACGACCACGTCACTCCCGAACAGTGGCAACAAACGTGGGGCTATGGTCTTAATCATGCCGTAGAAATTGGCAAAAATGCCATCATTTTGGGCGACACTTCCAACGAAAAAGGCGAATACCTGTGTCCTGATATTCCGTGGATAGACCGTCAATTGGCGCGATTTACCAAAAAAGAAAATGTGTTTTTGTTTTTACATATTCCTTCTCAAATGTGGTCAGAACACGGTACAGTTTGTCCCGAACTTGAGAAAACACTGGCCAAATACCCCAATCTCAAAGCCATGTTCCACGGCCACGACCACGCCATTGACATGGGCAAAACCACTTCCAAGCCGGCCTTTTTTGACGGTCATTTTGGGGGGAATTGGGGCGTAGATTATCGGGGTTATCGTGTTGTTGAAACACACCCCACGGGACAATGCTATACGTATCAATTTAACCCTGATACGCAGATAAAGGTAAATGAACAGATTTTTTAGGTAACTTGTGGAAACAAAGCACCAGAGTGGGTTGTTTTAAAGATGTTGTACCTTTACGGCAATCTGACCATCCATTTTGAGCGTTTTTTTCATCAAATCCTGCTTTATCAGCATGAAGACATTCCACATCCCAGAGTTTTACCGTAGCCAAATCATTAGCCCCATCAAAGAATTACGCCGCAAAAATGACAAGTTGAAGCGTGATTTCTCACCTACTGTCTTGCACTTTGGTTCGGTGAAGTTCCTGATTGCCCGCCATTTTGGATTTTGTTACGGAGTCGAAAATGCCATCGAAATTGCTTACAAAGCCATTGCGGACAATCCCGGCAAACGCATTTTTTTATTGAGCGAAATGATTCACAACCCGGATGTAAATCGGGATTTGTTGTCACGCGGGGTACGTTTTTTGATGGAAACCACGGGAAGGCAAATTATTCCCTGGGAAGAACTCAAACCGGAAGATATTGTGATTGTACCCGCCTTTGGTACGACCGTAGAAATTCAAAATCGGCTTCAATTGATGGGAATTGATGCCTATAAGTACGACACTACCTGTCCCTTCGTCGAGAAAGTCTGGAATCGCGCCACTCAAATCGGGCAAAAGAAATATACGATTGTAGTACACGGCAAGCCTCTGCACGAAGAAACCCGGGCTACTTTTTCGCACAGCAAAGAAAATGCACCAACGATTGTGGTTAAAAACTTGAAACAAGCAGAACGTTTGGCGCACTACATCACGGGCGAAGGAACAAAAGAAGATTTTTTTGAGGAGTTCCGAGGTCAGTATTCAGTAGGTTTTGACCCGGACCAAGACTTGCAACGCATTGGTGTGGTGAACCAAACAACGATGCTGGCTTCTGATACTCAGGGCATTGCGGATTACCTTAAAAACGTGATGATCAGTCACTATCGACTTACGCCCAATGAGGTAGAAGACCGTTTTGCCAATACCCGTGATACTCTTTGCTACGCCACTAACGACAATCAGGATGCAACTTACGGTTTATTGACGCAGGAAGCTGACTTTGCCATAGTGGCAGGTGGCTACAACAGCTCCAATACATCGCATATTGTAGAATTGTGTGAACAAAAACTACCCACTTATTTCATAGAATCTGCCAACAAAATTTTAAACCGTCAACTCATTACTCACTACAATCTTCACAAAAAGAAGGAGGAAATAACAGAGAATTTTATTCCTGCAAAAGAGCAGGTAACCATCATGTTGACCTGCGGTGCGTCTTGCCCTGATGCGATTATTGAGGGTGTTTTGATGCGAATTCTGTCTTTTTTCCCCGATGCCAAGCCGATTGAAGAAATAATGGAAGCATTTGCTATCTAAAAATTTCACTGAGCGGCAAAGAAATTTTTGTAACTGAATCTTCCAAATTACCTTCTGAATACGAAATCACCTGACGATCAGGGGTAAAGACGTGAATCGTTTGAATAGAAGGTACAACAATCCATGCAGATTGAACCCCTGCCGGAAAATAAATTTTTCGGATTTTGGTAGTTAATTCATCAAAAGCCTGTGTTGGAGAGAGGATTTCAATGGCACAAATAGGAGGTTGCGTAAAACGAATAATGTCCTCTTCCCAGTTGTAGTTTAAATTAGGAAAAATAGAAATATCAGGTTTGGCACGCCCGGTGAGAAGCTCTAATTCCAGTTCGGGCATAATGTCAAACTCATCGTCATAACTCGCCAACAAATAACTTAAACGAAAAGTAAGACGTGAGTGATTTAATGACATAGTTTCTTCCAATTCGTTTTCAACTTCGACGATTTCAACAGCCTTTAAGTCCATAGTAGCTCATTTTTTACCGAATATAGTAAATTTTCAGGTAATTGTTACACCGCGTACTCTTCTTCTTTCGCCAGAAAATCCTGATACGTAAGTTTAATACCTTCTTCCAGGCTATAGCGATGTTTCCAACCCATATTGTGCAAGCGCGATACATCCATGAGTTTGCGCGGCGTACCATCGGGTTTGTCGGTGTTCCAGCGTAATTCACCTTCGTAACCAACCGTTGCCTGAATAAGCTCGGCTAAGTTTTTAATCGAAATGTCTTCGCCAACACCGATGTTCACAAATTGCTCTTCGTCGTAGGTTTTCATGAGATACACACAAGCGTCGGCCAAATCGTCAGCGTGTAGAAATTCGCGTAACGGCGAGCCCGTTCCCCACAATTCTACAAAGGGTCTACCTTCTGTTTTGGCTTCGTGAAACTTTCGAATCATGGCCGGCAACACGTGCGAACCTGCCAAATCATAGTTGTCGTTGGGGCCGTAAAGATTGGTAGGCATGACCGAAATAAAATTACAGCCATATTGCTTACGGTACGACTCACACATCTTAATGCCCGTAATTTTGGCAATCGCGTAAGGTTCGTTGGTATATTCAAGTGTCCCCGTTAATAAATACTCTTCTTTGAGGGGTTGAGGAGCCATTTTAGGATAAATGCAGGAAGAACCCAAAAACATCAGTTTTTTCACTCCCATCACATAAGCGTTGTGAATCACATTGTTTTGAATCTGTAGGTTTTCGTACAGAAAATCAGCCCGATACACATTGTTGGCCATGATACCGCCTACTTTAGCCGCTGCTAAAAACACGTACTCAGGCTTCTCAGCGGCAAAAAAATCGGTAACCGCCTGTTGGTTACGCAAGTCCAACTCGCGCGAAGTTCGAACAACAATATTTTGGTAGCCTTCTGATTGTAAACGACGTACAAGTGCCGAACCCACCATCCCACGGTGACCGGCTACATAAATTTTGGTGTGTTTTTCCATAACACAAAATTAACTAAACCTGTGAGGTTTCAAATATACAAACCTATAAGGTTTTTGAAACCTTATAGGTTTGTATATAGGTTTACTCCTCAAACCACACCCTAAAACTCGCTGCTTTGTCTTTGCTGATGACAATTTCTTCTTTGGCAGGCACGGTGAGCGAGAGTTCTATTTTTCCCAAATAATGAGTTCGGTAGCTTTCAATGACCGATTTACGTACAATGTATTGCCGATTGGCCCGAAAAAAGTCAATTGGGTCAAGCAGTTCTTCCACTTCATCAAGCGATTGATAATCCGTAATAAGACGTTGATTATCGGACGTAATGAGCCAAATCACTTCTTCCCGCACAAAATACGCAATGCGTGTATCAGCCACCGCCACTACCGAACGTTGGTAATGAGCAGTAAAACGGTGTTTGTATTTTTTAACCGAACGGTTTCCCAGATCAGTCAACAAATCGCGCAGTTGCTGCGGAAACAATTCTTGCTGTGGTGTGTTTTTCAAACGATGAAATTTCTCAAAAGCCCGCTCAAGCTCCTGCTTATCAATCGGTTTTAGCAAATAGTCAATACTGTTCAATTTGAAAGCCCGTATGGCATATTCATCATACGCCGTAGTAAAAATAATGGGGCAAGAGAGATGAAGTTCCTGAAAAATATCAAAACTGACACCGTCGGCAAGCTGAATATCCGACAAAATCAGATCCGGCTCGGAATGCTGCTTTAACCAGTTCATTGAGGCTTCTACACTGACCAAAGGCCCTTGAAGAGTCGCGTTGGGCAGAAGCTGGCGAACGAGTTTTTCTAAGTTTTTGGCTACAAGTGCCTCATCTTCAAGAATTAATATTTGCATACTTTAGTTTTAAAATGAAGTAAGACATGGGAGGTAAGATACAAGAAATACGAGATAAGATGTAAGAAATAGGAACGGGGTCGCCCGTGCGGTAAGAAATACGAACGGAGTCATTGATAAGATAAGAATCCCAGGCTTCATACCTATTTCGTATTTCCTAACTCTTACTTCCTACCGCGCGGGCGGCCCCGTTCTTACCTCCTGCCTCTACTTAGGCAATCAAAGGTACATACGCCACAAACTTTCCATTGTGTTCGATGGCTTCAAAAGGACTGTCAGTGAGAAAACTATACAAATTTTTGAGATTTTGTAACCCTTGCCGGTTAGACGTTTCCACTTGTTTTTTGAGCTGAAGGTTATTCTCGACTTTCAAATAGTTTTCGTCCGAACAAATCCGAATCTTTAGAGGTCGGTCAGCGCTGACGATGTTGTGTTTAAGGGCATTTTCAATTAAAATTTGGAGAGTAACCGGCGTTATCTTTTTATCAAGACTTACTTCCGAAATCTGAAAATCGATTTCCAAGGTATTTTCAAACCTTGTTTTTAACAAAAAAACGTAATTTTTGATAAATTCCAATTCGGTATAAAGCGATACCAAACCTTTGTCTTTGTGTTGTAAAACATACCGAAATACCTTGGAAAGTTGCTGTAAAAACTGCTGTGCCAAATCGGGGTTATCCTGAATCAGGCTATCCAATAAAGTGAGGCTGTTGAACAGAAAATGCGGGTTCAACTGATTTTTTAAATTATCGAACTGAACTTGAGATTTCTCTTTTTCAAGGTTAGCGGCACGAGTCGCGTTTTCGTGCCATTTTTGAAACAGATATTCCGATAAATGAAGCACATTCAACAACACAACCACCAGGAACTGAGCCGTATAACCCGCAATGCGAGCCAAATCGGTGTATTGTTTCTGAATAATGGTTTCAATGGGAAATAACCCTACTACACAGGGAACAATCAACCAAGTCACGAACATTAAAAACCCGAATGTTAATAAAACCAGAGGCACCATTCTTAGCATGATACCGCGTTCGTACGGAAAAACGCCATTGAGATAGGTGTGCAGTCTGCTGAAAAACAACCACGAAATAATCATAACACTCCCGGAAATAACCAGAAGAACAAGATTGACTTGCCATGTTATTCCAAAGACATACCACCTCATTACAAAAGATAACGCAAGTAAAAAAGCAATAACACCCGCAACAATTCGGGTTTTGGGAGAAAAGCGTTCGAGCATTCGTGTATTTTTTAGCAAAGAAAGAAAGGAAGGCCAGAACGACCAATTTTTAATCTCCGAAGTTGCCAAAAACGAACAGGAAACGGAAATAAAACCGATTGACTGCTATCTTTGCGTTTAATGTCGGAGAAAGAAAAACGGAGAAAAAGGAACAAGAAGAAAAAGCAAATCGAAAATTGGCAATCATAAATCGACACTGAAAAAATGGCTTTAATAAAATCAGTTCGGGGCAAGTCTCCACAATATGGCCCCAATTGTTGGTTTGCCGACAATGCCACCGTCGTTGGTGAAGTCATCATGGGCGATCATTGTACGGTTTGGTTCAATGCCGTGGTACGAGGCGATGTCAACTCCATTCAAATGGGCGATTATGTCAACATACAGGATGGGGCCATCATTCATTGTACGTATCAAAAGTCCAAAACAATCATCGGAAATCATGTTTCGATAGCGCACAACGCCATTGTCCACGGCTGTACCATTGAAGATAAAGTGTTGATAGGAATGGGGGCGATCGTGATGGACGGAGTTCACATTGGTACGGGTTCCATCATTGCCGCCGGGGCCGTTATTACTCAGGGTAAGGTAATTGCACCGGGTACGATTTGGGCCGGCAACCCCGCCAAATACCTCAAAGACGTCACGCCCGAGTTAGGGGAAGTTTTTATGAGAACCGCTACTAATTATGTGATGTACGCAGAGTGGTTTAAAGAGGAAGATAGTATCTGATTCATCAATCAGGCGGTAGCATTATTACAAATCACCACTTACTTTGAGGGTGGGAATAAACCGAAAGTCTTTCAAATTATAGGTTTTCAGTTCAAGGTCATACACAAGGGCTGTTGCAGCTATCAATGTATCTGCAACACTCATGTGATGGGATAAAGCATATTTTTTACTTAGAAATAAGGCTGTTTGCCCAATACTTTCGTTTAGTTCGAGCCTTACAAAATCATTCAATTCCTTCTTAATCTTCAGGTATTCAACTCTATTAAGTACCCCATTGTACAGTTCCATTTCTACAATACTTGAAAGGGCAAGATTCTCTTTGCCAAAGGCTTCAATAAAATCAGTTGCTTTAGAATCCCCTCGTAAATAATTGATGATAATATTGGTATCAATAAGAAGCATACTCAATGACGGGGTTTACGGCGCATATTATGCACATACTTAGCCGCATCGGTGATATGTGCAAAGGGTTTTATATCGGGATTTTGGACCAATTCTTTCTCTTCTTCTTCGGTTAGTTCATGGTGAATAATTTTGGCGTGTTGTCGAACATCCAAGCGGGGAATCTCGAAACCAAGTTCATCGGCTTCGGCCACATTTTCGGCTACTAACTCTTTTATAAATTCTTGCACCGATTTGCCGATAGCCTTGGCTTTTTTTGCAACGCGCTGCTCCAATTGGGTATCTTCAATCTGTATCGTAAGCATCGTTTTATGGTTACTTTTCTTACAAAATTACGTAAAAACAGGTCACATCCAAGCTACAACCGGCTTTATGTTCCTACCTAAATATATTTTCCAACCCCGCCTAACTCCCTCAAAATTGACCGATTGGACTATAGATTTGTACTAATTTCCGCTTAATTGACATTGGTGGTTTTAAAGGTAACGTTCAGTTATCCTTCCCCTTGTTTTTACCAAAAATACAGTATTTCTCAAAAGTTATTGTACTTTCCCCTTTTGAAAACACTATTGTGAATTGCTATGAATGAATCTCAACTAACACTGCAGCCACCGAAAGCAACTAAAAAACCGCACCGGCTTGAATTACACGACGACCTCCGCATCGACGATTATTATTGGTTGCGCGACCGCGAAAATCAAGAAGTGATTGATTATTTGAATGCCGAAAACGCCTATACCGAAGCCCTTTTAGCGCCCGTCAAAGAACTTCGCGAAAAGTTGTTTGACGAAATGAAAGCCCGCATTAAAGAAACGGATGAGTCGGTGCCTTACAAAGACGGAAACTATTGGTATTACTATCGCTACGAACAAGGCGGCGAATACCCGATTTACTGTCGGAAACACGGGTCGCTTGAGGCCGAAGAAGAAGTAATGTTGAACCTAAACCTTCTGGGTGAAGGCCATACTTACTACAACGCTACGTTCCCGGACATTTCGGACAACGAAAAAATTGCGGCTTTCGGCGAAGACACCGTGAGTCGGCGGCTGTACACCTTGCGATTCAAAAACCTGAAAACGGGCGAGTTTTATCCCGACGCCATTCCGGATACTGAAGGAGGAAATTACGCTTGGTCGACTGATAATCAAACGATTTTTTACATTCGCAAACATACGGAGACCCTGCTTGGTTATCAAGTTTGGCGGCATCGGCTTGGTACCGAAACCACGGAAGATGCATTGGTGTACGAAGAAGCCGACGACCAATTTTATCTGGGATTGGAGCGAATGAAATCCAAGAAATACATCGCGATTCTTTCTGACCAAAACGGCCTGTCGACTGAATACCGATTGTTGGAAGCCAATCAGCCAACGGGCGCGTTTGTGTCATTTTTGCCGCGCCAACGAGGACACGAGTATTATGTGGAACATTTTGAAGACCGATTCTACATCCGCACCAATCGCGACGATGCAACCAACTTCAAATTGATGCAGGTATCTGAATTTCAACATGCCGATACGAGTCAATGGCAGGACGTAATCGGTCATCGGCCTTTTGTGTATTTGGAAGGATTGGAAGTTTTCAGGCGCTACTTAGTTTTACAGGAACGCACCGAAGGATTGCTGCAAATTCGCATTATTGAACAGGCTACTCAACACGAGCATTACCTAAACTTTGGAGAACCTGCCTACACGGCTTACGTAGGTACCAATCCTGATTTTGATACCAACACACTACGCTACGGCTACACTTCGCTTACTACGCCGAGCAGTACATTTGATTATCAAATGGATTCGCGCGAGCGTATTTTGCTCAAACAACAGGAAGTTTTGGGCGATTTTAACAAAGACGATTACCAAACCGAACGGCTTTTTGCCACGGCGAGAGACGGAGTCCGCATTCCCATTTCAATCGTCTATAAAAAAGACTTCCAAAAAGATGGAAAAGGACCTTTGTTGCAGTATTCGTACGGTTCCTACGGCTATTCGATGGACCCAAGTTTCAGTTCGGGACGTTTGAGTTTGTTGAATCGCGGATTTGCGTTTGCCATTTGTCACATTCGCGGTGGCCATGAAATGGGACGGCAGTGGTACGAAAACGGCAAAATGCTGAAAAAGAAAAATACGTTTACCGATTTCGTAGATTGTTCGCAGTATTTGATTCAGCAAAAATGGACTTCGGCCAACGGGCTTTTTGCCATGGGAGGAAGCGCGGGGGGATTGTTGATGGGCGCGGTGGCGAACATGGCTCCGCAGTTGTACAAAGGTATTGTAGCGCAGGTACCGTTTGTGGATGTAGTAACGACGATGCTGGACGAATCCATTCCCCTTACGACGGGGGAATACGAAGAATGGGGAAATCCCAACGAGAAAATGTATTACACCTACATGAAATCTTACAGCCCGTATGACAATATCGTAGCGCAGGAATATCCTAACATGCTTATTACAACGGGATTACACGACTCTCAGGTGCAGTATTGGGAACCGACCAAATGGATTGCCAAACTCCGCGAACTCAAAACGGATGACAATCAACTCCTGCTTCATTGTGATATGGAAGCGGGGCACGGTGGTGCCTCAGGCCGTTTCAAACGCCTGAAAGATGTGGCGTTGGAATATGCGTTTATGCTGAATTTGTTGGGGATACGGGAGTAAAATCCCCTACAAATCCCTACAAATGTTAGGCTTCTCCGAAGCTGATAAATGCTTCAGAGAAGCCTAACATTTGTAGAAAATTCTATGAGTTATTTCCCCTTCCCCCAAATCGACAACGCTACCCTCAACTTATAATACTCATAGTTTCCTTCCAGATGCTCAAAAAGAGGTTTTAAGGCCCCACCCGGTGTTATCTGAAGTTGTTCAGCCGCTTCGGTGATGGTTCGGTATTCACTTTTGGTGAGGTATTGCCACACATCTATGTCATTACCATCTTCGTACAGTTTTGCCAAATGCGAATAAATCGTCAGTTCGTTGAGGTTGCGACGCTGCGCGATTTGGCTTGGCGAAAGCCCCTGTTTGTATAAATCAAGGGTTTCGATATAAGTCATCCCGTTGACGACGCGCGTACCGGGTTGCGTTTTGGAACGGGCGTATTCCAGAATTTCGTTGATGAACGCCTCGCCATAATGCGAAAACTTCGTCTCTCCTACCCCCGACACTTGCAACATTTGAAAGCGATTGATGGGTCGTTTTTCGGCCATGTCCGACAAGGTAGCATCCGAAAACACGACAAAAGGCGGCACATTCAGCTCATCGGCAAACCGCTTGCGAAGTTGGCGCAGACGTTCAAACAATTCATCCCGAATAACTTCTTTCTTTGTTTTCACCGGTTCGGCCTGCTCTTCCTGACGCTGACGTTTTTGTTCGTACGACTCAAAACGCACCAATTCTACCTTACGCTCTCCGCGCAGTACCCGCCACGAAATTTCATTGAGCTTGAGAGAATGTGCTTCGTCGTAAGCAATATCAATAACGCCTGAATTAAGCATTTGTGTCAGGTATTCGGCCCATTCTTCCGCACGCAGGTCACGGCCTGCCCCAAAGGTCTTGATACGCTCGTAACCCCGCTCGGTCACGTTGCGGTTGTGCGAGCCGCGCAGTACGTCAATCAACAAACCCATCGCAATTTTTTCGTCCGTCCGGGCAATGGCCGAAAGGGCTTTTTGAGCCGGAACGGTGGCGTCAAATTTAGAACGCGGATTGCGACACACGTCACAGTTTCCGCAGTCGCGCTCGACGGTTTCGTTGAAATAACTCAACAAAATACGTCGGCGACAGTGGTCCGCCTCAGCATATTGTTTCATGCGGTCGAGTTTGGCAAACTGTATCTCTTTCAGGTGTTGCGGCAGTTCTGAGTTTTCAATCATGTCGCGCCGCATAATCCAATCAGCAAAACTGTAAAACAGCAACGTATCCGCTTTCAATCCATCACGGCCCGAACGGCCTATTTCCTGATAAAAACTCTCCACGTTGCCTGGCATATTATAATGCATTACCCATCGCACGTTGGATTTATCAATTCCCATTCCAAACGCAATCGTCGCTACCATCACCTGCACGTCATCACGAATAAAGGCATCCTGTACGTGAGAGCGCTCTTCGGGGGGCATTTTGGCGTGATAATGCCGCGCATTGATGCCCTTGGCTTGTAGCTTTAAGGCAATGTCTTCGGTCGTTTTTCGGGCCAAACAATAGATAATTCCCGACTGATTGGGGTGGTCGTTGATAAACTGTTCAATGACCTTGATCCGATTTCTGCCCGGCAATACATTGAGCGAAAGATTGGGACGGTCAAACGACGCCTCAAACACCCTCGCCTCTGGAACGCCCAATTGCTTCAACACATCGCGCCGCGTGACGCGGTCGGCAGTAGCGGTGAGTGCAATCACGGGCACGTCGGGGAAAGCTGTTTTCAACACGTGCAATTGTGTATATTCAGGTCGAAAATCGTGCCCCCACACCGAAACGCAGTGAGATTCATCGACGGCAAACAGGTTGATTTTGAGCGACCTGACAAAATCCAAAGAGCCCGAAGCAAAGAGTTTTTCGGGAGCAATGTACAGCAGTTTCAATTCACCCGCGTGGCATTGCTTTTCGATGGCGTATTGCTCCGAAGAACTAAGCGTACTGTTGAGATACGCCGCTTCAATGCCGTTGGCCCGAAGCGCCTGCACTTGGTCTTTCATCAGGGCAATGAGTGGCGAAACGACGAGTGTAATTCCTTCTTTCATCAAAGCGGGAATTTGAAAACACACCGACTTTCCACCGCCCGTAGGCATCAGCACCATGCAGTCATTGCCTGCCGAAACCCAATCAATGACCTCTGCCTGCAAAGGCCGAAAGGTATCGTAACCGAAATAGTGTTTTAGAATTTGTTCTTTACTCAGGGACATTTTTCTTCGTTTTTACAGTGGAAGAACCATTTTTTCGGAATTATTTGCCGCATTAACGATTCTCTCTTCCTAATTATGACTCCTTTGGTCGGTTAGAAGTAACTACTTATTTTAAGGTTCGGCAAGTAAGGAAAAACTTATCTAAACTTGTGCAACAATTCCAAAAACCTTCCTTCATTTACCTCTATGAAAACGTACTTCCATTTTTTTATTGCCTTGTTGTGGGCCTCCGCCGTCGTGGGCCAAAAAGTAACTTTGGTGAGTCTCGAAGACCGCCGTTCCATCGGAAACTCTTATTTCGGAAACCGGTGTGAACTCGAAATCAAAACCACGGGCGACGAAGTTAAAAAATACAAATACGTCAAAATCAAAGGCATTATCCGCGCTGTTGACAGCGAAGGAACCGACTTGCTCAATGATAAAATGGACAAGGCCGATTATGTCGAAATCGGTGACGAAAAGCTCAAAATTGAGCTAAAAAATCCGATGCGCAAAGCCACTTCCATCAAAGAAATCTCGGGTACGCTTGACTTATACAACCCTACCGAAGCCAACGGTGCTATCGTAAAAATAGCTAATTTTCAGGCAAAACCCAACGTGAATATGCTGCCCAAAAAAGCACCGCTTTCCGTTGTTTTTTTCACAAAAGAGTCGGTTGAAAAAATGGCCAAACAGGAAAAAGCCGAGCGCGAAGCCAAGATGAAACAACTCGACCCCGCCACGCGCGAAATCGCCACCGGACTCATGGCATTGGTGGATGGTTTTGGAGCGGGCATGGCGGGAGAAAATGAACTTTCGTTTTACGTAAACGGCGATATCAGCAAATTGGTAGATATGAAAGTGGAAGATGAAACGGGGAAAGAAGTACGGCGAAGCGGGCGCTTCATCTCAGGCGACCACCTGCATACCTACAGCTACGACGAAAAGCCAAATCCCAAATGGAAAATCAAAATCCTCATCGAAACCCCCGCCTCCGTCAAATCCGTGCCGTTTAGCTTGAAAGATGTGGAGTTGCCGTAAGACGCAAACCGGGCACGATTTGTTTGAGGAAAACGTTCTATGAGTTATATTTGAGTTGTACTCATAAAGTATATCGCTATGCAGCTTACCATTGAAATACCGGACAATAAAGTTCCTTTTGTCATGGAACTGTTAAAGAACCTGAGATTCTTAAAAATAAAGTCTGAACCAACAGCGGATTTTAGAACAAAGTGGGCTGAACTCTCAGCGGCATTGCCTCAAACCGAGCCTGATATTACAGAAGAGGAAATCATGGATGAGATCAAAGCTGTGCGTCGAAATCGTAACTCAGTGGCAACTCAATGAGAGTAGTGATTGATATCAACGATTATATCAGCGCCCTTATTGGCAAGAAACATCGTCTGAAGTTAGAGAAAGTACTTCTGGATAAAAATATTGAAATATTATCCGATGTTGTTCTTTTAGAGGAAATCAAAGAAGTTGCCCATCGCAACAAGTTCAGAAAGTATGTAAGTCTTGAAGAAGTTGATAGATTTGTTGAACTCCTTAAATATCGTTTAAGTAATAGCAAAAAAGTTTTAGTGTATATAAAAATTTGTTTCTATGGGGTATTTTTGCCTTATGAATAAGAAAATATATGTAACTGTGACAGACACAGAACGCCTTGAATTAGAGCGTTTATT
>Ga0247844_1003251_pt1 | contig 24282 bp, 16 predicted proteins | sample LaCtaG_FD_192421 | JGI IMG/M metagenome (GOLD analysis project Ga0247844, IMG submission 192421) | Freshwater microbial communities from meromictic Lake La Cruz, Castile-La Mancha, Spain - LaCruzMarch201714.5m_1 | ecosystem: Environmental > Aquatic > Freshwater > Lake | place: Spain: Castile-La... | reverse complement strand
AATGATCCAACAGGTATCTCTACTCTCGAAAACTCTTTAGTGTATCAACTTCATCAGTTTGGATTGGCTTTACCTGATCTAGGAGGCATTACACATCAGACGGTTGGCGGCTTCCTCTCTACAGGCGCAGCAGGCAGTTCTTTAAAAACTCCTTTTAATGAATGTTTACATAGTATAACACTCATTACTGCACAGTCGGGAAAAGCCACCCGCGTAACATTTACGAATGACGATAATTATAATACCAATGAGTTTTTTGCTGCCGCCTTATCTCTTGGACTATTTGGAGTGATTATTGAAGCCACTTTTCGGGTGCAGGATTATTTTATTGTTCGAGGGCAAGAAGCCACGTTTAAAATTAAAGACTGGGACGTTGATTTTTTTGGGGATGATGCAAATAAGAAACCCCTACTTAATTTTTTTAACGAGCAAGAGTATCAAAAGTTGCTTTGGTGGCCACAAAAAGGGCTAAATAAAATTCAGGTACGCACTGCTATCAGAGAGCCAATGCCAGATAAGTTTTCACCCCTCCCGTATGAGCAATTAAAGGGCTCAATTTTGGGCATTCCAATACAGGTTTTAGGCAGTAAGATGTTACTGCTTTTCGGCAAAATCTCCTGGGCAATTCAGCGGAAGCCCTTTTTTAGAAATACAGCCATAGGCGAATGGTTGGCTAAACTTTTTCGTGATACCATTGTTCCGACTATTTTGTCTGCTTTATTGGAAAATGGCGTAAGTCGATTTAAAGATGTTTGGTACAATGGAATACCTACTGATAATGGAATTGATGAGCGCTTGATTCCGGTATGGTTTACGGAACTCTGGTTTCCGCTTCATAAGGCGCCTCAAATTTTAAGGGAGTTCCGGGACTATTTTGAGCGAAGGCATGATGGTCCGGGAACATTTAGTTATGAAGTATATCCATCTAAAAGCAGTAATTTTTGGATGAGTCCCGGATATCACCGCAGTTCTTTGCGCGTAGATATTTTTTGGTTTGCCGGGAACCCTAACGACCCTATAAAGAATTTTTATGAAGAATTTTGGACTCAGTTAGATGAGTATCAATTTCGAGCGCATTGGGGTAAATACATTTCTGCATATACAAAAGAAGAACTAATACATTTATATCCTAAGTTTACCGATTGGTGTATGGTTCGGGAGAAGTATGATCCAGTAGGCGTTTTTTTAAGTGATTACTGGAGAAAAAGACTTTTTATAGACAATTAAAATTTATTTCGCTTTATGCCTTCCTGGATATTGTTACATACACACTCTGTGATGGCGTTTATTATGGTAGCCACGCAAATTGGCATGTTATTATTTTTGGTGTTGAGTAAAGAAAAAACAGCGGTCAAGCGCTGGATGACATTAAATTACTTGGCTTCTTCTGTTTGGTATATTGATCAGATGATTCGTTTTAGCTTATATCCTGGAACTGAAGGCTCGGTAATTTATAAGCTTGAAACTATTTTAATTTATAGCCCTTCGTTAGCATTACTAATGTTATCTAACTTTCAGATTTATTATTTATTTATTCAATCCAGCTTTGAGAAGGAACGAAAAATAATGTTACAGCTTGCCTTACCATTCGCTGCGCTTCTTGTCGGCGCTTTAACTTGGAATGAATTGGCAAATGATAGTAATGTATTCTACTTTCAGGCAATTTCATTTGTTTGGGGGTTACTTACTAATATTGGCACACTGGTTATAGCATTGCGAAAAGTGTTTGTTAATCGATACACGAACGAAGATGCTACCTATGCCCACCTTCTACTAGCAGGCGTTGCAGTTTGTTTTTTATTGCTATCCATTGTTAACCTGATTTTTGGCTTGTATTCGCCCATCGGATATTGGACATTTTTTATTTTTATTTGGATTGGGAACTTGATGTTGATTGTTACTTATCTTTCATATTCTAATATGTTTGTAAGCTTTCAAATAAAAATTACCGGCTTCAGCTTTGTAGCGGTGGTTACTTTTATTGCCGTAGTTGCCTTGGTATATTTCCCGCCAATCATGCCAAGCAATATCTCCGAACGAATGGACCAGCAGCAAGATTTGAAGCGCTTATTTTTTATTTTATTCGGTGCCATTGTATTAATAATTATAATGCTTCCCTCTTTGTTGAAGCGCACTTTAACCAATCCATTAAAACAGTTACTAAAAGCGGTTAAAGGAGTGAATACAGGCAATTATACTGTTGAAGTGCCCGTGCTTTATAGCGACGAAATTGGCTCACTCACGCGGAACTTTAATACGATGACGCAAACACTTCGCAAAACCAACGATCAGCTCGTTGAATATACAAATACACTCACCGAATTGTATACCAATCAACAAAAAATACAGGAGCAGACATTGAATCATGTGAGTCAGGAAATACATGATAATGTTGGTCAACTATTAAGCCTTGTATCTGTACAGCTGAATCTGGTGGCCGAAACAGAAGGCTCTAAAAATTTAGTTTTGTTAGATGCCCGAGATAATATTAGCCGGGCAATGATGGAGTTAAGAGATATGGCTAAGGGGATGAGTAGTGAGCGAATTAAAGTGTTGGGTCTATTGGGATCTGTAGAGCAAGAAGCCGATCGAATCCGGCGAGCGGGTCTATGTGAGGTTACTATTCAATCTCAGGGAGCGCCCATACAATTGGAGCATCAGAAAGAAACAATTCTGTTTCGTGTGATTCAGGAATGTTTGCAAAATATCATTAAGCATGCTCAGGCCAAACGGATACAGTTGTTGTTTTTATATACTGAATCTACAGTAGCTATTTCTGTACATGATGACGGGAAAGGCTTTTTGATAACCCGCGAAAATAATTTATCCGGGTTAGGATTTATGAATATTCACCATCGCATAGAATTAATGAGCGGGAAAGTTGTTGTTCAGAGCGAACCTGGTTCGGGCACCAAAATTCTTATAGAAGTGCCATTGGGCTGATAGTAATCGGTTTTGTTTAATAGGCACGCCTTGTGAAGAAATAATGGTTGAAGGCCCCCAATTCGGGCAGCACCTATATTTTTTTGAAACTGCCGTTATGTGGTAGCGCTATAGGGTGAATGATTAATTTTACTAAATTGCAGTAGATGTAAACTTCAAATGCATTGATATGAAATTTCATTGTTCAGTTTTTTTGGTGGGGATAGTTTTCTTGCTTTCTGGCTGTGTTCAGCAGGGGTACCATCAAAAAGATAATTCGGTTGATTTCAATAGCATAAGTACGTATGCCTGGGCCGAAGGTGATGGGGATAAAAACTATGACACACGCCGGCCTAATCAAAACAGTTTGCGGGATACCAGGATTATGCAAACTGTGGATCGCTATCTGCAGGGGCATGGGTGGACGCAAAACAAAATCAACCCCGATGTTTACTTGGTATTTGATGTGGTAGAAGATCAGTCTCAGCAACAGGTAACCACGCCGGTATACTCTCAACCATTTAACCGCTGGTATTTTAATCCAAATACCCGCCGCTGGGTGCCTATTTATTATCCTTCTAATTTTATGGGATATAATACTGCTGTGCGTCAGGTAAAAGAAGGAACCCTTACCCTTACTATGATGAACCCGGGAAGCGATAAAGTGATTTGGCAGGGGTGGACTACTTCCGAAATATACGGTCGTAAAATATCGGATGAGAAGATTGAAAGAGATGTTCAGGCGATCATTCGCGAGTTGAAAAAATATTAACCCCTCCATTCGCTATGGCGGCGTATGGGTAAAAACTTAGTTATGCAAAACAAACTGTTGATTGCTTGTATGGTAGCGGTAAGCCTTATTGCCTCTTGTACTTCCCCTACCCCCCCTCCCTTTGCACCCACCTTTTTGTTGCAACCGGCAGCTCGGGTTACATTTAACTCCTTTGTAGATTGCAATATGGCAGAAGTTTGGGTGGGCGATACATTTCGCATTTTTCCTGGTAAATATGGCGAAGATCCCGTTTGGGGGTATGCCCGCGATTTGAAGTTTGCCGATGGAATAAATCCTGAACAAGTATTTGCTTCCAGCAAAGAGCAGTTTCACAATCCTATTATGCCGCCTAATGCCCCGATAGGCAAGCCCGGATTACATGGAGCTGTTTGGTTCGAAACAGTATATCAAGATCGTACAGATGTATCCGGCAAAACATTGTATGGAATATACCACAACGAAAATTATCCAGCCACCCTGCCTTATGATAGCACCACAGGCCAGGGCTACCATAACAAAAAGTGGCCGCAGGGGCTTACAGGTCCAGAGAGTCCAGCAGCGGTTTGTCGCATAGGTATTATGAAGTCAACGGATGGCGGAAAAAGTTGGGAAAATAAAGGACTTTTTATTGAAGACCTGGACCCTCGTATGATATTAAAGCCCCACAATAGTTCGAATACCTTTGCTGGTGGGGTGGGAGACCCTTCTGCTGTTAAAAGTGGCGAATATCTGTATTTGTTTTATGGTGAATATGGATTTCCTGGCAAATATGATTCGGCAACATATAGTTCTGGAAAAGAATCGAGTGGCCAATGCATTAGTGTGGCCCGCATTCATTTGAAAGACTTGGATGCACCGGAAGGGAAGGCACAGCGATGGGATGGCAAAGAATTTAAAGCCCCGTATAATGAAGTGGGTATGCCGGTAACCTCTTTGCAAATTGATTCCGCTCGGGGCGGGGGGGCCGCATCCTCGCCGGGAGGAGGATTTCACTGGGGACCCTCTGTAAGCTGGAACACCTATCTGAATTGCTGGGTAATGTTGATGGGCAGAGTAGAGGGAAAATCTTGGCAGGGCGATAAGATCTATATATCATTCAACCGCCACGAAAATCTTGGTGAGGGCAATAATAGCCAGGACTGGACCACGCCGCAATTATTATTTCAGAAGCCCGGATACATTTTATGGTATCCCTCTTTACAGCCGCTGAATGAGCCGGAAACAATCCGTGAGAAATATACTTGTGTTCGGCTGGGTAAGCGGGCTCGTTTTTATGTAAAGCGAATTAAGCCCGGAGATGATTCCTATGCCTCTGAGCATATTATTGAGTTTACAAAATAAGCCGGCATCGGCGTTTGGGCATCTCAAAAGATATTGTAACTTACCGATACTATTAAGCAATGCGTATGGCTTACCACCTTAATCAGGCAGATGCTGCTCACTTTCATCGGGATGGATATGTATTGGTGCGCAATTTATTTTCGAAAGAAGAAATTGATAAGCTGTATTCGATAGCAGTGGGCGACCGGGTGATGCAGCAACATGCTACACAGGTAACGGATCAGGCCGGCAAACAAACTAGGCTTACTTTATGGTATACACCAGGAGAGGATGTGTATAGTTTACTATTGCGAAGCGAGCGAATGGTAAAGGGAGCGGCTTTGTTATTAGATAGTACTTCCCCGGTTTGTCATTTTCATACCAAACTCATGCAAAAAGAGCCCGGTGTGGGCGGTGCCTGGGAATGGCACCAGGATTATGGCTATTGGTATAAAAATCAGTTTTTATTTCCAGATCAACTAGTGAGTTGTATGGTGGCACTAACCCAGGCTAATCGAGCAAATGGGTGTTTGCAGGTAATTCGGGGCTCACATAAAATGGGACGGGTGAATCATGGATTTGCCGGCGAACAGGTGGGGGCTGATATGGAGATGGTGAAACATGCGCTTACTACACTGCCGCATGAATATATTGAACTGGAGGCCGGTGACGCATTATTCTTTCATAGCAATATTTTACATCGTAGTGAAGCGAACACCAGTAGCCAGCCACGCTGGTCTATCATCTCTTGTTATAATTCATTATCTAACCCCGCTTTTAATGATACTACAGTAAGCCGCACCCGACCCATCATTACCGTGCCGGATGCGGCCTTGCTATTAAGTGATGCCAATGCAGCCAGCGAAACGGGCGATTTTCTGCGAAAAGAAAACGATCCAGCCTTACAAGCTACCGGCTGGGAACAGGAGGTGAAAACAAACGGGTAAGCAGTATACAACTACCATCTTTTTCCTATACTGATTCCGATACGGTAATAGAGTTCTGAATAGCTATTACCAAATAGTCTGCCCACCCCGAATGAATACTCGCCAAATAACCCGTTTCGTCTAACCATCTTATATCCAACAGAAGAGCCCAATCCAAAAGAGGTTTGGTATTTATATAACAAGCTATTCGATCCCATCCCAAATTCGGGGTAATATTCTCTGGCAACGGCCATATTTGATTCTATAAAAGTTCCGTTAGCAAAGCCATCACCAAAGTAAAATCGGAAATAAGGCAAAATTATAGACCGGATCGTTTGCTCTTCTCTATTCATTAGGGAAATGGATGTGGTAATTCCCAGGCCGCTGCTCTCAGAAAGGAGCCTTTCGTAGTTCAACTCAAGTTTCCCCAACAGACTATTAATCACATTCAGCCCGACTTCGTTTTTTGCCGGCTTATGGAAGCTTTTTTCATCTACGCGCTGATTATTTTGTCCACTAACGGACGTTGAAAATACAGTAAACAAAATAAAGATTGCAATACGTAAAGATTTTGTCATACGGGCTGGTTGGATTAAGGTTCAGACAATAGAAAGCGCTCCTTTTCATATAATAAAATGTTAAACAGATAAAGATTTTTTAGAATTCGGGAAGATTAATCCAAATAATTACCTGAACGCATGTGTAAGCCTATATTTGTTGGCCAAACTCAACAAAAGTATCATGAAAACAGGCACATCATCTGCTCCCATTGGAATAATCGGTGCTATGAAGGAAGAGGTGGCCGGATTGCTGCAATGTATGGAGTTGGTGCGAGAGGTTCATCTGGGCATGCGTACCTTTTATTGCGGCAAGCTGATGAATCGCGAAGTGGTGCTGGTAATTTCTAGGATAGGGAAAGTGGCGGCAGCTTCCACGGTTGCTGCATTGATCCATCAGTTTCAGGTGAGCGAAGTAATATTTACCGGGGTTGCGGGTAGCTTACGACCGGAGGTTAAGGTTGGTGATATTGTGCTGGCAAAACGTTTGTTGCAACATGATATGGATGCCAGTCCCCTGATGCCGCGATTCGAAATACCCTTGCTGGATATTACCTGGTTTCTAACACCCGACCAGCAAATGCAGCAAGCTGAGCGAGCTTTGCACGGCGTTATCAATGATGCCGACCATCATCACTTATTAACAGATGAGGTGCTGCAGCGATTTCAGATGAAGCAGCCCTCCTTTTGGATGGGCGACATAATTAGTGGTGATCAGTTTGTTTCCTCCCATGCACAAAAAAAGGAGTTACAACATCTTCACCCAACCGCCTTATGTGTAGAGATGGAAGGAGCAGCGGTAGCGCAGATTTGTTATGAATATCAAATTCCGTACACCATTATTCGAACGATTTCTGATAACGCCGATGATCATTCCGAATTTGATTTCCCCCTCTTTATGAAGGAAGTAGCCAGCCGGTATTCAGTAGAAGCCATCCGTAGATTATTGGCATAAATATTTGTATTATTGTATTAACTGAAACCAGGATATGCCTACATCAGACGCTTCTCACTACCATACGATTGTTATTGGAGTCGGCTCTATGGGCAGCGCTGCCTGTTTCCATTTAAGCCGCCGAAACCAACGCGTGTTGGGCCTCGAGCAATTTACCAGTCCACACGAAAAAGGTGCCCATGGCGCGCACACCCGCATCATTCGGAAGGCCTACTTTGAGCATCCCGATTATGTTCCCCTGCTGGAGAAAGCCTATGCAAACTGGCATCTAATTGAACAACTGTCGGGAGAGCAATTGTATGTTCCCACCGGATTATTATATGCAGGTCCCCCGGGAAATGATTTATTACAAAGGATTCGGGAAGCTGCTCATCAGTATCAAATTCCGTTGGAACAATGGGATAGCGCGCAACTTCAACAAAGGTTTCCACAGTTTATGTTGCCCGAAAACGCTGAAATTATGTTTGAACCGGATGCCGGATTTTTGTTTCCTGATAAAGCGATTGAGGCAATGATTGCATTATCCATTCAGGCAGGTGCAACTATCCGCCAACAATGTCCGGTGCTAAGCTGGGAGGCCGATGAGTTGGGGGTAAAGGTTTTTACAGAGCACGAAACATTTACTGCGGATAAATTAATTATCACGGCAGGCCCTTGGGCGGGAGCTGTAATTCCGGGCGTTCAAGCGCATCTTCAGATTACCCAACAAACCCTGGCATGGTATACCCCACCTGCAGATGTGCCACAAAACGCGCAACAATTTCCCTGCTGGTTAATCGCAGAAGAAAGTGTTCCGGGGGCTTACTATGGATTTCCCGCAATACCAAATCACGGCCCAAATGGATGGAAAATTGCCCATCACCATGCGGGCAAACCTACGCATCCCGATGAAATCAATCGCACTATCAACGAAAAAGAATTAGCAACCCTCGGCAAATTCATGCAACAGTATTTAGGGGTGTCGGAGGATGCACTGATTGCTACTAAAACCTGTTTGTATAGTTATTCGCCCGACGAACATTTTGTTATTGATTTGTTACCCGATCAGCATCAGCGGGTATCGGTTGCCTGGGGATTTAGCGGACATGGATTTAAGTTCACTTCGGTTGTGGGCGAAATACTCGCTGATCTTAGCATGTATGGGAAAACACTTTTGCCGGCTCAGTTTCTGCAGGCAGATCGGCTCTCGATGATTTGAACTTTTCTTTTTATCCAGCAAAAATGCTGCCTGCCTAATTTTAGTTATACCAATTATTTTTCGGCCATGTGAGGAAGGGCGTAGAAGCCAACTTCCTAGATGAATAGCTTACCAAACAACCTCTATTACTGCTTGCTTAGGGATTGGTCAATTTTCTCCGGATTTGCCTAGTCAATTTGATCTGTATTGGGGTGGTTACCTTGTTCGGATTTTGCACCCCGTAAGCGCTTTATAAATTTCCTTTCTTTAATTCATTTACCGCATGGTCACAGGCCCTTGCTGTGAAGGCCATATATGTTAAGGAAGGGTTCTGACAAGCACTTGAAGACATGAAAGCTCCATCCGTAACGAATACATTTTTTACATCATGCATTTGGTTCCATTTATTGAGAACAGAAGTTTTAGGGTCATGTCCCATCCGGGCTGTGCCCATTTCATGGATTGCCATTCCTGGTATTGCTGGTTTGTCGAACGACTTAACGTCTTTCAGTCCGGCAGCTTCCAGAATTTCAGCGGCATCGTTTTTCATATCAATGCGCATTTTGCGCTCGTTCTCACCAAATTCGCAATCAACTGCCAGCAATGGAAGACCCCATTTATCTTTCTTTGTTTTGTCGAGGAAAGCATAGTTTTTAAATTCCGGCAAATGTTCACCAAAGGAACCCAAACCCATAGTCCATGGTCCCGGCTCTGAAATTTGCTCATGGAAGTTCTGCCCAAAACCCATTTCCGGAATAGCTCTTTGCCATCCTGTGCGACTTGCACTTCCTCCGTAATGGAAGCCTCGTAAATAATCCCGCTCTGGTTTATCTCCAAGGTTTCTATAACGAGGGATATAAATACCAATCGGACGCCGACCATAATAATATTTATCATCAAAGCCTTCTGCCCTACCGGAAGCTCCGATTTGAAAGTGATGATCCATCAGGTTATGTCCCAAATGGCCGCTGCTGTTACCCAAACCATTCGGGAAAGTGTCGGAAGTGGAGTTCAATAGAATTTGAGTTGTACCGAGCGTGGAGGCATTCATGAAAATTATTTTCGCAGAATACACTATGTGCTCATTAGTCTCTGAATCAATCACCATTACTCCTTTAGCTTTCCTGGTTTCTTTATCGTAAAGCACTTCACTAACAATAGAATAAGGCCTAAGCGTAAGGTTACCGGTAGCCATCGCTGCTGGCAAGGTTGCCGATTGCGTACTGAAATATGCTCCAAATGGACAACCTCTGTCACAGAGATCTCTGTTTTGACAGTTACCCCTTCCATTATGCGGAACGGTAAGATTTGCCATTCGGTAAACGGTCATCATCCGTTCTCTGTTATAATGTTTTTCGATTCGTTTTTTTACCTCCTTTTCAACACAATTCATTTCAAAGGGAGGAAGAAATATGCCATCGGGCAATTGTGCAAGCCCCTCATTTTGTCCGCTAATACCAGCAAAGCGCTCTACATAATCATACCATGGTGAAATATCTTTATATCGTATAGGCCAGTCAACACCATAGCCATCTTTAGCATTAGCAGAAAAATCCATCTCACTTAGCCGTAGGCAACCACGTCCCCAAGTAAGGGATCTTCCACCAACATGATAGCCGCGATACCAGTCGAATCGTTTCACTTCGGTGTAGGGACAAGCCAGATCATCTACCCAAAATTTAGCATTAAACTCGCTATACATACCGCCACGGGTTTGTACCGGATACTTGATACGATCTTCAGTAGAAATTCTTCCTCTATGTTTGAATTCCCATGGCTTCATCAGAGCAGTATCATAGTCTTTTACATGCTGAACATCACGTCCACGCTCTAACATCAGAACTTTTAACCCCTTTTCTGTTAATTCTTTTGCGGCCCAACCACCACTAATACCTGAACCAACTACAATGGCATCATAAGTATTCTGCTTTTCTGCTTTTATATTATTATTCATCTTTATTATTAAATATTCTATAAATAACTAGGTAGCCCATGCTTTTTGCCCGGGTTGCAAGGGAATGCAGGCTTCATACCTGCTTGGTATATGAACATATCTTAAAGCTTTTGTGGCGCCAATTTCCGAAGTATAATACCCCAGGCAGGTGAGTTCATACATAAGGTGGAAGAAGTGCGAAGGACTAGCGCCGGCAGTTATTTGCGCCTGTGCTTCCGCTTTAAATAATTTAAAAATCTCTTCCCGCTCTTTAAGTGTTAATGAAATAAATGATTTGTTATACTTAACATTTGAGATTTCATCCACTTTCATTAATCCATCTGCAAAATGCTTTTGAATATCCTCAGTATAACATTCCTGCAACATCATCACAATAAAAGGGCCAAGGCCTGCAGCTTTGGCGCCGGGGATTCCATTGTTGTCGGGAATAATTGTATCGGCTATTTCAGAAATCAACGATTCTTGTGAGGGGATTGATTTGGATTCAGTCTCACTTGACAAAAACTGATTCAACCTATTGCAAGCTCCAAAGCCTGAAAAAGTTATTGCACCGCCCAATAAAAAAGTGGCTCTTCTAACTGCTTCTCTTCTGTTCATCTGTCTTTTTATATAATTTTTTTAATTTATTTTGTTTTAGCACTCGGATCTTACAATCTTCTGTATTAAGGGAAGGGCGGCACACAACTAGGTAAGTTAAGTACACGCCTAATTTAAACACATTTTCAGGATAATGACTCTTCCGGTTTTAAAAACTTTGTCTATCAAAAAGCCCTCATATGTGATGCCTGAAAATATGATTTGATTCATTTGTTGTAAAATATGTTTAAGCGAATAATTAGCACTACAATTTAATGAAAATACTTGTAAAGCAGCAACTATATTAAGGCATCTCTAATTCTTTTAAAATAGAAGAAACGCCTGCCTTACCGTGTCGTAAATCCTGATAAAATCATTGTTTTCTATCTTTTTAACATAATAAGCAGCACCAAATTTTAATGTTCTCTCATTAAAAAAGCGTGCTTCTAACCGGCGACCTCCTTTACCTCATGCAGGTGCACAACTAGGCTGCGCCACTGGTGCCCACTGCTTCATTTTTTATAACTACACTCGGCAAAATATAGTCAGATCTTCCAACAAGGGTGAGGGTTCTACTAAATAGGCAGAGTATAAATAATTGGCAACCCCTCTCTAAGTTATCGTAAATGATGTAAAGACACATGAAGGAATGGAGGGGGATGCCTATTGAATAGCCGGTAATGTTAAAGACCAAGGTGTTTTTTTATCGAAATTGCAAGAAAATGTATAAAGCAAGATCACGAATAACTGCTAAAAAACACAAAATGCCAACAACCAGCGAATGGACAAAACGTTGGTTGTTGGCATGATTCAATCCAAAAAAATGCTTTCAAGTTGACTGATTGCTAAAATGACCGAATGGGGCGAACATTAAAAGAGGTGCTTTTGTCATTAGCGGTTTGAAAACCACTATCAAATATCACCGAACATGCATTGTATTTGCCAGTTTCGGTAGAACTCCAGTAGCAAGCTTCCTTAAAACCTCCAAGAACCTTTTTTTGTGAATATAATTTAATCAATTCATCCTTACTTGGCAAGTACCAATCGTTATAACCATCCTGAACCAAATTACTGCATAGTTTAGCAGCAGTTTCAGCAGTATTACATCCCGATACAATATCTTTTGTGTTTTCTCTACCAGATCCCAACGAAGAGCGGCCAGCGATAAATTTTTCGGAACAGCCCCATTCTACAACACCAGGAAGATCTGCAACTGCAGCAATTATTCCATGCTGTACATTTGGATCATAGCCCGGATCTGAGGGGGTTAATATATAAGCCACTTTCCCCCCTTGGTAATTCATTCCTATTTTTAGGGTTTTTGTTGGTTCAATGTCTTTATCACTTTTTTCTGCAACACCAACGGTTGTTATTTCATCGAGAGGTATTTCTCTAACATAAATATTTCGATAATACGCAAGGGTTTGATGAGCTTGTAGTTCAATTTGTTCCTTGTCAAATATTGGTAAGTTACGATCCCAATAATTCTCAAAAGTGACGTTGTCGGTAACTAATATACCATTTAAATACACAGTTACTTTGTCTCCTTTCATGATGATGTGAAAATTATTCCACTCGCCAATTTTATTATCTGCATATGCCAATGGCTTACTCTTATTCTTCAGGTTGTTGTATACGCCTCCTGAGCCAACTTGCGCCCCAACTTCTTTTCTGCTAGAGTCCCAAATTTGCACTTGTGGACTACCTCTTAAGTAAATACCTGCATCTCCTTTTTCAGTTATTTTCCAGTCTAAATACAGTTCAAAATTGCCATATTTTTTTTCTGTTACTATGTTTTCGCCATGTCCATTATAAGCCAATAGTCCCTCTTTTGCCTGCCAGTCTTTTCTCATTTGTTCGTTCGCACGATATTCTGCCGCCTGTAACTCTCCGATAGTCATTTTATTTCTTTCAATAGGGTTGGCCACTAAACCTTTCCAACCGCTTAAATCTTTCCCATTGAATAAATTCACAAATCCATCATCGTTCGGCAAGCTAATCAAATGATTTGTCAATTTATTTACGAGTGCCGCATTCCCCTTTCCATTTATTAGTGGTATTGTTCTGGTCAATATTGCCCTTACTTCTGGTCCACTTGTGTTTTTATCGGTCAATGCTAATTGGGCAACCAACAGTGCAGCATCTTTCTTTACGTCATCATCACCCAAAGATTTACTAATAAACATGAAACTAGGGAAACCGGGAATGGACGATGATTCCTTTAGGATATTCCTTTTTTCAGCTGGGTCTTTTGCTTTTCCCATTCGTTCTTCTAAAAGCAGTAAACGTTGTGCATCTGTTTTTTGCGCCTGTATTTGAGTTACAAAGGCTAAAATGGAAATGGCAATAAATAGCAATCTATTTTTCATGTAAAAAAATTATTTTCTGAATTTACCATAATTAATTGGCAATTAATAATAATTATTTTACCAATGGTAGAACGTGTTCCCCAAAACGAGGGCGATAGCGTATAAGGCACTATTATATTCGTTCTCATTGTGCTTGGAGATACTGAACCCTGCAATGATATTGCATAGAGTTTTTTGAATATATCTTAATAGCATAAGAGGTTGAAATGTTCGGGTGTGGTAAATCGGTATAGCTAAGCTGGTTCTATAAATAAGCCATATAAGGTTGGTTTAAGCTACGCATTGATGATACGGGCAAAAGACTACAAATTGTATATAAAATCGCTTACGAGAAGAAGCTGTATAAGTTTTTTGGCGATTATTAGTTGCAGCAGGGTAACAATTATATTGGCGTTGAAATCACAGCAGCAGGAAAATTTTATACAGACTTGTGAATCTGAGCAGGAATAAGGCGGTTAATTTAGTATAGTAAGTGTTTCTTTTCCGGCTTTTTCCATCCGGCCCGGCTGGCATAGGGCACAAAATAAATTTTCAACTGTGCCTGACTTTCATAATCTACCCAAAAAATTTTCTTGTTAGCCTGTGAAGCGTAGTCGGTAAAAAACCATTTACCCTGATTGTTGCCTGTTTCGCTGGCATATTTTACTTTATACACAAGGAGGTCGGCCTGGCTCTCGTACTTAACAACAAATACTTTAATATCTGCCTGAGAAGCATATGTAACGGCAAATATTTTTTGTGCAGCTGCTGAATTGATTAGCAGAAAACTGATAGCTGCGGCAATACAAAAACGATGCATACAGATGCTTTAAATGATATCGGTAAGTTACATCATTTCTGTGTTCGCAATGAAATTTTTAATTCAGGCGTACTTAAAAACAGGGTGCTTTCTCCAGGCCCGATTTTTTCAACTACCAGCTGTGTTGTAATTCTTTCTTTCAGGCTTTCTACATGGCTTATGATGCCCAACATTTTATTCCCCTCTAATTGCATACGTTCTAACATTTGAATAGCGTTATTGAGCTCGTCGGGACTAAGGCTGCCAAATCCTTCGTCTATAAATAAACTATCGATTCGTACATTTTGGGAGGCCATATCGCTAAGCGCCAGCGCCAGTGCGAGCGAAATCACAAAACGCTCACCACCTGAAACACTATTGATTGAGCGGGTTTCATTTCCCATATATAAGTCGGCCACCCAAATCTGGTCTTCATTTTTTATTTTGTCGAAGGTTATCAGTAAGCGATACCGCGGCAGGAGGCTTTCCATTCGGCCATTGGCAAGTGCCAAAAGCTGTTTGAGGGTTATTCTTTGAACAATTTTATTAAAAGTATCTCCCCCGGCATCGCCAATTAGCGAGTTCAGTCTGGAAAATAGATGCTGGCGTTGTTGTAACTTTTGAAGTTGTTCCATTAGCGATGCATGCGTTTCTGTTGCTTTCTGATTATCCGCAAGCTGTTGTTGTATTTTTCCTCTGCTTTCTAATATTTGTGTTTTTTGATTACTGAGTGATTGTAATAATTCATCCAGATTTTTGTTATCAAATTCCAGCTGTATTAAAGCACTAACCGCTTTGTTTCGTTCCTGAAGAGATTTCAAATCAGTTTCAGCGGCAACTCTTCTGTTTGCTAAAGAATTTATTTGTTGTTTCCATTCAGCAGCTACCGATTCGGCAACCAGGGCGTTTTGAAATGCATCCATAGAGGAGAATCCGGCAGCGCCTATCGCTTTATTAACATTAGTGGCCAGATTGATTACTTGCGATGTGTTTTTTTTCTCTTCCTGCGCCAGTGCTTCCTCGGAAGTATAAGAAGAAGATAATTTTGTTTCGTTAATTACCCAGTTATTGCGTAATGTGTTTTGAATGGATTCTAGTGGAGTTGTGCTGAATAGGAGGATGCGTTGTTCTTGTAGGTTACGGAATAGTTCTTCGTTTTGAAATTGTTTTGTGATGCCTTCCAATATTTCGATCAAGGATTTTTCTTTTTCTGCCCACAGTAGCGACGCTTTGTTTTTCTCGATGGCTGCTTCCGTTTCTGAAATTTCTGCATGTAGTTTTTCCGGAGACGGCATTTCACTCATGCCAATCTTTTGCAAAGTGGCAGTTGCTTTTTCGAGGATATTGCCTATGGATTCCTCGTTATTGTTTATATCTCGACCGGCATTTTCTATTGTGTTTGATTGCTCCAACAGTTCCCGGTCTGCTGCTATTTTTTCCGATTGTAACGTTGCTACTAATTTTACCTTCTCTTCAACCTGATTTTCAATTACTGATGAAATTATAGGCATCTCCCGCAGATATGGGTGATCGGTGGAGCCACAACAGGGGCAGGGCTCTCCTGCCCGTAATGAGCTTCGAATACTGTCGAGACGGTGCAATTCGCGAAAGCGATTGAGTTCTTCTTGTAATTCTTGTAGAAATGTCTCTTCGTGAAGTAACGTGTCGCTCAGCTGGGTGTGTAATCCAATCAATTTGATTCGACCTTCTTCTAATTGACCTTTCTGTTGATATAATGCTCGATTCTTGTTTTTTAGCTGCGGAATATTCTCTGCTGGATATCGCAACTCCTTCAATAGTTCAAGCCTTGCTGTTTGGAGGGCAATTTGGTTATTCAAGTAGTCGATTGGCAATATGCCTTGCGGGATATTTGAAGTCCACTGTTCTTTTTGTTCTTGTATCCATACATCCAATCCATCCGGATTATTTTTGAGAAAGGGGGTTACTTTTTGTTGCAAGCTATCTGGTAATGTATTATATAACTTTCGGTTACTTGCTTTATAACTATCTACTGTGTTTTTCAGTAATTCGAGTTCCCTATCTAGCGAAGCCACTTTAGCTGTAAAAGCATCTAATTCATGTAGGAAGTTATTTTTATGTATGGGTTGGTGTATTTGTTCGGCAAGATTGTTGATATAACGTGTTTCAAGGTCTAATAGTGTTTTGATGTCGGCTTTATTTTTTTCGATTTTTTTAGCAATTTCACTGCCCGCCGCTATCCCCATTTTCCATTCAGAGTAGGCGGGTTTAATTAAAACTGCCTTGTCGTATTCTGCCAATTTTTGCAAGGAGGGTGCCAGCGCGGTTTCTTCTTCTACCAGTTTGGTTAAGGTTACCGCTGCAGCTTCTAATCGATTATTGATCTCAGTTAGTTCTGTTCTTTTATTGCGCTGAAAGGCAATGGTGGTTATTTCCTTTTCTAAAGCAGCTAGCTCGGATGAATAGTTAGTTAGTTGTTCTGTAATAGCAGCTATTTCTAAAGCGGATAATAAAGTAATATGGCTGATCTTACTTTCCTGTAAGGTATAGGCTTCCCTGGCTTCTCTATACTTTTCAAATACTTTCTTGCCAATTTCCCTGTACAAGCCTGTACCGGTGATAATCTCCAGTAATTTGTATCTATCTTTCTCCTTGGCGGTAAGAAAATCGTCGAACTTTCCCTGACTGAGTACGATGGCTTTCGAAAATTGTTCTTTGCTTAGTCCTATAACCTCATTAATTCTGGCTTTTGTATCCGTTCTTTTATCGGTCAGCTGCTTCCATCCAATTGCAGCATCTTGAATACTGAGTTGGTGTTTATATTCGTTCCAGTTACCATTTCTATTTTTACTAATTGACCAATTGGCCATATATTTTTGCTGATTTACCTCAAAAACCAGTTCAGCATAGGCGTCTGATGTTCCCTGTGTTACTAAAATATTATTTGATTCGATACCTCCTTTTGTGATTTCTTCTAAGCGGGGTGTATAAGAGTACAATGCCAATGTAATAGCATCAAGTAGCGTACTTTTTCCTGCTCCGGTAGGGCCCGTAATCGCAAAAATTCCGGACTCGGCTAGGGTTGGATGTGTGAAGTCAATAGTAAATTCACCCTTGAGTGAATGCAGGTTTTTTAATCGAAGTGCAATTATTTTCATTTGTCGGCTTGTAATTGGTCTGATAATATTTCACGAAACAATTCCAGCAAAGCGGGCTGTTGATCAACTTCAATGTTGTCTTTCAGTAGCGATTGAAAAACATTTTCGGGATCTAATTCTTTTACTTGTTCTACGGCAGACGTTGCAAGCAGATAGGCTTCATTTTTATCGTGATATTGTATGCGGGTATTCAGTACCCGGATATTTTTTTCTTTTGGCAATTCTTCTTTCCATTTTTCCAGCTGGTCTTTAACGGCAGGATTAAAAACAGGTTCTTCAATTGCAATATCGAGCAGGGCAGTGAGTGAGTATTTGCAATTGAGTGCCTGAATCTTTTCTGCTACTTCAGCTAGGGTTCCTTTTACCTGATAGAGCGATCTAGATTTGGGTACTGGTAAAAAATCCTGGGTAATTTGGCCATTTTCAATTGTTAACCGTATTATTTTATGCGGGTACTGGTTTTCTGAAAATCCGAGGGATATAGGGCTGCCGGCATATTGAATACGTTCGGGCATTACGGTTTGTCCGGTATGGATATGCCCCAATGCGAGGTAGTTGAACTGCAATAAAGTACCTGCTTCAATTCCGTTCAGGTTACCGATTTGAATTTCTCTCTCCGCTTCATTGGGCTCGGTGCCCTGGGCATGTAAGTGGGCCATTCCCAATTTGGGTAAATGGGGGAAGGCAGTTTTCATTTCTGCACCGATAGTGGCAAACACTTTAGCAATCCCTTCTTTTATTTTTGCCTCTATTTCACGAGCTCCCTCGCCTTCTCCAACCGTTCGCACAAATCGGTCGTGCAAAAATGGAATAGCTGCCAGCACCGCTGCGGTTTGTCCCTCCCGGTTGATAAGTGGAATAAACAATTCCCGAACATTGTCTAACCCCGGAAAGCTTCCGATCACCTGAATATGCATCGATTCTAATAGTTGCTTGGGCACATCTACAAATGAGGGGGAGTCGTGATTGCCAGCAATAATTACTGCTTTACAATTGATTTGTTGCAGGGCTACCAGAAAGTTGTAATACTGCTGAACGGCATCATTGGGTGGGTTAACCTGATCAAAAATATCGCCGGCCACCAGCAGATAATCGGCGGAATCCTTTTCCACTTCATCTAATAGCCACTGAAAAAAAATCGACATATCTTCCTGTAAATCCTGCTGATGTAATTTTTTTCCTAGATGCCAGTCGGCAGAAATATAAATTTTCATATGCGCGGGTTAATGATACTATAAGGCAAAGCTACCTTATCAGATTGCCATCTATGGGTAGTCTGAAAAAAAATTCGGGGAACTTTTTTAGGTTCCCCGAATTCGACATGAAAATAGGTAGGAGATAGTTTAGAGCATTTTCCGGATAATCTCTACCAGTTCTCCTTTGGTAATGGGCACACCCATTACTTTATTATAGGCTTTTGCATCCACCATATATTGGTCTCTGATAATTTTTATCAGCTGGCCGTTATTAATCTCTGGTATCAACACCTGATCGAAATTGGCGATAATTTCTCCCAGGTTTTTCGGGAAAGGTCGTAGGTAACGGATATGAGCATGGCTAACGGAATGGCCTTCTTCGAGCAATTGCAGCACGGCACTTTTGATGGCTCCAAATGTAGAGCCCCATCCCAATACCAGCACTTTTCCTTTTTCAGGTCCACATTCCAGCTGTTGCAGGGGTATATAATCGGCAATCTTATCTACTTTACTTTGCCGAACATTCACCATGTGCTGATGGTTTTCGGGGTCGTAGCTGATATTGCCGGTGATATCTTGTTTTTCGATGCCACCAATCCGGTGTTCCAAACCGGGAGTTCCCGGAATTGCCCAGGGGCGTGCCAATTTTTCGTCTCTACGATAGGGTTGGAATTTGGGTTCATCGGCATCCAGGCCCTTTTTAAAATTAACTTTTATTTCGGGTAAATCGGCCGCTTTGGGGAATCGCCAGGGTTCGGCACCATTGGCAATATAGCCATCGCTTAATAATACAACGGGCGTCATATGTTGCACCGACAATCTGATTGCTTCATAGGCTACATCAAAGCAGTCGCTGGGGGTAGCCGTGGCAATTACCGGCATAGGACATTCCCCATTTCTGCCATAATAGGCCTGCATCAAATCGCTTTGTTCGGTTTTGGTTGGTAAGCCAGTAGAAGGCCCCCCTCTTTGGATGTTAATGATTAACAGGGGTATTTCTAGCATTACGGCTAGTCCCATCGCTTCTGTTTTAAGTGCCATGCCGGGGCCCGAGGTGGAGGTAACACCCAAGGCACCTCCATAGCTGGCTCCAATGGCAGCAGTGATGGCGGCAATCTCGTCTTCTCCCTGGAAAGTTTTTACTCCAAAGTTTTTATACTTGCTCAACTCATGTAAAATGTCTGAAGCCGGTGTGATAGGATAAGCACCCAGAAAAAGCGGCAATCCACTTTTATCACTGGCAGCAATCAGTCCCATAGAAAGTGCCTGGTTGCCCATGATGCTCCGGTAGGTACCGGGTTTCATTTTGGCTTTTTCCACCACATAGCGGGAGGCAAAGGCTTCGGTGGTTTCTCCATAATTATAGCCGGCCTGCAACACTTTCACGTTACTGTTGAATATTGCCGGTTTTTTGCCAAATTTTTCCTGCAGAAAGCTAATCGTATTTTCGAGGTTGCGGTTATACATCCAATAGATAAACCCAAGCACAAACATGTTTTTGGCTCGGTCTCTCTCTTTGTTTCCCAATTCGGGAAAGTCTTTCAGGGCTTCGCGGGTAAGCTTGGTAACGTCTATTTTTATTACTTCGAAACTATCAAGACTACCATCTTCCAGCGGGTTAACGCCTTCGGCATAGTTTGCCAAACGAAGATTCTTGGCATCAAATCCTTCCAGGTTAACGATTATTTTACCTCCCGGTTTAATGGCTTTCAGATTTACCTTCAAGGCGGCGGCGTTCATAGCTACCAATACATCGGCAATATCCCCCGGGGTAAAAACTTTGTTGGAAGAAAAGTGTAACTGAAATCCACTCACACCAGGCAGGGTTCCAATCGGAGCGCGGATTTCTGCGGGGAAATCGGGGAAGGTAGCCAGATCTATACCCAACATCGCTGTATTGTTGGTAAACTGCTGGCCAGTTAACTGCATTCCATCACCACTGTCGCCTGCAAACTTAATTACTACGTCTTGTAAAAGCGTTTCTTTCATGCTAATATGTTAAAAAAATAAGTGCCTAAAGATAACATTTCCTTTCTTTTGGCGGGAGGTTTTTTAAGCCTACTATTAAAGTATTTTGTTAATATGTATGAAACGGTTATTTCCTATGATAGCAGAGAATAACTTTGCCTTGTTATGAAGTACAATTTTGGGTTTTTAGGAATAAAAATAAACCTAGCTTTTTACTCGATGTTATGGTTGCTGGGAAGTTGTACAACAGCCCCTCCCCCATCAGAAAATACTAACTATCCGCATCCTGATAACTCCGCAAAGGAGGAGCCCACCTTTCCACCGGATACCACACCGGCTTTGGATACCACCCACTGGTACGTATACCTAACTTTTGATGATGGTCCACAGCCGGGAACGGCTAATTGTATTCAGATTTGCAAAGATGAGCAGGTTAAAGCCAGCTTTTTTATGGTAGGCTTGCATGCCGATAGATGGAGAGCTGGAAAGTTGTTGGTAGATTCCATCCGGCAAGCCTATCCCCAGTTTGTACTAGCCAACCACAGCTATTCTCATGCAAACAATCATTATCGTTATTTTTATCAGCATCCCGATGTGGCACTGTCCGATTTTGAGCAGGCAGAGCAAGTGGTACGGCCGAATTTCAAAATTGCCCGTTTGCCGGGGAATAATGCCTGGGGCATTGAGCACAAAGAAAAGTCGCACCATCTGGTAGCGGCTGTATTGCATAAAATGGATAGTATTGGATATGATGTGATTGGCTGGGATCAGGAATGGAATTTTCGGCACACCAACTCCCGGCCGGTTCAAGTACCCGATTCATTGGTTGCGCGAACGATGCATTTACTTCGGGAGGGGAAAACGCGCATTCCCCGTCACCTGGTTTTATTATCCCACGACCGGATGTTTTCACGGCCAGCCGATTCCGCATCGCTGCAGCGATATATTTTTCTGTTAAAACAGCAGCCCGACATCGTTTTTCAAACCATTGATCAATATCCGGGAGTGTCTAAAACCCCCCTGATCACCGCCCATACGTTTTAACAATTTTCCGAGGGGAATCCCCTTGAAATCGCTCATTTATTTTGTACATTTGTAATAACAAAAAACTTGAATTATGGCTTTATTTGAATCTGGAAATCCTACGCTTACCGAAAAAATGTTCAACAAAGGGCTTGAACTGGATGCTGCCCGTCAGGGTATCATGACGGTTCGCGGCACAATTAACAAATTTGGCTTTATGCTGGTGTTATTGATTGCTTCTGCTGCCTTCAACTGGCATTTATTTCAAGAAGGTAAGCCGGCTACCACACAAACCCTGATGATGGTGGGTGTTTTTGGCGGTCTTATCATGGCTATTGCCATAATGTTTAAACCCGGTTGGGCAAAATACATTGCCCCCTTGTATGCTATTTTAGAGGGATTATTCATAGGTGGCATATCTGTTTTATTCAACGAAATGTTTGCCGAGAAATATCCCGGTCTTATTATGCAGGCCGTGGGTTTAACCTTTGGCGTGGCAATTGCTGTTTTTCTGCTGTATAATTTCCGGGTAATCCGGGCTACCGAGCGGTTTCGTTCTGTGATTATCAGCGCAACCATGGGCATCGCCTTGTTCTATCTCCTCACGATGATTTTGGGTTGGTTTGGTGTGAACGTAAGTTTTATGAGCGACAGCAGCTTACTGAGCATCGGTATCAGCCTGTTTGTAGTTGCTATTGCTGCCCTCAACCTGATTTTAGATTTCGACATGATTGAAAAAGGTGCCGAGCGGGGATTGCCGGCCGATATGGAGTGGTATGGTGCTTTTGGATTGATGGTTACCATTGTTTGGCTGTATATGGAAATCCTCCGTTTACTGAGCAAATTTGCTAAAAGAGACTAATCAGTACCTGTCTATAACGAGCTCAAAACCACCTAAATTCAGGTGGTTTTTTTGTGGAGTAAATTATCCTATTTCTAACGATTACAACTTGTAGATTTGTACAAGAATTCTTCTCATGCAGTTTAACCGCCATCAATATACTAACGAAGCACTCATTCATTTGTACCGGCAATTGCTATTACCCAGGATGATAGAGGAAAAAATGCTGGTACTATTGCGCCAGGGAAAAATAAGTAAGTGGTTTAGTGGTATTGGCCAGGAAGCCATTGCAGTAGGCGCCACCCTTGCCCTTCAATCCGATGAATGGATTATGCCCTTGCACAGAAATTTGGGCGTATTTACCGGCAGGGGAATGCCCTTACATAAACTTTTTCAACAGTGGCAGGGACATAAAGAGGGCTACAGCAAAGGGCGCGAACGAAGCTTTCATTTTGGCAGTCGCGAACACCATATTTGCGGGATGATTTCTCATTTGGGTCCGCAACTCGCGCTGGCCGATGGGGCTGCTTTGGCGCATGTGCTGAAAAATGAACAACGAATTGCCCTGGCATTCAGCGGCGATGGCGGCACCAGCGAAGGTGATTTTCATGAGGCCCTGAATGTAGCGGCAGTATGGGATTTGCCCGTAATTTTTATCATCGAAAACAATGGGTATGGATTAAGTACACCGGTGCGAGAACAATTCCGCTGCGAGCAGCTCGCCGATAAGGCACGAGGATATGGAATGGAAAGTGTAATTATTGACGGGAATAATATTTTAGCAGTACATGATACCATTCGCGGGGTTCGGGAATATTGCTTGCGTGAGCGAAAGCCTTATTTGGTAGAGTGCATGACTTTTCGCATGCGCGGACACGAAGAAGCCAGCGGCACAAAATATGTTCCTAAGGAATTGATGGAAGAGTGGGGAAGAAAAGATCCCATCAACAACTACGAACAGTTTTTGATAGCGGAAGTGGTAATCAACGAAATGGAAGTAGCTGCTATACGTCACGAGTTCAAGTCTTATATAGAATCGGAACTATTACTAGCCGATCAGGTTGCCCCTATGGTGGCCAATAGTGAGGAAGAGATAGCAGATGTATATGCAGCCCGAACTACTGATGTTGTGGCTATTTCAGCTCCTGATCCAAGAGATTCGGAACTGCCGGTAAAAAGAATGTTGGATGCCATCCGCGAAGCACTCTGGCAAAGCATGGAAAGAAATCCGGAACTGATATTGATGGGGCAGGATATTGCCGAATATGGGGGTGCATTCAAAGTAACAGAAGGGCTGGCAGCCAAATTTGGCAATCATCGGGTACGCAATACGCCCCTTTGCGAAAGTGCCATAGTAGGAGTTACGTTGGGTCTTGCACTCGAAGGAATACCCAGTGTAATGGAAATGCAGTTTGCCGATTTTGTAACGGTAGGGTTTAATCAGATTGTAAACAATTTGGCTAAAATTCATTATCGCTGGGGGCAATCTGCTCCAGTGGTAATTCGAATGCCTACGGGCGCAGGGGTAGGTGCCGGACCTTTTCATTCTCAGAGTAATGAAGCCTGGTTTACTCATGTACCGGGGTTAAAAGTGGTGTATCCTTCCAGTGCATTTGATGCGAAGGGATTGTTGAATGCAGCTATACAAGATCCCAATCCGGTTCTGTTTTTCGAACACAAAGCTTTATATAGAAGTGTATCCGACCCGGTGCCCGACGAATATTATGAAGTTCCGTTAGGAGAAGCAAATTTGATTCAAACAGGGAATGATATTACCATTATCACTTACGGTGCCGGGGTTCATTGGGCAA
>Ga0247844_1003249_pt1 | contig 24290 bp, 26 predicted proteins | sample LaCtaG_FD_192421 | JGI IMG/M metagenome (GOLD analysis project Ga0247844, IMG submission 192421) | Freshwater microbial communities from meromictic Lake La Cruz, Castile-La Mancha, Spain - LaCruzMarch201714.5m_1 | ecosystem: Environmental > Aquatic > Freshwater > Lake | place: Spain: Castile-La... | reverse complement strand
ACTTTTCCCATCTTCCACTCCTTTGAGCATTTCCGACAGCCTCCTTTTAGCCGTCTTCTTGCATGTTGTGGAATTCCTTGTGAATTCTTTCTAAGAAAGTTCTCCAGTTTTAGGGGTACACGTCAGCTCGTACCTGCAGTTTTTCTTCGACGTAAATCCGTTCCGTTCGCTTGTGGTTTACGACCACTCCTTGCTTTCTCAACCTGTCGTGAATCCTAGGACAACCCCAGCGTTTAAACCGGTGCACAAGCTCATGCATTGCCGTCTTTAGTTCGGCGTCTCGGTCCGGGAATTTCGCGCTATACGCAAACGTCGATCGTCCCACGCCTGCACTTCGACAGGCCCACGCAATGGATCGCCCAAAAACTTCTACAAGTTCCAAAGCGGCCTTCTTTTTCTGCGCAGGCCTTACCAGTTTTTTGAGTTGATGTGCCTCAGATCCTCAATCGTCATCATCGCTTCGGAATACATCTTCTTGAGCTTGCCACATTCGGCCTCAAGCTCACGAAGGCGCTTGGCGTCTGAAACTTCCATGCCGCCGAACTTCGACTTCCATTTGTAGACCGTCTGCATGTGTACGCCGAGCTCGCGGCAGATCGTTTTCACGTCCTCACCGGCGTCCAGTCGCTTCAGGGTCTTGATGATTTGTTCTTCAGTAAATCGCTTCTTCATAGGTCACTCCTTCATAGTTTTACGCAGAGTGACTCACCTTTCAAGCTTTACAGTTTTCGGGGGGAACCGCGGACGATCCAATCGTCCATCTTGTTCTGATAAATAGTGTCCATCTCTAATGATGTGATTAAAACTTGGGGAGTGGGACTTTGTGTTGCCCAAGAAAGTGCGGAGACTTAGGCGGTGATGACGTTCGTCTGGAGAAAGAGCAAAGTACCTGTTCGATTCATACAGCTCTTGGTGTACGAGCGCCACATCAAGCAATCTTCCGCTAGCCCGAGCATGAGCCAAGCACCTGGCAAAAGCACAAGAGAGAAGAATCTCTCCCGCCTTGCAGAATGGATCAAAAAAAACGACATCCTCGGCCAAGAACGTCTCTTCACCTAGAACGGAAACCAGCTCAATCGCCTTCTCCATCAACAAAATTGGCTGGTCTCTGCCAATAACATTGCCGAGGATATCCACCACATGCGTACTTGGTTTGTAGGCGATTGCTGACGACACGTTATGCCCCCACAGCCTCGCCACTACTCACTCGAGATGAGCGCGGCGTGATCTCTGGAGAAATCAATATATTTGCGAAATTGAAATCCGTTGATGCTCTTCCAGTCCCATCAACAATCTGCTTTATGAATCTCGTAGCACGGGCAAATTCCGCACTAATGGCCCCTCTGTTTGCGCTTTCTTCAAATGAGCTTGCCCATGTCTTCTCGAAAACTAATGGACTATGTCCTTTTGACTTGAACCATTTTTCGCCATACCTAGTTTGAGAGGCGGATACGGCCGCCTTGGTTGCAGTTCCTGATAAAGCCGAAAGTGCCTCGTTCTCCGTAATGTGCCACTTTACTGCGCACAATATGTGAGCAATGAAGTCCTGATTTCGTTTCACTAGAGTGGTTAAATCGCCGCTTCCACTCTTCTCTTTTAGAAATTCTACAATGACCGAAAATACCCTCGCTCTGCACTGCGTGACATTCTTCGGATCAATGTCGATTGCCCAAAGCGTGTTGAGAGCATTCGCCACCGCATAGAATGCGGCTTCTTTTGCGCTGCCTGTTAGGGACTTTTTGAAGATTGAATCGAGTCTCTTCCTGAGTATCGCTACAACGATATTCCCGTGTCCACACGTGGGCTCGAAGAATGAAATTCCGGTATCCGACCAGGCGCCAGGAGTAGACTTAGCGAGCATCGCCAGCATTTCATCAACATAGGACTCTGGGGTGAATACTTCGCCTAATGCTCGAATACGCTGTCGACTTCGATGAAATAGAAGATTCACGCAAGTTGCTTTTTCCATAAATTCTCTCCAGTTATGCGCATCGGCCTAGCTTCATAATTGCTTAATGCTTGATGACGTCAGCGATATGGACGCTTGACGCGGTGGGCGCTTTTGATCGGACAAATGCAGGGAATCTCACGTGGAGAATGCGGCTTTATCTTCCGCCCGTGTCTCATCATAGTTTACAATTTCAACTGTAAAGATAAATACTTGACTCGACGCCTGTCTCAATATTAAGGCTATTCCGGTAAGCTTATGAAAAACTCAATTACCGGGGTCTGGAACCTCGAAACTTTTACGATCTATCCCAAAGAAGGCGGCTCTAGGCCGTGGGGCGAAGGATTGCGCGGACTCCTCATTTACACGGAGTCCGGGCACGTGAGCGTCTCGATCAACAGAAACTTCCTCCCGAAGTCGGGCAACGCCGAAAAAGACGTTCTCGACTCTGTTCTTTTCTATGCCGGAACCTACTCGGTCGAAGGCAACGTCATCCGTCACCAAGTCACTCAAGCCACAAATCCAGATCGGATTGGGCGCGAGATGATCCGCTTTGCCACCCTCGAAAACACCACGTTGAAACTTGCGACTCCAGATGAGGCTTTTGGGAAGGCAGAACTCGTCTGGAGGAAAATCGCGTGATTCAAAAAATATTTACGGCGTCTCTTTTTATTTCGATATCGGCAAACGCAGAAATTATCAAAGTTCCGCTGAGCTTTCAGGAAGCGTTAGCTCCGCAAGACACCACGTCCTCTGCTCGCTTTGAACAAGAGTATGAGTCCGCAATCAAAACGGGAAAATCATTACTCGGTACTGAATTAAAAAAATGTGGCTACGAGCTCGTTCATACTTCAGAATTTTACGAGGCAAGTGATCCGCTTCAGGCCAAAGAAAAAGCTATCAAGGCACAAAAAGAAGGCGCGTGGCTAGTTGTTGGACCAAGACGAAGCAATCACTACTTGCTAACTGCGCAAGGTGCTGATGCAACGGCAACTGTTAGCATCATGGCAAATTCAGGCGAAGTCTTTGCTCTTGGAGATATTCACGCGACGATGGGAGTTAGTAATCTTTCTATCGCGCAGGCACTCGTCAAGACTGCGCGCACTGCTTTGAAGTCATCATCAATCGATTATGTCACCATCGTTAATGAAGACTGCGTATTTTGCCTCGATCTCGCAAAGTCTTTTGATTCTGCAACTCAGAGCAAAGGAAAGCTCATGGAGATTCGCGTGGTTGGAGATAGCCCCGACTTATCTAAGATCAAAGCCGCACTGGGCGACAAAAAGCCAAAAGTTGTGTTTTTGCCTAACTACTCTAAATCTTCTGGAATCATCATGGCGACGCTCAAAGAGTTGCTTCCTAAAACCGTATTTCTTGGGGGCGATGGCTGGGGAACAAATTCATTTGGCTTTATTCAAAATGGCCCCAACCTGAGCGGCGTCATTGGCTACACAGCGCGTGGCTCAATTCCTTCTGAGCAAGCACTGAAAAGTTTTAGGACTGGCCGCGCTTTGCTTAAAAATCCCGCTGCCGCCAAACAGTTCCCTGAGAGCAACACTGCTCTTTCGATTTTAAAAATTATGGAAGGGACAACGGATCTTCTTTGTAAATCAAAGCCCAAAACCAAAGCCGACTTCACAAGTGCATTCCGCGCTCAGGCCAAAAACTACCTGAAACCCACTTGGGGTGTTGGTGTCTACAAACTCGAAAACTCTGACATCAGCTTCTATCGCTCGGAGTCTCAGTGATTAACTCCAAGCGCCTCACCGTAAATCAGATCCAGTTTATTGCCTGGGTGGCTTCTGCCATTTGCGCATTGATTCTGTGCGTGAGTGTGGTTGTTGGAATTTCTGTAAGTCGCCACAATTCAAATATTGAAAACACGCTTGCTCGCTTTGAAGAAAAAAGCTCTCAGGCGTTTCGCCGTATCGAGGCAGAATTGGCCGTCAACAACGCCACAGCGGTGCCAGCACTTGCGGATATGTTTGAATCCGAGCTTAGCATTGAGCGCATTCAGATAATCGACAAGTGGCCAGCTTCTTGTGGGGAACAATCCATTTGCTCTATCTCATCTTCAAACTCTGCAAATCGCTATGCCCGAGTCGAGACTCGTTACGGGAACTACATTCTTTCCGCTAGCATCGCCACTCCAAGCCTTTGGTCTGATCTTGAGCTGGGAAGCCTTTGGTGGATTGTCCTTGCAATATTGGCTCTATCGCTTGCAGGAGTTCTTATTCAGCGATCGATTACCAAAAAATATATTGTAGATCCGATTTCACGGCTTGTTGAAAACACAACAAGCGCGGAAGCTGTACCTTCGCATTACCCACAGGAAATTGAGCAACTCGCTACTGAACTCAGTAAGTCACTCGATGCTCGTGACAAGGTGATCTTCGGGCAGCTTGCAAGCGGTGTCATACACGATCTGAGAACGCAAATTCAGTCCATGATCTCTGCCGTTTCTCTTGTGGAAGAAGTGGATGCCAAGAGCCCAAAAAGAAAACAACGTCTAGACCATCTCTACCAAGCTGCGCACCGCAATCTTCCGCGCATGCTCAAAGTAATTGAATCAACTCTTGATGGCTCGCGTGAAATTTCAATACACCCAAGCGAAAGTGATATCCGTGAAACCTTACTGAATTCTGTTCGGTCTTGTGAGTCGCTTGCAAAAGATCGCAAAGTTAAAATTGAACTCGAAGCCAATGAAGCTCTCCGTGTTCCGCATGACGGGACTCAAGTTGAGCGAGTTTTTAGCAACTTACTTAAGAACGCAATTGAAGCTTTTGATGCAGATGAAAACACACAGAGCCTTAGAACTGTACGGCTCACGACACGCTCTATTGCGGATTCCGTAGAGATTGACATTGAAGATTCGGGCCCTGGAGTCGCACTGAGTCCGAGAGAACTTTTTAAACTCTCCAAAACAACCAAGCCCAATGGCTACGGCCTAGGGCTTATGATTTCTAAGCGAATCATTGAGGCCCACAAAGGTTCAATCGAATCTGGAAGGTCGGACGACCTTAAGGGCGCGAAATTTACTGTGCGCATTCCCTTTGAGGCTCAGCCATGACCAAGCTTCCAAGGATTCTCGCAGTCGATGACGATCCGTCTTGGCTATCACAGATCCCGCTTATTTTTGAAGACGAGGCCGAAGTTGTAACATCGGAAACTATTTCGGACGCTCTTGTAAAACTCTCTGAAAGTTTCTTCGATATTGTCTTTTTAGATTTGAACTTTGAGGGAGAGTATCGAACGGGGCTTGATGTCTTCAAAAAGATTTCGGAACTCGACTCTCAAATTGACGTCATCGTGATTAGCGGTGAGACGCGAATGGAGCGCATTGTTGAAGTTTGCAATGCGGGCGTTTCGCGCATTCTTCAAAAGCCTGTCGTGCCAGATCGGCTGCGCCAAGAAGTATTTGCAGTTCTTGCAGCAAGGAAGCGCAGACGTGAAGCACTCTTTGCCTCACAGAAGCGCTCTCCACTTGATGTCATTTCTGGATCATCCGCTCCGATAGTTGCGCTCCGTGAAGAAATTCAACGAGTGGCATCGTCAGGCGTTCGAGACATTCTAATTTTAGGTGAAACGGGCACAGGCAAAGAAGTTATCGCGAAAGCCATTGCCGAAATTGCCGACCCAGCGGCGCGCCTCATGCCCATAAACTGCGGTGCGATTAGCGATTCACTCGCTGAGTCAGAACTTTTTGGTCATTCCAAAGGTGCTTTCACTGGAGCGATGAAAGACCGCGCCAGTATTTTTGAGATCGCTTCAGGTGGGTTTGTATTTCTTGATGAAATCGGAGAAATGAGCCTTGCCCAACAAGCTAAGCTCTTAAGGGTACTTCAAGAGCGAAAAGTCACTCGGCTGGGTGAATCCTCAGAGCGTTCATGTAACTTCAGGACGATTGCAGCTACGCACGTTGATATTTCTCAAGCTATAACTTCAGGTCGCTTTAGAGAAGATCTCTACTATCGTTTGTCGAAGGCAGTTTTACGAGTTCCAGCCCTCAGGGATCGCCTCGAAGACATTCCTTATATTGTCGAGCGACACATGTTGGAGCTTCCCAAGAATCTTCGTCGAGAGTTGGGGCCTACAGCCATCGACGTTCTCTTTAGATACAAGTGGCCTGGGAACGTGCGCCAACTCTTGTCAGTTGTAGATGCGGTGATTCATAACGGCAATACCGGTCTAGTTCGTGACAGAGAAATTCACGCCGTTCTCTCTAAGGCACACGTAAATCAAAGTGTGAGGCCTCGATCATTCTTAGGAGTTGTCGGCGCTGAACTCGCAAGCCAAGAGCGTGCACGCCTGAGCAAAGCGTTAATGGAAGCAAAGGGCAATCGTCAAAAGGCGGCCCAGATACTAAACATGTCTCGGGCAACGCTTTACAGGCGTTTGTCAGATTTAGGAATGTAAATGGAAGAAATTTTAATCGTTGTTGTGTGTCTCGGTATCAATGCTCTTTTGTCAGCCTTTGAGATGGCCTTTGTTTCGGTTCCTAAGATCGAATTGCGCCGCTTGGCTCGTGAGGGCAATAAGGTAGCTGCAAAGGTCTTGCCGCTACGTGATTTCCCCGAAAGAACTTTGTCAGTTATTCAGGTCGGAATTACGCTGGTGGGCGCCGTGTCCGCGGCCGTTGGAGGCGCTGGCGCAAGCGAATCCATTGAACCCTACTTCATCAATAATTTTGGCATGAGTAACGGAACCGCCGAGATCCTATCGATCATGCTTGTTGTAATCCCTATTACCTATTTGAGCGTTGTTGTCGGAGAGCTTGTTCCCAAGACTCTGGCACTTAGAAGTCCAGCAAAGATCACTCTCTTGGGTGCCAGATTTATTTTGGTTGCCGATAAGGTGTTTGGGCCGGTTATTTCTCTACTTGAAGTTTCAACCAAATATTTAGTCAAAGTGTTCTTCCCGCGTTCACCGACGACGGGTGTCTCATCCGAGGAATCAGCGGTTGAGCTAACACACTTCACCAAGCAGCACCGACAAATCATGCTCAACATGGCTTCAATCGAAAAGAAGTTGGTGAGGGACTTTTTTGTGCCATGGGACAAAGTTGTTCATGTTGATATGAACGAAAGCCTTGATGGCGTTGTGGGAAAGATATTTAATTCTGCTCACACTAGACTCCCTGTAACTCAGTCGGGAATCGTCGCAGGAATCATCAACGCTAAAGAAGTCCTTGCGGCTCGCGAGTCTGGCATATCTGACTGGTTGAACGTAATGAGGCCTGCGATTCGAGTGACCAGCACAGATACAGCTCTCAACGCCTTGAAGCTTCTCCAGGAAAAGAGAAGTCACCTTGCGATTGTGGATGATCTTGCCGGCATTGTGACGCTTGAAGACATCAACGAAGAAATCTTTGGTGAAATCTATGACGAGCACGAGGACGGGCGCGTTAAGAAGCTTATTGCCCTTAGCGCTAAAACACGCACCCCTAAATCTGAGACGTCAGTTTGATGGCTAGTGCGGGATGTTATTTGGCATTTAGCTGACTACAAAGTTGAGATTCAAACCGTATTCTCGCCGCTAACTTGCTGGTACACTGAATCTCCTTAATGCAACTTCTTCACTCAAAAATCCAAGGACTTGTCGCTTGGCTAAAAAACTACGTCTCCAGGCCTTGGTATCCGCCACTGCTTGCCACGCTCGCAGCAGCAGACGCGTTTCTTGTATTCATTCCCACGGATGGCTTGGTTGTCTCAAGTGCAATGGGAACACCTTGCAGATGGTTCGTGATTGGTGCTTGGACGGCACTGGGCTCAACGGTGGGCGCACTTTCCCTTGCTTGTTTTGCGGGTCACTACGGCTTGCCGTGGATTGAAGCGCGATTTCCCGAGATCGTTGCATCGGCTAGCTGGTCGCAAGTTAATGAGCTTCTCGATAAGTTCGGTGTATCATTTCTTTTTGGTTATTCAGCAACTCCATTGCCTCAACAGCCCGCCGTACTTTTAGCGGGGCTTGCTGAAATTGGTCTGCTGGCAATGGGTCTTTCTATGTTTGCTGGAAGACTCATCAAGTTCTCGATCATGGCCTATGCCGGTGCTCGCGCGCCATGGCTTCTTAAAAAGTTGTGGGGCATGGAAGACGAACTCAAAGAAGTCGGAGTTCTCGAAGGATCTAATCCAAGCCCTAGCCAAAAGAACAAGTAGTGCTTTGCAGAGTTAGGAACTCTGCTGCGACTTTGCGGGCTTCTTTGAAGTCGAATACAAAACCTTTTCAGTAAAAGCCAGCATCAACGTCGATAGTAAAAACACCGCGTGAATCACAATTTGCCATTTCACCTGCTCGAAGTCTTTATTGCTGATGTTGATAAAGGATTTGAGAAGGTGAATTCCCGAAATTCCCACCAGTGCGCCAGCTAGCTTTACCTTAAGAGTTCCTGCGTCGATTTTTTCTAACCAGTCGGGGCGGTCTTCGTGGTTCTCAAGATGGATGCGGCTCACAAATGTCGCGTATCCACCGATGATGACCATAAACAATAGGTTTAAGACCATCGAGATATCAACAAGCGTGAGAATCCCCAGCATGAGGACCTCTTCCTTTATAGTTCCGACTGTCATACAGAGGTGGATAAGCTCGACTAGAAACTTGTAGGTGTAAAGTACAGCGCCAATAATCAAGCCACCATAGACTGGGGCTTGGACCCATCGACTCGCAAAAATTACGTTCTCAAAAATTGTTTCAATTTTTTTCATTTTGGTGCCTTTCTAAAGTTCAATGAATATCTACGCTTTTCTAGACCGTAGATATTTTTCAATTGCAATAATCGGTAATACGAGAGCTCCAATAGCGGCGGATTTCAGCCACGCCTGCCCGTTCAAAGGTGCCGAAGAAAAAAGATCGTTCATAGCAGGTAGATGCACAAACAACACCTGCAGTATCAGCAATCCTAAGATTCCAACAAAGACGGTCTTGTTGGAGAACATTCCAACTGAGAAGACGGAGTTTTTGAGTGATCGACAATTAAAGAGGTAAAAAATTTGAAAGAAAATAACGGTTGTCACCGCCATGGTCTGAGCCTCCCGTAGAGCGAGTTCGTGGGCCGCGCCCTGCGACATGAAGGACTGATACTCAGTCCAGAAAAGAGCAATGGCTCCAGCAGCCATGAGGACAGCCACAAGAGCTGTGCGCCAGATCATAAAAGAGGTGAACAAGGGTTCATTCAACGGACGAGGCTTGCGCTTCATGATGTCCGCCTCTTTGGCCTCGAAAGCTAAAGGAATTGCAAGAGCTACCGTGGCGACAAGGTTGATCCACAAAATTTGAACAGGAAGGATGGGCATTAGAACTTCCGTGCCGACCATTGGGAAGAAAAGAACCGCCACTAAAATAATCAGCGCCTCTCCAAGGTTCGTCGGTAAAATGAAGGCGAGTGACTTCACAAGGTTGTCATAAACGCGTCGACCTTCTTCAACGGCTGCACGAATGGTGGCGAAGTTGTCGTCGGTCAGCACAAGCTCGGCTGCTTCCTTTGATACAGAGGTTCCGGTAATGCCCATGGCGACTCCGATATTGGCCTGCTTAAGGGCCGGAGCGTCGTTGACTCCATCTCCTGTCATGGCGACCACGTGCCCTTGGGACTGAATGGCGCGCACAAGACGAAGCTTGTGCTCCGGAGCAACACGCGCAAATACATTTGATCGCATGGCGACCCTAGGCAGTTCCTCGTCTGAGATTCGAGAAAGTTCTTCTCCAGACACGGCTTCTGCGCCGTTATCGATGCCGAGCTGTCTTGCAATAGCTGTTGCGGTTTCTTTGTGATCTCCTGTAATCATCTTTACGATGATACCCGCTGCATGACAGTCCCTAATCGCATCAACTGCTTCAGGCCGTGCAGGATCAATCATGGCTTGGAGCCCCAGATACGCAAATCCATGGTCAAGCGAGATATCGCTTATGGAAGATGCGGCACTTTCGATCTTGGCGAAAGCAAGAACTCGAAGTCCTTCGCTCGCAAGCCGTCGAACTTTTTCTTCGATTTCCAAAGCTTGCTTAGGGTCCACAAACTGACATCGTTTGAGAACGACCTCTGGCGCACCCTTCATCAACAAAAGGTTTTGGCCGTGTTCGCCCCTATGAAGGCTCGCCATGAACTGGTTTTCCGATTCAAAAGGAAAAATATCTAGGCGAGGATAAGAATCGCGGAGCTGTTGATACGATCCCGCAAGCTTATCGAAGGCGACAACAAGAGCTCCCTCAGTTGGATCGCCTTCGATCGACCATGACAAGTTCTTTTGTCGAAGATGCGCGTCGCTACAAAGGGCTCCTGCCTTCAGCAAGTCCTGAGCGTCTTTCGGAATATCGTGAATACGGACTCCATCTTCTATAGCCTCGCCTTTGGGTTCATATCCCACCCCCGTGATTCTCAACAATCGCTCCGGAGTGCTCAGAACCTGAACTGTCATTTCGTTTTTTGTAAGTGTTCCCGTTTTATCAGAACAAATAATGCTGGTGCTTCCAAGGGTTTCAACGGCGGGAAGTCGACGTATGACCGCTCGACGTGCGGCCATACGCTTTACTCCAATCGCCAGGGTGATGGTCACAATAGCTGGAAGCCCTTCTGGAATTGCGGCAACCGCCAACGTAATTGCAGCGAGCAAAGCTTGGTCAAGAGCAAGGCCGCGCCACCATCCAACCGCGAGCAGAAGAATGGCTACAGCCGAAATACTTACGGTGAGCACTCCCCCGACTTTCGCCAAAGAACGCGTCAAGGGCGTTTCCAGAGAGTTTGTTTGCTTGAGCATGGAAGAGATTTTTCCGAGTTCGGTGAGTGACCCTGTACTAACTACGATTCCAATGCCCGTTCCGTAGGTGACCAACGTTCCGCCGTAGGCCATATTGGTGCGGTCGCCCAACGAGGACTCTGTCTCAACTTGTCCTAGGCGTTTCTCAACGGGGACGGACTCTCCTGTTAATGCGGCTTCCTCTACTCTAAGGTTCTTGATTTCGAGAAGTCGGATATCTGCTGGGACTTTGTCCCCACTTTGAACAAATACAAGATCACCGGGAACTAGGTCCTTCGCGTCGATTTCTTTACGTTCTCCTGAGCGGACGACCTGGGCTCTCTCAGGAACCATTGCAGACAGTGCCTCCAAGGCCTTGCCGGCTCGGTACTCCTGAATGAAGCCAATGACTGAATTGACGACCACCACGCCCAAAACCACAAAGGCATCGGTTATTTTTCCCATGAAAAGGGCCAAGGCCGATGACCCCAGCAATACGTAAACCAAGGGATTGTGAAATTGCCTGAGAAAAACCTTTAGGGCGCCATCACCGGCTTGGCGCGGCAGAGCGTTGAGGCCATGAAACTTAAGTCGTTGTTGGTGGTCTGCAGAATCAAGACCGACCTTTGAGTTAGAGCCAAGTTGATCCACAACTTTTTGGGCTTCAATAGAATGAGCGTGTGTTATCGACGAAATTTGTTGCAAGAGAGACCTCCATGTCTGGATTGGTCTTGCCCTTTAAATCCGTAAGCCGAGCTCTCTTTTCGAGACCTGTATTGACGACTTTCGGTCCTCTCTTCCTGAGAGGGGGCTACTCCCCAACGACTCGATATTATTTAAGTTTGTTATTTTAGTCAACGTGCGACGTGCTTGATGACCTATGTGCGAGTGTCTCAAAAGTGTCTTGAGACAAAAGTGAGAATCTCAGAGCATGAGACACTTTTAGTCCTCATTCTATTTCCATAAAAACTCAATAAAACAAATTTGTTATGCTGAATTCGCGCGCCTGACAGAATTTTGGCACGGTCTTGCAACCATATATAGGGACCGGTGGAGAAACCCCGGTCTTATACACGGAGGTTGCAATGAACATTCTTAACTGTCCCCGCTGTGGGGAACACAAACTCGAATTCATGAAATCGTACTGTTTTTGCTGGGAGTGCGGATACTCGCCCGAGAACGGCCAGTGTGCCGCCCCTCAAAGCGCCATGATCCATAAATTCTTTCATAAAGCTCCAGTCGATCACGCTCTTGATCAGCTCACGGAGCGCGCATCGTGAAAGAACAATTTGACTGCTTTGATTTTTGCCGCTGGTCGCTCGGCGAGCACTACGATTTTGAAAACTACGTCGCGCCCGAAGGCACGGTCTACATGCCCGACATCGACGACCTGATCGAGCAAGACGCTCGCTAACGAAAGGAACACAACAATGAATCCCATCCAGTTTTTCAAAGGCCGCGTTGCGCCTTTTCGACAGACCAAGAAAAAAGTCAAGGCAGCTTGTCCAAAAGAACAAGGCCAAGAGAAATCCGATTTTGAAGAACGCCGCCGAATGGCAACCATCCGTATGGATCAGGAGGCGAAGCGTTTGTTCAATGGGCATTTCTGAGTCGGCCCACATTGAATGTCCACGCTGTGGATCGCTCGGGTGTGAGCAAAACGGGTTTGATCTCCTTTGCCCGAATTGCCTCTATCACGAACCGATTGACGGCGTTTCCCAGATCGGAGGCCTCGCGTCTGCCACTCCTTCAGATGCGATGACCTCCGATCCTTGGGATCTTATACAAACCGAAAACCTAGGAGAGTTCATCGAGCAAGTTCCCGCTGATCTTGCTCGATGGAATCTGTCACTCAGTGACGAAAGGATTCTACGCATGACCGAACAAATTGAAAATAACGACGAAAAATCGTTTTACAAGAGAGAAGCGCCTCCCTATGAACTTGTCGCCTATCCCGACGAGGAAAAGGGAACAACTTGGCTCAAACACGGAGTCGCGTGGCCCACAAAAGATGGCAAACGCCTAAAGATCAAACTCTTTTTAGATAAGCCACTTCCTGAGAACGGAAAGCTCTTGCTTGTCGAATCGCTTCGCGCGGCACCGCGCGCTCGTACCGAGGGCGTTCCATTCTAAGCCGCGCGTTTTTCCGAACCCTCATCACCAAATCATAAACAGAAAGGAACTCTATGCAGAACATCTCAAAAAGAGGTGTGGGGCTCGTCGCGCTTTGCGCGATAGCCCTTATGCCTCTTGCGGCCCATGCCTCGGTGGAATCGAGTCTTATGGGTCTCAAAACAACTCTGCTTTCGGGACTACTCCCGATCTTGGCAGTCATGGCGCTGGGTTTTGCCGCGTTTCAGTTTTTCACAGGCAACCCAAACGCTAAACAATACCTGATCTACGCTGTGGTCGGCTCCGTAATCCTATTCGGAGCTCAAAGCATCGTGGATCTTCTTAGCCGAGTGGTGCGCTAGCGATGCAGACAAATCCGACCTGTCATCTAAAACGATCCGAACTCTGGGGCTTTGAAGTGTCTCACATCATCGTGAGCTTTGGAGTGATGATGATTACAAACATCATTTGCTCAGCTCTCAAGCTACCCGTTTTTGCGTCGTGGATTGTTGGGCTCGGCTGCCTTGCTGTGCTTCGCCTTCTTTCAATTGGCAAGAAGGCGGGGCACATGGGTTTTGTTGCAACTTATCTCACGCGTCCTCGACTTTACCTAGGCGGCGCTCTGCGTGTCACCAGAAAGGATAATAATAAGTGCTAAAAGAAAATCATCTTTCGCTAACAAGTGACTTGATCTCTGCTGTATGGACTGCAAACGGCGAGCTGACAAAAATCGACAAAAAGAAGCTGAAGTATCTCGTCTTAAGTCCGCTCTCAGCAAATAGCTGTGAGGTTGGGTTTCGGGGGCCGATGAGTGATGGTCTTTTTGAACGTATCAAAGAGGCCATCTCAAAACTTCCATCAAACTTCGAGGCACAGCTCGTCTTGGACCGAAGAGTTGCTTCTAGCTCGGCATCAGAGTCGTTATTTCCAGCTTTCGGCTTGGAAACGAAAGTTCATCTATTCGAGAGCGAGCTGCCTCAGGGAAGCTCAGGACTTACGCAGCTCTGCGAGGATTTGGGACTTGAATCACGGACTGGAACTCGCGGCGACTACATCACTCTAATCAGAAGGCTTCTTGGACAGGACTCAAGTTCTGACTCACTAATTTTGCCAGATATTGCGTGGGAGGAGGAATACTTAAAGTCGAGTCATGCTTTTGTGAAAGCAGCAAGCCTTACGGACCTTCCGCTTGCAACATGGAACAACGGATTTGAAACTCTTTTTCAGAGTACAGATGAATTTCTATGCTCTCTAAAGCTATCCGTTCCTGACAAAACCAAGTCTCGCAAGGACCTAGAGGCAAAGCGCCGCGTCTCCCACGCGCTGTCGGCACGAAAGGCCCATGAGCTTTCGGATCTAGAGTCTGGATCGAACTTAACGGCGTCTGAAGAAATTCTCGTCAGAATCACACAGGGCAAAGAAGCCCTTTTGAACATGAGCCTTGCACTCTTTATGAGTGACCCTGATTTACCGAAACTTGAATCCCGCATCCAAGCGATTGTCTCCGATACAAATGGCTCAACGGGAGCGGGGCTGTTCATGGAGGGGCTTGGCACGCTGCCCGTGCTTCGTGCACACATGCCAGGGGCCAAGGGACTTTCTGTGCGTGAACTGCCGATGCTGAGTGGAAACATCACTCACTTGATGCCACTGATTCTTGACTACAACCGCCATCAAGATCCTGCGAGTCTGAAATTTGTATCAAGGTGCGCTGAAATGTCGCACCTAAACTTGTTCTCAAGAACAAATCTTAATTTTAACGCCTTTGTAGCCGGTGCAAGTGGTAGCGGCAAAAGCTTTCTCATGAATTCGCTTCTTGCTGGATTCAGGGCAGATCATCCCAAAGGCAGCATTGCCATCTTTGATGTTGGCGGCTCATACAGAAAACTTGTTCGGCATTTCGGAGGCACATCGCTTGATCTAACCCCGAAGTCGGCGACGGAACTTGTGGCAGCGGCCTTTAGGCGACTCACCATTCAGCCAAGTGGCTTTTGTAAAACGCTTGTTGAAAACATTTGTGGCGCAGGATCACATATCACCCATTCGCACAAAGTTGCCATCGAAGATCTTTTGCAAACGTGCTCGGGCGCACCCTTTGCTTTGAAAACGCTTTCAAACGAGGCTGCTGAGAAAAAAGAGAAGGCCTACGAAGACATTGTTCTTTGGCTTCGTCCCTATCTTCATTGGGATTATGTCGAAGCAGGAACTGTCGTTGAGCGCGTTCTTGACGAGCGAGTCCGAGCTTTTGACTTTAAGAACCTTGAAGGTGATCCGCTTTTGCAGCGCCTTGCTATTTTGATTCTCACCCAAGGGATCTGGGATCGTCTCAAACAAAATAGTTCGGGGCCAACTCTAATTGTTTTTGATGAAGTCTGGAAATTTTTTTCTCAGGCGGCGGGATTTCTTGAAGAAATGTATCGCACGTTTCGTAAATACCGTGCGGGAATCACGAGCGTTACGCAGTCGCTCTCAGATTACGGCAATGATACCTTCGCCAAGATTGTCATCACAAACTCGTTTCACCGTATCTTGCTCCAAGGAGCCGCAAGCTCCGAGGTGCTAGAGCACGCACTCGATATTGACGAGTCAGACAAGAAGCGAATCCTAAGCATTGCATCGAAGAAAAATGAATTTTCTGAGTTCTGGCTTGGCACACCGAAATTCTCGCAGATTCTTAGACTGTATCCATCGAACGCGCTCTTTGATCTCGCCAACTCCGAGAATATTCAATTGGAGGGTAGCCAATGCGCGTAAAAACTCTAATCATAGGAATTGCGCTTTCTTTAGGATCAGTAAAACCAGCAAGGGCCGATCTTTGGGGGGCGGATCTGCCACTACTTGCAGAGATCGTGGCGAACACTCTCTACACGCTCTATGAGCTGCGAAGTCAGTCGGAGATGCTTCGGCGTGAACTTCGAGGCATCGACGATAAGATTCATCGCCTAAAATCCATACAAGAGATCATAGCTCCAAATGATCTTGCTGCCTGGAAAGATCCCCGCGAAGCAATGCGAAGGCTTCAACGCATTTACTACACGATGCCGCCTGAGTTTCGCACTGAGAAGTCTGATGAAGTCGAGAGGCGAATTTCTCAGGCGATGAGTGTTGCTGGAATTCTAACGGACACCGCAAAACCTTCTTTTGATTCCGGCAAGCAGCTTGAAAAGAACGGACTTGATGTCGGCCCCGCCGTCGCAAACAAAATGACAGCCTCGGGTGTTGGTACTCTCGTCGCTCTTCAGAGCCAGAACCAAGTTGCGCAAGCCACAATCATTTCGCTTCTCTCACAGATGATTGTAGAGAACGGATCCAAAGAAGCCGCCAGACTTAACTCGCAAGCACTTGAGTACAAAACTCTTGGCTCGGGACTTAATGGCTTTTCAAAACAAATCAAACTCATGGAGGTGAAGCGATGACAGCTTTTCCAATTGCAGAAAATTACGAAAAGCTCACGCCTATCGTTGAGCGTCTCTATCATCACACGGACCATATTGCGCAGATTGCGATTCTTCCTCTGTTTCTATTGTCAGTTCTAATGGCTTACTCGGAAGACCTCGGAATTCAGGGCGCTGTGGTGTCGCGGCTAAAAAGACTCATCATCACGATGATTCTTCTTGTCGCGTTTCCATCGCTTACGGGTTTCATCAAAAATATCGGCCAAGAGATTGCCATGTCGATTGATAACCTTGAAGGAATTGACCAATTTCTAAAAGCTGCTAGTGATAAAGCATCCAGCTACAGCACAGGTGTAAAGTCGCTACTTGATTTTGGAAACGATCTCATCGTTTCCCTCATGGTGTCAGTATCGTTTGTGATACTGTATCTTGCGCGATACATCCTCGTTGCCTTCTATCATTTCTACTGGATGATTCTGCTTGTTACAGGTCCCTTCATGATTCTCGGGCACCTTTTTGAAGGCACATCGAATCTAACAAAAAATCTCTTCAAGAGTCTGATGCTTGTGGCTGCGTGGCCGATTGTTTGGTCAATACTTTCGGCATTTTTGAAAGCGCTTCCGTTTCAAGATGCCTACAGCATTGAAGGTGGCTACACGGCAATTGTGATTATGAACCTCATCATCGCAATCGGGCTTCTCTTTTCGCCATTCATGCTTTCACAGTTCTGCGAAGGAACAATTGTTGGTATGGGATCGGGCATTGTTTCAACGGGTGCGCGAGCTGCTACGGCATTTGTGGGTCCCAAGGCGGCAGCCATTGCCACAACTCTCGGCAGCAAAGCGTATCCTGTTGTCTCTAAATATGTTCCGAGTCGAAAGACCATCTATAGTGCGGCCTCAAAGCTCGCATCAAAGAACAAGCTCAGTGTCTTGGCGTTGTTTCTTATTCCGTTTGTTGCCTCGGCAAGTTCTACTGCAATCAACGTGCGACCAGGACTTTCAAGCGTTGTTTGCTTTTCAAAGAGTCCTGACTCAATCGCCATTGGTGACGGAAGATATTTCCAAGCTCAAAAGATCGGCAATAACCTTCTTCTTCGCTCAACAGTGCCAGACAAAGAAACAAATCTCTTGATCTTTGCAGGAGGCAGTCTTGCAACAAGTTACAAACTTCAATCGAACTTGATTCTTCCTCATTCGGAGAGTGTCGATTGCGACAAAAAGCCAGAGCCTCCAAAATCTGCAAGGCCTGTGGCCGCGCTCAAAGTTTTGAGCACAGCCACAAAAAATGGACTTCGCGCAGAGCTTCTTCGCAAAGTTTGGGAGTCATCCAAGCGAGATTACTTCACGATCCGCGTTCGGCTCGTGAATCAGAGTGCGACTACTTGGCAGCCTGATTGGTCGAAGGTCAGTCTTAAGCAGGGAGCAAAGCGCTTTGCGCATTCGGGGCTTAGCAGTGAACGGCGAGACATTCCGCCCGGCAGTCGCGTGAGTTTTGATGTGCAATACACGCGGCCCGATATTGCACGCAATCGCGGTTTTCTTGAAATCCCCTCTAGGGAAGGGACCCTAGAGCTTCTTGTTGAGAAAGGTGGCAAGTAAATGAGAAAACTTCAGAACTTCAAAGACGACTTGAAGGCGATGTTCAGCTCACCTCAAACGCCTACGTCCCAAAAACCGTCGATGGACCCAAGACGCATTTCAATTGCTGTCCTCTTTTGCGCGGCTCTTATTCTTAGCGGTATCGGATTTGGTTACCTCTGGCACCTGCAAGGAAACAGTGGCGATTCAAAGGGAGGGACTGGCGGTGAAAGTGGTCAAACTGCTCAAACACTTGAAGAAGAAGGGTCACTCGTCATTCACTTTAAGGACGGCAAACTTGGAGGAAGCGCAAAAGGTGCTGTCATGCGCGCATCCAGCGGAACGCTCGTGCGCGTAAGGCTCCTAAACAGCCTTGAAACCTTCGACACCGTTCCAGTCTTTGCTCAGGTCGTAGACTACGCTCTCGGGCAATCCTTCTACGGCTGGACGCTTGTGGGCGATGCTACTGGCGATGGAAACGTGGCTCGCATCAAGATGGGCTTTCGTAGTGCTCGCAGCCCACGCGGAAACTCTTCGCTCGAAATTGGCGGCCAGGCTCTTAGCCTTGATGGCACACTTGGCGTGAAAGCTGAAAAAGTGGAAGGGATGACGTCACGTGCACTCATCGGCGGCGCTAAGTCAGCTGGTGGCGGCATCGCCAATTCATTCAAAGGCTCAGGCGATCTTTCAAGCATTCTTATGCGTGCACTTTTGACAGGTCTTGAAACCGAAATCACATCCGACATGGGTGCATCTTACAACCGTAGCGCGGCCCTGCGCTTAAAACCGGGCCAAGAGTTTTTCGTGCAACTCACGGAAAACTTCTAAGGAGACAACATGATATTTGAAATTCCTGTTTTTAAGATCACATTAATCATCGGCCTTATTGGCATGATCGCAGCCGCCGTGAAATATCTGTTCTTTTCAGATCAAGCCGATCTTGCCGCAAAAAAGAGAGGAATTGTTGAAGGGCTTCCTAAAGCTGTAAAAACACAAAACCCTCTCTCGGCTTATCTCGGATGGGAGGTAGAACTCAAAACTGCGATCTACCTCCCAGACAAAGTCCGCTCACGCCATGTTCACATCATTGGTGCCACGGGATCGGGAAAAACCGAAAGTGTGCTACTGAATTTGATCGATCAAGATGCGACTCGCGGCTACCCGATGGTGATTCTCGATGCCAAAGGCGATCGGTCTTTTGTAAATTTTCTGAAACAGCATCCAAGAGGCAAAGATCAACTCGTTGTCTTTGATCCAGGATCACCGAAAACTTCGATTCGCTACAATCCTCTTGGATCGGGACCGAGCACTGATGCGGCACTTCGCTTGTTCAATTCGATGACATGGAGTGAGGAGTTCTACAAAACTCGGTGCCGTGAAATGCTTCTAAAAGTTGTTGCAGCTTTTGATAGAAAAGAGATTCCGCTCACTCTAAAGCAGCTTCAAAAAGCTTTTGCCTCAAAGACCACTCTGGCAGGCGTTGTTGGCACAACTGATGACCCTTCAGGAATAACTGACTCCGAGTATAGCCAACTTGCAGGACTCACTGCTCAGATCAATCAACTCTGCCATGGGAGCCTTGGAATTGTTCTATCAGAGGATGAATCTATAAATGATGAGAGACGTTCGCCTAGTCTCGACATTCGTGCGGCGATTCAAGGTGGGAAGATTCTTTACTTCAGACTCCCAGCACTTGTAGATCCTGAGACGACAAAAACACTTGGGCGTCTACTTATCGCGGAACTTGCTCAATTCTCAGCAGATGTTCAGTCAGGAGGACAAGAGCCAAAGTTCACGCCCATTTTTTTGGATGAGTTCGGAAGTCTCGCCTGTCCGTCGTTTCTTGAGCTAATCGCTAAGGCTCGCTCCGCTGGCCTTGCGCTTCACTTCAGTCATCAAAGCATGGGGGATCTTGCCGCAGCAGGTGAGAGTTTTGCAAGCCAAGTAACCGACAACTCTTCCACAAAAATTGTTCTTCGTATTTACGATCCTGAGACTGCCGAAATGATTGCAAAAACTTTTGGCACTCACGCATCATCAAAAGAAACCCGTCAGCTAGTTAAAAGCTCGCTTGGAATGAAAGAAGAAACTGGAGCGGGTTCTGTTCGTGACGTGAAAGAGTTTCGAGCAGACCCAGACAAAATCAAATCTCTTCCCACGGGCCATGCGTATGTTCTGATGAACCACGCCCTGAGACCCGAGGGAAGTTCAGGCGACGTGTTCTTCCTAAGTTTTCCAAGTCTGGCCAATTACAAAGAGGAGACTAAGTAAGATGAGAGCTATCATATTGATTGTTCCTTTCATGTTCATGTTGATATCTGGATGCGCGACCCGCACGCGCTCCCTCATATTGGGGGGAGCCGGAGGAGTCGCCATCGGTGGATACACGGGATCAGCAGTTTACAGCGGTCCAGAGAATCGAATTCAAACCAGAAACACTCTTCTTGGCGCTGGCATAGGACTCGGAGTGGGTCTTCTCACTTCGTATCTCTTGCACGATCACGTTGAGGAGCGCATGAGCACCCAACGCTACGAACAAGACGAGCGGCTTCGCTTTGGCGATTTACCGCCGAATCCCTTCAATCCCGCAAACCAGAGATTTCTTGAAACTCCCAAAACTAAGGAGGCTAGATGAAACGTCTTCAGGTCATGTTAAAAAAAGAGACTTACGCCAAAGTCGAAGCCCTTGTTGCAAAATGCAACGAGGGGTTTGATGAGGGCCACGTTCGCACTCAAGATGTTGTCGAGTGGATCATACAAACATCGTCTGCCGATGTTCAAAAGATTCGCGCTCGATGTATGAATGTTAACAAGATTCTCAAAAACACAAAAATCAGAACCCGTGCTGAACTTAAAGAGTTTGTAAAAAAGATCGGCCTTGTTGAACATCTTCTGGATGATTCTGAGGCTAATTGATGGCGATGCAATACTCTCCACGGCAACTCGAAGTTCTAGATCTTCTAGTTAGGTACGGAGTTCTTGGCATCAGAACCATTCACACTCTTTTAACGACACCAGCGAGCATGGCGCAGTTACTTGAAACCCTAAAAGGAATGGAAAAACGCGGCCTTCTTTGTAGGCTACTTTTTCATCCTGGAGGCGCTCCCATGAGTCATTGGATGCTGCCCTATGAACAAAGTGCGCAAGCCCAAGCGCTAATTGCAACTGGGTTGGATGAGAATTTTCTTCGTCGTAAAGCTGTAAGGTACTCACATATTCCGCACGAGAATGTGTGTACTCTCGTACAGGCATCACTTGAAAGACAAATGCCAAAACTTCGAATCGTCCGAGAGGCGACGGTTGGTTTTGAAAAACTCCCGCGGCATTTACTATCAAGGCTAGCTAAGGAAAAAGGTTATACGCCAGATCTTTGTGTCGGTATCCCAAATGGATTCTCTGTTGCCGCTCAAGCAGACTCATCTTACAGATGGATCGCCGTCGAGGTGGATCGCAGTTACAGGTCCGACAAAAGAATCGCCCAGCGCCTTAATGTTTACACAAAACATACAGCGTTTTCAGGGCTTTTGTATTTGATGCCAACAGTGGGAACCCAGAAGACTCTTCAGCGAATTTATGACACTCGCGGAGGCAAGGACAACCTGCGACTGCATGGAAGTTCAAAAGCATTTTTAGCAATTGGAACTGTGCCAGATTCTCTTTTCGACGTGAATGCAAAGAGTGTTTGGTGTGGACCTCAAGAGATTTCACTTGCGACGTGGATCTCACTCTTTGCACTGAATGAGGCTGAAAAGCGCGACCGCGCGCTCTCTGTTTGCGCCTGAGGTTTTAGGGGTCGTGTTTTAGAAACTTTGAAAATCATAACTAACCAGAACGAAAACAATTTCTCCTCCTAAAACGGGCCACACCCTTAAGCGTTTTAACCCTGACCCCTCTCTCTCTACGATAGAAAGGGGTCAGGGTTAAAACTGGGGTGTGGGTGGATGGATAGGAGGAGAAATAAATACAAAAAATTAGGAATTAGAAATGAAATTAGTAAATATAAAAAATAAATACAAAAGCAGTCTGAGGCTCTGGGTTCTATGGGGGTCGGTGCTTGAATTGGGAGCTTGTGCTTACGATCCGAACGATATTGTTGAATCGAATAGTGGTGAGCCTCAGTCTAGGAATTTGTCGGACAAGCTCGGTTCCGATCTTGTCATTTCGGAGCGCGTGGCCATCAAAAGTTATGCCAAGAAAATTCGTCGACTTGACTCAGCGAGCGGTGATCCGCGGGGTGGCGTATGAATCTTTGTGGAGAAAACTTTCCCTTTGGGGTAACTTCTCATGGATAAAGCGTTCTTTGAAAACTCGAAATGGTTGAGAACTGAAGAAACTGCGGAATACCTTAGAACCAGTCCTGCTCAAATAAGGAACTGGGTCTATCAAGGCAGGCTCAAGGCATACAAGCTGTTGGGCCGCAGTTTGCGATTCAAGAAAACCGACTTGGATCTCCTTTTGGAAGGAGTTCATGAATGGGAATAATCGCCTACAAAAAAGAAGTCGCACCTGGAGTCTACAAACAAATGTATATGGTGGTCGCGGAAGCAATCAACAAGTACACCGGGAAGCGAATTCAGAAGAAAAAAAGAGGTATTCTGTCAGAACCCAAAGCTCAGCGAATTCATCGTGAGCTTTGGTCAGCATGTCGTGACGAACGACCTGACGAAATTAATTTCACTTATTGGGGACAGCTACTAAGTCACTACACTACACACGTTTCCGAGCGAGTGCGTTCCGATAGGAACCCTCTCGGTTTCAGTCCGAGAGTGGTGGCATCAAAGAAAAGTTGCCTCAAGCACACCGAAGCTTGGTCCAAAACTCATCTTGATCTGTTCACACCCCAATTCGTGTGTGATCGGCTAGATGAACTTGAACAGAATGGCATGAGTCGCTCTATGAGCAATCACGTCATCAAAGAAATCAAGTGTGCTTTTGGCCACGGAACTAATTGTGGAGCGATTCGGCTGAACCTATTTTCAGGAATGAAAATGAGGAGGCTGCCGAAAAAACGGAAGGAGGCCTTAACTCATGAAGAAGCAGATTTGCTTCTTCATGAAGCTAAGAGACAAAACCATCCGTACTACAACATTTGGTTGCTAACCCTGGCGCTGGGCCTTCGCCGAAGTGAATTGGCGGGATTGAAATGGATAGATGTCGACTTTGCCAATGGCCTTCTGCACGTTAGACGGCAGAAGATTCCAGGTGAAGGCGTTGTTGATTTCCTGAAAGATCGTGAGGAGCGAGTGGTAGCAATACCCTCGTTCCTGACTCCGATTCTAAAAGAGCTAAAGCTTAAGGCACGAACTGAGTTCGTAATTGAAGTGAAATGCTCTCATTGGAATGACGGGGGACAGGCAGAGGTCTTAAGGGAATTTTGCCGCACAATCGGCCTCAAGGAAGTTACCCACCATCAGCTGCGAGCCACCCACATCACGCTCGCATTGGTGGATGGAGTGCCCTTGGGTATCGTCAAAGAGAACGTCGGACACGCTAAACTGAGCACCACTGATGTCTATTTCCGATCCGCTGGCATCAATATGAGGGGCCAAATGGACGGATTGAAACTCAGAGTGCCCAATTCTCAGGAGGGGCAGGTCATAAAGCTAAAAGGTAGCAGATGATCCCTGCCAATCCCTGCCATTTCGTGCATAAGTATCCGAAAGGACTGGCATCCTGTTTGCCGCTCCATTTCACTCGTGAGTCGCGCCTTCATGAAGAATAGGTAAAGCCATGCCGGTTCTTCAACAAAGATAAACACGCTCGCGGCTCGAATCTTCCTACAATAGAAGGATGGGAAACCGTTCAGGCCAAGCCACTCTTATGGGCGTGCTCCTGCTTGGCATTGCAATGGCTGTCTTTACTTGGATTGCGTCCGCATCCCTAGAAGATCGAAAAAAGGACGCGGTTAGATTTGCGCAGAAACTTGCGATTAAAGCTTACGAGCGTCGACTCGACCAAGCGTTTCGATCACCTAAATATGCTCGCGAATATTTTTTGAACGAAAATTCGGTCGATGGGTCCTCCTTAACTGACCTGGTAAAGGCAAAACTCAAAGTTCCCGAGCTTCAACAAACCCAACTCACGAATCTCCGGGTTGCCGACCTCGACGACGAGAAGAAAACATTATTTGGCAGGAGCAACACCTTTCCCGGAATTCAGAAACATCGAATCCCAGATTTTTCACCTTGTGATGCCGATATGCCTGAGGAACCCTGTAACATTACGAGTCAGGTACGCGGCACCCTCACCACCCACGACGGTGTCGGCTTCATCGAACTCACCGTCGCATTTGAGTCAGCGATCTCAAAATTGAATCCTGCCAACCCCGAGAACCAGATTCGCCTCAGTTTCCCCGTAAATATTTTTGGTGTTCAAATTCAAGGCCAGAAAATCTTGTGTCGTCGCGGCTATAAAGCTCTTCTTGTTTCTCAATCTCCAGGAGACTTCTTATGCATGCTCGACGAATAAGAGGTTTCACGCTGACGGAGACGATGGTCGCACTCACGATTGCAGGATTTCTCAT
>Ga0247844_1003240_pt1 | contig 24365 bp, 21 predicted proteins | sample LaCtaG_FD_192421 | JGI IMG/M metagenome (GOLD analysis project Ga0247844, IMG submission 192421) | Freshwater microbial communities from meromictic Lake La Cruz, Castile-La Mancha, Spain - LaCruzMarch201714.5m_1 | ecosystem: Environmental > Aquatic > Freshwater > Lake | place: Spain: Castile-La... | reverse complement strand
CACTGGCTTGCGGGCATATTTCTTTCCAATACTCTTTTGTGCACATTGGCGTATGCAACTGCTGCCCTGGCCATTTTGGGCAATCCGCTCCTGCGAGCGCGGAACTTGGAATCATGGTTCGCCCCCCTCACCGAGCGCCGCCGCCAACTGCCCCATCAACCCCGTGCCCAACAACGTCAGCACGCGATAATCAAGGAACTCGGCCAGGCAGCGGTGGGCGATGCGGCAGAGTTCCTTGATGAGCCCGCGATGAAATCGGAAATACGGGCGAAGCATCTCGGGGATCGTGAACGTGAAATGCCGGTGCGGCACGGGCGCAAGGACGGTCTCGGCCAGCATTGCGCCGAAGAGCTGCACCTTTTCCAGAGCGGGGAGAGTTTCGGACTGCGGGCACAGGTCCTTTTTTCCCATTTACGAAGCCGCCGTGCGCAATGCCCTGCCGGTTGCGTTCCATCCCGGGGATGAAGGAACAGGCACCGCCTGCCCGAGCACGCCATGCGGACAACCGCCGCGGTATTTCGATTGGCACGATACTCTTCCCATAAACTACAAGGCCCTCAGAAGCAGCACCCCTTGGCTGAAACGCCCCCCAGTCGCGTATATTCTCGTAGCGCCAAAAAGGAGCGGCTGTTTCCGGTTTGTCCGGTTGGTGATCTGCCACCGGGCGAACGCAGAATCGTGAACGTCGATGGCCGGTCGATCGGCGTCTTCTGCTCTCTGTGGTTTATTCGTAACCGGCAGAATTTTGAGACTGACAAAATCAACCCGCCGCACATCTCCCCCCTCCCGGAGGATTCATGTGCGGCGGGTATCCCCACCGAAGCGCTCCAGCCTGGATCTATCCATTCTGCGGTCGGGATAAAAAACGCCCGGCAAAGTGAATTGCCGGACGTTTTATGTGGCCTCGGTCCGAACCCCCAAGAACGGACCGGAGCCTCCCCCAAAGGAAAAGGATGAAGGCGGAAGGATGAATTACTTGTCAGTCGCGGCGTCTGCGGCGGAGGACCAGGACTGTTGTGAGGCTGAAGGCCAGGAGCGCCCAGGTGGCGGGCTCGGGGACGGCGGCGATGAGGTCGCCGCTGGCTTGGTCGAAGGTGAAGATTCGACCGCCGGTAAGCGTCGAGGTCCAGAGGTCGCCCACCCGCGAGAATGTGCCTGAGTAGAATCCTCCGTCGGCAAAGACGATGGAACTGAAGTTCCCGGTGTAGCTCAGCGGGGTGAGGGTCGTCACCGAAGAGAAGAGATCGTAGGTGCCAATGGCAACGGACCCTGCCATCGTCAAGGTCAGATTGCCGCCGTAGGTCAGCGACTGCCCATCGCCGATATTGATCCCGTCATAGTTCGTTCCATGGGTTCCCGACGCAACTTCCATCAGGGTGTTTCCAGCCAATGTCAGCGTGCCGTTGACCGTCAGCACGCCGGGGGAGTTTCCAGGGCTGAGGGTGCCGCCGGCGTTGACCGTGACAGATGCGCCGATGGTGCCGTTGCCGCCCAGGGTACCGCCGTTCACCTTCACCGCTCCTGTTGCGGCAGACTGGTTGCCGTTGACTAGCAATGTCCCCGCATTCACCCATGTCTCGCCGATGTAGGTGTTGCTGTTGCCGGTGATCGAGAGCGTGCCCGCCCCCTCCTTGATGAGCCCGCCGCCGTAGTTGCCGCTCAGGACTCCGGAAAGCGTGGCATCCACCGCAGCCGTGCCTTTGTTCACTTGGACCACATGTTGCTGCATGCCGAGATTCAGCCCATTTTGAAAGTCAACCGTGGTATTTGATTTCACATTGCTCAAGACGAGCGCGTTGTCATTGGGAACAAAGTTGGTTGCGCCCCATGCAATGGTGTTGGTATTGCCGCCGATCTGCACTGTCCGCACAACTCCCGTGTTTGTGGCATCATAGGCGGAAAACCCGCCGTCACCTGTAAACTGGACGTTTCCAGCCGCCGTGCCGAGTGCACCGGTGAAATTGCCAGCGGCACCGAGTTCCAGGACGCCTCCTGTGCTGAGTTGGATAGCGCCGGCGCTGATCACCGTCGCCCCATCCGCCCGGATGGCACCTTCATAGATTTTCATCGTGCCGGCTCCTCCTCTTGTGGTCACCGCCACGGTGCCAGGGCCACCTTTGAATACATAAAGTCCGGCATTGGTGCCAGAATTGAGCGCTGAGATCGACACCAAACCGGTCGAGAATTGCTGGACATGAAATGCATTATTGCCAGTGGAGTCTGTCTTACCGATAGTTCCGTTCGAAATGGTGTAATCTCCAGTCCCCGTGAAAAGCAGACCGCTCACGTAAGCGGTCGTCCCGTTCAAGTCCAACGTGCCACCACCGGTGGTATTGATATCCAGCGAATTGAGCGAATGAGTGCCCGCTGCCAGCGTCAGGTTTCCGGAAGACTTATAGTTGGTTGTGCCGTTATTGCTGGTGGCCGTCAAATCCGTCGCCCCGGTATAACGCACCACATTTCCGCCGGAAACGGTGGCAAATCCCACGCCCGTTCCATCTTTGACCACCGCATAGCCAGGATCTTTCGAGCTCCCCGCAATGAGCCCATTGGTCACGGTCGGGTTTGAGGTCAGAGTCGCGCCGGTGGGAAGCTCGATGTAAAGCAACCCCTGCAATACACTGCGCGACCACGTATTGCCCAATGTCAGAGTGGTGCCGTCCCCGCCATTCGGATCAATCACAATGCGGGCTTGACCTGAGCCGAATGTGGGATTTCCCAGGGTCTGAGAGGTGGTGCCAGACGTTTTCCCGACCAGTTTCAACGTGCCGCCACTAGTAGGTATGGTTGTAGGTGCTATCCCGGTACCAGAAATGGGGTTTCCAAAATACACGATGTTTGTCGAATCAATAACGGCTCCCCTCTGGTAATTCAGCTCCAAGGTGCCACCGTTGATGGTGATACCGCCAGTGAATGAATTATTTCCCGAGAGCACCCACGTGCCCGCGCCATTTTTTATCAATTCCGTTGCAGCTCCATTGCCGCTGTTATTTGAGATTGATCCGGCGAATGTATTGTTTGCGGAATTAACACCGCTAAGCCAGAAATTCTTCCCGGTCGTGCTGTTTCCCGTGGCCAACAAGTTGCCGTTCCACGTCAGCGCTCCGGATCCGGAGGCTTCAAGGGTAAATGCGGTGGTTCCAAGTGTTGTAAAATATTCAATGTTACGATCGGTGGCGGCAACACCTCCGATATACCGGACTGAAGCAACAGGAATGGCTCCTCCCCCATTAATTTTAATCGTACCATTCGCCGCAGTGGTGGGAGCGCCAAGAGAACTTGCCCCGGCACCCACATTGCCGATCGAATTTATCACAATGGGACCCAAATTGGTCGAATCATAAAATACCGTCTGCCCGGTATAGGTATTGGCTCCCAAAAGGAACAAAGGTCCGGCTCCGGATGAAATGAGCGAGACATTCGTATTTGTCGAGGAAATCGACCCCGTGATCACAAGGGCATGCCCCGCCACAGACCCGCCAATACTTTGCGTGCTATTGCTTGCCGCTCCGAGAACAATCGGCGCGGAAATCACGTTGAATCCACTGGTTGCTACACTGCTTATCGCAGAAGAGTTGTTCAAAGTGAATGCGGCACCTACCGAAGCACTCACTGTGTATCCCGTGGCGGTAGCGTTAAATGTCAGGCGATTGATTGTTATGTTCGAACTGAGATTCGGCTGGGCAACCGCAGCTCCGTCAAAGATGGCAATGCTCGTCGGCAGGGCTGAGGGGTTCCAATTGGCAGCGGTGTTGAAATCCGTGCCCGTGTTTCTCCAAGTAGGTGACTGAGCATGAAGTGAGGGAATTGCACCGAACAAGGTAGTAAGGAGAACAATGGAGAGTAGGGATTTTTTCATGGTGAGGGGTTGTTTGAGTTGTTTTTCTAGCACAGGGGTTGTGGGTGGTATGCTTACTTTGGAGGGAGTGGTCATGAAAATCCTGTTAACGAATGAACAGTGGCTTGCGGGCATATTTCTGTCCAATACTTATTTGCGCACATTGGCGCATGCAACTGCTGCCCTGGCCATTTTGGGCAATCCGCTCCTGCGAGCGCGGAACTTGGAATCATGGTTCGCCCCCCTCACCGAGCGCCGCCGCCAACTGCCCCATCAACCCCGTGCCCAACAACGTCAGCACGCGATAATCAAGGAACTCGGCCAGGCAGCGGTGGGCGATGCGGCAGAGTTCCTTGATGAGCCCGCGATGAAATCGGAAATACGGGCGGAGCATCTTGGGGATCGTGAACGTCAAGTGACGGTGCGGCACGGGCGCAAGGACGGTCAGCGACTGCCCATCGCCGATATTGATCCCGTCATAGTTCGTTCCACGGGTTCCCGACGCAACTTCCATCAGGGTGTTTCCAGCCAATGTCAGCGTGCCGTTGACCGTCGGCACGCCGGGGGAGTTTCCAGGGCTGAGGGTGCCGCCGGCTTTGCGCCCGTACCGCTCCGGGGTGTAGATTACTCATGACTGGTTGATTTGCATTTTAAAGGATCCTCGGGCAGCCCAGCGCATACTTCTACGTTCGGCGATAAACCGACTTGCGGAGGGGTATAATTGTGCGGACCGCCATGCCGTTTCCAACTCGCGTAAAGCAGCACCATTAAAACCAGTGCGATAACCTGAAACAAAAACGACCACAGATAAAGGTAACGGTAGCTGGCAACGGCCTCCCCCCCGTGCGTAACGACATCCATGAACTGTCCGGCGACAATGCTCCCCACGATAATAGTCAACGAACAAACTAACTGGTTCGCCGATCCAAACTGGCCGTAACGCTCCCTGGGGAGAATGGACATGTGCATAGGCAATTCCGCCGCTGATATCAGAGCGTAGAAGGGCAGTCCCAGCAGGGTCAGTGCGATGTATGATGTCTGGCTGTTGAGGAAAAAAAAGTTAAGTAGGGGCAGCACGGGCAGAAACATCGATGCTAATAAGAATACCCGGACAGGCCGGATGCGATCCGAGAGCATTCCCAAGGGGAACAGAAGAAATGCGACGATCAATTGGGACCACCCAGTTACACGCCCCACCATATCGAGCGGGACCCCAACATCATCGCGAACGACAAAAATTGAGTAAATTCCCACCACACCAGCGAGACAGAATATGGCATTCCGGGCATTAAAGAGCAGGTAGTGGGGGTGCGAATAGCATTCCCTGAAATAGAGCCGGATAGAGGCTGACACGCCGAGGCGATCCGCGTGGACCGTGGGCGGATACTGCCCCTCCCTCACCCGCCAACACATGATGCCGAAACCGAACAGATAGAGTAACGCAGCGCCGACATAGATCTCCCGCGTGTAGCTCAGGGCGTGGCCAAAAATGAAGGTGTGGAAAAAGTAACCACTTAACGTCCCGACAATCCGAAATAGCGACATAAATCGTCCCATCACCTCATCAGGCACGACATCGACGAGGAGGTAGTAGTAGATCGGGGTCATGCAAGCGTTGAAGAACTGAAAAAGAACCATAAGGATTCCGAGCGTCCCGAGGATGACGGCACTCGGAGACATTCCGCTTCGAGCCAGAAGATCCGTGCGACCGAGCATGCCTCCGATCTCCGGGGCGAAGGCGAGGAGCAGCAAAAACAGTGTCACAAAAGGCGTCGCCACCATCAGGAATGGAAGGCGTCTCCCCCAGGCACTCCTGAAGCTATCGCTGCGGAAGCTGACGATTGGATTCAGCGTGAAGCTCATTATCGCAGGGAGCGTGGTGGCTAAAAAACCAATGACGGTATTCGAAGCGCCGAGGCCCTTGAGCTGGAGCGGAAATATCGCGACGATGACCATTTCCATCAACTGCATGCAGAAATCGCCCCAGAGCAGATAGAAGAAAAGCATTGCCAGCCCCGCACCGGTGTAGCCGAGAGTCCCTTTGCGGTAGCGGGATGACGACCCGCCTGAAACGTCTGGAAGCTGTGGCGAAACGAATACCATTCGGGATCAGTGCGGCAGTGGGGCCTTCTGCACTTTTGCTTGGATGGCCTTGAAGAGATCCACGGCCGTGGCAAATTCATTCAGCTGGCAAAACTGCCATGCTCTGGCCAGTTCGGAACCAGCTCCCAGGACACTCGAAGTTGCAGAAAACATTTTCAGCGGTGCAAGAAACACCATTGCCCACAGCGGATATTTTCCCGTCGAAGCAGACTGACATCTGGGTGCGCGCCTAACCCCGCAGTGAGGCGGCAACATTTGTTTCCAGAATTTAGAATTGTCGATCAAGTGGCTGGGCATGCGTGGGGATTCCTCTCGAAGATGGGACAAGCATTGCATGAACCAGATGGGGGACCAAGTGTTAACGTATGCGCATTGGTGCATTCAGCGCCAACCCGATTGATCCGCTGATTATCATGGCGTCCTGCGTCCCTTCTTAATGCCTGCAGCGGATCTGAGGGTTGTTCCGTCCACCCAGATTCCCGGAACCAACGTCGAAATGGGGAATGCCGGGATGCCGCGTTCTCCTCGCCTGAGCATGCCCGCCAGGGCATTGACGGCTACCTCGCCGATCAGTTCGCTATTTTCGTCGATCCCGGAACAAAAGGACGGAACGCCGTGCCTTGCAGGGGTGGCGAAACCTACGTCCTGCGGAATGCGCAGCCCCATCTTCTTCAGCCATTCCAACGGCTCAGGCATATCAGAGACCAAAACATCGGGCCGGTATTTTACAAACCACGATTTAAATGAGGCAAAATCCTCACGTTTTCCTATAAGATAGACGGGTATCTGGTTGTCCTGCGGAAGCGGGGCATAGGCCCAGAATGCGGATGCCCATTGCCGGTTCGTCGATTCAATATTCCTGGTTTCACATGCCAGCCCAGGCCGGAGGTAGCCGAGGTGCCGGAGGCGCCGCATTAAAATCATCATCGATTCGTAGCGGTCCGTATCGATCTTTCGCAACTGAGGCCGCCTCAAGGTATGACCAAAAACCACGGAGGCATAATTCTCCCATTTCAGACGGATATGGGCATGGGACCGGGGCTGGGGAATAAACAAGAGGCCTTGAACATTCCGGGTGCTGAGAATCTGACTCAGTCGTCGTTTGGTTAGGCCCGGTTCATGGAGCCAAAATGTCTCAAGTTCATAGCCAAGCAATTTCGCCTGACGCGTGGCGCCGGCAAAATAGCCCACTTTTTCATGAGTATGCCATCCCTCGCGAGTTTCATAATTTGTCACCAATCCAAGCAGCCCCCGAAAGTTCTTGGGGGCATTTTGGGACCGGTAAGCCATCAGCGCTGAGAGCATGGGGTCAGGATAATACCCCAGCTCCTGCGCGATCTTGTGGATTTGGTCTCGCTTCACCTTGGATATCCGGCTGTCATTTTTCAGCGCTCTGGAAACCGTGCTGTGATGGATTTTTAGCTTTTTCGCGATGTCACGGATCGTAACTCGAGTTTTCATGGATCTTGTGCATACTCCCTGAGCGGAAGAAAGGGGACACTTTTTTGGATTTTCCCGGCTTTTCATGCACCAATGTGTATTGACCAAGTCTTGCGGCCCCTCCACAGCCAGATTGACTAGATCAGTGCACCAACAGTCTATGCAGTCCAAGGAGGACATAAATTTTTCCGCTCCCGCATGGCTTTCCCGTGCAGTTTTTTACGAGATTTATCCCCCGAGTTTTTGTGACAGCAATGGCGATGGGATCGGCGATCTGGCCGGTATTCTGGCCAGACTCGACTATATACAGTCTCTGGGCTGTAACGCTATCTGGCTTAATCCCTGTTGGGACTCCCCGTTTGAAGACGGAGGATACGATGTGTCCGATTTCTACAAAGTCGCGCCACGCTACGGGTCGAACACGGATCTGCAAAAGCTCATCAAAGAGTGCCATCGCCGGGGTATGAAAATAATTCTGGATCTGGTCCCCGGACACACCTCAAACCGTCATCCCTGGTTTCAAAAGTCAGCGAAGGTTGGAAAAAACAAATACAGCAACTGGTACATCTGGACAGACTCTGTCTGGCGGGGCACCGGATGCCAGAAATTGGAAACGATCCGTGGCTTCGGGCAGAGGGATGGCGCCTATGTGAGCAACTATTTCCATTTTCAGCCCGCATTGAATTATGGCTTTGCGCGGCCTGCCCCTGACAAGCCTTGGCAGCTGCCGATGGACCACCCGGACGTCCGTGCGGTTCATCAGGAGTTACGCAAAATTATGGCGTTCTGGTTAAAGCGCGGAGTGGATGGATTCCGTGTGGACATGGCCTCAAGCCTGATCAAGGGTGAGGGCAGCGAGGAAGCTGTTGTAAAATTCTGGCAGGATGTCCGGGCGTGGTTGCAACAGGAATACCCTGAGTCGATCTTGGTGGCGGAGTGGTCGGACCCCAAGACGGCCATCAACGCAGGGTTTCATAACGATTTTCTGATCCATTTCGGCGTCGAGGCATACACCTATCTGTTCCGGGCCGAACCGCAGAGGGATATCCACGAGTCCCTCAATAGGGGAAGCAGCTTTTTTGATCGAAAGGGGAGAGGTGATATCCGGAAATTTCTGGATGTTTATCTCGACCACTACCGCAGCACCAAAGGTCGTGGATTTATTTCCATCCCATCGGGAAATCATGACATCGGACGGTTGAGCATGGGCCGCACGAGCAGGGATTTGAAAGTTATCTGGGCGTTCCTTATGACAATGCCGGGTGTTCCCTATATTTATTACGGCGATGAAATAGGCCTCCGACAGGTGAAGTGCGGGGGCAAGGAGGGGGGATTCGGACGCACGGGAGCGAGGACGCCGATGCAATGGGATGATTCCATGAATGCTGGCTTCTCCACGGCCGCATCGAAGCATCTTTATCTTCCACAGGATAAAAGTGCGAACCGCCCGACCATAGCCGCTCAACTGGTCGGGAAGAAATCGCTGCTCAACTGGGTGAAGGCATTGATCGCATTGCGCTCCAGTCATCCGGCCCTGTCGGCTGAAGGGTCGTTCAAACCGGTGTTTGCGGAAAAGGGGTGTTATCCTTTCGCCTATCTACGGGAATCGGGAGACGAAAAGATACTGATCGCGGTCAATCCCTCGGCATGCCCCGTAGAGGCCGATTTCCGTGTGCCTGGCGCTGGTCAAGCGGTCTCCAAATTGATGGGACATGGCGAATGCTACCGCAATGGTAGTAGTTTTCATCTCAAACTTCCCGCCATCAGTGCTTTTCTGTGCAAACTTTCATGAGTCCATTGACCCTGCATCCCGAATCTGTCACTTCACGGCCTTTTATGGGATTGGACAAAGCGCCACCGGGGTCCCGTCCGACGCGCAATTTTATTTTGCCGATTTTTCGCTGAGAGGATTATGCTGATATTCATGCACCAGTGCGCATATTTTTGAGATAGTCAAGGATCCCATGACGTGCTAGTGAATGGATTTACATAAACAGATGAACCAATTGATGCCCCTTGTTTCCGGAAAGAGTCGCGCGTTTCCAGTGAGCCTCGCGGGTTTTTTTTCCCTGTGTGGTGCGTTTATTTTAAGCCCCAATGGTCCGGCTTCCGCAGCCGATCCAGTGCCGCTCTATCATTTCCAGTTCACTGACGGGTCACTCGCAAGCACGGGAAGTCTCTCCACGGAACTGGAAGCCAAAGGACTCTCCTCAATGGAGTTCTCGGAGGATGAGGAGTTGAAAAAACCTTCGGTTAAGCTGCTCGGTCGGACTCAAAAAGCGCCCTCCGTCCTGTTGCTGCCGGACTCGGACAAAATCCCATTGGACCAGCCGGACGGTGGAATTACCGTTGCGATGTGGGTCAGATGGGACGGCGACGAGAGTGCGGAGCCAAAATCAGAATTCCTTGTGGGTAGGACGAGCAACGACCTCACTTTTGGATGGAGTCTGCAGCTGACAGACAGAAAATTGGAGCTCGTGATTTCGCAAATGCCGGAGGGTTTGGACAAAAAAGTCGTGAAACGTCTTCAGTGCGGTTACCAACTCACCCCGGGCCAGTGGACGCATGTGGCTCTGACGATAGCAAACAATTCGGGCGAAATTGGTTTCTACGTCAACGGCAACGAAGAAAAGATGCACCGGACGCCTCCGGGAGTGGTAACCACTGCGGATGATAATTTCCTTGCGTTCGGTGCCAATGAACATGGACAGATGCCGCTCACCGGGGCTTTGGCAGATATCCGGATTTATCCCGGGGTTGTTGACTTCGGCGTCATTCAGAACATTTCGCAGGATAGAGGGGGGCCATCGGCAACATCGCCGCGCAATTGATGTCCGTCAGGGCCGCTCGACAGCTCTCATCTTTCCCATTAAAACGTTTTTTCCGCCAACGCCGAACTTTCGGGACGTTTCAGTATGCCTTGCCACAGACCGTGCAGATGCAGGAAGGTAGACAGGAAACGCCCGCCATCCCCAGCTTTGACCACAGTGACGCCGACGGCATTGGCCGCCGGAATGCGAGGCTCATCCACACGAATTGAGGGGGGCAGCCAAATGCGCACCAATGTGCATTAGTCTAAACTTGAATATGCCGTCTTCTCCTCTACTTTTCTATTGTCCCCACCTGCCTTCAAATGCACTCCAGCGCTCCAGACAACAAGATTAGACTCCCGCTATTTTTACGTGGGGGGTTCAGCTTGGTCGAGATTGTCATCGTAATCGTCTCCACAGCCATTCTTGCTGTCATTCTCGTTCTTTTCGCTTCGATGTTCTCGTCCACACAAGAGGGTGTGAGACGCTTGAACAATTCGACAAAACAAAGACAGGAGACCCGGGTTGTCCTGGCAAAGATTGCCGGGGAACTCAAGGAATCCCTCACTTCTCCCAGTGTGAGCTACGAAAGCAATGATCCAGCCGCGCGCCAATTTCAGCTTTTGAATAGATTACTGCAATTAACCCGGCCATCAAATACAAAACTCTTGCTCTTATGAGACGATGTTCCATTCAGGGCTCTCCCTCGCTTGATGGTTCGCGTTCGCGCTTTCGATCTGGGTTTTCCTTGGTGGAGTTGCTCACAGTGGTGGCGGTGATTTTCATTTTGGCAACCATGGGGGCGAGGGTCTTGGCGGGGGGATCGCCATTGCGGACGGCGGGGATCTCGGTTTCAGACTTCGCCCTGATGGCGCGCAACGAGGCGATCTCGCGCAATTCTCTCTCGGCCATGGTCTTTAAGAACAGCGGTTCGGAGGCCTTTCGTTCCTACTGCATCCTGACCTTGAAACGTCCGTTGGATGGCAGCCAGCCCACGAGCAGCAACTGGGTGCAGGGGACCGGTTGGAAGACGTTGCCGGTGCGCGTGCGGTTTGAGAATTCCGGCGGCGACAACGACGTGTTCAAGGCAAATCCCAGGTTCTTTCCCCCGCTGCCTGCGACTTCCTGCCGTGGTGAGACGGTTGATCCGTCCTCATTGGCTGTTGTGCTCTTCGGCCCCGGCGGGCAGGTGCAGGCAGCCGGGGCGGGCGACAGTGCCGTGCTGAATCTGATCGAGAACCTCCCCGGACGAACTCTGGCCACGTCAAGCAACTGGGTGAAAATCGACTTCAACCGGGCCACAGGCAACGTGCGGATGACCCAGCCGTAGCCCAGATATGTTGACGAGACGATTTTCTCTTTTTTTTCGTGGGAATGCCGGGCTTTCTTCTCCCGGCTTCACGCTGGTGGAGGTTGCGATTGCTCTTGGGATCTTCGCGTTTGCCATTATCGCCCTAGTCGGACTGCTCTCGACCGGGTTGCAGACGGAAATGGCGGCCCATCGGGATACGGCCATGGGCAACATCGTTTCTTATGTGCTATCCGACCTGCATGGGTCCAAGTATTCGACTGTGACCGGCGATACTCTGGCTGCCACCCACACGTCATTTTTCCGCTGGTATGAATTCGATGCGGACGGGGTGTTTCTCCTCTCGGGAACCAACGGCCCGGCACCCGCGCCCTTGACGAATGCCATGTATCTCTGCACGGCCGCAGGCCAGCAGGTTTCATCGCCTACGCGGATGCAGGTGACGGGAACCATTGAATTCCCACTGCAGGCGGTCTCGGCCAACCGGGAAAAGCAAATCTTCGCGACCTCGTTGACCCCATATGAAGCCACGAAACAATAACGCGGATCATAGGTTGGAGGCGAGGCGTGCTTTCACGCTCATCGAGCTTTTGGTTGCCTCGGCGATCGCCGTGATGTTAATGGCTCTTGTCTTGACCGTGATCGGGCGGACCTCGGCGATCTGGCAGGATGTGTTCGCCCGGACTTCCTCGCGGCAAAACGCGCGCACCGCGCTCGATTTCATGGCCCGAGAGCTTGAAGGAGTCCGCTTGCCACTCTACCGGGCGCGCACGACGAATACGAATGAACTCGGCCTGCAGTTTCTTCTAACCCCCTCGACGATTAGCGCGGACTTCCGCAACCCGCACGCCATCTTTTTCCAGGCCCCGGTCAGCGCTTCAAATCCGGACGGGGACATCGGAATTGTCGGCTATTTTGTGTATTGGGACGTGACGGACCCCGCGCATCCCAAGCCTCAACTTCGGCGTCTGGCGGTCGGCGCGGATTCCCCAGACTTCAAAGTTTACTCCGACCCGGGAACCTGGCTCAATGACGCACTGGTCAATAATCTGGCGGTTCCGGAAACGGGCGCCCCTCTGCGCGGGTGGTTCGTGGATGGCGTGCTGGCGCTCTTCGTGCGTGCGATCGACATGGAAGGAAACCCGATAGCCTACTATTCATCGCCTGCCACCCTGCTGGCCACAGCCACTCAGGTCGGGCCGACCTACGAATATGATTCCCGGCGCGGATATCGGATTCCGTTGCCCACCCCCGTGCGCACGATTCTGCCTCCTGTATTGCCACGGTCCCTGGAAGTGGCCCTGGTCGTCGTGAGCCCCCGGGCGGTGGGACGGATCACCGCGACGCTGGTTCCGGCAAGCGGTTTGTTTGTGGATCCCGCCAATTTCTGGACCGACATCCGGGCTTTTATCAACGGGCTGCCGGCGAACTTGAAATCCGATGTCCGCGTGTATTCCACGAGGATCCAGCTTCCCTCACCAACCTAGAAGAACTTCATGAAATTCTTTCTGTCCAAATCGGGGCTCCCGGGAGTTCCCGCAAAACACAGGGATGGCTTCGCGCTGATCCTGGTGCTGGGGGCGCTTGTGATTGTGACTCTCCTCGTGGTTGTCATGTTCACCAGCGCGGCCCTGGAGCGCCGCATGGCCGCTTCGCATTTGGAGAGCCAGAAGGCCAGCGGGTTGGCCATGATGGCCGTCGATGATGCGGTGGGAAAATTGCGGAACAACATTCCCGCCAAGAGCGCGTGGGGGGTTGCGCCCGGTCGGCTGGTTTATTGGAACGGCGCGCAATGGGCGCGACACGATCTGCACTCGGGCTATTCCAGCGGAGACCGGGTGGCGCTCAATGTGCCCACGGATGCTGGTGGAAACTACAGCTTACTCTCGAAAAATGCGGATTTTCCGAATCCGCCGAAAATGGATGTGGACTGGGTCTATGTCTTCGAGGACGGGACAACTGCGGCGACGATCGGCACGACCAAGCGCGTCGGCGGCCGTTATGCTTACTGGACCGATGTCGAGACCTCGAAAGTCAACCTCAACACGGCGGGTAAAGCCCAGATCGATTTCAGCCCGAAGCCGGTTAGCATGGGGGGTCGCGGCGACCTTCAAAACCTGAGCGGTCATCCCAGCAGCGTGGACCTCTCCAAGCTCGACTCGATGACCCCCGCTCTCTCGCTGGCCACCTACCAGCATGCCGGGATTTCCGCGGAAAGAGATTACATCAACAACAAGGATGAATTCGGCAACTCTCTAGCATCGGGGGATAGCAAACTTGCGGTTGGCAGGTTTTCCTCGACGACCGAGTGGAAGAGCATGGTTGGAAACGACATTTACGAGAGGAACAAATTCGATATCACGACCCAGGGACGGGCCCCCGAATACTCGCCATGGGGCCAGCACCGCATCTGGTTGAATCGCGACTTCTTCATTGGAAATGCCGCCAATTCCTATTCTTATAGCATGATTCCGATGGGTGCCTTTGGCCCTGGCTATATGTGGGATGACAGAACCGACTCCCTGCGGTTCTTTGTGTTTCCATCTTTTGGGTACAATACAAATTGGGATCCACGCCATTTGAATTGGTTCGACATGTTTTACTCTTCGAGGGGTCACATTGAGGGGATGCACCGCCAATGGCTCGCCCAGTTGAGCCGCCGCGATTGGCCGGGATTTGGCAGCACCAGCTTTTCCGGGAAATGGGGCGATGGCGAGGCGGAGTGCGTGGCCTACAACATCATCCGCGCCGGCGATTCCATGCTTTCCAATGCGCAGGGAGGCACTCCTGTCGGATCGAGTGTTTCACCACGCGGCGGGGGCCTGGGTGCGGGCGCGGCAGATATTGAACCAATCCCGGGCGGGCTTGCCGCTGACGTTACGAACAACTCCAAGATGATGGCCCATGGATTGACAGCGCTTGTTTCGCCAACGGACTCGACCCGCCGAGTCGGAGCTACCGGGCGCCACCCGTTGGTGAATGAAATTGGCGTGCGCTTGCAATCCACTGCCGCGGGGGCGGTGACCGTCGGGAGTGCTGCATTTCCCGAATATGTGCCTGGCTTTGTGACGGCTGCTCCGGCCGGAAAGGTCAACCTCTCCATCAGGCCGCGGTGCGAGTTTTGGCTGCCTGAAGGATTCGTCGGCCCCCCGGTGTTTATTGATGCCGACGCCGTCGCATCTATTCCCCCCGGTTACGCCAACTTTACTCCGAGCAGTTTCGTCTCCCAAAGATTTGCGATTATTCTCACCGAAATCAGTGTGGAGTCGGACGGCAGACTCAACGGTTCGGCCCAGCATTACAGCAATAGATGGACATACACCGATTCCTCCGCCTCGGGAGGCCAGAGGGTTTATGCAACAGGGTCCGGTGTCAATATTCCGCTCTGTCCAGAGGCCAATACGGCCTTATCGATGAACACCTACAACGCATTCTCCAGCATCTTTGTCGGGCCTTTCGATACTAATGAACCGGTTTCACTCGTAATTCGTTTCCGATTTTCCGTCACGAGTGGAAAGCTTATCGACCTCGCGGGCGATTCCAGTCAGGCGCTCATGACGATCCCTCCGAACGTCACTGACAGGCTGGAGATCAGCGCGACGTATGATCCACTTCTTGGAGCCATTCAGGATCACTCCCTGGAAATTGATGATCCGCGTTTGATGCATAACCTCGCGGCATGGCGGCCATCCACGGACTCCTCGGGCGCAACATGGGGAGGAATGAATAGCATCGTGACAACCGCCTCCTCTTACGGAGACTCCTCGAAACTGGCCTATCCCGATCTGACTCTCGCGCATCTCTACGGAAGGCAGGGGCTTTACAACAAGGGGAACCGCATGCTCACGCACAATGCGGTGAATATTATGGGAGCCCCCAATATTGGCTGGATGTCCATCGTTTCGACCGGCGTATTCCGAGACCGTCCTTGGTCCACCCTGAGCCTGCAGCCCGCGAATGACAGCTCCACGGTGCCGGACTGGTTGATTTTTGAGCTGATGTCCATGCCCTACGACCAGTCGTATGCCAGCCACACGGAAGGGAAGGTCAATTTGAATGCCTCCCTCTATCCGTGGGCCGATGCCGATTCCACGATGGCACGACGCGGACCGATTGCCTCCGTGATTGGAGATCGTGTCCCCGCTGGCCGGCGGGATCAGATTGTGGACAACATCAACAATCATACCTTGGCCTCGGGAGCTGCCTCGTTTGGCTTGCCCACCGATGTCTATGTCTATGCTGGTCAGTTTTGTCAGATTGCCGGAGTGTCCGATACCGGAGCCAACGACTTCCTGAAGGAAAAATTGCCGCGCGATATGATCGGGCTGCTCACCACCCAGTCGGCGGATTTCAAAGTGCATCTGGTGGCCCAGTCGCTGAAGCAGCAGCAACCCGGGGGAACTTTCGTGGCGACGGCGGAAACCCGCGAGTCGGTCTTCATTTCACGCACGAATGATTTTGGAGATTCGGGTTACAATCCGGTGGATCTCATTGCCTTTAGCGAAGGCAATGCCAACACTTGGCCTTTCATGCTGGATGGCTCTCAGGGAGACAAGCCGAGAAGAAGAATCTACAATGGCACAGGAATGGATCTAGATGCGGCCGGTCCGGACAAAATTCTCGGCACGGCTGATGACCTGCGACCGCTCTTCCGCTACAACATCGGCCGGATCGAGACTCTCGCGCCCTAACATTTTATGAATATTTCCAACAATCTTGCCGCCTGCCTCGTCGCGATTCCAGCGCTGGCTTTTTCGATCGGCCGGGCGTCCGCTGAATCCCTCGTGCCTTCGCCCCTGCCACCGCCTTGTTATCCCGTGCCCGCTGGTGAGTTGATCAGCTGGTTGCCGTCCGCTCCGGAGAATTGGAAACTCCTCGCTTCCACCGGGCGGAGCGTTTTTGAAGTTTCTTGCAAGCCGGTCACCATAATCGCCCGCCATTACCAGTATGTGCCGCCGATGGATGCTTCCGGGACACCCCACCCCAAGCTGACCGATATCCTCCTTGTTCTAACCGATACGGCTTTCCTGCCGGACATGCTCGGCTTGTTTGCGGGCAGTGGCGGCCATGACCAAATCAAGCGAATATCGGGGGTGCCCGCGCTTTCGAGCCAGCGAAGCTCCGGAGAAACCATTGTTGTTTTTCTGCTCGGTGGTCGCATGACTTTAACGGTCTCCGGAAACTCCGATGAAAAAGATGTGTTGGAGTGGTCCGAAAAACTGCCCCTTGCCGAGTTGCAGAGGAAAAGTTTTGGCGCCTCGCGGACGCCCTTCAAAGGGACGAGCTATCTGGAAAAGTTTGTGAACCAGCTCAACCCGAAAGAAAACCGCGAAGGCCTTACAGGTTTCACACTCGAAAACACCCCTTCACCGGAGCAGCCCAAATCGGCTCCCGTAATCATTCAACAGCCGTAAAAACCCGATGTTTCCTTGACGTAATACAGAAAAAATCACGAGTGTCCGGTTATAAGTTAAACATCATAAACCGGTTAGAACATATTGCTTCCAAATGTCTGAAGTCAGTTTCTGCAAGTAGTTCGTGGATAGGAATTTTCTCAAACGGATGAACGCTCAAAAGTTGCAAAGTTCTGTGCAAGGTTCCCGGCAGATGCGGGCGCCGGTGCGAACGTCGGATGATTGGCCGGTGAAGTGATATGCGGACACTTTTCTTTGGGGAGGGGTGTCTGCTGGGACCGCACCATTTTTTCTGCGACGTGGTTAGCCGTAAACGATAATCTTCCGAGCGCCGAGCGCCCGTGTCAACCTGCCGAGCGAAAAAACGCGACGAGACGAGCAAGGATAACTATTATATATCAATGACTTAGCCAACTATTGGAGCGACCATCCCCCAAATTCCATGAGAACCTGTTTTTTCAGCTTTACACTTTTTTTCGAGACACCCCCTCAACCCTCCTGATTGTGTTTGTGGTTGATAATGAGCATACTACGCTCACAAAACGCCCGATTTTCAGCCCTCAAAAAACCCCTTTTCGATGTAAAGTACCCCCCCTTACTTTACATTCACTTTACGTCGCGTGACCCCGAAATGATGGTTTTGCGGTGATGCCCACGTGAATCGCGGCTGAGGCTCACTTTGACCCGTCTTCTACACTTTGAAAAACGGAAGAGTTGAACATCAACAGGTTAAGCGGTGCCAAAAAATCGTTGGCACTACATTTTCGCCCCAACCTCTACTCAGGTAAGTTCCTGAAGGACCGGCGGCAGGGCCACTTCGGCGGCGCGAACCGCCTGAGAAGCGTGCCCCTTGATCTCGCCGCGCAGCAGGAAGCGGCTGCCTTGCAGGATGACCTCGCCTTGCTGGAGATTGTCCAAGCCTCGAATGACTTCGGCCCACTCGGCAGCGAGACCTTTATCCTCCAGTCGGATTTCGAGTTCCCGCTTCAAGCACAGAGCCAGGAACGAACAGAACACGTGCCCGCGGATCGTCTCATCGCATTTGTGGTAAATCGGGCGCGTCTCCAGGATGCTCTTGGCCGTGCGGAACGTGTCTTCAACCATCCAGAGCGTTTTGTAAACATTAGCGACGGTTTCCGCATCGTGGTCGGTGTCGGTGCGCAGCACGAAGAGTCCGTCATAGCGTTCGTCTGTGGCGACCAGCTTATCATCGATGGCAAAGTGGCTTCCCCTCTCGGTTTTCAGGAACCGCCGGAAGCCCTTGTTGCCGATCAGGCTCTTGTCTCCGCTTTTGAGCGCCTTGCCCAGGGACTCCAGGATGGCCGCACGGTCATGGGCATCCTTACGCTTTTCCTCCTCGTTCAAGCAGACCACGTAGCGCCGGCCCTCCACCTCGACCTCCTTGACTTTCAGCGGAGCCGGGTCCTTCGAGTCAACCCGTTCCGGAGTCACCGTCTTCCACTCCTTACGGCTCTTGAGGACGACCTCGCCGACTTCTTTGGTCCGGCGCATCCGCACCACGATGACATCATGCACCGGCGGTTCTATTTTCGAGAGCTCCAAGAGCGTCGCCTCGCTCACGAAGCCCCGGTCCGCCACCACGCACACTTCCCTCACCCGGAACTTTGCCCTCATGCGCTCGACCACCGGAACCAGGCTCTTGGCGTCGGCCGTGTTGCCGGGCCACATCTCGCAGCAGATCGGGCGTCCCTCCACGTCAATCGCGATGCCTACGATCATCTGATGCAGGTCGGGCCGGTGGTCCTTGCTGTGCCCGTGCCGGCCAAGGCTCTTGCCTCCCGCTCCCTCGAAGTAAATGGAAGTCGTGTCGAAAAAGACCAGCCCCACTTCGCTGAACAGGTCGCGCCCCCGGTCAAAGAGGCTTTCCTCAATCAAGTCCTTCGTGCAGCGCGGACTGCCCAGCACTCCCGGTCCGATCTCCCCGCCCAGCCAGCCCATCGCCCGGTAGAGCTGGTGCAGCGAGAGTTCCTCCGCCCCCGGGATGCGATAACTTTCCTTCCACGCTTCCGCCGCACGGTCGCTGCCCGAAGCAAAGAGCCGGTGTAGCACCGTGAGATAAACCGCCCGCTCCAGATCGAAGGTGTGTCGGCGTTTGCCTGCCAGATCGCGAATGATTTCCTCGAACCCCATGCTTTTCCACAATAGCCCGAAAACCAGGTCCGGGCCGATCTTGGCGATGGACACAGGCTCCGTCTGCCCGGCGGCATGGCGTCCATGACCTTGATCTTCTCGCAGTAGCGCAGCCCTCCCCGCATCAGGCTTTCCAACTGGCCGCTCGCCTGAAGGACATCGAGCCGCCCCAGCGTGGCGATGATCTCCTGCCTCACCGTCTTGCCTCGCCTCACACTGTGGGCGATCTGCAGGTATCGGTATCCTTTGGCGGGTTTGACTCGGAAAAACATGGCTCGGTTTTGTGGACTCCACACATCCATCCAACTCGTCAGCCTGCACTCAATAATAAAATGCTAACCGCCAGCAGAAGTTGCACTACATTTCCGACTTGGGCGTCGCCGCCCGCCCGCAAAGCCGCATCAATAAAGGATCCTCGCTTTTTGCGAGTCTTCAAACTGTAGAAGACGGGTTTGAGTTACCCACGCGTCCGCTCGGTCCACCTGAACCGGTGGGAACGGCCACGCCGGGCCACGGTCTGGACGAAATACGGCATGGTTAAGGTCGTGTGGAAGGACGTGGCCGGGGAAAGGTGCTGGTTCTCCATCGGCACCGGGGATGCCAAGCGGGAGGCCGTTCCCGCCATCGAGCACATCGAACAGATGTGCCAGACCATGCACTGATGGTCGGAGAAACTCACCCGCCCGCCGGGGGTGGGTTTCTTTTTAGCTGGTTGTTGAGGGGCATTGGTTTTCACACCAACCCACATTTTACAGCTCAACTGCTGGTTCTATTTTGAGTGCTTTGTCTCTGTCCAACTAATTATGCCCATTTTGCTTTCATACTCCATAGCGTAAGCCCACATGCTACCATTATCGAACGCCACAAAATTGAGAAGATGATCATGCTGGTCGAAATATTGTCCGCCTCTCTCGGTAATGCCTTTAGTGTTTTTATATGCAGAAATAACACTTGCCTTTACCCTAGCTGCATACTTTTGAGAACACTTCTCCTCCTGTTCCCGAGCATCCATTAAGTTCTTTAGTGGCGTGTAAACGAAACCAACGGCGGTGTCGCCTGAAAAGCTGACAGTAAATCCTGATCGCCAATTAGAACATACAACTGAAAGGCTTGATAATCCCTTGTCATCGGGTTCAGAGAGCTTGCTGGATGCTCCGAGTCGTTTTGTATTGTTTTCAACACTGTCTCCAATTATAGGATACGGCCCTTCAAGTGCGGTCAAAGTGACAGTCTCTTCATGTGCACTTTGATTCCAAAATATTCCTGTCGCACAAAAAAGCGCGATTGCTATTGCAAATAATATCGTAACCGCTGCTATGGCGGCAAGAATGATAGCAGGCTTCTTGAAATGGACGCCATTCATGTTACGCATGGATATCTTCCGAATAAAACCCTTCGCCTGTGGCACGATGGTTTCACTCTGGGTGGGATGCGCGTCTTGCAAATGAGATCCTGACGCCGCAGTTTCAGGTGGTGGTGCTGGTTGTGTAGTTAGTGGCAGGGTAATAACCGAGTGAACCGCCTGCCATTCCGCCAAACCATCCGTCCAGCAAAGATCGTCGGCGTTTAACTCACCTGACAAAATCTTTAATTGGATAGCAGATTCCGGAAAGGGGCCGGATTGAATCCCTTGAATTAAGACATGATATTCTTTCATAGGTAGTTTATTATCAAAAGCCAGAAATTTACTATAATGCCCGATTTATCATTAGTTTGCTCGGCTCTCGATAGATCGTTTTTCACGTGGTAGTTGGCCGTCATTGTCATGGGTTGGTCGATGCGAAATAATTCTAGAAAATAGCTGCCGAAAGTTAAAGTGAACGTGAAGACTTCAGAAAGGAGGATTCTCGGCAGCGTAGTCTGTCAGCAACTCCACTTCATTTTCGAGTATTACTATCCTAACTCCTGCTGATTCGTCCGCCCATTTATTATCGCTAACTTTTGCAAAACGGTATTCTGATCCGAATGCTTGAATCATCATCCTTGCTATATCTTGAAGGGTAACTCCTTTGTTTTGAAAAGGTATAACTGCCAGTAATTGCAATCGATCATCGTGGAAAAAAGCATATAGAGTTCCAATTTGCTCAATTAAATGTAACATTTTATAGGCAGGTTTTAGGGATTCAGGACGCTCCTGATTTTCAGATAATTCATTATGAAAGCGTTGTTGAACATTAAGAAACGTATCCCCTATCGCAGGAAAAGTGCACTCCATGGGAAATTCTTGGTTTTCATCTAAGGAATTCTTTGTTGAAGCCTCCGGATCATGGGAAGGCAGATCGAGCGAACGCGAATCTGTAGTGGCGGTAGAGGCTGTAGTGGCATCGATTTCCTTGTCATAAACCAACACGAATTTCTTTTCGATTTCGGTATTCTGGACAGTCAACTCCGAGACATTTACCTCCATATCATTTTTGTTTATGGTCTTCTTTTCGTAGGCCAAGAGCTTGTAGGGTGCCCCTTCGATCATGTCTCCTAGCTTTAGAAACTGGGTGCTGGCCTTCGCATCGCTCGCGTTGATAATGAAGGTATTCCCGTCCCCGGAATCACCACCGAACTTGAGCCGAAAAGGAACAGAGTTAGGGGTGGTCAAGGGGATTGGGGTAGCCACCTTGGCAACCTCGTCTGTGGCAGGGTTTCCTTTGGCTGCTTCAACTTTACACTGTTGCTCCTCTTTCTGTTTCTTTGTTTCTGCGGCAATCCGATCTGCCTCGGCTTTTTGTTTAGCCTCTGCTGCTAGCCGCTTGTTTGCCTCTTCCTCCTTTTTTCTGGCCGCCGCTGCGGCGATTTGCCTCTGCTTTTCACTTGCTTCAGCGACTTGGATTTGGTCGTTCCATAGTTGGGAAACCTTTTGCATGGCTTGGGCATACTTTGGCTGGCTCGATGCCATGGCGTCCGCTTGTGCAATATTCGTCCGTATATCCTCCAAGGAATACTCGGTTCCTTTAGTTGGAAATGGAATGTTTGCAATAATTCCAGCCGACTGGATCTGCGTCCTTTGGCCTCCTTTAACTGTTATGTAACTCAGGTGTGCGGTAGGGGCAGTATAAGTCTCATATTGAACAGCATTAATATAGGAAGAGCCACCGTTCGTATAAAAAATGATGCCGCCAGCAAAAGATTGGGCTGCAGAAATGAGTGCGATCAACAATGTTAAGGCTGCTTGTTTCATTGTCCGATTTTCATTATTTCTATTCTTTGAAGTTGCTTTTCGACATTTTCCACAATCCGCCGGAACTCCGGCTTCTTCTCGCCGAGTTCGTGCTGCCGGTAGGCATCTGCAAGTTCCTGCGTGATCTCCGCCTCCTCGCGAGGTGAGAGCTTTTCTTCCGGGCGCTTAAAAAGAGGGTTTTTCATACTCTTCTTCGTATTCGGGGCTCGCGGCGATTTCTCTCAGGCGAATCATCACTTTGTAGATGGTATTGTCGATGACGCCCCGGTTAACCCCGAGTTCGGCGGCGGCCGCGTCTGGCGAAATGCCCTTGAGCTTGACCATTTCAAAGATCTCAAATTGCCGAAGCGGGATCTGTTCCCGCAGGTCCTCGATCAGGGTGGCCAGGAGCGCCTGCTGGAATGACCTTTCCTCCTCCGGGGATTCGGCAGGCAGGGACTCCGCCAGTTCCTCCCGGTCGGCCATGGAGTCGTGATCCAGGGGTTTTTCCTTCCGGAGCATGTCCACGATCCGGGCGTTCGTGAGGACGCGCAGGTAGGTGCGAAGGCGGCCGCGTTCGGGATCGAAGCGGTCGCGTTTGAAAAAATCCACGACTACGCTGGCGACGACATCCTCGATCGCCTGCTGCGGGGGCACGGCATGGCCGGTATGGTGCCGGTAGATGCCCGCCGCCATCGCCGTAAGCGGCCCGTTGTAAAGCTCCAAAAACCGCTTCCACGACACCTGCCACCCGGTATGGTCGTCCTCATCGCGCAACCGCGAGAGCAGACTCAGAGATGTGTCCGGGAGAGGCATTCCAGGGAAGGAGTTATTGATTGTTATCGGGTTTCGGATGCCGATGGAACCAGCATTTCAACCGCACATTGACGGGAATACACCCGCCAACATGGCGAGGTAAAGCCTCGTGTTGCGGTCGTTTCATTTTCGAGACCATGCCGGGCATGCCATCGAAAAAGCCAGCCCCCTGCCGACTTCGGACACGCTTCGGACGGAATGTTTCGGCGATGCGGGTCGGAGCGGGAATCACGCAGGAGCAGATGGCGGAAAAATCGGGGCTGAGCACCCGGTATTGGCAGAGCCTTGAGGCCGGGGAGTATTTCCCTCCGCTGGCCACGCTGGCCCGGATCAAGTCCACCCTGAAGTGTGCATGGGAAGACCTCTTCAAGGGGTGCGACTGAGCATTCTGGAAGCCGACTTTTTTCCATCAGGTTTGCGGGCATGGCTCGGCGTCCTCAACGCGGTTTTCAGGGAGAGAACGCTTTTGCCGAGGTTTTCAACGGTTCTACTGAGGAGCCGGCCATTGCCCGGTTCCCTTGCATCGCAGGCAAGTGGCATTGCCGATCCACCCGGTTCCGTTGCAGGAGGTGCATTTCATGGCCGCAAAGACCGCCCCTGTGATGGCGGCGAGCGCGACGGCTGTGATGATGAGTTTTTTCATTTTGTGTGTTTTTTGTTGAAGTTGACTCCCGCTTTTCTCTGCCTTGTCACAGACGCCCGCGGCACCATGCCGCAGGCGGGGCGGTTGACCCCTGCCGGGGATCATGGCCCCGGCTGGGAATGCGAAAATCCGGGCCGGAATCCTGCGTAATGGAGATCGTTCACACCACGGATTCGTGGGGATCTTGAAAATCTCTCGGAATATTTTCGCTACGGGATCATTATGTCCGCCCGGGCGTGAAATCCACTGAGGGCCATCCACAGCTGCAGGTTGACTTTGTTGGCATCCCCGCCGTCTGCAGAAATGCGCTTCTCAATCTTCTCCTGAAACAAGGAAAGCGCTTGGGTAATCCTCTCTGCCTGCTTGCCTCGAACCTTCCTCGCATCAGCCACATCCTGATCTAATTGCTCGATCTTTTTGTCAATCAGTGGACCTACCTCCCAGTCGTAGGTGACTCTCTGCTCGGTTGTTTTTGGAAGTGAGTGAATTTTTTCTTGGAGAGCATCAACCGGATCCCATGCGTTGTTGATTTGATCGTCCGTTGGGGTGGGAGGAACTTTTTCCATGTCGGGGCCGGAGCAAAAGTGAACTGAGACGGAGCAAAAGTGGAATTCTCATTCGGAGGCCCATATTCGAGTTGACTCCCGCATAAATGCAGTCTCGGAGGAGGCCGGAGCGTAGCGAAGGCCG
>Ga0247844_1003239_pt1 | contig 24371 bp, 23 predicted proteins | sample LaCtaG_FD_192421 | JGI IMG/M metagenome (GOLD analysis project Ga0247844, IMG submission 192421) | Freshwater microbial communities from meromictic Lake La Cruz, Castile-La Mancha, Spain - LaCruzMarch201714.5m_1 | ecosystem: Environmental > Aquatic > Freshwater > Lake | place: Spain: Castile-La... | reverse complement strand
TTGGGCCACCCTGTGCCGCTCCCGCCATTATGCCCTCTCAGCAGGGCGGATGCATTCCGGCGCCAAAGCCGCCCCGGCAAAGCCGCCCCATCGGGGGCACCAGACTGCTGGGATGATCACATGGGTAGGAAGGATTCCGCCGCGGTCGCCGGATCAATCGCCACCGCCGGCAGCGCCGCAATCGCCGGATCAATCGCCACCGCCGGCAGCGCTGCGGTCGCCGGATCAATCGCCACCGCCGGCAGCGCTGCGGTCGCAGGCAGTGCGCTGACGCTGTTCTCGGTTCTGGTCAGTGAGTGTTTCGGTTGTATCGGCTGTGCCGCATGCCGTCGCTGCTCGTGGTGCGCGGCCTGCGCGCGGTGCCGTGACTGCTCCGGATGCTTCGGGTGCTACAACTGCTCCGGACTGCGAAACGCCCGCGGACTGCGCAACGTGCACGTTTAACCGGCGGTGGGAAGGATGTCAGACCATGGCTCAGTTAAGCGGAAAGGTCGCCCTGGTGACCGGGGCATCGTCCGGCCTGGGGGCGTCGGTGGCGCAACTGTTCGCCGAGCGTGGCGCGACGGTGTTCGGGATCGCCCGCGACACCGCCCGGATGGCGGCGGTCTTCGAGACCGTGCCGGGTGGGGCCTACGCGGCAGTCGACATCACCGACCCGCAGGCCTGCCGGGTGGCGGTCGAGCAATGCGTGCGGCAATTCGGCAAGCTCGATGTGCTGGTCAATGCGGCCGGCTTCCATCAGATGCGGCATACCGCTGACGTGACCGACGCAGACTGGGCATATGACCTGGCCGCCAACCTCAACGGCCCGTTCTATCTCTGCCGGGCCGCGTTGCCGCACCTGCTGGGCGTCGGCGGCAACATCGTCAACGTGGCATCGGTGGCGGGGGTCGAGGGCGAGGTCTACTCGGCCGGTTACTGCGCCGCCAAGCACGGCCTGGTGGGCCTGACCCGGGCGTTGGCGGTGGAGTTCTCCAAGGAGCGCCTTCGGGTCAACGTGGTGTGCCCCGGCGGAATGCTGACGCCGCAGGTCACAGACTTCACCGCCCCGGACAACGCCGACTTCAAGCTGATCATGCGGATCGCCGCGCCACGCGGACTAATGGCACCCCTGGATGTGGCTGCGGTCATCGCTTTTCTGGCGAGCGACGACGCGGCCGCGGTCCACGGGGCGGTGTACCCGATCGACAACGGCAAACTCGCCGGTTGATCCTGCCCGTTCTATCGAGCAGCGGCCTGGAGCACGCCGACCTGCTCGGGGCAGTAGGTTCCGATGGCCGCGCCGACGAACTGTATGGCCTGCGCCTGGGAGCTCTCCCGGGCCAGGTTGAGCAAGACGAACTCCGCGGCCGCATACAGGTCGCCGTCCACCCCCCTGAGCAGCCGTTTGCAGCTGATCTTGCCCAGCCAGGCGTTGTAATCGCGCTGGCCGTAGATGCCGAACGTGTGCAACTGCTCGGCGAAATCGGTGTCGGGATCGGCCTGTGCCGGCGCGGCCAGCACTACCGCAATCGCCGCCGCCGCGGCGGCCGCCATGGCGATGCTGCGCTGAGCCATATTGGCGAGTGTAGGCCCATCGGTGAGGTGGGCTAATCTTTGGGCGGTATCTGAACCACGATCGCGGGGAGTTATGCACCGAAACGGACCATTGCGATGGGCCGGCGCAGCAGCGGTCATCGCCGCGCTCAGCGGTTTCGTCATCGCCTCGCCGGCGACCGCATCCGCCGATGCCACCGATGACTACCCCATCCCGAACCGGATCCTCAAGACCGGCTGTACCGCCGAGCAGATCATGGCCGCCGCCCGCGACGTTGAGCCGGTCTACTTCGAGCGCTACATGATCGACTACAACAACAAGTCACCCGAGATCCAGCAGGCCGCCCAGGATTACATCCACCGATTTTTTGCACTGCCGCCGGAGGGCCGCCGAGCGTGGTCGGAGGAGATGGCCACGAACGCCTTCTCGGATCCGTTGGCGTTCCAGTGGCCCAACCACGCAAAGCTGTTCTTCAACAACAAGGGCGTGGCAGCGAATACGACCGACATCTGCATGCAATACCCGCCCGATGACATGTCGCTGTGGAACTGGTGAGACTGTGACCACGGCTGTGATCGATCGGTGGCTCGACGTCATCGAGAACGGCCAGACCGCTGGCCTGGACGACATGCTCGCCGAGGATGCGGTGTTCTACTCCCCCGCCGTCTTCACCCCGCAGCGCGGACGGGCCACCGCGGCGGCGTATCTGCGCGCCGCGGAACACATGTTCGCCGGTACCGGGTTTCACTACGTCAACAAGTGGATCGGTGCCAACTCCGCTGTGCTCGAGTTCGCCGCCGAGGTGGACGGAATTGCCGTCGAGGGTGTCGACATCCTGCACTGGAACGACGCGGGCCAGCTGACAACGGTGAAGGTCATGATCAGACCGTTCAAGGCGATCCAGACCGTGGTCGCAAGAATGGCGGAGCTGCTCGCGGCTCAGTGAGCCCCGGCGAATCACCGGCACCCGGGGGAAGCAATCCGGCAGGCGTTCCTGATTCTGTGATCGTTGCCAAGATGAGATCATTCGCCCTCTCCGGTTTTGCTGAATTCACCGGGTCCGGGGGGCTCTACAGCACAGCGCTACCTGGGCGGAGCTCCCGGGTGTAGCCGCTAGCACCGATCGTGGGGCGAGGCTCTGGAAAGATTGGGGCTGGTGTGAGTACAGTTGGCAGCATCATTGAGCGGATGGCCGGGGTCAGGAGTTTGCCGGCCGCAGCATCAACAGTTAGCCACAGTCAGGAGAGAGTTCGATGAGTGGCCCGCATAGTGCCGCCGCCCCGATCGGCCGGATCGGGGCACTCGCGATCGCCCTCGGCATCGGCGCCGCGGTTGCGACCGGGTCCGGTATCGCCCGGGCCGATGCGCCGGATTCCGGACCGTCAGACTCTGGTGCCCCGACCTCTGCCACCCCGACCGAACAGGGTTCGGTGTCGCAGCAGGCGACCTCTGTCGACGACACGTCCGCTCCGACTCGGCGTGCCGCGCGAGCAACGACCGGCCGCAAGGATGCCGGGCCTGCAGCACCGGTAACAACTCATCGCCGGGACGCGCAGGCGGCGGGTGCAACCGGCGCGTCACCCACCGACCGATTGCCGTTGAGTTTCCGCATCGGCGACTCCGCGTCACCGACTGTCGCGGCTGCGGATACGAGTTCCGCAGCGCCACAACGGCTTCCGGCTTCCACGCGGCCCTACGCTGCGATACCCGCGACCGTAGCGGTAACTGTGCCCGCCCCGCGACCGGCCCCGGAAACGGCCAGCGCCCCGGCGCTGCCCCCCGCGATCGCCGCCGTCACCAGTGTCGCCGAAGCGCCACGGGCGGTCGCCGCGCCGCAGAACCTGGGTACGCCGGTCGGTGGACTGGCCGCTCGCCTACTGGCCGCCGTCGGTCTGACCTCCACCGCGCCTGGAGCGCCACTTGACTCCCCGGCTTTGTGGGCTTTGATGGCATGGACCCGGCGGGATCTCGGCGGCGCAAGTGCGCGCTCGGTGGCGGCACGGGCGATGGCCGCATCGTCGACCGCCAACGCCAGTATCGCCACCGCCGCGGTGGTCGCCACCCCGCCCACCAGCCTGGGATCGACACCCATCGGCTGGGTCACCGGCCAGCGCAACGCCGGATATCCGGGCTCGAACTGGTCGCAGACCAACAACACCCGGTGGGCCAACGTCTACGGCACCGACCTGGGCGTGATGTGGTTCAACGGCGACAACGGCCTGACCCAGGTCGCCTTCGGGGATACCTTCAGCGGCGTCAACATGACCGGCAACTGGCGCTCCAACGTGCTGCTGCTCAGCGATGACACCCAGCTCTACGACGGCCTCGCGCTGATCAACACCGGCCCCGCCCTGCAGTTCATCCCCGCGGCGCGCAACCAGGTGTTCTTCATCGGCTCCGAAGTCACCAATATCCCGTCGGCCGCCGTGTACGCCAACGGGCGCAATTACGTGAACTACTTCTCGGTGAAGTCCTGGGACACACCAGGCCGCTGGACCACCAACTACTCGGCGGTCTCGATGTATGACCTCGCCACTGACAAGTGGGTATTGCAGCCGTCGACGGTCCGCTCGGCGGGCTGGTTCCGGTCGTCCACCCCGTACGTGGCCGGCAGCCAGAACTTCCAGCAGGCCGCCTATGTGCTTCAGCCGGAAAGCAAGGTCGAACCGGGCGCCGCCCGCTACGTCTACGCCTTCGGCACCCCGGCCGGACGCACCGGGTCGGCCTTCCTGTCCCGGGTGCCCGAGGGCGCCGTGACCGATCTGCGGCAATACGAGTACTGGGACGGCGCTTCCTGGGTCCGCGACAAGCCGGCCGTGGCGGCTCCGATCATCGGCGACTCCCCCAATTCCGCCGGCCTGTTCGGATTCGTTCGGGACATCGCCAACAACCCGAAATTCTTCGGCGGTTGGTTCGCCGGTCTGGTTGGCGCCAAGACCGGCGGCAACGTCAGCGAGATGAGCGTGCAGTACAACGAGTATCTGGACAAGTACGTGGTGATGTATGGCAACGGCGCCAACAACGTGATCCTGCGCACCGCCGACACCCCGGAGGGACCGTGGTCGACGCCGGTGACCGTCGCGACCTCGCTGCAGTACCCGGGCCTCTACGCGCCGTTGGTACATCCGCTGTCAGGCACCGGCGAGCTCACCGACGAACTCGGCGACCCCGACCTCAAAAACCTGTACTGGAACATGTCGCTGTGGGGCAATTACAACGTCGTGCTGATGAAAACCGATCTGACCCCGTTGAAGACCACGCTCGTCTGACGATGGAGTCTGCTCCGCAACACCGCGCCGCCTACCTCGGGGCACTGGCGTTGGCACTCGGCATCGGTGCGGCGATCGCCGCCGAGGCCCCGCGCGCTTCAGCGGACACCTCGTCCGGCGACTCGGCACGGAGCACTCCGACGGCCAGTACCCAGGCTGCCAGTACCCAGCCTGCACGGGCCGCGCGGACCGCCGCGCGCCCCGTTCCCCGTGGATCGGTCGCTCCCGTGACCGCCGAGCCCGCAGTGACGATCACCCGTTCCGGCCAGAGTCCGCTGCTGCTGCGCAGCGGGTCGACCGGCGCGACCGAACTCAGCGGCATCACCTACGCCGGCGGAACCAACTACTACGCCGTCGGCGACGACGGCGCCCCGACGATCTGGCATGTCTACACCTCGCTCGACTCGCGATCGGGCCGAGTCAGATCGACGCTCGTCACCGGCGGCATCAGTGCCCCGGAGTTGGGTAGTGACTCTGAGGGAATCGCCCTCGGGCCCTCCGGAAACCGGGTCTGGGTATCCGACGAAGTCGCCTCCACCATCAACGAATTCAGCCTCGAGACCGGGCAGAAGACGGGGTCGGTCGCGGTTCCGAACATCTACCGACCGGCCAACGTGCAAAACAACATGGGTCTGGAATCGCTGACCTACGGTGCCGGCAGGCTGTGGACAGCCAACGAGGAGGCGCTCCGATCCGACGGGGCGCTGTCCACCACAGCAGCCGGCAGCTGGGTTCGGATCCAGGAATTCGATGGACCGGATCTGGCGGCGCGCCGACAGTACGCATATCGCACCGATCCGATCTCGCGGCTCTCGCCGTTCGTGAGCGTCGAACGCAGCGGATTAGTCGACCTGCTCGCCCTTCCCAACGGCCAGGTTCTGGCCCTGGAACGCGAACTCGGCGGCTACCTGCCGCGCTTCCGAACCCGGATTTACCTCATCGACTTCACCGGAGCATCCGACGTCGCCGAGCTATCCAGCCTTGCCAGCGGCAGCGGTTTCACCCCGGTCGGCAAAACCCTTCTCTGGCAGGGCGATACCGGGTTCAGCAACTTCGAAGGCATTACCTTGGGACCCCGGCTCAGCGACGGCTCCTACGCACTACTACTCGTCTCCGATGACGGTATCGGCGCCATGGCACAGCGCCAGGACAGTTTCAGCCTCATCCTGAGCGGGGTCACGGCCCCGGCACCGGCCCCTATCCAGGTGTAGCCGGACAGCCGGACAGCACCCCGGCGATCGCGTCGTGCTCGGCCTGGGTCACCCACAAACCGTAGCTGGTCTTGACGTCGACGATCCGCGTGACAAACACGCATCGATAAAAGACATTGGGCGGCAACCACGTCGCGGCATCACCGTCGCCTTTCTGCTGATTCACCCATCCGATCGTGGTCTGAAGGTTCACCGGGTCATTGGCGAAGTCCCGACGCCGCGCCTCGTCGAGTTGTTGCGCGCCCTTCTGCCAGGCGTCCGACAGCGCGACCACGTGATCGATTTGGACCTCCGCCGAATTCGGGCCGCGCACGAACTCAACAGTGATTCCGGTATAGGGATCGTTGAGGATCCCGCGCAGGACCGCACACCCGTTGGAGTCGGGTTTAATCACCACATCGACAAGATCGCGGCGCAGGATGTCGTTGCGGGTGTCACATCCGTTGCGCCCGCCGGGAACCGTGACGTCGTCGGTCCAGGACTCGCCGAAGAGGCTGCGGTCATAGCCGGTCTTGGGTGCGCGTCCCTTGATCGGCAGGGCATCGAGCTTGGCGCGAACGTCGCCGGCCGCGGGCAACGGATCGGCGGCTACCGGTGGTGCGCCGGCGAGTGCGCACACACCGAGGACCGCCGCGATCAGGAAACGACCGGCGGCCACCCGGCCAGAACCTATCCCCACCAGAACGCAGTGGCGATCGCGATATACAGCGCGATCAGCGCCGCACCCTCGAACCAGTTCGACTCTCCATCGAAGGTGACCAGCACCGCCACCAATGCCGACATCACCATCGCTGCCAACAGTAGGGGCGAGAGCACCAGATCGAAGCCGGGCTGACCAAGGAATGCCGCCGACAGGCACACGATCGGGGCTACCGTGAGCGCGATCTGCACGGGTGACTGCAGGATCACCTGCACGCCGTAGTCCATCTGATTTTTGGCCGCGAGCTGGATCCCGACGACGTTCTCCACCGCGTTACCGGCGATGGCCACGATCACCAGGCCGGCAAAGACCTCATTGATGCCCATCGTGTCCATCGCCGGTTGCAGAGCGGAGACGAACCACTCCGAGACGAATGCCGCGCCAATTCCGGTCGCGGCAAGCATGCCGATCGCCATCGCCAATGGCCATTCCCCATGCGCGGCAACCTTACTGGCGGCAGCAGCCCCTTCCGGGCTCGCCGCAATCGGCGACCGACTGCCCGGATGCCCGGAGTCATCGGCATGCCCGGGCGCGCGGCGCGCCAGGGCGGCCGGCAGTGCCAGCGCGAACAACGCCAGCATGATGACCGAGACCACGACCGAGACCACCCGCTCGTGGGATTCGGCCGGAGTGTGCAGGGCCGAGGTGAGGGTGGGAACGGCGAGGATGAACACCGCCAGGGTGAGCATCAGGCCCAACCTGCGGCCGTCGTCGGCGGCAAAGCGTTGCCGGCCGTGCTTGACTCCGCCGACGACGAAGGCCAGGCCCAGGATCAGCAGCACGTTCGCCAGGATCGACCCCACGAGGGTGGCTTTCACCACGCCGAAAAGCCCGGCCTTGAGCGCGAAGAGAATGACGAACAGCTCCGGCAGATTTCCCAGCGCCGATTGCAGCACCCCGGTGGCACTGGGCCCGAGACGGTCGCCGAGTGCTTCCACCGAACGGCCGACCAACGAGGCCAGTGTGGCCAGCGCAAGCGCCGCCACGATGAAGGAGAGTACGGAGTTGGCGTGGGCGAAGTGCAAAGCCCCGGCGCCGATCGCTGAGAGCACGGTGATCGCGATCATGATCCGATCCCGCTTCGACAGCAGCGGTGCGGTAGCGGTCGTCATCGGGTGCCTCCAGCGGACCTAGGTCGGGGCGAGTTTGCCAGAACTGCACGGTGCGGGGACGAAAACCCCGTTAACCGATGACCGCCTGTCCGATCACTCGGTCAGCCGGCTGAACCTGATGACCTCGCCGCGGTTGATCGACACCCAGTCACGGGCCTGTAGGTAGGGCTGGAACGTCTCGGCGATGAATGCCGCGTCGGCACCGGTTTTAGGCCGCTGCAACTCGTAGAGGTGCGGGAACTCGGTCCAGGCCAGCACGGCGTCCCAGAGTCGAACCGCCGCCTCCCCGGTCGGTGGATCCACCAGCACCGGTCCGAACAGGCACTGGCCATCGGGAAAGAACAGCGTCGGAACGCCGTAGCCGGAAGCGGCTACCACCCGCTGATGATCGGCCATGACCTCGTCGCTGGTGGTCGGATCCGCGATGGCCTGATCCACCAGGTCGGCATCGAAGCCGAGTTCATCGAGGAGGTGGCGAGCGACAGCCTTCTCATGCGGCTTGTGACCCTCGACATGCAACGCCCGCGCGGCCCGCTCGTACCAGGCGTCGACATCGGCCATCGACTGCCGCCGCAGCAGCGCGCCGATGCGCATCATCGACCATCCGTAGGACCACTCGCGCTCCCACGGGTGCTTCTTGCCCTCGACGCGGTTGATCTCCTCGAGACTGAAGAAGCGCCAGTTCACCTGCAGACCGGTTTGATTCCGGACCTCCCGGATCCACCGCGACGTCTGATAGGCGTACGGGCACATCACGTCGAAGTGGAAGTCGACGAACTCCGGTCCGGTTCTCATACCGCGACGATAAAGCAACCTACCCGGCCCGAGTTGCCCGAACTTCGCCACGACGATCATCCGGCAATGCACCATGGTCTGCGTGATGCTCGTTCTGGCGTTCGGTGTGGTTCTGCTGATCAGCGTCTCGCTGTCCGGCGTGGCGGCGCGCACTGTGCTGTCCACGGCGCTGCTGTTCCTGGTAGCCGGGGCGTTGATCGGACCGGGCGGGTTCGGCCTGGTGCAATTGAGCGCGGAGGACGAAATCGTCGCGGTGCTCGCCGACATCGCGCTGTTCACCGTGCTGTTCACCGACGGCCAGCGCGCCAGCGTTCCGGCGCTGCGGGACGGGTGGCGGTTGTCCGGGCGCGCGCTGGGCCTCGGAATGCCGTTGGCGATGATCGGGATCGCTGTTCCCGCGCACTATCTGGTCAATCTGGACTGGCCCACCGCATTTCTGCTCGGTGCGATCCTGTCTCCGACCGACCCGGTGTTCGCGTCGGCGTTGGTGGGCCGGGCCGATGTTCCGTTGCGTCTGCGGCGCCTGCTGAACGTGGAGTCCGGACTCAACGACGGCCTGGCACTGCCCTTCGTCCTGATCTTCCTCGCGATTGCCCAGCATGAGGACTCTCATATCGGCGTCGTACTTGAGGAGTTGGTCCTCGGCCTGGTCATCGGAATCGGTGTGGCGGTGGTTGTCGCACTGGCCTGGCGCAGCAGGATTCTGACCGCCGAACCTCGGCTACAGCCGCTGGGGCCGGTCGCGATCGCGGTGGTGGTGTACGCGGGATGTCACTTGACGCACGCTAACCCTTACCTGGCTGCGTTCGCGGCCGGCTCGGCGTTGGCGACACTTGATCACGTTGCCGCGGAGAGCTTCGAGCCATTCGGCGATCTGCTCTCGGAGCTGACGAAGTTTGCCGCGCTGTTGGTATTCGGGGCCCTGATCACTCCCGATCGGCTGTCCCATCTCGGATGGCAGGGCTGGCTTCTGGCGGTAATGGCCATCGTCTTGGTGCGGCCCGCCTCCATGCTGCTGTCACTGCTGCGGACTCCGATGCCCCGCGCGGAACGGTTGACCGCTGCCTGGTTCGGTCCGAAAGGATTCGCGTCGGTGGTCTACGGCCTGCTTGTTCTGCAGGCCGGACTGCCGAACGGCGACAAACTGTTCGACCTGATCGCCGTGACGATCGCACTCTCGATCATCCTGCACTCCTCGACCGACGTGCCGGTGGCGCACATGCTGCGCATCGAGCCGCCCGATCACCTGCCGGCCGGCCACTACGACCCGATCGAGCCGCCGCCAACGGAAGGGCGCGTTAGCTGACGCGGCGCGCTGTGCGACTGGATGCAACGGGCGACCTTGACGTTCACCAATACACGGCGAAGCCGGAATGTTCACGACCTTCGACTACCTGATCTAGAAGGGCTGAGCAGATTTAGAAGGGTGGTGGGTCGGCGGCCCAGCGTGCTTCGTTGAGGCCGCGTTCCCATGCGATGCGGGCGGCGCGTTCGGCGGCGCGGGTGCGTTGTCGGGTGGGCATCATCAGGGTGCGCCCGGGGTTGTCCGGTGGCGGGTCGGCGTGTGCCACTGTGAGGGTTTCGGTAGGGGTGGCCAGTTGCGGGAAGAACAGTGCCCCGCCCGGTGTGGTCGTGTAGCGCCGCCCCGACGGGGAGGTGAACACGATGCTGCCATCGGGGTGTTGCTGCTCGGCCCACCCGCCGTCCCCGCACCAAAACGTCTTGAGTAAATGATGGGCGCGGCATTTGCAGTGCAGGTTCGACGGATGGGTAAGCCCGCCACCGATCCACGGAATGGAATGGTCGATATCGCAGAACTCCGCCGCCACCTCACAGCCCGGGAAACGACACCATAGATCCCGGGCGCGAATGAACGCCGCCAACGCCACCGACGGCCGATACTGCGGTTCGGCAGTGAACTCCTGAGCAGACTTCAACGGCCGCAACCGGGCCCGGGTCGCCAGATCGCGGACCGTCTGGGCGGCCAGCGCCCCGAACCCCGGCAGATACCCCGGCCTCGCGGACTGCCCCGTTACCGTGCCCGCCTCGGCCACCACATGAATCACCACCGGCGCCGGCGCCGGCACACCGGCGGCCGGGCAGTCCGCGGACCCGCAGTCACAGGCCAGCGAATCCACACCTGCCGCCAACGCCGCCAGCGCATCCGCGCGGCGCTGACGCTTGGTGCGCGAATCCTGCGCGCACACCGACCCGGCCACCGCATCGAGTCGCCGATCCAACACCGCCGCATCCGGGGCCCGCACCGCACCCCACAACTGCGCCAACCCACCCTCGGACGGACCGATCTCCACATGACGATCCTCATCAACACCGCGCGCCACCCGCTCGGCGGCCGGATCAAGCTCCCGAACCCGCCAATCCACCAACTCCACGATCCTGCGCCGCGAGAACCCATTCCACCCCGGTGCCGCCGCCGCCAACCAGGCATCAACAGCGGCCAACACCGCCGGATCGAGGATCAACCCGGTCCGAAACACCACCACCGCGATCACCCGGAAATCAACCTCACCGGCCGCCATCGCCGCACCCAACTTCGGCAACCGCTCCACCAACTCCAGCCCGTAATGCATCTCCGAGGACGCCCGCGCCCGACTGATCCCCAACTCCGCGCCCACCTCCGCAGCCACCGCCTCCCAATGGTCGATACACCACTGCGTACGGTCCTCAACCTCGACATCAGCCATCCGCACCAGACACAACCGGCCCGCCGCCATCAACCGCCGCGCCACCGCCGCCCGCTCCGCCCGCCGGCCCGCCGTCATCTCGACCAACAACGACGCCTCATCCAAAGACTCGAACATACATTCGATAGTAGAAGAACCCCCCGACAAAAACAGACACGGAAATCATCTTCGACCAATGTGTCGGCGACATCTTCGTCGTGCGCGAGGCCGGGAACATCGCGGCCACTCGGACTGCGGGGCGGTCAAAGCCGCGTATACGAATGCGGAACCAGGCGGCAACATTCAGTCGGTTGTCGACGCCATCAGGCCCGCAATCGCTGGCGCCACCAGTCTTGAGGACGCCATCACGCGTAACGTGCGTGCGGTCAAGGACCAAATCCGCAAGGACAGCGCAATGCTCAGGGAGGCCGAGCAATCCAACGATTTCGCGATCGTGGGCGCCTACTACGACATCACGACCGCAGTGGTTCGCTTTCCGCAGACGGGTTCAGACTTTCCCGATCCGATGGGTACGCTCGCGCGCCAGCGTCTCACCGCGAAAGAAAGCCGGCGACTTCAGGTTCCAGATGATCATAAGAATGACTCCGCCGATCAGGCTGAGCACACCGATGACGAACACGGTGCCGATCCCGGCCAGCGAACCGCCCGAACCGTATTCCGGGCTCATCATCTGGTAGGCCTCGAAGAGACCGACCGGGATGAGCACCAAGGCTCCGATACCCGGCAGGATCACCTGCTCCAGTGCGGTGCGCCAGTGACCGAATGCGGTGTCCCAGAAGTACAGCACCGATGACACGGCCACCACGGAGTAGTAGGTCATGATGGCGATACCGACGCTATAGACGCAGTCCTCGACGATGCTGTCGCTCACCAACACGAGGCCGCCATAAATGGCGAGTGTCGTCAGGCCGATGAACCACGTCGCGAACGTCGGCGTCTGCCGGACATCGTCGACGGAGGCGAAGCGACCGGGCAGTGCCTTATAGGTGGCCATCGACAGCACCCCGCGAACCGTCGACATGACCGTGGACAGGGTTGCCGAGAATGCCGACAGACCAACGATCACCGCGGCGATCAGTGCCCCACTCGGACCGACGGCATCGCGCGCCAAACCGGAGAAGATGTCATCGATGTTGGCGGCATTCGTCAGGCTTCCCTCACTGCTGTCGTCGATGCCGGCATAGGCAAGCGCCGCGACGCTGAACACCACGTAGGTGATGACGGTGATCAAGATCGCGGTCACGCCGGTCCGTCCGGACTGCTCTGCGGTGCCCTCGGTCTCCTCCGACATCGACAGGGCGGCATCAAAGCCCCAGAAGATGAAGACCGCCACCAGAAAGCCGCCGAGTAGTGCGCTGAAAGAAGTAATGGCGAACGGGTTGAACCACTCCCACGAGAATGGCTGCGCCGTCGCATTGCGTTCCCTGCGAAAAATGTTGATCGCCAGTATCGCGGCGAACAACAGCAGTCCGCCGTACTGGATGACGGTGAGGATGATTGTGGTGCGGGAGGATTCCTCAGCGCCCCGGGCCACCAGCCACGTCGTGATGAAGATGAACACCGCGGCAATCAACACCTTCAGCCAGTCCGGTGAATCGTCGATTCCGAACGCCGAGGTCGCCGCACTCACCGTAATGCCGGCGGCGCCGACCCCGGCCAGGATGCTGGACAGCATCAGGGCAAACCCGCCGATCCAGCCGATGTGCGGCATGATCGCCTTGGAGCCCCAGGTGAACACGGTGCCGGCGTCCGGTGCGGCGTCGGTAAGGTGCTTGTAGGCCAGGGCGATGAAGTACATCGGAATCACCGCGATGATGAAGACCACCGGCATCTGGTAGCCGGCCTCGTTAGCTCCGTGCCCCAGTGCGCCGGTCAGCGAGTAGGCCGGCGCGGTGGCCGCAAGCCCGATCGCCACCGCGCCGATCAGCGAGATCGACCCCTTCTTCAGACCCTTGGATTTCAAGCCCTCCATCGGCGGGTCGGTGACCTCGCCGTCCCCGCTCATACCCGGACCGTCCTGGCTCATGGCCGAATTGTGGCACCCGGGAGGCTATCCCGATCAGGAACCGACCGGAATCAGCGAAGGACTTCCAACGCCGATGGTGATCCGCGGCGCCGCGGCAGGGTCCAACCAGGTCAGTATCGAGCGCATCTCTTCGCGCCCGATGGCCACGCATCCCCAGGTGGGATTGCCATCGGTCACATGCAGAAAGATCCCCGACACTTTCCCGGGAATCCGTTGCGGGTTGACCGCGATATTTACCGCGTAGTCATAAACCGGACCGGAGTCGTAGAGGTTCTCGGTGATCGACGACGGGTTCTCCGCCGATCGCACGTGGGTGTTGTAGGTGGGCGAGGCGGCATCCTCGTCCCACCAATCCTGATTCGTGGCTTGGAAGTACGGCATCTTGGTGCCGGGATTGGGTTCCCGCCCGAAGGCCTGATCGAATGCAAACGTGCCCTCGGGAGTGCGGTAAACGCCATCGGCGGGGATACCGATACCGAGTTCGCCGACCTTGGCGGGCGTAGGCCCCAGGACCGCCTTCCACTGCTGCCCGACCCGTTGGTAGGCGGTGAGGGTGCCCGTCGTCGCGTCCGTGGCGGGAACACCGACCACGATCCACTGCGACGGCGCGGCGGCGGTGGGGGGTTCGGCCGGCACCGGCGCGGCCAGCGACACCGTCAGCATCACCAAAGAGAGCAATCCCGCGATCCTGGTCAACGCCTTCGACGATGTCACGTCGCGATCGTAACCGGGTGGGACCGCCGATTCGGGGAAGCGGAGCCGGGAGGCGCCGGTCCGGACTGGGATACTGGGCTGCACCATGGGCAAGGACGAGCAGGTGGACAGCACCGCCGGTCTGTCGGCCGGCCGACGCATCGGCCTCGATGACCGGGTCCTGGTCTGGCGGGATGCCGCTGTCATCCTCGGCGGGGCTCCGTGGGGCGTTCTGCGGATCGCGCCCGCCGCACGGCCGTTCGTGCACCGCTTGCAACAGGCCGCAGCCGCGGGCCTTCGTCCGTCCCCCGGGGTAGAGCAGTCCGTCACGGACATACTGCTCTCCCGCGGGATCGTTCACCCGCTACGGGTTCACGACCGGGACGCCGGATCGGAGCCCACCGTAGAGGTCGTAGTCCCGGCCTACGAGCGGCCGGAGTCACTCGACGCCTGCCTGACGGCACTGACGGAGTCCGCACCCCTGGTGCGTGTCATCGTCGTGGACGACGGGTCGACGACGACAGCGGTCGCCGAGGTGGCCCACGCGCACGGCGCGACGCTGATCCGGCACCCGTCGAACCGAGGACCCGCCGCCGCCCGCAACACCGGACTTGCCATGACCAGTGCGCCGATCGTCGCGTTCGTCGATGCCGACTGCGCGGTCACGCCGGGGTGGCTCAGTCCTCTCCTCGCTCATTTCGACGACCCCCGGGTAGCCGCCGTCGCACCCCGGATCCGGCCCCGCACGAATTCCGAGGCCCTGCTCCCCCGGTATGAACGTTGCCGTTCGGCGCTCGACATGGGCCCCCGTCCGGAGTTGGTCGCGCCGGGTTCAGCACTGGGGTATCTGCCGTCGGCCACCCTCCTGGTACGCCGGAATGCTCTGCAGCACTTGACGTTCGACGAGACGATGCGAGTCGGCGAGGACGTCGACCTCATCTGGCGACTTCTCAAGGACGGCGGGGTGGTCCGTTACGAGCCGGCCTCAACCGTTACCCACGAATTACGCCCGCGATGGATCGAATGGGCTGGCCGGCACTTCGCCTATGGCACCTCCGCGGCGGTATTGGACAGTCGCCATCCACGGCGCCTGGCGCCGGCGCGACTGTCGGCCCGCAATCTCGCGATAGCCCTACTGGTGCTAGCGCGGCGGCCGTACGCCGCGATCGGCGCCACTGGCGTATCGATCGCCCTCCTGGCGCGCAGACTGCACGACACTGCCGTGGACCCCGTGGTGGCCCCGATCGTCGTCGGCAAGGGCGGGCTGGCCGAGACGCTCGCCGTCGGGCATCTGTTGCGCCGTGAGTGGTGGCCACTGGGTTGGCTCGCACTGGCTATGACGCCACGGTCGCGGATCGCCCGGTTCGCCGCGGCGAGCATGGTGGTGCCCCTTGCCCAGGAATGGCTGACGCGACGCCCCGGGATCGACCCGGTGCGCTACGCGGCCCTGCACCTGATCGAGGATGCGGCGTACGGCAGTGGTGTGATCACCGGCGCGATCCGACGCCGACGCCCGGGGGTTCTGCTTCCTCAGGTACGTGCGCCCCGGACTGCTCGCCGGGGCCCATCGATTCGACCGCTGGACTGAATCCCGCTGAGCTATCGTCAGACAACCAGCCAGGAGACGCGCCATGTCCGTGTACGCACCCCCGGGGTCCCCGGGTTCGTTGATGTCATTTCAGAGCCGGTACGAGAACTTCATCGGCGGGCAGTGGGTCGCCCCAGTGCAGGGCGAGTATTTCGAGGTGCCCTCACCGGTGACCGGTCAGACCTACTGCGAGGTGGCGCGCTCTACTGCGGCCGATATCGAGTTGGCGCTGGACGCCGCCCATGCCGCGGCCCCGGCCTGGGGTAAGACCTCGGTGGCCGCCCGGTCGGTGATCCTGAACAAGATCGCCGATCGGATCGAGGAGAACCTGGAGAAGATCGCACTCGCCGAATCCTGGGACAACGGCAAGCCGATCCGCGAGACACTGAACGCCGATATTCCGCTGGCAGTGGATCACTTCCGGTATTTCGCCGGGGCGATCCGCGCCCAGGAGGGATCACTGAGCGAGATTGACGACGACACCATCGCCTATCACTTCCATGAGCCCCTCGGTGTGGTGGGTCAGATCATCCCGTGGAACTTCCCGATTCTGATGGCGGTGTGGAAGTTGGCGCCGGCGCTGGCTGCGGGAAACGCGGTGGTGCTCAAACCGGCCGAACAGACGCCGGCTTCGATCATGTATTTGATCTCGTTGATCGCCGATCTGCTACCGCCCGGAATCGTGAACGTGGTCAACGGATTCGGGGTCGAGGCCGGCAAGCCGTTGGCCTCCAGTAACCGCATCGCCAAAATTGCCTTCACCGGCGAGACCACCACCGGCCGGCTGATCATGCAGTACGCCAGCCAGAACCTGATCCCGGTCACGCTGGAGCTGGGCGGAAAGAGCCCCAACATCTTCTTCTCCGATGTGCTGGTCGGTCCGGGAGTAGAGGCCGACGACTTCCAGGACAAGGCGTTGGAGGGGTTCACGATGTTCGCCCTCAACCAGGGCGAGGTGTGCACGTGTCCGTCGCGGTCGCTGATCCAGTCCGACATCTACGACGAGTTTCTGGCGATGGCGGCGATCCGCACCAAAGCCGTTCGCCAGGGCGATCCACTGGACACCGAGACGATGGTCGGCGCGCAGGCCTCCAACGACCAGTTGGAGAAAATTCTGTCCTATATCGAAATCGGCAAGAGTGAAGGTGCCCGCATCGTCACCGGCGGGGAACGCACCGATCTGGGCGGAAACCTCTCCGGCGGCTACTACGTGCAGCCGACCATCTTCGCCGGAGACAACTCGATGCGGATCTTCCAGGAGGAGATCTTCGGCCCGGTGGTGTCGGTGACCTCATTCACCGACTATGACGACGCCATCCGCATCGCCAACGACACCCTCTACGGCCTGGGCGCGGGCGTGTGGAGCCGCAACGGCAACGTCGCCTACCGTGCCGGCCGCGACATCAAGGCCGGCCGAGTGTGGACCAACTGCTATCACATGTACCCCGCCCATGCGGCCTTCGGCGGCTACAAGCAATCAGGCATCGGCCGGGAGAACCACAAGATGATGCTCGACCACTACCAGCAGACCAAGAACCTCCTGGTGTCCTACAGCAACACAGCGCAGGGATTTTTCTGATCAGTCGGGGTATTGCTAGCGGCGCAACGGCTCTGCCGCCCGGTACTGCGCGGGTTTGCGTTGTGCGGACCACACCAGCCAGCGTTCCCAGGCGCGCACCGAAGCGCGTTGCCATGCCCTATCCGCTGCGGGGCTGATGCGACGCGCAAGCTCCAGCGACCAGATGAACGGGACGCGACCAAGCAGCACCGCCATGCCAAGCCACGGCGAGGGCAGTCGGTAACGCCGGCGATTAGTCGGCAGCATGAACAACCGCGCGTAGGCGGCTTGAATGTGCAGGTGCAGCAACGCCCGTAGTCGTTGCACACCCCGGAACTGCGGGAGCGGCGCAAACGCGGGCACGAACGACTCGACCAATTCCGCGCCGGTGGCCCCGGAGTCGTACGAGCGGGTGGCGTCGAACAGAAACAGCATCCGGACGCCCTCGGCGATCGTCTCCGGAAAAATATCGGACCGCATGCCCACCAGGTGGCCGAGATAGCGGTTGAAATGCAGCGCCGCCCTGATCTCGGCCGGTGAAGTGATGTAACCCAACGCGTAAAGGCCCAGTCCAGGACCGACACTTCCGCCGAGCAGGGTCAGCATCATCTCGGCCTGGCTGATCGGCAGACCCCAACGCCGGGAGTCCCACTCCGGGTGCCCAGCCACCCGGCGACGGACACTGACGTGCATGACCCGCACCTGCATCGAGATGCGGCGGCCCAGCGAACCGGGCGTCAGGGCGGCGCCGGGGCGGCACACCTCGATCCACCACCGACTGGTCTCCAGATAGCGATTCAGCGCGGAGTCGCCGGCATATCCCCCGGACAGTGACAGCGGAACCGCCAGGGACGCTTCGGTGTAGGCGTCTAAGGTACCGGCGTTGCCGATGGAACCCAGGGTGTAACCCCAGCGTCGCCAGACGGCAGCACCCTGCTCAACGAGTGAACGATCCACCCAGTGCGGAACCTCTTCAAACTCGGCGAACAATGCCTTCATCGACTCCGGCGCATCCGCCACGTCGTCAACGGTGCCCGCGAGTGCCGCGTCGAGCATCTTCCTGGACCGCTCCGGGCCGAGCGGCCCCAGAAACGTCTCGTCGACAAAGCGTTCGGCGATCGGATCGCCCGAGTCGAGCAGTCGCGCGTACTCTGCCGCCACGGAATCGGCGGGAAACAGGTCAAAGCCGGTCATCCGCTTGACACGCGCGCGGAGGCGGGCATGCGATCCCGCCTCACGAGCGTCGGGCCAGCGAAATGCAGTCGGCACGGCCATGGCTTCAGCATCTCACCCGACGCAGCCGACCGGCCAGCAATCGATCTTGCTCATATACCTCCGGGGGGTATATGATGGCGGCATGGAAACCACTTCTGAGAACGGCTGCGGCAATCCCAACTGCACGTGCGGGCCGACCTGCGCCTGCGGAACATGCACGTGCGGATCGACGGAGACCACGTAGGCCGTCGATCCGCACGGGCCGTCTTGTTAGCGCGGACCGATACCCACAGGTCCGACCGGGCCCACCACCGGGCCGACGCCGCCGACACCGACCGGGCCGACCGGGCCCGCCACTGGGCCGAGGCCGCCGACGCCGACAGGTCCGACCGGGCCGAGGACCGGATCGGGCCCGACGCCGATGGGGCCAGCCGGGCCGAGGATCGGCATGCACGAATTCGTCACAGCGTCCCAGTACAGGGTGGCGGGATCGCACCAGTCAGCGTGGCTGACCGCGGGTGATACGAGCGCGGTCAGCGGAGCTGCCACCGCGAAAGCGAACGCGGCGATGCCGCCGTAGAACTGTGGCCGACTCTTCATGAGGATCTCTTCTCTGGTGTTAGTTGGCTGGACGCGGCGTTCTCCCCCGCTTGGGAGTCTCGCCATGGTGTTGTTCGCACTGTGGGCTGACTTCGTTACATAGGTTAGTCATGTATTTGTAGCGACTAAAAATAACAGCCTTCTGGCAAAACTTCTTAGCGACGCTTTAGCCCCAGGGGCCCTCGGCCTTAACTTCCACCCATACCGTAGTTCTCATGTTGCTCGATATCCGATGGCTCCAATACCTGCTGAAGCGGACTGCCCGCTAGTCCTCGCCGATCGGCCTGCCAGCGTCGATAACAGTCGTGACGCGATCAGTCAATAGCGCTTGAGCTGCTCGGCGGCCGCTCACCAGCGCTCCCTGGATCGACGATGTATCGCGGTGATCGCCGGCGACGTAAAGACCCTGCGCAGTGCGCACCGGGCGGCGCAGCTCGAATGGCACAGCCATGGCGGGCAGGGCATACGGGATCGGATAGCTCGCGATGAGGTCCCAGTCTCTCGTCGGCACGCCATAGAGCCACTCGAGGTGTTCGCGCGCGGCTTTCTCATCGGTAGCCGTGTCCCGCACGCCGAGCGCAGACGCCGAAATCAACGCGCTTCCCGCCGGCGCGTAATCCGGTGAGGCATGAGTGAGCACCACGGTATTGACGAGCGGTCCGCGGCGATCGCCGTCGAGGATGAGCACCGCCTGCCCGTCGGCGAGATCCTCGGGTGCGCATGTGGGCCGGTAGTACCAGGTTGTGACTGAGCGTGCCGCGGGCGCGCGGACATCCGTGATGAGGCTGGCAGCGGTCACCGGATCGGTCGCGACGATGACGGCATCTGCGCGGTGCGCGTCACCGCCGACGACATCGACCGTCCAACCCCCCACAGCCCGGGCCGGGGCCGACGCAACCCGGTGGCCGAATCGGATGTCGAGCCCCGTTGCGAGTTGTTCGGGGATGCTCGCCATGCCCAGTGCCGGCACTCCCGGAGTGCCTCGGACGAAGGATTTCAGCACCACGTCAAGGAAACGCCGCGACGTCGTGAGCTCCGACTCCAGGAAGACCCCGGACAGAAACGGGCGCAACACCCGCTCCATCAGGGTGTCATCGACGCCCGCCCCGCGTAGCGCCTCGGCGCTGGTGACATCGGGATCGCCGTGCAGGGAGGACACCGACCTGACGGCCCGGGAAAGGGCATAGGCGCCGAAGCGTGCTGTCGAGACCGGTGAGCCGATCCGCGCCATGAGCGACGGGAGTGCCCACGAGGGCACGCGACGTGGATCCGCGACCCGCATTACCCGGCGCCCACCCCGATCGACGACGATGCGCGCACCCGCCAGGAATGGCCTCAGATTAAGGGCGTCGTGATCCAGTACCCGGGCGCCCTCGGGGTAGGCCGGGTTGTAGAGCTGGAAGCCACGATCGAGGCGGTAACCATCGATGACATCGGTGCGCACCCGTCCGCCCACGGCATCAGACGCTTCGAGAACCGTGACCTGAACACCATGCCGGGTGAGGTGGCGCGCGGCGGCAAGTCCGCTCAGCCCTGCTCCCACGACGACGACAACCATGGCATGCACGGTAGTCGCCGGTGTTCAGTAGCGAAGGGCGTGGCACCGGCTGCACCGACGGGAATGGCGGCAACGGCCCGGGCGAGCCCTCCGGAGATCCGCGGTGGAGCACGCACCGTTCGTGTGATCGAACAACTCACGGCTGGCCGGGTCCGCTCACGCCGCACCCGCCAGATTCGGGTTCGCCTCGATCACATCGAACAGGGCGGCCGCCATCTCGGGGTTCACGCGGACCCCGGCAGGGGCTCGCAGCCCAAGAGTCTTGCCAACCATTCGAATTCATTGGGCAGTCAATGGGCCCGACACTGCTGACAATTGCAGCCGTCCTCAGTGACCGGTAGCGTCCATGAACGCATCACCTCACCGCGCGCCTGCCGAACCACGAATCGTGTACCGCAGGCTAGGCATGGATAGCGCAGCGATACTGCCACTTGCCGATCGCCGAGGAGCTCGGCCGCCGCGATGCACCACCGTTCGATCTGGTCGTAGTAGTCATCCAGACACTCGCAGTCCTGAGTCGGTGATCGCAGCACTGAGCACCCACTACGACGCCGACGAGGCGGCCGAAATCGAACGGGTACTCGGTGCCATCGGTATACGATTCCGCCGACGCAATGACCGACTTGGTGGTCCTGAGAGGCAGGTTTGCGATGCAGCTTTACGCCCGAAACATGATGGCTGTGACCGCCGCGTCGGCGGTACTGGCCGTCGGGGTGGTCACGATGACCCCGGTCACCGCCGATATCGCGGCACCGCGAATCCTCACCACCGACGTCGCCCTGACGGCGGGGCTGGGTGGCGGGACTAATGCTGGCGCGGATGCGCGCGGAGGCTCCCCCAGCGCCGCCGTCGTGGCCAGCGGTACCAGTGGCGGCGGTGACAGTTTCGGCTCAGGGTCATATCAGTTCTCCATGGCGTTCGTTACCGTCGGCAATGCCGGTAATACCGGTGATCCGAACTCGAACAAGAATTACGGCTCAGTCCCCTACGAGTATCGGATAAGCACCTACGAGGTTTCCCAGAACGACATCACGATGGCGACGGCCGGGGGATTGGCGGGAGTGACCGCAGGCGCATGGAGCCCGAACCAGCCCGCAGCATTCATGAAGTGGTACGAGGCGGCCGCATTCGTCAACTGGCTTAACACCACCTCCGGGTACCAACCGGCCTACAACCTTCAATACAACGGGGGGTCGACCAACAGCTCGTGGGTGATGAGTCTATGGAGTTCGGAACAGGCGTGGCAGAACGGCGGCCAGAACCTGTATCGGTACGTGGACGCTTATTATTTTCTCCCCAACGACAATGAGTGGTTCAAGGCGGCCTATTACGACGGGGCGGCGGCCGAATACTGGAATTACCCGACAGCAAGCAACGATAAACCCACCGCCGTGCCGAGCGGAACCGCCGCTGGCACTGCCGTATATGGCTATGACCCCACATCGTCGCCCGCTCCGGTCAAGAGCGCCGGGGGATTAAGTGCCTACGGAACCATGGGCCAAGGCGGCAACGTGGCGGAGTGGATGGAAACTGCCGCAACCGGTACGAACACCGTCCCGTATGCGGATCGCTCCTTCAACGGAGCGGCGGTGAACGACCAATCGCAACAGCTGCAGGCCGATAACAGGACCGCCTTTAACGTCAATCCGGCTTTCGAGAGCCCGTACATCGGATTTCGGGTGGCCAGCGCCGCTATCGGCACTGGGAGAGCACCCGTTCCCACCCCCTCCAACACGGTTCGTAAACCAAAGCGGACGACTCGCGGTGCCGCAGCAAGGGCACTGAAAATCAAAGGCACTGGTGGTGTCACTACTAGTCCCGCGAAAATACCCTCTGACGTGGGGCGGGCGGGGCTCGAACCCGCGACCTACGGATTAGCGGACGGCAGTTCTTGAGAACGACCGCTGTTTCCTGTTATATCCAGTGCCGCAACATCTTTCGACCTATACGGAACCCAATAGGACCTGCCGATTCCGGCCATTTCCCGGTCATATTCGATGAATAAACGATGACCGGAATCCCCCGGCTTTTGGTGCTTCCCAGGTCGGATGGGAAGTCGCGGCAAAACTTCGTGGACTCTACTAGCGTCAGCACACTCGTTATCTACCCCGCCGGGTAGACGACTATGTCTTTGTCTACGTCCTTTATCAGCGTCGGCCAGTCGCGGTAGTCCAACGTCAACCCGTCCTGGTAGCGCCGGCCACCGGTCCGAATCGTCTCAACGATATCCATCGCGATTTGATAGAAATTGTCATAGCGCGGGTCATCCATCTCAATGTCCAAGTCGCCACTGTTCTCGCTCTCGTAATCGGTGAAGTAGCGGCAGATGTAGCTCTCCCCATCGGGGAATTCGATCAAGTACCGGGTGCCTGGGTGTTCATCGTCATAGACAGACAAAACTCCGAACTGAAACCCTTCTTCGGGGTGGAAGTAGGTCATCGTGGATTCTCCTTATCGGAGTTGGCGGCAACAGCAGGACCGCGCCCCTTCCCCATCCCGGTAGCGTGAGGTGCACATCGGAGCCGTGAAGGAAGGAGGACTGGCGATGACCCGCACAGAGTCGCCGAACCCATTTCCTGTTCGGCCCGCATCCGAAATGCAAGTGCTCGTGAACAAGATCGCCGCCCGCGCCGTAACGGCGTCAACGAAGCTCGAGAATCGCGCAGTGCCCGCGGCGCACGTCCGTTCCAGGGGCGTGAAAACTCAGGTCGCAGAACGTCAAGCGCGTAAGCGCTGAGCACGTCGTCACTCCGGGCGACGCAACAATCGGGCCGCGGCCGTCTCAATCGTCCTCATGCCCCGACCGCATTGGGGTTCATGCGTGTGGCGACAGCTCGGAGCTGATCGGCAACGTCGACCAGCACGGCGGCCACATCAGCCTCTGGCCCCTGGTCCTCACGAATCATGGCCAGCAGTCGTTCGCGGGCCACGGTCGAAGGCGGTAAGCCGCGGTCCGCGGCGATACGTTCGATCGCTTCAAACTCATCGGGGTTCAGGCGAACCTGCAGGACCCTGCTGCGAGCGCGGTTAGGCCGGCTGACCGTGACGTGGGCCGGGATGGGGCAGTCGGTCTGGTCAGTCTCGGCGACTTCGGCTTCGGCCGCGATTGCGGCGAGTTTGTCGGCGGTCTTGTCACTCATCAGGGCCTCCCTGGTGGTAGTAGCGGCGGTCGCGGCTATTCGACTTCCATGCACTCGCACCGTGCGTAACGCCGTCCATGACGTAAGTAATGACCGTCATGACTGAGGCCGCTGAAGGCGAAAAGCCGATGGTGCGAACGCCTTCGCCGGTGCGCGAGTTGTAGTCGGGGTCGAACACGACCGCGTCAGGATCGGTCAGCGCTTCGCTGGCCTGTGTGACGGTGACGCCGTGCTTGGCGAGATATTCGCCTCTTTTCGTCCAATCCACCGTCACGCAATAAATGTATTACACGCGTAATACATAATCAAGTGCCGGGCTTCACCCAAACGGGCCAGAAGTCCCGCCACAACTCGATCCGACCGTTATCGGGCCCGAAGTCCGGGCAGATCGCTCTTGTTCCCGCGATCGCCGGTCGAGACTGAGCAGATCAGCTCCACAAGAGCCTTTCGTGGACATAAACGATGAATAAACGATGACCCGGGGCGCCGAGAGGCGTAGCACTAGGAAGAAACCGGATCTACCAGGAACTAGTAGGGCTGTTCAGAGTCGGTTGATGCTTGACGTTTCTATGTCGGTTGATCCTTGACACTCTGGATGTGTGTTTAGGCCTGTCCGCGGGTGCGGGCGGCCTTCTTGTTTCTTACCGTGCCGGTGCTGGTGCGG
>Ga0247844_1003234_pt1 | contig 24384 bp, 19 predicted proteins | sample LaCtaG_FD_192421 | JGI IMG/M metagenome (GOLD analysis project Ga0247844, IMG submission 192421) | Freshwater microbial communities from meromictic Lake La Cruz, Castile-La Mancha, Spain - LaCruzMarch201714.5m_1 | ecosystem: Environmental > Aquatic > Freshwater > Lake | place: Spain: Castile-La... | reverse complement strand
ACGCCGCGTCGCGCCTGGATACCTACGCACAACTTGGATTGCTGGAGCGGCTACCGAGTGGGGAACGCGAGCGCATGTTGGGCGCGGTAGCACTCGCGGAGCGCACCGTGGAATCGTTCCGCATACCCGCGGGAATCCATTAACGGGGAAGCGATCAGGCGGGCGCGTAATTCAGAGCGCAATGCAGTGAGTTGCGCGCGATCGCTCGCCAGCTTCACAGCGATTGCTACGAACTCGTCTGTTGTGCGGCCAAGCAGTTGTTCGCATCCCGTCGCTCGCAGCAGGCTTGCGCCAACGCGCGCCGCGTGGCGGTCGCCCTGTACGCACACCACCGGTACGCCCATCCACAGCGCTTCGCAGGTGGTGGTTGTGCCGTTGTAGGGCATCGTGTCGAGCGCGATATGGACGCGTGCATAGATCTGCAGGTGTTCCTCGACAGTCTTGGTGTAGGCGATCGAATCAATGCGCGACGCGTCGATGCCGCCAGCCTGCATCCGCGCCTGCAGGCGACCCAGGGTCATTGGATCTGCAGTCGATTTCGACTTCAGGAGAAGCCGTGAGCCTGGCACTGCGGCTAACACCCGCGCCCACAGGGCGATTGTTTCGTCGCGAATCTTGGAGGTCAGATTGAATGACCCAAACGTCACCGGCTGATCCGCGGGCGGCATTTCTGGCATCGGCGCATTGGCGGGCGGCGTGTAGCAGAGGAAGCACGGATCAATCCGCGCCAGCCGCTCGGTGCACAGCGCTTCGGCTCCGGCTGGGTCCGTTGCAGAATCGACAATTCGCCAGTCGACGCATGGATGCCCGGTGGTATTTGGATATCCGATCGCAGTGACGATCACTGGTGCTGGCTTGCGGTCGAGGGCGGTCAGTCGTCCGCCGGAGGTATGTCCGCTGAGTTCCACCAGCACATCAATCCGGTGTTCGCGAATGGCGGCGTCAAGTGCTGCATCATTCAGCGGACTTGCGTCAACCCATGCATTGCACATCGCGCGGAATCGCGTTGTCATGGCATCGTTTCCGCGGTCGGCGGTGGTGGAGAATGCCACCAATGTCCACCCGGCGGGCATTTTTCGCATGAATGCTTCCGCGAAATAGCCCACTGAATGAGTTCTTAAGTCGCCAGAGAGGACGCCGATACGGAGTGGTCGATTTGGATCCGCGTCAGTGATCACCGCTGCCGCAGGCGCCGCGGCGCTGAGCGCGTACTTGCGGTGCTCGGCAAAGATATCTGCGGGCGTTCGCGAAGTGGAATTGAGTGCGTAGAGCATCGTTCCGCGGAGTGCCCGGTCGTTGGGGCGCTCTTCAAGTACGCGCATCATGCTGGCAATGGCTTCGTCGATTCGATCCGCACTCGCCAGAGCGCTTGATCGATTCACTTGCATCTGCGTCCACTGTGGATTGAGCAGGATTCCACGATCAGCGATGGCAATAGCGCCTTCTACATCGTGCAGATCGATGCGCACGGCGGTCAGCCCGAGCATGGCCTGACGATGGTTTGCATCAATCGCCAGCGCTCGTTCATAGTGTTTCGCAGCCTCAGTATTTCGTTTCAACGAATGCAGCGCATTAGCGAGATTGTTGTGCGCCGTTGCCGAGTTTGGCTCACTTGCAGCGGCCTGCGCGAGGTGATGCACCGCCTGCTCGGATTGGCCATTCTGCACGAGCAACATTCCAAGGAGGCCGATCACATCTTGTTGGCCGCGATTGATGCGGAGGAATAGTCGCAGCGACGCGATTGCTTGCTCAATGCGTCCGCTGCGCGCGTCCTCAAGTGCCTTGGTAATGACGCGTTGGTTGTTCATGGATATGCGCTCGGTGCAGGGTAGCGCGGATCGACGGCGAGCCATCCATGGGTGCACGCCGTGTTGTTGGTCGATGCGTCAGAACGATAGTTGCAGTTGAACTATTAAGCTGGCATTGTTTCCGGAGTCCGCAAGTCCAAGACCACCCGCAAGTTTGCGGGTGCCATTGATTTCCCCAGAACCAAATGGCACGATGACGCGCGTGGTCAGTTTGACTTCGCGTTTGCTGAAGTAAAAGTTCACGCCGCACTGCGTGATCCATGGCACATCAGCGCAGTCCATCCATGAGCCTTCGCCGAACACTTGAAAGTTGTCGGTGAGGAAAGTGCTGCCCTGCATGTTGACGCCGGAGGCCCAAGCGAGTTGTGGCAGTCCAGCAGGATCGCGCATTAATGCAAACTGTGCGATGAGTGTGGTGCCTGACAGCGTTGCCCGAACATCGGTGGTGAACCCTTGTGCGCTTGGAGTAGGAGGCGATTCTGGATTCTGGGCGCGGCCACTTGACCACACCGTTCCAAATCCAAAAACCGCACCCGGAGTGGAATTTGGCAGACTTGATTGCCATTCAAGTTGTGACCAATCTGCGCCCAGTTTTGCTTCTGCACGCATCGCCACGGCGTAGGAGAGATTGCTGGTGGAGTCCCAACTGTCGGTGGTCTCATTCAGTTGGCTAAACGTTCCGGCGATGACGCGCCAATCATCACACTGGTATCTGGCAGAAATGCCGGTCTCCTTTCCTGCGCCGAACCGGTAATTGAAGATGGAGTATTCGCCCGCAGTGATACGACTGCTGCCGAAAAATTCACTCTCAATATCCCATGGAACATTTTGTAGCCCAACCGTACCAGTGAGACCGTTTCCAAAGTCTTTCCTGACCCACGCGTAGAGGGGGCGGAGTTCATTGGGCACGGTAATGAATCGGTCAGGTTGTGAGTTGTAAGCACCGAGCAGCATCCAACTGATCGAAGGATCGACTAGGGTTCCGGAGAACGTGATGTTGATGCGGTGGGTTTCCATGCCCCACGTGTTGTCGTCTCCCACTTGATTACTTGCAGAATTGAACACGAACCGAGTTTGGTCCATGATGCCAATTTTGAATGTCCAGCAACCATCACTGCTTCGGATGAATGCGCCGTGGTCGTAGCCGCACTGAGCGCCGTCGGTGCGGAATGACTCTCTTGTCGCACTGTCTGCAAGCACATCCTGCACAACGGCGCGAATCTGCGTGGCGCGTTGTTGAGTGACCCAAGACTCTTGCTGCACAGAGCGAATCGACGCAAGCTCTGCGCGCATGGCAGCTAACTCGCTTTGGATGGTGATGGATTCCGGTGCGCCGAAGAACATGCGGATGGCAGACTAGATTGAAGACGTGGCGTTGGTAGACCATAGCAACCGACGTTGGACGGTCGTAAACTCACTGAGTACAACAGATGGCTATGAATTTGCCCACTTTCGCCGCCGTACACAGACCTCGTAAATCATGAATCGTGCCATTGCCGCCATCACCTGTGCCTGCGTCGTGGTACTCACATTGCTTGGAGCGCCGCGCGTCGCTACGCTCGGTACCGCCACGGTGATGGTTCCCATCCGGATGTACCACCATGTTGGTAATTGGGGCCCTACGCGCCCAGACTGGGCTCCATGGGTAGTACTGCCGGAAGACTTTCGTGCGCAAATGGATTGGCTGGTGCAGCACGGATACCGAACCATCAGCTTTCGTGAATTGATTGAGTGCTCATCACGTGGTGTGGCGCCGGTCGGCAAGCCCGTCATCATTTCCTTTGATGACGGGTGGGCTTCGCAATGCGCGTGCGCGCCCGAAGCAGCCACGTTCACTACGCAGCCGCGGTCTGACCGAGCGCCATCGCCAACTGAGCGCGCCGGTTGATTCCAAGTTTCCGATACACACGCCGCGTCAATTCAGCAACGGTGTGTTGTGAGATGCCGCATTGACTGGCTACCTCACGTTTGGTGGATCCCTTCACCAGCAATTGCGCAATTTCGATTTCGCGCTCAGAAAGTTGTGACGTGACTGCTGAAACGATGCTCTTCGGTAAATCCTTACCGGGATGGCGTCCCAGGATTTGCAAGGTTGGTAGCGGTAGTACGCCCGGTAGCAAACTTTCGATATCCACCGCCACGTGGTAGTTGCATGCCTGGGGCACTTCTGGATTGGTGATGGTGTGCCGTTGGTTACATCGGTATAAGAATGATTCCAGCTGCTGGAGCAGTCCATACAACTCGCGAATCTCATCGCTGTTGAAGTTTCCCGCGTGGAGGCTGTTCCAATTGAAATCCTTCTCGGTCTTGGCCGAGCGCGGCTTGATGTATCGGAGGATCTCCCGGCGCCGCTCTTCATTGAAGAGTGGCGCCATGGATGCGAGCGCCGCTTCGTCGGCGGGATCGCCAATTTCATAGGTGGTAACAATGGCTTGGCGGGTCACCACCCATGTGGGCAGACGCCTTCCGCGCCCAGCGCGAAGCATTGACGTGAGCCCGACGGCCTCGAGGGCATCCATCGCCGCCTGGATGTCCTTTGGCGACCGCTGTGCGCTCAATGCCACTTCCGCGATGGTGGCCGGACGCCCAAAGCGCCGCAGAATCTCAAATGCGCACAGGTGGTTGACGTTCGCCAAGGCCTCGCGGAGGCCCGGGGTACGAATGTCGATGGGTGATGATTGCTCAGCCATCAGGTCACTTTAGGTGGGGGTGCGTTGTGGGTACGTGTCTTTTGGATAACTACCTGTCTTGGCAACCGTGTTGTAGTTCGATTGAGCCATAGGCAGACCCGAAAGTGTTGCCATGGGTCTTCTTTCGGGGACTTTAGCGACCCTGATGCGACTATCAATCGAATGGATGATTAAGATTTGCTCGGCGTGCCGCGCAATCAACCGAAAAGGATTTCGATCCCTGCCCTGATTCATCAGGGCTAGGTTATTGCGCGGCTGGGTCGAACCACTGGCTGAAATTAGTCATTTTATTATAAAAAACTGACAAAGCGCTTCTGCCCGCTGGCCCGGCAGATGCTCCGACTCCCCTTCCGGCGTTTTATGGCTAACCCACCCCATCGCCGAGTGACAGTAGGAGGTATTGACCATTCACGACCCACTTCTGACGCGCGAAGCGCTTGCCGAACTGCCGCCGGACATCGCGCACAGCCCGTTGTTCAACGGCGACCTGGCCCCGACGCCCACCGGTCGTCGTACCTGGACTACTTACAACTTTGCTGCGTTGTGGATTGCCATGGCGCATTGCATCCCGACGTATTTGTTGGCTGGCGGTCTGATCGCCGTGGGCATGAACTGGTGGCAAGCATTGTTGACCATCGGACTGGGCAATCTGATCGTGCTGATTCCGATCCTCCTGAATGCACATCCGGGAACCAAGTACGGCATTCCGTTCCCGGTGCTTGCGCGGAGCAGCTTTGGAACAGTCGGCGCAAACGTGCCCGCGCTCCTGCGCGCGGTGGTGGCATGCGGTTGGTTCGGCATTCAGACGTACATCGGCGGCGAGGCGGTGCGCACCTTTTTAGTGGCGGCCTGGCCCGCGTTCGATCAAGTCGGCGGCGGCGCCATGATCTTGGGATTAGGAATCCCATCCGCAATCACCTTCATGATCTTTTGGTCGATCAACATCCTGATTGTGCTGGTCGGTATGAACGCGGTGCGCGTCTTTGAGAATTGGTCCGCGCCACTCATCTTGCTGATGGGCGTGTGGCTTCTCATCTGGATGGTGAGCCGCGCGGGTGGCCTTGGACCGATGTTCGACCGCCCATCCTCATTTGCCACGAACGCTGACTTCTGGAAAGTCTTTGTGCCGTCACTCACCGGGATGATCGGTTTCTGGGCAACGCTGAGCCTGAATATCCCTGATTTCACGCGCTTTGGCCGCGGTCAGCGGGAGCAAATGCTCGGTCAGGTGCTTGGCCTTCCCACCACCATGATCGCCTTCAGCATGATGGCGGTGATCATCACCAGCGCTGCAGAAACCATTCTGAAAGGAAGCGATCCGAAGACGCTGTGGGATCCGGTAGTGGTGCTTGCGCAGATCACCAGTTCCAAGGCGCCCGCCGGTCTTGACGCGCCGCTCTTGGCGAGCGAGGGAACCCGCATCGTGGTGGCGGTGCTCAGCCTGTTTGGCGTGGCAGTGGCAACCATCAGTGCCAACATCGCTGCAAACGTCATCAGTCCCGCCAATGACTTTGCCAATTTGGCACCGCGGCTCATTTCATTCAAGATGGGTGGGGTAATCACTGGCGTGGTTGGCATTGTCATTATGCCTTGGAAGCTGCTGGCAAGTGCTGACACGTACATCTTTGACTGGCTGGTTGGATACTCAGCACTGCTGGGACCGATCGCTGGCATCATGATTGCCGACTATTGGATTCTGCGGCGCAAAGAACTTGATGTTCCGGATCTCTATCGCACTACGGGTCGATATGCCGGAACCAACTGGGTGGCAATGGTTGCACTGCTAGCCGGGATTGCGCCGAATGTGCCTGGATTCCTGCATTCCGTGCATGTGCTTGGCGGCGAGCCAGGCATCTTCACCGACATCTATCCCTATGCATGGTTCACCGGCGTGGTGATCGCTGCCGCGGTGTACGTGATTGGGATGCGCATCCGTCCTGGATTTGGCGTGCCGGTGCGATGACGTGAACCGTGTGCTGTCTTAAGCGGTGAGCGTCTTAGCGGCCACGGCGAGTAACACCACCGCCAGCGCAACACGCAACCATTTTGGTGAGCACCAACCCGCGGCGAGGCTGCCCGCGATCACTGCGGGAACCGATCCAATCAGCAGGCTGAGAAGCATGGCGCCATCCACTAAACCTGCAAACAGGTAGCCGGTGCCCGCAACCATCGCAAGCGGAATGGCGTGCGCAATGTCCGTGGCAACCAATCGGTGCGGTGTCATTCGCAGTGGATAGATGGCCACCAGCATCACAGTTCCCAGCGCCCCCGCGCCCACCGAAGTCAGCGCCACCAGCAATCCGAGCAGGCTGCCTGCGAAGACGGTGAGCCCGCCTTGCCGCTCTTTGAAGCGGGCAGGCGCTGCGACGCGCCGATTGCGAGCGATGGCCTGCAGCCACGGCGCCAACATCAGACCGACCGCGGTCACGGCGACCACTACGCCGATCGCCTTGGTGAGCCACTCGATGCGTTCAAGCCGCATGCCGACCGCCATCAACACCACGACGGCAATCGCTACTGGAATGCTGCCCATCCACAGTCGGCGCACTACTTGCCAGTCGACATTGCCGCCGCGTTGGTGGATTGCTACAGCAGCCAATTTAGTGAGCGGCGCAAACCACAGATCCGTCGCCACTGCAGTTGCTGGCGAAATACCAAAAAACAGGATGAGAATGGGCGTCATCAGCGCGCCGCCACCAACACCGGTGAGCCCGACGACGCACCCAGTGACTGCACCGGCGATGACGAACGATCCGTCAATCATCCTTCGAACACCGCATCGACCAAGTCAAGTCCGCGATCGATGATGTCAAACGATTCAGCCATCTGCTGTTCAGTGATGCACAGCGGCGGATTGCACATCACCAAGTTCCACTGCAGCACTGTGAAGAGTCCGTTGTCGCGGTAGAAGGTTCCAAGTTTGCCCATCACCGGGTGACTGCCGGCGTACGGGACCAACCGTTCACCTGCTGCATTCTTCTGTAGTTCAATAGTGCCAAAGAGCCCGATGTTGCGATGCTCCTTGATACAGCGGTGCTTCTTGGCAAGGCGCTCCATGTGCCCGCGCATCACCGTGCCCATGTGTGCAGAATGTTCAACCATGCCTTCTTCAACAATCACATTTACAGCAGCCAGTGCGCACGCCATGCACAGTGGATGTGCGTTGTAGGTGAGACCGCCCCAGAAGACATTTTCTTGGAAATGCGCAGCGATGCGGTCGCTCACCGCCATGACGCCGAGCGGCAGATAGCTACTCGTCAGTCCCTTCGCCATCGTGCAGATGTCAGGAACAATGTCGCCGTGCTCAAACGCGAAGAGTTTGCCGGTGCGTCCCCAGCCACACATGACTTCGTCGCAGACCAGCAGGATGCCGTACTTCTCCAGGAGCGTCTTGAGTCCCTTGAGATAGCCCTTCGGCGGCGGCAGGATGCCGTTAGTGCCAGTGACGGTCTCAATGAACATCGCCGCAATGTTCTTCGGTCCCTCGTATTGGATCACTTCTTCCAAGTACTTCAGGTTGTTGGTGACGATTTCCTCGTCGGTGCTTCCAAAGCTGAATTCATAGGGCTTCGGGTCCATGACCCGGACCACACCGGGCATGCCGGGCTCCGTCGGCCAGCGCCGCGGATCGCCAGTGAGGCTGATGGCGCCGTTGGTCGCTCCGTGGTAACTGCGATAGCGCACCAGGATCTTGTTGCGCCCCGTGAACATGCGCACTGCTTTGATAGCGTTCTCATTCGCTTCCGCACCACCGAGGGTGTAGAAGAATGTGTTCAGGTCACCGGGAACCAATTCTGCCAAGCGCAGCGAGAGTTTCGCGCGGATCTCGGTTGCCATACCGGGGTAGGCATACGCCAGCGTGGCTGCTTGATCTTGAATCGCTTTGATGACCTTGGGATGGCCGTGGCCGATGTTCACGCTCATCAATTGGCTGTTGAAATCGATCCAGCGCTGTCCTTCCGGTCCGTACAGGTAGATGCCCTCGGCGCGCACGATCGGCAGTGGATCCACTTTGCCAGTCGCGCTCCAAGAAAACAGGCTGTACTTCTTGCAGGTGTCGATCATTTCACGCGAACTCATATGCCCAGCTGCAGCGTGGGGAGCATGGGTTGCGTCGGTGTGCTTGGTGGTGTTCATGGTGCTTGCGGCTCTCTCAGCTCATCCAGTTGTGATCACGTTGTACGGCCCACTTGCTGGTGAGCTTTCGTTGCCGCGTCCAGAAGCGGTATCCATCCCAGCCGGTGATGTTGCCGTGGCCAAAGCAGGAATCGTTCCAGCCGCCGAAGCCAAACGGCTCGCGCGGCACGGGTACGCCAATGTTCACGCCGCACATGCCAGCCTCGACGCGGTCGATCACGCGGCGTGCCAAGTCACCGCTGGAGGTGTAGATACTGCTGGCATTACCGTATGGATTAGCATTTTCAATCTCGATCGCCTTATCTAGGTTAGGCACGCGGATCACGCTGAGCACCGGGCCAAAGATCTCTTCGCGCGCGGCGGCCATTTCCGGAGTGACTCCTTCGATGATCGTTGGACCAACCCAATAGCCACCTGCATTGTTCGCGCTCGCGCCAGACTTTCGCCCGTCCAAGGTGACCTTGGCGCCAGCCTTCTCAGCTTGGTCGATGTATCGGTTGATGCGATCACGTGCGGCTTCGGTGGTAACGGGTCCAAGATCTTTACCCACGGTGATCTTGGCGGCGCGATCACGCACTGCCGCCAGGATGTGGTCCACGTCCCCGACAGCAAGCAGCACACTGGCGGCCATGCAGCGCTGACCAGCGCAACCCGTGAAGGACGCGACGATATTTTCTGCAGTCACCTGCAAGTCTGCGTCGGGCACCACAATCAGGTGATTCTTGGCGCCGCCGAGGCAGAGTGCGCGCATGCCGTTGGTGCTCGCGCGTCCGTACACCGCCTTGGCAACCTTGGTGCTACCAACGAACCCCAGCGCCTTGATGTCCGGATGATCACAGAGCGCTTCCACTACTTCACGCCCGCCTTGCACCATGTTGAAGACGCCCGCGGGGAGTCCCGCCTGCGCGAGCAATTCCGCCAGTCGCAGCGTCGAAAGCGGCACGCGCTCGCTCGGCTTGAGGACGAAGGAATTGCCGCCGACCAATGCTTGCGGCAGCATCCACAAGGGAACCATCATTGGAAAGTTAAAGGGGGTGACGCCAGCGACCACGCCAAGCGGAACGTAGGCAAGTTCACATGCCACGCCGCGGCTTACTTCAAGTTGGTTGCCTGCGGCCAGGTTCGGCAGCGAGCAGCCGTACTCCACGCATTCGATACCTTTTTCTACTTCCGCCTTCGCTTCGCCGAACACTTTTCCGTTCTCATGCGAGAGGAGCCAGGCGAGTTCATCCAGATTCTTCAGCATCAATTCACGCAGGCGGTACAAGACATGCGCACGGTCACGGATCGGCCACTGTCCCCAGTCGCGCGCAGCCGCCGCACCTACCTGCACGGCGGCAGCAACGTCATCGGCTGCGCCCATCTTTACTTGTGCAATGACTTTGCCAAAGCGCGGGTTGATCACATCGTGCACGGTGGTGCTGGAGATCGGGTCCCGCCACTGGCCACCGATCCAGTGGCGCGCGGTGGTGTAGGTGACGAAATCGTCACTGCTGGCGGAGAATGGCTGGATTGCTGGAGCGAATGTTGTTGCTGTCATGATTGATATCTCAGGCCCGCTTGACGGCGGTTGGTTGTGCAAGCTTGTTGCGCACCGCGAGTGATTGTGTGAAATCAGCGAAGGCAGGGCGGGGTACATACTTACCCCAACCTGATGTTGCGTGGAGTTTCCCGTCTTGCCACAGGACTGCTCCGCGGGAAAGGGTGACCGCGGCATTGCCAGTGACAGTCATTCCTTCAAAGACGTTGAAGTCGCCGTTCTGGTGATGCGTGCGTGCGGAGATGGTGCGCGTTGCTGCGGGGTCCCACACCACAATGTCGGCGTCGCTACCAACAGCGATGGTGCCCTTGCGTGGGTAGCAGTTGTAAATGCGCGCGGCATTGCTACTGGTCAGAGCAACAAACTCGCTTGGAGTGATGCGCCCGCTGCCAACGCCGTGGTGCCATAGGACGCTCATGCGGTCTTCGATGCCGCCGGTGCCGTTGGGGATCTTGCGGAAATCGCCGCGTCCGGCCCGCTTCTGTGCAGTGTCAAAGACGCAGTGGTCAGTGCCGATGACTTGAATAGCACCGGATTGGATGCCATGCCACAGCGCGGCTTGGTGTTCGCGTGGTCGGAACGGCGGACTCATGACGTAGTGTGCGGCTTGATCCCAGTCTTCGTTTCGATAGACCTCTTCACTGATGATCAAGTGCTGAATGAGCGCTTCGCCAAAGGCGCATTGGCCTTCACCGCGCGCGCGCGCGATCGGGTCGAGCGCATCACTGCAACTGGTGTGCACCACGTACAGCGGTACACCAATGACTTCCGCAATCCGTAGGGCGCGGTTGCTCGCTTCGCCCTCAACTTCCGCGGGGCGCGAAAGTGGATGCCCTTCTGGACCAGTAATGCCGCGCGCAAATATTTCGTTTTGGAAGTGGGCTACTAACTCGCCATTTTCCGCGTGAACGAGGCAGATTCCGCCGAGGTCGCGGACGCGGATGAAACTCTTTACCAGTACAGAGTCATCCACCATGATGGCGCCCTTGTACGCCATGAAGTGCTTGAAGCTATTGATGCCGCGGCGTGTGACTTCGGCCATTTCGGTGTGCGTACGGTCGCTCCAGCCGGTGATCGCCATGTGGAATGAATAATCGGCAGCTGCTTTCGCGGCGCGTCCATTCCAAATGTCCAGCGCCTCTAAGAGGCTCTGCTCCGGGCCCGGAATCACAAAGTCAATGATCATGGTGGTTCCGCCGGCTGCTGCCGCGGCGGTACCAGTGAAGAAGTCATCTTTGGAAACCGTTCCCATGAACGGCAACTCCATGTGCGTGTGCGGGTCGATACCCCCTGGCATAACAAACGCGCCGCCCGCTTCAATCACGCGCGCGCCAACCGGAGCCTGCAGACTCTCGGCAACGGCGGCTACCTTCTGGCCAGCAATCAACACATCGGCGCGCCATTGCCGGTCGGCAGTAACGACCGTTCCGCCACGAATCAAAGTGGTGTCGCTCATAAAGACCTCATTGACGAGTGATTTCTGGATACGCCTCGGGGCGTCGGTCGCGATAGAACTGCCAGACGCTGCGCACTTGATCAATCACGCCAAGGTCCAGGTCTGCCACGAGCAGTTCGTCGTTGTCCTCGCTGGCTTGCGCGACCGTCTCGCCGCGCGGATTGACAAAGTAGCTGGTTCCATAGAACTTTCCGATGTTCCACGGCGCCTCTGTGCCCACGCGATTGATGCAGCCCATGTAGTAGCCGTTCGCCACCGCATGCGCGGGCTGCTCAATTTTCCAAAGGTATTGCGAGAGTCCGGCCACGGTGGCTGACGGGTTGAAGACGATTTCTGCGCCGTTCAGGCCCAAGCATCGTGCGCCCTCCGGGAAGTGACGGTCGTAGCAGATGTACACGCCGATGGTGGCGTAGCGCGTCTTGAAGACGGGGTAGCCGCCGTTTCCTGGCTTGAAGAAGAACTTCTCAAAGAAGCCAGGATTGACCTGCGGAATGTGTTGCTTGCGATACTTACCAAGGTAAGTGCCATCAGCGTCATAGACGGCAGCGGTGTTGTAGAAGACGCCGCTCATCTCACGCTCATACACCGGAACGATCACCACCATGGCATGCTTCTTAGCAGCGTTGGCAATCAGGTCGGTGGTGGGGCCGGGGACTTCTTCGGCAGCCTCGTACCAGCGCGGGTCTTGGCTGGGGCAGAAGTATGGTCCGTTGAAGATCTCTTGCAGGCACAGAATCTGCACGCCCTTCTTGCCGGCGTCTTCGATCATGGCAAGGTGTTTGTCCACCATCGCCTTCTGAATTTCCTTGACGGGGCGCTTCTCGTCGTTCAGCGGATTGCTGCATTGGATGAGGCCGCAGCGGACGATCTTGCTCTTGGTAGTCATGTGGTGTCTCTTATCTCTGGTGCTCAGTGAGCACCTTTTTTCGGCCGAAGAGGCTTGCCTTCATTGGCAAATTCGTTCCAACTGGCAGGGGAGTGCCCGTTATTCACTGGCGTCATGGTGATGCAATCTGGCACCGGGCAGACGATTTGGCAGAGATTGCAGCCAACGCATTCCGACTCGTCAACGTGGGGAACACGCGTGTCTTGTTGCGGATGGATGCACTGGTGCGCGCCGTCGTGACATGCTGCGACGCAGAGTTGGCAGCCGATGCACTTGTCAGCGTCAATCTTTGCCACCGTCTCATAGTTCATGTCCAGGTGGCCCCAATCCGTGTACGCGGGAATGGCTTTGCCAACCATTTGATCAATGCGATCGAAACCATGCGTGCGCATGTACTCCTGCAACCCGTCCGTCATGTCTTCCACAATGTTGTAGCCGCGCAACATCACTTCAGTGGCAACCTGCACGGTGCTTGATCCAAGCAAGATGAACTCAACCGCATCGCGCCAGTTACTGATTCCGCCAATGCCGCTGATCGGCAGTCCAAACTGCTTCTCGCGGGCAAGGGCAGCCACCATGTGTAGAGCGATTGGCTTCACGGCTGCGCCGCAGTAGCCGCCGTTGGTGCTCATATTGCCAACCCGTGGCAACGGGATGAATCGATCGATATCGACGCCAACGATGCTCTTAATGGTGTTGATCAGCGACACGCCGTGCGCGCCGCCGCGTCGAGCTGCCAGACCATGCGGCACGATGTTGCCAACATTCGGAGTCAGCTTGACCAAGACTGGCACGGTGCTGTACTTGACGGCCCAACCAGTAATGCGCTCATTGATGGCAGGCTCCTGGCCCACCGCGCTACCCATGCCGCGCTCGCACATTCCGTGTGGGCAACCGAAATTCAGTTCCAGTCCGTCCGCGCCCGCATCAATGGATTTCTTGATGATTTCCCGCCATTCCACCTCGGTTTCCACCATGAGGGAGACAATGATCGGGTTCTTTGGGAACAGCTTCTTGGTCTCAGTAATTTCCCGTAAGTTTGTTTCCAGGGGGCGATCGGTAATGAGTTCAATGTTGCTGAAGCCCGCCGCCTGCACGCCACGGATGGTGTGTCCAGCGAAGCGGCTGGAAACATTCTGAATCGGTACACCAAGGGTCTTCCACACCGCGCCGCCCCAACCCGCTTCGAACGCGCGTTGAATCTGCCGACCGCTGTTCGCCGGCGGTGCGCTTGCAAGCCAGAATGGATTCGGTGATTGAATGCCGCCAGTATTTGTGCTTAGGTCAGGCATGTGAATTACCTCCAGTGCGAGCGATCTTGCTTGTTGCGTTCCCGTTGGCGTTCATGTGTCCCATGATGGCTGCATCGATGGCATGTGCTGCAATCTTTCCTTCAGCCACCGCATTCACCACTTCCTTGCCAGCATTGGTGCAGTCTCCACCGGCGTACCAACCAGGACGACCGGTGTAGCCGTGTTCATCCACCGTGATTCGACCGCGGTCCACGCGGATACCAGGCAGCACCGCCAGCATGTTTCCCAGCTTTGCTTGTCCGATGGCCATGAGAACCAAGTCGGCCTGAAGCGTGAACTCTGTGCCAGCTACAGGGTTCTTGTTGGCATCAACGCGCACGCACTGAACGTGTTGCACATGTCCGGCGCCGGTGCATGCCGTGACTACGGCTTGCCACTCCGCGGTAGCGCCCTTACTGAATGCAGCAGACCATTCGTGCGCATATCCACTCATGTTGTCTTTCACGCCTCGATACACCATGGTGACTGACGAAACCCCAAGGCCACGCAGCTCACGTGATGCATCAACCGCAGTGTTTCCGCCACCAATCACCACGGCGTGGCGAACCTTGGAAAGATCGATAGTCCCAAGTTTCATAGCCTCAATCCACGCCACTGCGCCATGCACGCCCGCCAGGTCCTCACCAGGAATACCCAAGGAACTGTCAGCGCCAAGTCCGGCACCAACAAACACGGCGTCGAAATCTTGTTCAAGCGAGGCAAGCGAAATCTGTTCACCGATAGTGACGCCAGTGCGTACTTCAATGCCGCCAATAGCGAGCACCCAGTCGGCTTCTTGCAATGCGCGCTCAGCCTTCATCTTGTAGGGCGCAACGCCGCTCGCATTGAGTCCACCAATAGTGTTCTTGCGCTCAAAGATGGTGCAGGCGTGCCCGAGGCGGCGCAGTTCATGCGCGGCGGCCAGGCTTGCTGGACCCGCGCCAACCAATGCCACGCGCTTGCCGGTGTCCTTGCCCGCTTCGAAGAACTTCCATCCTTCAGCAAATGCAATGTCAGTGGCGTAGCGCTGCAACTTACCGATGGCGATCGGAGGTTGCTTGAGGTCGTTGTAGACACAAGCGCCAACGCACAACACCTCTACCGGGCAGACCCGCGCGCAACTCATGCCCAGGATGTTTGACTCAAAGATGGTCTTGGCAGAACCGTGCACGTTGTCCGTGGAAATCTTGCGGATGAATTGCGGAATATCAATGTGCGTGGGGCAGGCCTTGATACACGGCGCGTCGCTACAGAAGAGGCACCGATTGGCTTCAACCATCGCGGCATCCCGCAAGAGCGGAAGTTTGAAGTCCTCAAATACGGTTTCGGCACGATTGGTCGGGAGGTGCTGATTCATAGTTAAACGAGAAACGCGACCGGAGACATCCGGCCGCGTGTCTGCGGTGGTTAGGTTACCTGTATCGGGCGTTCTGTCGCCCAAACAGTTGGATTCATGCTCAGTAAACGCTGTTTGGGAAGTAGTACTTCGCCGCGTTCTCTGGGGTCACCAGGTCAACATCAATCATCAGGTGCTGGGGCATGTAGCGCATCTTCTCTTCGCGCTTGCCGCCACTCAGCACTCCGGCGGCCAGTTCCATTCCAGTAGCGATCATGGACGGCGGATAGGTGACATTGCCCGGGAACATCGGGTCCTTGTTCATGACGCGCTTGATGATGTCCTTCATTCCAGCGCCGCCCAGGATCCAGACGCCGTCCACGCCCTTCTCGATGAGCGCTTGCTCGGCGCCGAGCGCCATGTCATCGTCGGAGGCCCAGATCGCGGTCACCTTCCCGGCCTTCTGCAGCAGGGTTTCGGTGACTTCGAGCGCTTTCTGACGGTTCCAGTTGGCAGCTTGTTGGCCAACGATCTTGATGCCCGGCTCCGCCTTGAAGACTTCCAGTGCCGCAGTCACGCGATCCGTATTCACCGTGCAAGGAATTCCCTCAAGCACAATGATGTTGCCAGTGGCCTTGCCTTTGCCACCCAGTTTGCTCACCATGAATTCAGCACTCTTGCGGCCAAACGCCTTGTTGTCGCCTTCGATGAAGATGTCGGCAACGGGCTTCAAGAAGCCGCGGTCAACGTTCACCACCAGAATGCCGCGATTGTGCGCTTCTTCGGCTACGGGGGTGATCGGCGCAGACTCGGTTGCCAAGATGACCAAGGCATCCACCTTCTTGGCCATCAGTGTTTCAATGTCAGAGACTTGCTTCTCGGGAGTTTCGGCGGTGGCGATCGTCCACTCAATCTCTGGGTGAAGTTTGGCGCATTCCTTTGCCCACCAAACCACGCCAGCGGTCCAGCCGTGGTCGGCGGCGGGAATGGAGACGCCGATCTTCTTCGTTGCAGTCACTGCTGCAGCGGTCGGTGCGGGCTTTGTGGCGGATTGCGCAGCGATCGGCTCGGTGGCTGCAATCGCAAACAGTGCTGATGCGGACAGGAGGACGGCGCTCGAGAGTTTCAGAATGCTTGAAGTGTTCATCGTGCGCGCAAAGGTACCGTCTTCCCCTTACGCACGTGAGCCACGCTGCACTAACACTGCAAGCACGATGACGGCGCCCTTCACTGCGCCTTGCCAATACGGGCTCACCCCGGAAATGGTGAGGATGTTGGTGATCATTCCTAAGATCAGTACGCCCGCAACGGTGCCCCAAATGCGCCCGAATCCGCCGCGCAGGCTGGTTCCGCCGATCACTACAGCGGCAATGGCATCCAGTTCGCTACCAAGGCCCAACTGCGCCGTTGACACTGAATTCATGCGCGAACTCTGCACCAATCCAGCAACGCCGGCAAGAGCTCCCATCAATGCGTAGACCCGAAAGCGGATCCATGCCACTGGTACGCCCGCATACCGCGCCGCGGTTTCGTTCGCCCCCACTGCCACCAGTTGTCGACCAAAGCGAGCGCGTGAAAGGAACCATTGCGCGACAATTGCCACAACAAAGAAGATCACCGTACTCCACGAAAGAGTCAGCGCCTTTCCTGCGCTGTTCTCTGCAAATGGGATCGGAATACCACCGCGCCCAAGAGCGCTGAACATGGTTGGACTTTGTGATCGAATTTCTCCAGCCTCCGCAATGGCCAAGGCAATGGAACGGAATGCGGCAAGTCCACCAAGCGTGGCGATGAACGGCGCGATCCGACCAAAGACAATCAGCGCACCATTCAACGCGCCAGCGGCAGTACCGGCAAGGATCGTGATCAATGCGCCTGAAACCACTGCGCTTGGTTCGCTCCAACCCGCTTCGATCAGCGCGTTCATGGCGGTGGTTCCAACAGCAGCAGCCAGCACCACCATGCTGCCCACCGAAAGATCAATCCCTGCGGAGACAATCACAAGCGTCATGCCAACCGCCAGGATGCCAACGGCGGCATTCTGATTCAGCAGGTTGCGAAAGTTCTCAATGCTGAGGAAGTCGCCTCCCTGTTTGAATGCGCTGACTGTAAAGAGCAGGACAAACGCAACCAGCACTCCCCAGTGTTCAAGAAAGCGTTGCATGCGCACGGCTGTTCCAGTGTGTGATCTACTCATGATTTTCCTGTCTTTCCGCGCGCAGCCCGGAAGCGATTCGAACGATGCGCTCCTCGCAGCCCGGCTCTGCCAGTTGCTCGCGCGTGACCTCGCCCGCCACACTTCCCTGACGCATCACCAGTACGCGATGTGCTAGTCCAATCAGCTCCGGTAGTTCAGAACTGATGACAATGCACGCCAACCCTTCGTGTGCGAGCGCTGCAATGATTCGGTAGATCTCAGCTTTGGCACCAATATCAACGCCGCGGGTTGGCTCATCAATGATCAGTACATTTGGGCGAGTTTCCAACCAGCGCGCGAGCGCAAATTTCTGTTGGTTGCCACCAGACAGCGATGAGATTGGCAGGCCCGGACGCGCGCAGCGGATAGCCAGTTCATTGATCCACCGCGTAACCACGGAACGCTCCGCGACCGAGTCAATGCGTGCGCCGCCGAATTGTGAAAACGCATCGAGCGATGGAAGCGTCATGTTGGCGACGCTGGAAAGCGAAACATGGAGCCCACGGCCTTTGCGATCTTCACTGACGTAGGTCACGCCGTGGCGCATGGCAGCGCGTGGGTGTTTAAATGTGCGCTCAGCACCAGCCACGCGAATCTTCCCGACCGGGCGGCGCAGGCCAACAATCGCTTCCGCAGTTTCGGTACGCCCGCTGCCAACCAGGCCAGCGATACCAACAATTTCGCCAGGGAATACAGTCACTGACACATCACGCGATCGATCTGCTGCACCAAACTCAATGAGTTCAATCGCTGCAATTGCACCCGACTTCGCGCTTCCCTTGGGTGGATAGATAGACCCAAGCTCGCGGCCGACCATCGCCTGTGCCAGCGTGTCTTCGGTAGCCACCGTGCCATCCTCCGCTTGCAATACTCCCATAGCGTTGCGCTGGAATCGTGCCACCAGTCGCCCATCGCGGAGAACGCTCACCCGATCCGCTACCTCCACCACTTCATCAAGGTGATGAGAGATGAAGAGCACTGCACGACCCTCGTCACGCAGACGACGCAGCAGTTTCAGAAGTTTGCTGGCCTCATGTTCACCAAGCACCGCGGTTGGCTCATCAAGAATCAACACTTGCGCTTCACTGGCAAGACACTTGGCAATCTCCACATACTGACAATCGGCAATGGAGAGTTCACTCACTGCGCGGTCAAGGTCCATCTCTGCGCCGAGCATGGCCAGCAGTGCCCGGGCGCGCTCGCGTTGTTGCGAGCGATCCACAGCAATTCCTGCAAGAAATGTCGGTTCTCTTCCCAGCAACACATTCTCAGCAACGCTCAGTGTTGCAACAAGATTGAGTTCTTGATGCACCATGGATATGCCCGCGCGAATCGCGGCGCGCGGACCGCGCAGCGTGGTTGGCTCACCGTTGCGGAGTAGTTCCCCTGCATTCGGCGTGAGCGCGCCGGAGAGCACTTTCATCAGCGTGCTTTTGCCAGCGCCGTTTTCACCAACAATGGCATGAATTTCGCCAGCCATGAAGTCCACGGTGACGTTGTCCAGGGCGCGCACGCCGGGATACTCCACGGTGACGCCGCGCACCCCCATGCGCGGCAGTGTGGCGCGTGCAGCCGCGCCAACTTCCTTGGCGCTCGGCAACTCCATCACGCCTTCTTGAGGAAGCACGTCTTGAGAACAAAGGTGCCCTTGCCATCGCGTACTTCGACTTCTTCGGCGTTGGATGTCAGGCGAATGTTCTTGTAGGTAGCGCCGCGCTTGATCGTCGTGTTTGCGCCCTTTACCTTCAGGTCCTTGATCAGCACAACCGCGTCGCCCTCGCTGAGTAGGGTTCCGTTGCTGTCTTTGACAATCACGGTCCATTCATCAGTTTCGTCGGTCATAGTGTCGGGGTTCTCGTTCGAAGCACTACCGATTTTCTCCGTGAATGGAGATATAAATCGATAGTTGTGTTAGATCAGTATGGCGCGCGTCAAGGATACCCCAAGGCGTGCACATCACTATGCCTTGGGCTCACTTCGCGCGACTCGCCCGACCCGTGTTGGTTGGCGCTCCGGCTGGGCTTCCATTGGCATTAGCTGGGGTACCCGGCTTCCACGAGCGCACTTCGTAATCAGCGCCCAGGGTATGCAGTTCATCACACCATCCGTTGGCCCAGCGAATGCGCAGAAATCCATCAGCAATCCACCAGCATCCCACCTTCACTTCGTCGATGGACTTCCATGCCACATGGCTCGATTGAATGGCAATGGCAAACTTCTCGCCAGTGGTCGACTGCGCTACCGGTAGTTCGTACACCCCGATCCACGAGGCATAACTCGCTGGTGTGCGCACCGCCTGTCCAAAGTTGCTGGGTGCCCCGTCTCGCGCAACGCCAGGTCCCCACGAGCGCTTCGCCAGTTCACCGGTCGGCTTACGCAAGATCACATCACGCCACCCATCGACGTAATCAATGACGATGCGCCCATTGGCAATCACCCAGCGCCCTGATTCGCCGCGCGCTCCGTGCGGACCTTTCGACCAGTTGCTCACCGCGCCGCCGTCAGGCGCCAAGACAACGTCGAAGGTCACATTCTCATCATCAACAAGCGTCCACGAACCGGCCGCATCCGCCGCGGCGATCGGCGCGCCGAGTACATCAGTGCTATTGACTTGTGCAGCGATTTTTTCCTTCAGCTCAAAGTCTGCCGTCAGGATCCCCATGAAACGTCCATCCTTGGTCACCGGCACCGAGAAAGTCATCATCTCTACATCGCCACCGCCAGCATCAAAGTACGGCTCAGACCACATGGCTTTGCCAGACTTTCGTGGCAGGGCAAACCACGCCAGTATGGGATAGTCGTAGCCGTCAACCGCCAGTGTCCGATGCGCAATTGTTCCATTGTGGCGGTGCGCGTATGGCGCCAATTGTCTCCCCGCATAGGCCGGGTCAAGCGCGAACGTGGTGCCGTACGCGTCGGGGTGCTTGGCTAGAAAGTTGTCAAGTACTGGATAGATGGACTCTTCAGTGAGTTGCACCGATTCCAACGCGGACAGTTCCGCTTTGATAGAAGTCTCCAGCGCGGTGCGTTCTGTCTCGGTTGGGACCACCCACTCCGGAGTCTTGCAGCCAGGAAGCGCAAGGATCGGCAACAACGCAAACACGGCGAGAGTGCATGTGGAGCGGTTCATATACGCCCAACTGTATCCGGCGCGAAGTGGTCATGCGACGGTCACGAAGCGTTGGTCATGCTGAGAGCCACTGCTTCAGCCACTTTGATTCCATCGATGCCCGCGGAAAGAATGCCTCCCGCGTAGCCCGCGCCTTCGCCCGCTGGAAACAGTCCCAGCGTGTTGAGGCTCTGAAAGTCATCACCATCGCGCGTGATCCGAATAGGCGATGAGGTGCGCGACTCCACCGCGGTGAGCACGGCGTCGTGCAGGTCAAAGCCCTTGATTTGCTTAGCAAATGCAGGAATCGCCTCGCGAATGGCAGCGATTGCATAGTCAGGGAGCGCACTAGACAGGTCGCAGAGATGTACCCCAGGCGTATATGAAGGAGTCACTGTGCCAAGTGCAGTGGATGGGCGCCTTGCCAAGAAGTCACCCACAAGTTGGCCCGGCGCTTCATAGTTGCGTCCACCAAGTTCATACGCGCGCGATTCCCAGAAGCGCTGGAATGCAATTCCTGCGAGCGCATCTCCGGGATAGTCCTCTTCCGGAGTGATGCCCACCACAATGCCGGCGTTCGCATTGCGCTCGCTGCGCGAATACTGACTCATACCGTTGGTGACCACGCGGCCTTCTTCGGATGTTGCTGCAACCACCGTACCGCCTGGGCACATGCAGAATGTGTAGACAGATCGACCATTGCGCGCGTGATGCACCATCTTGTAATCAGCAGCGCCCAAGAGCGGGTTGTCAGCATTGCTCCCGTACCTGCACTTATTAATGAGCGACTGTGGATGTTCAATGCGGAATCCGATGGAGAACGGCTTTGCCTCAATGTGCACGTGGTGGCGATGCAGCATGGCAAAGGTATCGCGCGCGCTGTGCCCAACCGCGAGAACCAAGTGATTGGTTGCAATACGTTCGCCACTGGCAAGCACGACCGCCTGGACGCGCTGCGACCGCTCCCCGTCACGCGTGCTGGCAATCTCTGCAAACTCAATGTCATCAACGCGGCTTTCGAAGCGAATTTCGCCGCCGAGTTCAATGATCTTGGCGCGCATCCGCTCCACCATGGCCACCAGACGAAAGGTGCCGATGTGCGGCCTGCTGACAAAGAGAATCTCTTCGGGTGCGCCCGATGCGACAAATTCTCGAAGCACCTTGCGCCCGTAGTGCTTTGGATCCTTCACTTGGCTGTACAGCTTGCCATCGGAGAATGTGCCGGCGCCGCCTTCGCCAAACTGCGTGTTTGATTCAGTATCCAAGACGCCTTGGCGCCACATCTTGAACGTGTCCTTGGTACGTTCTCGCACAGCCTTACCGCGTTCCAAGATCAACGGGCGAAAGCCAGACTGCGCCAAGATCAAACCCGTGAACAGTCCCGCCGGCCCCATACCAATCACGATCGGTCGAGGCGATTGTGCTGAAGTGGCGGTAGCTCGCGCAACAAACTTGTAATCCGTATCAGGCGTGATACCCAACTTTGCGTTGCGCTTGGCACGGGCAAGAACAGCGTCTGGATCACGCACTTCCACATCCACCGTATAGACGAAGAGAATGGCGTACGGCTTGCGTGCATCAATGCCGCGCTTGTAAATCTCGAATCGCAACAGATCTGCTGACGGGATCCCAAGGCGTGCCAGAATCGCCGGACGCAGTGCGTCGGCAGGGTGCTCAAGCGGAAGGGCCAGTTCGTGTAGTCGTAGCATCTATTCGTCAGCTGGTTCGCAACGCTCACTCTATCGGCGCGGGGCCCGCCGGAAGATGGAGCGAAATGACGAATTGGAACCCAAAGACCGGGTACGCCATCCGCACTCGATACAGCTGGAGTGCGTCTAAATCTTGCCGCATCTCCCCGGCGACGCGCTGAAGCATGTGGCGATAGTTAGGTATTTCAGGCATTTCGAACGACTGTTCGCCCGGTTTGAATATCTCCACCGTCTCCGGAACCGAGGCGCGGTCGATATCGCGCCACGCATCGTTGGGATTTGCCGCGCCGCGCATACTTGGGGCGTAGACACTGAGCAGGGGTGATTCTTCGGTGAACGTACCGGCCGGCGCCAATAGATCAAAGACCAGCAATTTCACCGGCGCAGTGGGCTGTGCGAACGGCCCCACGAGCGGTCGATCCGGTCGCGCAAATCGCGATCGCCATTCCGGCACACGCACCATGGCCAGCATGTCCGTGAGTGCATGCTTACCGAGCCCCGACTGCCGCAGGCGATACATCATCTTTCCACCCATGGTGTCCACATCAAGTACTGCGGGCTTGTGGGTATAGAGATCCTCAAGCGACAGCGTGCTGGAAGGAACATCTACTGCGTCGGTGTGCGCGTTGGCTACGGCGCCGATCGCGTCAAACGCAAAGTTGACGGGAACATCGTTGCGCAACCGGCGCAGTGCAATGAATCCTTGCAGCACGGTAGCGGACAGCATGGCGGGGTTGTCATGATTCGGCGCCACGAACGTAGTGGAGAGCCACGTGGCAGCCTCCACGCCGCGCAGTTCGCGCATTCCCTTGAAGACGCGGTAGCGGCTGTCAAGTTCCAGGCGCCGCTGCATGTCCGGTTGATTGGCGCAGATCGCCGCGTTGAGCGCGGCGCGCGTGCCGAATGAATCGCGGATGATCCGACTGAACTGTTCGATGGCATCAATGGCCGCATCCGCCGTCGTTGGCGGCGCACCTTTAGTCACCGCCGCCTCAACGATGCCGCGCAGGGTCTCCGGTCCTGGCACCCGCTGCAGCATGTCCAACGGATTGGTGAGCGCAATGGCACCGAGGGTCCGACTGATCAGCACCCGGCTGACACCCAGGTGCGTGGCGAGCGCCGACGGCCGCCGCGGCGCGTCCGGTATCTCTTCAAACAGGCGCCGCAGGCAGGCGGCCAACCCCGCGGCGATGCCTACTTCTGGTCGGTACGAAGCAACGCCAGCGAGGGTGGAATCACGGCTTCCTTGCTGGGCATTTGGGTTGGTTTTTGCTGCGGATTTCACGAATCTCTTACCTCGGTTTCATCGCCATCATCTGTGCAGTCTGCAATCAGATTGTCCCACCTCCAAGTGAAAATATTTACAACAATTGGACTTCACTGCTTGCTCATGCCTGCTCACGGAGGCATGGTTGATCCACTATGCGCTCCATCGCCACATCTATCGTTTTTGCGTCGGCCCTCTTGACCCTCGCGCCACTCGCATCTGCCCAATACTCCTCGAATCCCGCAACTCCGGATGCGCTCGTTACCACGGCGAACGATGACGTGCAGACCAAGCTGGCAACCGCCCCAAACGGCGACCAGTACCTCTCATATTTCTCAGACACTGGATACGACGTCTATGTTTCGCGCGTGAGTTCAACTGGAACGTTGCTGTGGTCTACCCGTGTTGAGGATCGCAACATCTCCTCCACCACTGACTACGGCATGGCCAGCGATTCGCTCGGCAATGCCTACGTTTGCTACAACTCGCTTGACCCGGTGTCTGGCTTGGCGCAGTTCCGTTTGTCTTCGGTGGATTCAAGCGGAGCAATCCGTTGGTCGACCCCCGTCTACACCGGTACTGACACCAACTACGCCAACCTCGGCAACGGCCGATGCGTGGTGGCTTCCGATGGATTTGTGTGGGCCGCTCACGGAGTGGGCTTCGATACCTCGGTCACCCGCGTCAATCCAACGACCGGTGCGGTGGTCTCCACCATCTACGTCAGCGAAGTCGGTGCGAAGCAGATCACTGCCGGCATGCAGCCATCCACGGACGGCGCCGTATTGCTCTCAACCGTCCGCTACACCACCAACTTCAGTAACAAGATCCTGCGCGTTCGCAAGATCAACTCTGACGGCACCATTGCGTGGGGCACTGTGGCGGGATTTGCAGTAGCGAGTCAGTTCAATATCCAGACCGGCAACTTCCCAGACTTCATCTCCGATGGCGCGGGCG
>Ga0247844_1003232_pt1 | contig 24397 bp, 19 predicted proteins | sample LaCtaG_FD_192421 | JGI IMG/M metagenome (GOLD analysis project Ga0247844, IMG submission 192421) | Freshwater microbial communities from meromictic Lake La Cruz, Castile-La Mancha, Spain - LaCruzMarch201714.5m_1 | ecosystem: Environmental > Aquatic > Freshwater > Lake | place: Spain: Castile-La... | reverse complement strand
CTTTTCCAAATTGGACAAGTGGCACAACTTGGCGATTGGTTGGTGCTTTTGGCAATTCAACTTGGAGAGGCAGCATTACATTTGATACACCGCCCAAATTTTATCTTACCTTCATAGTGATATACTCTACCGTACCCTTGCAACAAACCCATATCATTCACAGGTCCTGATAGAATTTTCCGAGTATTACTATTATCACCCCTAAGTTTTACTGTTACAATATTGCCAACCCGTTCTCCATTTTTAAATTCTGCGTCATACAAGTATTTTTCAGGAAATTCTGCGGCATACAAGTATTTTTCAGGGGAGTATACAGGATAAGTTTTTCGATAAACTATAACTTCCTTTCCTTCAAGCTTACCATCTACAAATGGTCCTCGGTATAGTTCTTGTTTAGTTATGTTTATCACAACCCCATCTATTTGTTTCTTTTTTACAAATTTTCCAAAGAAGATATAATCTCCTTCTTGGAGTACACTATAGCCATTTCTGCAATTGCCTTTAAGACATTTTCTTTGAGCAAAGGAGTTAGACAGTAAGAAAAGACACAAACACAAAATAGAAAGGATACGAACCTGCGAGACATTTTTCATGGTTACAATTGTTTAAAATTTCAAGCAATATTTTTTACAAACCTTGCCCAATATGGGCTTATCTATCCCAAACCCGCTCCCCTGCCTATCTTACTAAATCCAAAGTGTGCATTATCGACTGCAATGCCACTAACAAGAAGACTGAATCAGAGTCACTTAGCTACCGACTCGTTTGCTTAAGTAGGGTGTTCCCTCTGTAAGTCACGCTCCGCCTTGCAAATACTTAAATCCCTCAGGCGTACCCTGTGTAGCCTGCAATCTGACCCACGCAGCTCCCTACTCCCGACGGCTCCAGCGTCTGCAACCTCTCAACTGAAAAGCAGAACTCGCACAAGCCCAGCGATGAACGGGATGCCAGACTATTTATTGGACGCAATGTCACCATATTACTTTAACTTGATAATCAATTGTTTGTCGTATGGTGGTATTGCCGTGCATCAAATAATACATTGGTAGCACAAGTATCCTGAAACCCAAGGTTCATTGCAAGAAAAATCTAATAATTTTATCAAGCGGTAATTATGAAGATCAAAAGTGGAATATTGAGGGACTGCTCCGCTACTTTTTCGGGGTGGATAAAAGCTATTCAGAGTAAATTCTGTAAATATTAAGTGGATTCTGGAGAAGACAAACAGCCACAACAGAACCCACTTGGAATCCATAGTTCCTACAACCCATAAGCCGTCTCTTCCACAATATAATCCACCACACGGCTCAAATCTTTGGTGGATTCCCAGACGGCCAACTGACGATCGGCACCGGTACCCATTTCCAAAATTTTATGGATGTATTCTATTTCTTTACGACTGCCGAGTTCGTCAATGACATCGTCCACAAAATCAAGGAGTTCTTGGGCTAACTGGTAAAATGGCACCTCTTCTTGTTTACCAAAGTCAATGAGTTTTCCCTGAATGCCATAACGTGCAGCTCGCCATTTATTTTCATTGACCAGCACCTTCCGATAGTGGCGATAGTCCATGTTTTTAGCCATGAGTTTATAAATCTTCACGACCAATGCCTGCATCAAAGCAGCCAGACAGATGGTTTCGTCCATCCGCATCGGAATATCGCAAATGCGAAACTCAATTGTATTGTAGAAGGGATGCAAACGAATATCCCACCAAATTTTTTTACCATTGTCAATACAGCCCGTTTTGACCAGCAAATTGATGTACTCATCGTAGGCGTGGGCTGTTTCAAAATATTCGGGAATACCGGTGCGCGGAAATTTGTCAAACACCTTGGAACGATATGATTTAAAGCCCGTATTACGTCCACACCAAAAAGGCGAATTGGTGCTGACGGCGTAGATGTGCGGCAAAAAATAACTCAACGAATTAAGTAATTTCATGCCTGTCTCTCGGTCGGGTATGCCTACGTGTACGTGGAGACCAAAGATGAGGTTTCCCCGTGCTACATCGCGCATTTCGTCAATAAGCTTGTCGTAGCGCTCGTTGGGTGTGATAAGTTGGTCTTGCCAGTCTGAGAATGGGTGCGTACCTGCGGCGGCAATTCTAAGATTTTGATCGGCAGCAAGGCCAATAATCATCTTACGCAGGTAGGTAATTTCGTCCCTTGCTTCGTGGATGTTGGTACAAATATTGGTTCCCACTTCCACTACTGCTTGGTGCATTTCGGCAGTGACTCGCTCTTTAAGGATGATTTTACCATCCTCTACAATCCTTGACATGTGAGAGCGAAGGGCACGGGTTTCGGGGTCTATGGTTTGGAATTCTTCCTCGATTCCGATGGTAAATTTATGCATGTGTTTTGCTGGTTTACAGTCTACGGTTTACAGTTTACGGTAGGATTTATGGTATGTTGCACTAACCGTAAACTGTAAATGTGTAAACTTATTTCTTTTTCGGTGCTTTTTTCGCAGGCTCTTCCGCTTTGGCTTTGGGATCCGCTTTTTTAGGTTTTTCTTCCGATTCCGTTTGCTCTACGTCTCCTTTGACTAAGTTGGTGATGGGCAAATTCATCGCCGATGTGCGTACAAAACTTCCCCAGGTCAGGTTGGTTTTTCCGTCTTTGTGGGCTTTGGCTTTTTCGATGGCCATTTTAGCCGCGTTTTCTACAATCCAATCAAAGTTTTCCTGCCCAACTGAATGAATATCAGCATCGGGAGCGGGGTTGCAGAAGTCAATCGCGTAAGGAATACCGTCGTGTACGGCAAATTCTACTGTATTGAAATCGTAGCCTAATGCTTTGTTTAGACGCAAAACGTAATCGGTAATGGTTGCGATTAATTTTTTATGCGCCTCTCCCGTGGTTTTAGGCTGAGTTGCGTAGCGCAAATGATGCGGGTTGCGCGGCTCGTAAGGCATAATGTGCACGTATTTGCCACCTAGACAATAGCAACGGTAATAATCTTCAAAAGTAACCTCACTTTGAAGCAGCATTACCAATTGCTCGGTTTCAGAATGTTTCGTCCATAAATCGTCCATGTCATTGATTTTATAGACACTTTTCCAGCCTCCGCCGGCGTGCGGTTTCATGTAGGCAGGAAAGCCCACATAATCAAACATTTCGCCCCAAGCCATCGGCATTTTGAGGTTACGGAACGAGGTTTCGGATGTATCTGTGGGGCGTTCTTTGGATGGCATTAGTACCGTATTGGGAACAGGCACGCCTAATTTTACCGCCAACGCATTGTTGAAAAACTTTTCATCGGCACTCCACCAAAAAGGGTTATTGATAACGGCTGTACCGCAAAGCGCCGCGTTTTTGAGGTAAGCCCGATAAAATGGTACATCTTGTGAAATACGGTCAATAATAACGGCATAATCCGTAGCTTCTCCCTGTACCACACGGTCAATGAGTACCGATTCTGCAATTACGTCTTTGCCATCCAATTGGTTAACGCGCTCTACAAATGCCTGTGGGAACGTGTTTTCCATTCCGTGTAAAATTCCTACTTTTTTCATAATTATGTTTTAGCTCCCCACCCCCGATGGGGGAGTTTAATTGTTATTTTTAAGCCCCTATTGGGGGTGGGGGGCTTTTTATAATCCCATTTGCGATATGTATTCCGGAAACATTTGGCACCATAACGGCCAATCGTGTTTGTCCCAACCCCGAATATCAAGCCAATGATTAATGCCTTTTGCCTTTAAAATTTGCGACATCCGTACGTTGTCATTGAGACAAATATCCCATTCGGAGGTGCCCAATACGATTTTCATGTGGTTGTATTTCCAACTTTCCTCGTGTTGTATAAATTCAACGGGATTGTTGAAATAAACGTGATCGTCGCTGTGTCCTTCCATAAAACTTCGAATGTCAAAGGCTCCGCTCATGCTAAACAAATAAGCAACTTTATCAGGGTGTTTAAAGGAAAAATTAAGCGCGTGATAGCCGCCAAAACTGCATCCTGCCACGGCGACTTTGTCTACATTGGACTCGCGCCGAATGGACGGAACGAGTTCATCGTTCAGAAAACGGTCGTAGACGCTGTGATTATACGCCCGAACTCCCGGATGCAAATGCTTGGCATACCAGCTGTCTTTGTCAATGCTGTCGACCAGATACAGTTTAATTTTACCCGTTTCAACAAACCACCGTACCGAATCGGTCAGACCGAATTCTTTATTTTGATCAAAACGGCCCATGGAAGTAGGAAAGAGCAAAATAGGATAGCCCCAATGCCCAAGCACCAGCATTTCAATATCTCGCCCCAACGTCGGCGAATACCATCGTTGATAGATCTCTTTCAAGGTTGATAAAGTGTTAGATGAAGAAATAATTTATCGAAATATAGACAAAAAGTCATCATGTCAAGATTCTGAACAAAAAATTGTGTAAAACCGGTTTTCCGAATACCTTTGAAACCATTATGAAAAGTTAAAAGTTAGCAGATAAGAGGGAAATAATAAAGGCTTATCGTTTCTAACTATCCAACCAAAAATGACTCGTCTTAGTGTAAATATCAACAAAATAGCAACGCTGCGCAATTCGCGCGGGGGTAATAATCCAAACGTTCTTAAAACAGCCATTGACTGTGAAAATTTTGGTGCGCAGGGAATTACGGTGCATCCTCGCCCCGATGAACGACACATTCGCTATCAGGATGTGCTGGATTTAAAAGAAGTCATTACGACCGAGTTTAACATCGAAGGAAATCCTACCGAAAGCAAATTTATAGAATTGGTGCTCAAAGCCAAGCCGGCTCAGGTAACGCTTGTACCTGATGCATTGGGAGCCATTACTTCCAATTCTGGTTGGGATACGATTACCAATCGGGCGCGGTTGACCGATTTGGTGAACATTTTTAAAGCAGAAGGTATTCGGGTTTCGGTGTTTGTGGATCCGATCGAAAAAATGGTGGAAGGAGCAAAAATTTGTGGCGCCGACCGAGTGGAATTATATACGGAACCTTACGCGGAAAACTATTTTCAAGACCGTGAAAAAGCCGTTGCTCCTTATGTCAGCGCGGCTAAAGTAGCCCACGAAATAGGATTGGGATTGAATGCAGGGCACGATTTGAGTTTGGACAATTTACGTTATTTCAACCAACAGATTCCTCATTTAGACGAAGTCTCAATCGGTCATGCCTTGATTTGCGATGCGTTGTATCTTGGCCTTGAAAATACGATTCAAATGTATTTGAGAGAATTAGAATAGTTGGGGGTAGAATAAATTTGTTTTGGTCAGTTTGAATTATAAATCCGGACCGACTTTTGGAGCATTAACTGGATTTTAATGGCTAATTTTTCATTGACAAAGATAAAATCTATAAAATCGCGTAACAAAACCCGAACTTGAAACACTATGCCTAAGAAAAACATTTTCACTACTTCCGCTCCTTCTCCGATTGGGCCTTATTCACAGGCGGTTTTGGTGGGCGATTTACTTTTTGTATCAGGACAAATTCCGATTGACCCCGCTACGGGAGACTTAGTAACGGATAACATCGAACACGAAACACGCCAGGTAATGCTGAATATCGGAGCTATTTTGAAGGCTGCCGGTTTAAATTACCACAACATCATCAAAAGTAGCATCTTCTTGAAAGACATGAACAACTTCGCCAAAGTCAACGAGGTGTATGGGCATTTCTTTATAAGTCACTACCCAGCCCGTGAGACGGTTGAAGTTTCCCGCTTGCCAAAAGATGCGAATGTAGAGATTTCGGTGATTGCGGCGGTGAAGGATTAAATAAATTGGCAAGAAGCAAATGGGCGAAAGGCAAGTTGACAATAAGCAAAGGGCAAATTAATTCATTGCTAACTTGCCTTTTGCCAACTTGCCTTTTTTAAATTCGTTAGTTCAAAAATTCATAAATCCCGGCTACGCCTTGTCCACCTCCTACACAGGCCGTTACCATGCCGTATTTTTGGTTTTGACGACGCATTTCATTGAACAATTGCACCGACAAGCGAGCACCTGTGGAGCCGAGTGCATGTCCGAGGGCAATGGCACCGCCGTTGGGGTTCAGTTTTGTTACGTCTATATCCAACTCTTTGATAACAGCCAATGATTGGGCGGCAAAGGCTTCGTTGAGTTCGATTTGGTCAATGTCATTCAGTTGTAATCCTGCCTGTTTGAGAGCAATTGGAATGGCTGCTACTGGGCCGATACCCATGATCCGAGGTTCTACGCCTACGGAGGCATACGACATCATCCGAGCAATGGGTTTGAGATTCAATTCATTCACCATTCTCTCCGACATCACTACAACAAAAGCAGCTCCATCCGAAGTTTGCGAAGAATTTCCGGCGGTAACGCTGCCACCTGCAGCAAAAACGGGCTTAAGCCGACCAAGCGCCTCAACGGTAGTATCTGCACGCGGACCTTCGTCTTTGGTAACAATGTATTCTTTTGTTTTCTTTTTACCGGAATTGGCATCAAAAAACGTTTCTTTGACCGTGATCGGCACGATTTCTGCCTCAAATTTACCATCCTTTTGAGCAGCAAGGGCTTTTTGGTGCGATGCAAAGGCAAACGCATCCTGGTCTTCGCGCCTGATTTTAAATTGATTGGCAACCTGTTCGGCGGTTAAACCCATGCCTACGTAATAGTCTGCGTGCTCTTTGGCAATTTCGTAGTTCAAAGCTGTTTTCCAGCCCGTTGTGGGCACCATTGACATGGATTCCACTCCTCCTGCCACAATGCAGTCGGCAATGCCTGCGTGGATTTTGGCGGCTGCAATCGCAATGGCTTCCACGCCGGAGCCGCAATAGCGATTGATTGTAAAGCCGGGTACGCTTTTGGGTAATGATAAAAGGGCAATATAACGGGCAATCTGCATTCCCTGTTCTGCTTCCGGAACGGCATTCCCTACAATAAGGTCGTCCACCCGAGCGGGGTCTAATTGTGGAAGTTGGCCCATCAAATGCTTAATGACCTCTGCTCCCAGGTCGTCGGGACGCATAAAACGAAAAGTGCCTTTGGGTGCTTTTCCCACCGCTGTACGGTATCCTGCTACAATATATGCGTTCATGTGTTACGGTTATTTCTTCGTTTGAAAAGTTTGGATTATTGACTACAAAACAAACAATTTTTTTACAAAAAATACTCTGCAAGCATACCTTTTTTTTATTCTGAGTTTTTTAATGTACTTCTTTGGTGAACCAATCTTCGCTCCATTGAGCATTGATTAATCTCAGAGATGTTTGTTCTGAATAAATTGAGCGAGACTTTGAGCAATTTTTGCGTGTCCTTTTGCCGTAGCATGACCATCAATCAAATAAAAATCTTCTTGAGTAAGGGTATTGGTTACGTTAAGAAAATAGATGGCGGGGTAGTGCAGGGTGGCTCTCTTCTGCTCCACTTTTTGAATAAAATCCTTGTCAAACGAAGGAGAATCTGACAGACTGATGACCACAATGGGGCCTTTATAGTGTTGCTGCAGATACTCAAGTGTTTTATAAAAGTAAATAATATGTTCGTCAATGGGCTGTGCGGTATATTTGAAAAAGGGGTCGTGTTTGGGGCGTGGCAGAAACAAAAATTGCAACGCTTTTTTTGTCGTATTCAGCACGTATTTAAAAGGGAAATACATCCCGCTCATGGTATTATAGGTCTGTCTCAAGATGTATTCGTGTTGGTCGAAAGAAGGGGCATAAGTGTGTCCTTTGAGTAAAGAATCTGCCCATGTTTTATTTTCGGTGATATCGTTTATACAATACTGAATGATTAGGAGTTTGCACGAATCAAGGGGTAATTGCTGTAAAAGTACGCTTTCCCGAACGGTTCCGAAAGACGCAATACCCGCATTGAGTACCTTGCGATGAAGGTGCTTTTCCAATAATTCTGGGAACGATTCCTTCTGATTTACTCCCCAACCGGTTGTATAGGAATCGCCTAAGGCGATAATTTCAGGATGCGTTCCAGAAAGACTATCATCTCGCAACCCTAATACATTCGTTTTGATGGTTTGTGGTGAAAATTCCCATTGACTAAAGCTTCCGACAATGTTTTTTTTATATAAATAGCCCAGCTTGGGGTCGTATTGGTTCAGAGCATCATTGTACTGCAATGAGCTCAACGACATTGAATACACATTTTTGATAAAATTGAAGGCGGGAGCCTCTGAGAGTTGATTTTTGGCAATGACAAAGCCTATCGTAATAAGCGTAATTTCTGCCAAAAAAAGCCCGCCTAACGTGTATTTGGGAGGGATAGAAGCCATTTTTCCCGCCGCTAAAGCCATCAGGATAATGCCTGTTCCTGTTAACAAAGCATTTAACCACACGCCTACACTTCCTAACGCCCAAAGCCACTCACTTTTGAATAGAACAATGGATAATAACAAAACTCCGAGGAGAAATGAAATAAGCAGTGTAGATGTAATTCTGAATTTATTTGTCACTGTATGCTCTTTTTAATCGCTGAATTTGCTCAAAATTAAGACAATTTTCAGGGTATCTACACTTTCAACGCCAGTAGGTATAGTATTCTTTATAATTTAAAGAGTAATAACGAACTTATAAATAGCTGAAGAAGTGGTATTGGGCATTTTTTTACATTTTCTTCCTTTTTTAAGAAGCTCAATGATGAAGCAGTCCAATGAGTAGAAATCCCATCTATGAAAGAATTTGCCATTTCTTTTGTGAGTGGCTAACTTGCATGTTCAAATCAGAGAATAAATTCTAATGAGAGTTTGGTTAGCAGCGGGCAGAAGGCTCCTTCTTTTACTTTGTATTTTTCATACTGCGTGGCTGGAGCGGTATTCCTTGCGGCAATCTGCACTCCTTCTTTTACTTTGTATTTTTCATACCCTACACCTTCAGGCTCAAAAGTTTGGTAATGAATGGATTAATTTTCAACAAACGTATTTTAAAATTCCTGTTGCTCAAAAAGGTATTTATCGTTTGACGGCCAGTGAGTTGAAACAGGCAGGCGTTCCTTTGAGTACTGTCAATCCAACAGCGGTGCAGTTGTTTTTTCGGGGCCGTGAACAGGCCATTTTTGTACAGGGTGAGGCCGACAATCGTTTTGACGACGCTGATTTTATTGAATTCTACGGGGAAGGCAACGATGGTACGCAAGATTCTTTACTCTATATTCCATACAGCGCACAACCTCACAAAATTTACAACCTCTATTCGGACACGACAGCCTATTTTCTTACGTGGCGGCTGGATGGTCAGGCAGGAAAACGAATGGCTTTTTATCAGGAATCCAATACTTCCAACCTTTCGCCTGAGGCCTATCACCGCGAAGATCTATTGATTTCCAACATTGCAAGTTATAATTATGCCGGGATGTCGGAGGGGTTGATGTATCCTTTGGGGAGTTCGGAAGGGGCACAACATTCGTATTATGATTACGGTGAAGGTTGGACTGGGCCTGAATTGAATAAAAATAAGGTCAATCAGAAAAGAATCGAGCTCGAAAACCCCGTACGAACGGCGTTCAAACCGCAGTTGGAGTTGCACCTGATGGGGCGCGACCATCGGCAACACTTCGTCGAAATCAAAGTAGGAAGTGCTCTAAATGCCAATCGCTTGGTGGATACCGTGCGATTTAGCTACCAATACCCGTTGTTGATTCAACGTGAACTGTTGTTTTCGGACGTTTCGTTGGACAGTAACCGTATTTCGATTTCTACCGTTTCGCGCGGAGCTTTTCCCGAACAGTCTGAAGATGTGTACAGTGTTACTTATTACCGACTTCGTTACCCCCAACGGTTTGACTTTCTCAATAAATCACAAAAGTACTTTTACCTCAATATCAATGCCTCGGCAAAATCGTATGTTGAAATTCCAAACGCGACTGCTGCGACTCGGTTGTTTGACATCAGTGATAAAAACAATGTAGGGCGTGTTGGAGCAACAATTGACAATACAACGCTGAAGGCTGTTGTTAAGGGGACAAATAAAGAGAAAACGCTTTTTGCTACCCGTGCTCCTTTGTCGACAATTAGTATTCAACGGGTTAATTTTCGCAATGTTGACCCCGCTAAGGCCAATTATCTCATTATCACTCACCGTAAATTAGCCAATGCGGCTAAACAGTTTGGCGGATACCGAGCCTCGACGGCGGGAGGTAAGTATGATACGTTGACGGTTGAAATGGATTTGTTGGTCAACGAATTTAACTACGGCGAATTCAGTCCGTTGGCGGTGAGGCGCTTTGTGCAGTTTATGGTCGAGAGAGGTAATCCACGCTTTCTATTCATCGTTGGACGTACCCAACAGATTGATTTTAACCGTAATGCAAAGAATCTTAAAGTGTTGGACATGGTGCCGACTTTTGGCTGGCCTGGTTCGGACAATCTGTTTTCGCACGGACTAAAAGGGCAGCCTGAGTTGATAGCCGCTCTGCCTACAGGACGTATTTGGACGGAAGCTCCGCAAACGGTATTGGATTATTTGGAGAAAGTACGTGAGCATGAAGCTACCCCGATGAATGCTCTTTGGCGAAAGAATATTATGCACTTAAGCGGGGGAAAGAGTTCCTTTGAGCAGGGACAGTTTTTGTACATCCTAGAAGAATTTAAGCAAAAGGCCCAACGGCAGTTTTTAGGAGCAAAAGTTACGACTATTACCAAAAAAACCGATGAGGCAGTAGAATACGTTGGGATCAGCAATGAAGTAAATGAAGGGGCAGGAATTATCACTCTATTCGGACACTCAGCATTGAATGTGACGGATATTGACCTCGGTTTTGTCTCTAAGGATGTATTGGGGTACCGAAACAAAGGCCGTTACCCTTTAGTATTTGCCAATGGCTGTGTTGCCGGTAATTTTACCTATGGTAATGATCTTACCTATTCCGTCGATTGGATTGGAACAAAAGACCGTGGTGCCATCCTTTTTTTAGCGCATTCCAACCTGGCGTATGTCTATTCGCTGAAAGACTATGCCGCTAAATTTTACGAAGTATTACTGGGCGATAGTACCAACTTCAATCGCCCGTTTGGAGAGATACATCAGCAAATCAGTCGAAAAACCTTGGCTCTATATCCCGATGACCCCATTTATCAGGCCGATGCACAACAAATGAGTTTACAGGGCGACCCAGCAGTCATTCTTTTCCCAACCAAACGGCCTGATTATACCTTGAACAGTCAGGGGATATTGGTCAGTGGAAAAAATGGCGTGGCGGTCAGTCCGTTAACGGATTCTTTAGAAGTTCGATTGGTCGTTTCCAATGTAGGTTTGTATCGCAAAGAATCCCTTCCCGTGCGTCTTACTCGCACTACTCGTGACGGTGTCATTACTGTCTATGAAACGGTATTTCCGTCGGTAGCTTATCAGGATACACTTCGCCTTCGCATTCCTCACGACCGCAGCCAAAGCGGTTTAAATCGTTTTGAGGTGCTCCTTGACCCGAACAATACTTTACTCGAAATCAGTAAACCCAATAACGCTGCCGCACTGGAAGTATCGCTTCCCGTTGCAGGTGCTTATCCACTTCTGCCTGCCGAATATGCCCTCGTTTCTACCGTTGAAAATAACCAACCTACGGTACAGCTGTTGGCCCAGCAAATTGATAATGTAAGCCGAAATTACACCTTTGAATTGGACACCACTACCCGATTTGACAGTCCCTTTAAACGCACTCAAAGTGTAACTTCTGCACTGTTGCCTGCGTGGAAAACAGCCCTCCTGAGTCGTGACAGTACAACATATTACTGGCGTATTCGCTACGCTGACCGCCCTGCCAATAGTGACAATGTATGGACGGAAAGCTCATTTACCTACGTTCAAAACGGCGGAGAAGGTTGGACGCAACGCCAAACTCCGCAGTTTACTAAAGCTACACCGCTCGACATCAACCTTTCACTTACTTCACAACCGACTTGGACTTATCAATCTATTTCAACGACCATCAAAGCCGTGATAGCAGGCGGCTCGGTAGGTGGGTTTAATCAGGGATATAGGGCTTCTCAACTCTCTATCAGTGATATTTTGTTTGTAGCCGACGGAAATTGTACGACGTTCGATGCGGTGGATGGTTACAATCCGGGAATAAATATTGTAGTCACGGCTCTTCATCGCGACAATTTGCAGGCTTACTCGGTTATGCCAAGCCTCAATTGCGGCAATCCGCCTTATGTGATGAATACGATGCGTCAACGGGATATTATCAGCAGTAAACTGTTGAGCCGTTGGATTGATGCCGTGCCTGCGGGCGATTGGATTGTATTGATGTCGTTAAATAACGTTCGGTTCGATTTTTTGCCTGCTTCCGAGATTGCCAAATTAAAAGAAGTGGGATTAAGTGATGCCAGTTTGTCACAGTTGCAGAGCCCTTATTTTTTAGTAATTCAAAAAGGTGCCAAACAACCTGCCGTCGAAATAAAACCTGACCCGACCGACTTTGCACCGAGCATACGTACGCTTACGTTGGATAATTACACGCTGAAAAGTACGAGCGGGAAAGGGGAAATCATTTCATCGCTTATTGGCCCTGCGAGTGGTTGGCAAAGTGCAACGAGTAACGGACAAGGCGGGGCGTTGAATAGAATTCAGGCAAAAGTGAATGTCATTGGAGTGGAACTGAGTGGCAAAGAGACGACATTGTCAGAGAATCAATCATTGGGCAAAATTGACTTGAAAACTATTGACGCGAGCCGTTATCCATTTTTACGATTACGCTTAAAACTGGACAACCCCGACGTCACCATTCCTAACCCTGTTCAATTGCGAAATTGGCTCGTCACCTACACCCCCGTAGCAGAAGGAAGTGCCACTGCTAATTTGAGCGGAGCGATTGAACGACAGGAAGGGGAGCTGCTTACGGTGAATGTAGCTTTCAAAAATGTGTCAAACGTAGCATTTCGTGACTCGGTCATGGTTCAGCAAACGATTTTTGGGACTACTGGTTTGCCCCAAATCACCCAACGGATTCTTCCTCGACTCGTCCCGAATCAGGAAGTGGCTTACAGTATTTCGATTCCGACAGTAGGAAGGGGAGGGGAAAATCGTTTGTTGGTCAATTTTAACCCCAGAAGGCAACCCGAACAAAACTATGCTAACAATATCATTAATCTGCCTTTCACGGTGGTTCCTGACCGATTAGCGCCTGTTTTAGACGTAGTTTTTGACGGACAACGCATCAAAGACGGTGAAATCGTTTCGGCTAATCCGGTGATTTTTGTTCAACTCAAAGACGAAAATCGCTACTTATTTAAAAAAGATACCCTTGGCATTGATTTGTTTTTGCAACGACCCAATCAAACCAATTTCCAACGCATCAGTTTCAATAACTCTTTGGTAAAATTCACTCCTGCTGATAATCAGAACTTGGTTAAGATTGAGTACCGACCCAATACCCTTCCCGATGGTATCTATACCCTGCGTGTGCAGGGAGCGGATGCGACCAATAATCGCACTGGTGTTTATCAGATTACTTTTCGCGTAGTTAACGAACAACGCATCGTGGCCGTTGAAGCAAATCCCAATCCTTTCAATGATTTTCTGCGGTTTGTATTCACGATTTCGGGTAAAGAAGCTCCTTCTGAAGCTACGATTGTTGTATCGGATGTAGCAGGGCGCGTCGTAAAATCGGTAAATCTTTTGCCCAGAGTAGGCGTCAATGAATGGATTTGGACCAATACTGCGGGCCTTTCGGCAGGGACTTACCTCTACCGAATTGATGTAAAGAAAAACGGGCAGGAACAGACCGTTGAAGAGGGCGTTAAAACAACGGGGAAAGCGGTTTTGGTGAAATAGGAAAGCAATCAGCGAAGTAGCGTGACCGCACCATGATACTTGTTGGTTTTACCGTTGTTAAATTCCACCCATATTTTGTAGGTATATACTCCTTCTCCTGCGATTCCCCCTAAATACTTACCGTCCCAACCATGCTGCGGGTCAGAAAACGGTAGGTTTTCCTTGAAGTAAATGACTTCTCCCCAGCGGTCATACACAATCATTTCTTTGATTTGCTTCACGCAGGTATTTCCATACACAAAGAAAATATCGTTTTGTTGATCGTTATTCGGCGAAAAAATATCAGGAATGTACACATTGCAGGGTAAAACAGCGACGGTTACTTTATCGCTTTTCTGACAAGCCTGACTGGCGTTTTTGATGGTGACCGTGTATTCGGTCGTATTTGTGGGGTGTGCCCAGGTAGCAGGACAGTTGGCGCATCCAAGTTCCTTCGGCGGACTCCATTGATAACTATACGTTCCTGGCGGAGAGATTTGTACTTCTAATCGGGTACTGTCATCTTCCACAATCGATTGATTGCCTGTAATTTCAAAAGTAAAATCTTCGACCAGTAATTTCGTAGTAACAATGCTGTCGCAGCCCGAGCGGCGAATAATATGGTTAATATACGTACCCGTCTTTGAATAGATGGAGTCACCAACCGAAATGCTTTTTCCTTTACAAATAACAAATGACTGAGAATGGTGGGCGATGGGAATGATTTTCAAATTGAGCCGTATCGTACTGTCGCAAATATCCCTTCGACTAATGGTGTTGACGTAAGTACCGCTGCTTTTATACACTTTATCATCTACCGTAAAACTTTCTCCTTCGCACAAAACTGCATTGATTACAGTGTCGGCTTTGTAATAGTTGATTTTATAATCTAATTGAAGCAGACAGGATTCATTGAGTTTTTCCAATGGAGATATTTTGACCGAGTAAACGTCCCCCAAATTGGCTTTGACTCGTGTTTCAGACGCTTGGCCGCCGTTGTCCCAAAGATAACTTTCAAATCCTTCGGGGGCTTTGAGTGTCATAAATCCCTGAGCATCGGGGCATAAAGCGGTTACTTTAATTTCTGACTTAACACATTGAGCGTCAAAATAAGCATAGCCAAAATGCCTTCTTTCCGTGCAACCATGAGCTGTTACTTCAATGTTAATGATTCTTCCAATGTAGTTACGCAAATCAATAGCACCCCTCGTCCAATTTTTGTATTCTAAATCCCCCTGTACCTTAAATCCCTCCGCTGTTGCCCCTCTTTGGAGTTGAATATCAAACTTATTACACGCTAATTCCTGCCCGTCGCTATCTTCTATCTGAATATTGAACCCAGGTTTTTGAAAGTCAGAATGGGTATTGTCATTCTGAAGAACAACGGCAAACTGGTATTGAAAGAGGGTATTGTCGGGCGTGACGAGGAAAGAAGTCTTAATGCGGTCAAACGTGCCTCCGTGCATAGTATTTCCAATTCGTATGGAATGTTTGCTCCCCGGGGCTACCATGGGGATTTTTTCAGTCGTGATTTTCGGGTCATTTCCATCGGTTACATTAGTAACAAGATGCCCGTTTTCAACCGTAAGCATTACCTCATTCAGGTAGTTTACCCGTTGGTTAGCAGCGTTTATGGTTCCACTCGTCAGTACCCATCCCAAGGCACTGCCGGATTCAAAACCCATCGTAGCACAATCAACTTGCTGGCTACGTACACTTACTGTAAAAAAACAAAAAAGACCAATCACTAACACTAACCTTTTCATAAGGTACTTTAACGTTTTGTAAGAGCATATTAGGAAAGATTACTCAACTGTTAAGATGGGCTGTGCTGTATTTTTATAAAGAGTACCGAATGATTTTTTTTACTGTCTCAAAGATAGAGAAAAGAAAGCTTAAAATCTGGTTTCCAAATAGTAAGGTAACATTTTTAACCAGGAAGGCCAGTCGTGCGAAATATCGTTTCCCCATACATCCAGCTCGTTGGGGATGTGTTTTAAGTTTAGAATACTTGATAAATAGCGTGACGAATCAGGGTCTTCGTAGCTTCCCGAACCTGTTACAATATGAATATGATGACTGCTGCGGTATTTTGACAAATAAGCTTCGTCGGAGAGATTTCTTAAATAATGGACGGGTGAGTTGAAATAGACATTGTCGTCATAATGCCCTTTGGTATAAGCGGTGAGGTCATAACAGCCGCTTCATGGCTATAATCCCATTGATTAAATCGGGGCGACGAAAAAAAAGGTTGGCCGAATGCAAAGCCCCAAACGATGCTCCTGTGGCAATGATCGGAGTAGTTGGTCCTACACTGTTTTTGATAAATGGGACAACCTCATTGAAGATGTATTCGTTGAATTGCTGATGACGAATGGCTTTGTCGCGGCCACTCATGTGGTTGTTGAGCCAGCTTTCGGTATTGATACTGTTTACTGAAAATACCTTCACTTTTCCTTCGTTAATGGGCTTGGAAATGGCGTCAATCAAGCCATAACGTTCATATTCCAAATAATCTGAAGCGGCAGTAGGAATCATCAAAAGCGCAAAGCCATAGTGCCCGTACGTGGCTATTTCCATATTTTTATTGAGGGCGGCACTGTGCCAACTGTGTAGTTCTCGTTGCACAGGTAGAGCGAGTCAGGTTTTTACTTCTTACTTTTGTTCAAATCACGTATGGGTTGCTTGTCGTGAACGATGTCACTACAAAAGTAATGCAAAATATCCCAACATCCGATTCAAAAAACTATGCTTATCTTTTCCATTTGCCTCTATCTTTTAACGAATGTTGCTATCGGTTTTTGGGCTTCCCGGCGAGTACATAATACGCAGGATTTCGTGTTGGCAGGCCGACGCTTGCCGCTGGCCCTGGCTACGATGGTGACGTTTGCTACCTGGTTTGGTTCCGAAACAATGATGGGAGCACCCAAAGAGTTCATTGAAGGTGGTTTTCTGAATGTGATTGAAGAGCCTTTTGGGGCAGCTTTGTGTCTTATTCTTGTGGGGATATTTTTTGCCCGTACGTTCTACCGTTGGAATATTATCACCTTTTGCGATTTTTTTCTGGTGCGTTTTGGACGTAAGTCCGAATTTGTATCTGCCGTTATGATTATTCCTTCGTATTTAGGTTGGATTGCGGCTCAGTTTGTGGCAATGGGCATTGTGGGTCAAGTAGTGTTTGGCTTGCCATTGAGTACTGGGATTTGGATAGGAGCGATGCTGGTGATGTTTTATACCTTCATGGGAGGGATGTGGTCATTGTCGATTACCGATTTTTTGCACAACATTATTCTCATTTTAGGGCTTATTATTCTGGCCGTCATTTTGTTTACCAAAACAGGCGGTATAGGTACCGTAACGAGTCAACAACCCACCGATTTTTTTCGGTTTGTTCCCAAAGAAATGACTTTTCAAAGCTATGCCGAATACATAGCTGCGTGGATTACCATTGGGCTGGGTTCCATTCCCCAACAGGATGTTTTTCAGCGAATTATGGCTTCCAAAGATGCTGATACGGCGGTAAGGTCGTCGATTTTGGCAGGATGCCTTTATCTGACAGTGGCCATGTTACCCTTGTTTATTGCCTTGGCTGCTAAGACATTATACCCCGAGTTACTTCAGGGAGATACGTCGTTGATTATTCCCAATATGGTACTTCAACACGCTCCGCTCTGGATTCAAATCCTGTTTTTCGGAGCTTTGATTTCGGCTTTGTTGAGTACGAGCAGCGGAGCTATTTTGGCTCCTGCGGCGGTTTTAGGTGAAAATATGGTAAAACCTTATTTCCCTCAACTTCCTGACGAACGTCTGTTATTAACTATCCGCGGAGGGGTTGTGCTGGTTACATTTGCTTCCGTATGGATGGCTCAGTCTCGACAGGATATTTTTGAGTTAGTGGCCGAATCTTCCACGTTTAGCTTAGTTTCTTTGTTTGTTCCTCTGGTATTTGGATTGTACTGGCGAAGGGCCAATGCCGCAGGTTGTCTGGCCTCAATGATTTTGGGCTTGGGCGTATGGCTGCTTTGTGCTTTTTTGTGGAAAACTACTTTTCCTGCTTCACTTTACGGTATAGGGGCAAGTTTGGCAGGAATGGTTTTGGGGTCTTTGTTAACCAAAGAAAGGTTGATCAATACGCCCAATGTAGCCTAAGGAAGTGCTGTTCAAAACAAGATAACGATAGATATTCTCGCCTACGTTGGGGTACATATTTAAGCGAGATAAGATTTCAAGCGGTTGCCATACCAATTCAAGAGCCGTTGTCTCTTTAGGGTTCAGTATAGGAATTCCACCCACAATTTGAGCAAAAAATACGCAGTGTAACACGTCTTCTCGTTCAGCAACGATTACTTCACCGTAAAAGGCATCTTCCCGAAGTTCCACTTCAATCCCCAATTCCTCACTCAATTCGCGCTCCAGTGTTTGGGTCAGGGTTTCACCACGGTCGGGATTGCCGCCCGGCAACGCAAAAACGTTATTGCCACTATAGCTGTAACGCAGTAACAAAACGTGGTTGTTCTCAACAATAATAGCTGAAGGGCGTACTTTCATGTTATTCGATTCGACATTCTCTATTCGTACTTCGACATTACTAATAATCTCCTCCGGCACCGCCGCCGCCAAAATCGCCGCCGCCAAATCCGCCAAAGCTGCTGCCACCACCGCCACTGCTGCCACCCCAGTTTCCTGAAGAACTCCCCCAACCCGAAACGGTAGTGTAGGGAATCCAACCACCGCCTCGGCTACGCATACCGCCGCCTCCGCGATTGGAGCGTGAGATGATGATAATGACGATGATGAAAACAATGATGAGAATGATAATTACTATACCCGGCATACCGTCTCCATCTCCTTCCGTTCCGTCAGATTTGTACTCACCTGCTGCGTATTTGATGATTTCATCCGTGCCCCGGTCGAGGCCGCGATAGTACATCTGCTGCTTAAATTCAGGAGAAATGATGGTGGAGATAATCCGTTTGGCAATGGCGTCCGGAACTGCTCCTTCCATGCCGCGTCCCGTAGCGATGAAAATTTTACGATCATCGGTAGCCCACAGCAACACGATACCGTTGTCTTTGTCTTTTTGCCCGACTCCCCAACGACGTCCCAGCTCAAAAGCAAAATCGCCGGGAGGATAAGGTTGAGTTGTTTTGACCACCACAACCGTAATTTGGGTAGAAGTAGAGTCGTTGTATTTACGGAGTTTTTGTTCCAGTGTTTCTCGTTCTGTCCCGTTGAGCATTCCTACGTAATCATTCACCAAACGCCGAGGGGACATCGGCTCGGGAATATCCTGCGCCCTAATACCCAAGGTACAAAGTGCGAAGTATAAAGTAAAAAGTAGTTGACGCATTTGAGAAAAGTTAATGGCGGCCCGCCGCTGCGGTTATCAGTTAACGGTTGATCGTTGGTATTATACCTTCACAACTAACCGGTTAACCAATAACAAAGTCTTTGGCTTAGCCAAAAGAAATATCGTCTGAAAGTTCGTTGGTATCATTTTCCTGTCGGGGAAAATAAGTTTTGAGTTGTTGGCCGGCTTGCTCAATCCCCCTGCATAACCCTTCGGCGAACTCTTCTTTTACAAAATGAGTACGCATCAAATCTCGAATATGATTCCAAAAATCGTCAGGCACACGCTCATTGATACCTTGGTCGCCGAGTACCGCAAATTTTCGGTCTTTGACGGCCAAGTAAAACAAAACTCCGTTTTTTAATTCGGTACGGTGCATTCCTAATTCAGCGAATACCTTCTTTGCGCGCTCTATCACGTCGCTTTCTGAGCAGTTTTGCTCTATATGAACGCGTATCTCGCCTGATGTTGCCATTTCAGCAACACGTATCGCCTCGATGACGCTTTTTTGTTCGGTTTCAGAGAAGAGGAGTGCCTGCATTATTTGTATTGAGTAAGTAGTAGTAAGTATTGGGTATTAAGTGCAATCAAACTTAATACCCAATACTTACTACTTAATACTAAAATTTAACCGTAGGAGCCGTTTGAGCCGATTGAGATGCTTGGAAATATCCTTTTGCCGCGAAGCCAAACATTCCCGCAAATACATTGGCCGGGAATGTCCGTACCGATTGGTTATAGTCTTTGACTACTTCGTTGAAGCGGTCGCGTTCAACTTTGATTCGGTTTTCAGTTCCTTCCAACTGTGCCTGCAATTCCAGAAAGTTTTGGTTGGCTTTGAGCTGAGGATATTGCTCAACGGATACCAACAGGCGTGAAAGTGAGCCACTCAACTGCTCCTGAGCTGCCTGAAATTTCTGAATATTTTCGGGCGTCAATTGGTCAGGTTTAAGTTGAATGGAAGTAGCTTTGGAACGAGCTTCAATGACTGCCGTCAATGTGCTTTTTTCAAAATCTGCGGCACCTTTCACGGTATTGACTAAGTTAGGAATCAAATCGGCCCGACGTTGGTAGGCACTTTGTACGTTGGCCCATGCGCTATTGACAGTTTCATCTTTGCTTACGAGGCCATTGTAAGTACTACAGCCGTACATACCCAAAAGAAGAAGAACTACAACGACGATTAATGTGGTTTTTGACATGATATTGTTAGGTTTTAGTTAACGGATGCAAAGTTGTCCAAATCTAAATGTTTTAACTTAATATTTACATGAATGGTCACTTTTCATTTCAAAATGCCCTTTTATGTTTATCATCATCAAAACAGAATACTTTTAGAAAGATGCGGGCTCGGGTGCCTACTTGGTTTGGTAAATCATTTCCAGAATTCCGTCCAGGTATTCGCGCGAATTACTTAGGCGCGGTACTTTGTTTTGTCCGCCCAGTTTTCCACGCCGACCCATCCATTCGTAAAAGGTGCCCGTCGGAACGCTGTGCATGAGCGGTGGTAAAAGGGCTAAGTCTTTATATCTTTTAGCGTCATAGTCAGAATTGACTTCCCGGAGACGAGCATCCAACAATTCACAAAACAGCCCCCCATCGGAAGGAAGTTTACTGAATTCAATCACCCACTCATGTCGTCCTCTGCTGCCGTCGTCCATGTACACGGGGCCGGCAGTGTAGTCATTGATAACGGCGTCTGTTTGTTCGCAGGCGTGGGTGATGGCTACATCGGCATTTTCAATAATGACTTCTTCCCCAAAAGCATTGATAAAGTGTTTGGTACGGCCGCTTACTTTGATACGAAATGGATATTTGGAAGTAAATTTAATGGTATCCCCAATTTGGTACCTCCATAAGCCGCTGTTGGTGGAAATGATAAGAGCATAGTTTTTATCCAATTCTACTTCTTCCAATGTGAGCGCACGCGGGTGCGGATTATCCCATTCTTCCATAGGTACAAATTCATAAAAAGTACCATAATCGAGCATCAGCAGCATTTCTCCGGGGTGCGAGAGGTCGTCCTGTATCGCAAAAAAACCTTCCGATGCATTGTAGGTTTCCATGTAAGTCACTTTCTCACTTGGAAAATATTTCTTCATGAATAACTCTCTATATGGTTGGAAAGCGACGGCTCCGTGAATGAAAACTTCAAAATTGGGCCATACTTCGATCATATTTTTTGCCCCGCGCTCTTCCATGATACGGTCCAAGAGTACAATCGTCCACGTAGGTACACCCAAAATACTGGTTACATTTTCCTGCCCGCAGATTTCAGACATTTTTACTAATTTGTCTTCCCACTTGTCCATCAAAGCAACCTCCAGCGGAGGCGTTCGCAAAAACTCGGCCCACGTAGGTAAGTTTTGCATAATTACTGCCGATACATCTCCGACCATACCGCCGTCTTCGTGAAAGGGATTTTCGTGCAAACTTCCACCGATAGACATCCCTTTTCCTTCAAAAACAAAGGTGCCGGGACGGTTTTGGGCATAAAGCGTCATGACATCCCTACCACCTCGATAATGACATCCTTCGAGCGATTCGGGTGTAATGGGTAAATATTTACTCCGGGCGTTGGTGGTACCTGATGATTTAGAAAACCATTCGACATCCGACGGCCAAAGCACATTTTGTTCGCCCTGCAATACACGTTCGATGGATGGATACAAGTCTTCGTAGCTCGAAATCGGTACCCGTTCCTGATATTGCCTAATGGTTTGGATAGTATCGTAGCGGTATTTTATTCCCCAATCCGTATAACGGGCCGCTTCAATGAGTTCATGGAAAACCTGATGCTGAACCTCCACAGGATACGTCTTGAAATGCTCGATGCGTTCAGCACGGCGTTTCATAAAAAATACCATTATATCGTTCAGCAATGACACTTAGCGCAAGGGTTTGTTTTTCCAAACATAAAGAAAACGAATGAAAGATTTGCTAATCTTGAGAAGGTTATATGATTTTTGAGGTTATGAAATAAGAGGTATGAAATAAGAAAGGATGTCAAGTGATTGATATTTAGTATTTTACTCTTCTGTTTTCTGCCTCTTATTTCTTATTTTCTTACTTCATAAATCCTACTTCGGAATCCGATTTGGATAGTCTGTAATGATTCCGTCCACGCCCATATCCCTGATTCTTTTCATCTCCTCGGTGGTATTAACCGTCCACGGTATTACCTGAATTTCCATTGTGTGCAGTTGTTTGACTTTTTCTTTGTTTATCAGCTGAAAATAAGGACTGTACACATCCGGTTTAAACCCCAAATCTTCCAAATTTTTTTCAATTCCTTTGACATTGGCAACCAAAGCAGACAGTGTCATTTTTTTGTAGATGCCCGCATCTGTTTGTTTTTTCCAATGCTTCAAAACAGTAAAATCAAAACTTTGTATAACGATGCGATCCGGAGGAAGTAAACGGGTAATTTCGGCGTAAACCAAATCCGAAAAAGGAGCAGGTTGAGGCTGAGATACATCGTATTCTTTTTCTTCACTTTTGATTTCAATATTATACCAAACCGGCGGAAGTTTTTTCTTTTCCCGATAGGATTCTGCCGCTTGAATGACGTCCCGCAAGAGCGGTTTGTAGGTTTTGAGTTTTTGCTGTTCGGGAAAACCCGGATTACCGTTGCCTCCTACGTCATATCGTTTGATTTGGTCGTAGTCCAATTGGTATAAAATTATGTTGGCTCCTTTGGGCACCGATTTGCCGTCGGGGTCTATTGAAAAATCAGAGTGAAAGTAGGGGTCGTGGGAAACTACCACTTGGCGGTCTTTGGAGATAACTACGTCTAATTCAAGGGTATTTACTCCTAAATCAAGTGCTTTCAAGAAAGCGGGAATGGTGTTTTCCGGCATTAAACCGCGACAACCCCGGTGGCCTTCCCAGTTGAAAGCGACTTTTTGAGAAAAGGAAGTTTGCATAGCCAATAATGAGCAAAAGAATAACAAAGGATGCAGTTTCATGTAAGTAGTTTTCCTGTGCGGTTTACAAAGCTAATTATTTATCATAAATCTATCGAAAAGTAAGTCAATTGCGTTGAGCAACTACTGTCGACGTTACGACACAGGTTGTAATTTGATGATTTGAGTTAGGTATGGCAATACCTCAAGATTCCTTTTGAGAAGCGTATCAATGACAGAACGAATGGTACAAAAAGCATTTTGACCTGTTTTAAACTGCCCCGCTACCTTCTGCTTAATTTTGACATTACGAATCGCTCTTTCTGAGCCATTATTATCAGGAGGGATATCCAAATTGTATAAACACGGCAGGATATAATTGCGATATTTGATCATAGATGCTTGAAAAATAGCCGTTTTGGGGCTTATTTCTCTGTCAATGGTGATTGCAAGCAGCTCATTGAGCGTATTTTCAAAGGCAAGAGCCTCAATAGAATTCCGGTAGTTCTTGAAGGGTGTGGATAGGAAAAGTAAGCATAAGTAAAATTTGTAATTTTGTAGTGACCAAACTATCAAAAAAATCAAAAACTTATGCTCACAGTTACAAAATTAGAAAAATGCTCCAAATGTGGTAGCAACTCAATAGTCAAAAACGGATTTACTCGTCATGGTAACCAGCGAATACTTTGTAAAGGTTGTGGAAAAAGTCCTGTTTTACATCGCAAAAAAGAAACCTCTGTTGATAGAGAATGTCTGGTTCGATCTTTTTTAGAACGATTGAGTTTATGTGGTGTAAGTCGTATTTTTGCCATCAGTTATTATCAAGTATATTACGAACTGAATTTAACCTGTTTAGTGTTGCCAAATTTTAAAACACAAATCGCTGCTTGTCAAGGCAATGAAGAAATTGTAGAATTTGATGAATTATGTGGCCGTAAAGCCAATAAACAGTGGATGTGGGCGGCCCTCTGCAAACGCACACGCCAAATCGTGGGGTATGTAATAGGTGATCGAAGCGAGCTTACTTTTAGACGACTATTACGGAAGATTCCAATCGAATATTTGAGGTGCAAGTCATATAGTGATTATTGGAAAAGTTATAAAATACTTTGCAGTAAAGGAAATCATAGACAAGTTGGCAAAGGAAGCGGTAAAACGAATCATATTGAACGATATTGGGCTACTTTGAGAGCAAGAATAACTCGATATGTTAGAAAAAGCCTATCCTTTTCAAGAAAACTGAAATACCATCACTTGGTAACTAAATACAGTGTCGTTAATTATAACCAACAGTGCATCAACACCTTTTAAATAACGGCAGTGCGCGCAAAGTAATGCTATAACAAAAAAATAGACAACTGGGGCAAATGCCTAACTTTGGAGTGACTAAACTCAAAGATTATGTACCTATTTTGCCCAAGTTGTCACAGCACAAAGCTAAAA
>Ga0247844_1003226_pt1 | contig 24457 bp, 27 predicted proteins | sample LaCtaG_FD_192421 | JGI IMG/M metagenome (GOLD analysis project Ga0247844, IMG submission 192421) | Freshwater microbial communities from meromictic Lake La Cruz, Castile-La Mancha, Spain - LaCruzMarch201714.5m_1 | ecosystem: Environmental > Aquatic > Freshwater > Lake | place: Spain: Castile-La... | reverse complement strand
GCCTGCCCGAAATGGCCGAATACGACCCCGCCCGCCGCGGCGCCGCCGACAGCGGCTTCGTGGCCGGGGATGTCGACACCCTGGGCGGCCTCGGCATGGCCGGCGGCAATGCCCATGCGGACGGGGAGTGGGTCGATCTGGACAGTCTGGTGCGGCAGTCCCAGCGGGCCGCGGTGCTGATCAGCCGGCTGAGCAACGGAGCGACGTCCGCCTCAGATTGAATATCGGCCTCCGATTATGGGGCTCGACCAAAGGCAGGCAGAAACCTTCAAGGGCCTGACCTGCGAAACCCGACGGAAAATTGGACGAGGGTTTCGACCGGACGACCATCGATTGTCCTCGGCTTCAGGCGGACGGCCCGAACTGCGGCCAACGCCTCACGTCCGAAGCTGAAGCCCGGCGGCGTTTCCTCAGTGATCTCGCAGTTACGGAATCGCCCCTGGACAGTCACGATGCAACTCAATCGCACCGCGCCCGCACGAACCTGGCCACGCATAGCTTCGCGAGGAAAGTTCGGGATCGGCGTTGTCAGCCAGGCGACATGCGTAACGACCTGGCCCGGAAGGGCCTCAACCTCGACAAAGGTGGTCGCCGGTGTCGAGGGCACGTCCTGGAGCGCCGCCATCATGAAAACCAGGGCCAGCATGGACAACTCCTTTGGGAATGCTACGGAAGTAGTTCAACGCTACATGGCGAAGATTTTTCTGACGGTCCACTTAAGATTGTGAGACAACGAGGCCCGAGGTCCCCGATCATACCGCCTCAGCCGTACATGTCGCCCAGATAGACCCGGCGGACTTCCGGGTCGCGGATCACATCCTCGGCCTTCCCCTCGAACAGCACGGCCCCGCCCGAGATGATCGAGGCGTGGTCGATGATTTCCAGCGTCTCGCGGACATTGTGGTCGGTGATCAGGACGCCGATGCCCTGACCGGCCAGATAGCGGATCACCTGACGGATGTCGGCGATGGCGAGGGGGTCGATGCCGGCGAAGGGTTCGTCCAGCAGCATGAAGGACGGCTTGCCCGCCAGGGCCCGGGCGATCTCGCAGCGCCGCCGCTCGCCGCCCGACAAGCCCGAGGCCGGGGCGTGGCGCAGGTGGTCGATGCGCAGCTCTTCCAGCAGGCGGCTGGTCTCCTCGGCAATGGCGGCCTGGCCGGTATGGTGCAGTTCGACCACGGCCATGACATTGTGCTCGACCGTCATACCACGGAAGATCGAGGCCTCCTGCGCCAGATAGCCCAGACCCATGCGGGCGCGCTGGTACATCGGCTGGGCCGTGATGTCCTCGCCGTCCAGCCAGATGGTGCCGCTGTCGGGCGGGATCAGGCCGGTGATCATGTAGAAACAGGTGGTCTTGCCGGCCCCGTTCGGCCCCAGCAGGCCCGCGACCTGGCCGCGCTCGACATGAAGGGAGACGTCGCGCACCACCTGCCGCTGGCCAAAGGCGCGGGCGATGTGATCGACCCGCAGGCCGGTCGTGCGCGCGGGCTCGGCCGCCGGGGTTGCCGGCGCCTCGATCACATTGAGGGCTGAAAGTTCCTTGCGCGCCAATGGTCAGACCGGGCCGGGGCTCAGTTGCCGCTGCGTTCAGGATAGAAGACGCCACGGATTCGGCCGCCGTTTGATCCGGCTCCGCCCGCCATGGTGACTGCCCGGGTCGCCGTATTGTAGGTCAGCCGCCCGCCCGTCATGACATTCTCACCCTGGGTCACGATGACGTCACCGGTCATGACCACTTCGTTGTCCGACAGGGTAAAGACGGCCCGATCCCCCCGGATGGTCTGTTCCGGGGTGACGAAATAGACGTTGCCGCTGGCCTCGATGCGGTCGATTTCACTGTTGACGCCCGAACCGCTGATGACGTCGGCGCGAAGGCGGTTCTGTCCCTGCACGACTTCGGCCCGGCCGCGCAGCGACAGGCTGTTCGGCGTCGCTTCACCGGCATCTGCCCCATAGGAGACGGCCCCCTGGCCCAGCCGGGGCGCGGTCTGGGGCGCCGTTTGGGCACCGCCGATGGTCGGCAGGGCCAGAAGCGCCAGCGCCGCCGCCGCGATGGTCAGGGTTCGGGTCATGCTCATAGGGTCGGCCCTCCGGCGTTGATCGTGCCGCTTATCTTGTTCTCGCCGGAGCCCCGAAACTCGACGCGCCCGCCCTGCTCCCGGATCACATAGGACGAAGCGCTGATGGTTCCAAGCGGGCCGGAGCCCTGAACGCCCCGGTTCCCGCTCACAATGCCGGTCGCGGTGTCGACCACCGCCTCGGGCGTCACCAGCGTAAAGCCCGAGCCGCCGTCGGAAATCCGGACATTGGGGCCGATGGTCACCGTCTTGCCGGCCTCGTCATAGACCCCGCCGTCGGCGGTCAGGGTGGTCACCTTGCGGCCGCCGAGGTTCAACCGCAGCGCCGGGCCGATCAGGCGATAACGGCCGGTGTCCGGATCGCGCACGGCCCCCTCTGCGCCGATAACGAAGCTGCGGCCCGCGGCGTCCTGACCGTGGAACCTCAGCGCATCAAGGCGGATCTCGCGACTGGTCCCGGCCTTGCGCTCGACGTCGGACATGACGCTGCGCAGCACGATCCAGCCGACCGTGCCGCCGGCCAGCAGAATGATCGCTACCGGCAGCACCCGGCGCAGCAGCTGCACCCGCCGCGACCGCGCGCGGAAGGCCCGGGCTGTCGCGGCGACGCGGGCCTCGTCCTGATGCGCATGGATGTCGGCGGGATCAGTCATCAGCTGTGCGCGAACACGTCCATCTCGTCCCAGCCGGCCAGGTCCAGCGCCGCGCGGGTGGGCAGGAAGTCGAAACACTGACGGGCCAGTTCGGTCCGGCCCTCGCGCGCCAGCATCTCGTCCAGCCGGACCCTGGCGGCGTGCAGATAGAGGACGTCGGAGGCGGCGTATTCCAGCTGGGCAGGCGAAAGCTCGTCTGCACCCCAGTCGCTGGACTGCTGGGCCTTGGACAGATCGACCCCGACCAGTTCGCGCACCACATCCTTGAGGCCGTGGCGGTCGGTGTAGGTGCGGGCCAGTTTCGAGGCGATCTTGGTGCAATAGACGGGGCGGGTCTCGACCCCCAGATGCAGCTGGAACATGCCGATGTCGAACCGGCCGAAATGGAACAGCTTCAACACCTTCGGATCGGTCAGCAGGCGTTTGAGATTCGGGCAGTCATAGCCCGGGCGGTTCATGCGCACGACATGGGCGTCGCCGTCGCCCGCCGACAGCTGCACCACACACAGGGGATCACGCCGGAAGCGCAGCCCCATGGTCTCGGAATCGATGGCGACCTCGGGGCCGAGATCAAGGCCGTCGGGCAGGTCGCCTTCGTGGAAATGGATGGTCATGCGCAAACCTCTCAGGTCTCAACTAGCGTGGTCAGTGGCGAGTGGCGAGTGGCGAGTGACGAGGGGACAACACAATGCGTCTGCCCGGCTCTCCGGTCATGGCCCGCTTACTCGCCACTCGCGAAAGCCCAAAAAACAAACGGCGCCGCACCGAAGCGCGACGCCGTTCAGAATACTGGTGCCCAGGAGAGGACTCGAACCTCCACGACATTTCTATCACTGGCACCTGAAGCCAGCGCGTCTACCAATTCCGCCACCTGGGCCCAGACGTCTTGCGTTTGCACACGTTTCGTCCGGAAGGCGCGGACCCTTAAGGCAGGGTCCGGGGCCGGTCAACAGGGATTTGCGGCCTTTGCGTTGCGAGGGCTGCGGCCATCGTCTAATCCCCGGCGCGTCGAGGCTCTTGCGCCTTGCACCGTCGCCCATTGGAGCCCGTCATGAACGAAGTCGCCCCCGGCCTTGTCACCGTCTTCGGCGGCTCCGGTTTCGTCGGCAGCCAGGTGGTACAGGCGCTGGCCAAACGCGGCTGGCGGGTGCGCATCGCCTGCCGCCGTCCCGACCTCGCCTGGAAGCTGCAGACCTCCGGCACGGTCGGCCAGTTGCAGTCGGTCCGCTGCGACGTGACCCGGCCGGAAGAGGTTGCTGCGGCCCTGCGTGGTGCGGACGCCGCGATCAATCTGGTCGGCATCCTGTATGAATCCGGACGTCGCACCTTCCAGAGCCTGCATGTCGACGCCTCGCGCAACATCGCCGAGGCCTGCGCTGCCGGCGGCGTCGGTCGCCTGGTCCAGGTCTCGGCCATCGGTGCCAGCCCGGAAAGCCGCTCCGACTACGCCCTGTCCAAGGCCGCTGCAGAGATGGCGGTGCGCGAGATCAAGCCGGACGCCGTGGTGATCCGGCCGTCGATCGTCTTCGGTGCCGGTGACGACTTCCTGAACCGTTTCGCCGCCCTGGCCTCCATGGCCCCGGCCCTGCCGCTGATCGGCGGCGGCCAGACGAAATTCCAGCCGGTCTATGTCGCCGATGTGGCCGAGGCCATCGCCCGCGCAACCGTGTCCCCCGAGGCGGCAGGCCGCACCTTTGAACTGGGCGGACCGGCCGTCATGACCTTCGAGGATGTGCTGAAACTGATCCGGCGCGAGACCTATCGGGCCTTTGTCCTGGTTCCCCTGCCCTTCTTCGCAGCCCGCGCCATCGGCTCAATGGCCCAGCTGACCACCATGGTCGGCATCGCCCCGGTGCTGACCCGCGACCAGGTGACCCTGCTGGAGAGCGACAATGTCGTCGCCGACGGTGCCGAGGGTCTGGCGGCGCTGGGGATCGAGCCGACCGGTATCGAGGCCATCGCGCCGTCCTACCTCTGGCGCTACCGCCGCGGCGGCCAGTTCGCAGAGGCTCCGGCGGCCTGAGGCACGAGGCCTGAGGCCTGAGGCCTGCGCTGCCGACGGCTGGTTCGCCACAACGAACACAACGGGGTCACGACGAACGTCAGCGCCGAGCTGACTCAGTAGAGCCAGATCGCCAGCAGACCGACGGTGCCGACCAGGATGCGCCAGGCCGAGAACGGGGCGAAACCGAATCGGCCGACAAAATCCACCAGGAAGCGGACGACAAACAGGCCGCTGATGAAGGATACCACGAAGCCGATCCCGATCAGGCCGGCGACGTCGTTCGTGATCATCTCGCGACTCTCCCAGAAGTCCAGGGCGAACGCGCCGACCATGGTGGGAATGGCCAGAAAGAACGAAAACTCTGCGGCAGCCTTCTTGTCGACACCCAGCAGCAGGCCCCCGACGATCGTCGCGCCGCTGCGCGATACGCCCGGAATGATCGACAGACATTGCCACAGGCCGATGCCCAGCGCCGTCTTCCATGACAGCTTCATGGAGTCCTCGGCCAGGTCGCGCTGTTCGAGGGTCTCGACCCCGTCCCTGACCACGCGTCTCAGACCCATGGTGCCGGCATCGGACCAGCGTTCAAGCACGATCAGGGCGATCCCGCCGACAATCAGCGTCACGCAGACGATCGTGGTGTTGAAAAGCACATCCTTGATGAAGTCGTGAAACAGCAGGCCCAGCAGCGCCGAAGGGAAGAAGGCCAGAAGGACGGAAATGGCGAACCGCCGCGCGGCGGGATCCTTGCCCGGCAAACCCAGCAACACCTTCCACAGCCTGGCGAAATATACGGCGACCACGGCCAGGATCGCGCCCAGCTGGATCATCACGATGAAGGTGTCCCAGGGCGTATTGGGCAGGCCGAGGGCTTCCTTGGCCAGCAGCAGATGGCCGGTCGACGATACCGGAATGAACTCCGTCAGCCCCTCGACGAGCCCGAGAATGATTGCCGCAATCCAGTCCGCCACGTACGCCCCCGATGTCCAAGGGCCGTCAATGCGCGCCCGGTTCGGGTCCCACATAGCGCAGCCGCGCCCTGATAGGCGAGCCATTCGTCGCCTGATCCAGCGCATGACCCAACAAGCCGGCCAGACGGCCCAGCAGCAGCAGGTCCCGGGCGGCGTCGCGGGGCAGTTCGAGGCGACGGGCGATGACCGCCAGCGCCAGGCCGAAATTGGCAGGCTGCCCGGTGGCAGCTTCGCCCTCCTGCACGGCGCGGGACAGGTCAGACGGCAGATCCGCCGCGCTGATCAGCGCGACGGCGCGTGGATCGCCGGCGGCGTAGTCAGCGCTGCCGAAACCGGCCAGTCCTCCGGCGGCATGGGCCCGACGCGCGGCGTCCGTGGCCTGGCGGCGCACAGCCACCACCCAATCCGATGCCCGCACCAGCTCGGCCATCGACTCGGACCCGCTCAGGGTCAACAGTCCGGAGAAGGCTGCTGCAGCGGGGGCAGCGCCGCCGCTGACCGCCGCCCGGGTCGCCAGTACCGAGGCGTTCATCTCGTGGTCCGCTGACAACACAAGAGCGCGACGGATCAGGTGGGCGTCGCGGTCCGGCGTCTTCCAGGACCGGGCCAGCCGCTGGTGCAGGAACAGGCGGGGCCCCGAGCCGGCTGCGGCATCCACCGCCTCGTCCAGTACCCGGGCGCATTCCAGCCGCAGGTCCTCGACGGTGCGCACCTTGGGATCGGCGTCCTCCTCGGCGCGGCGCGCCAGGGCGGCAAACAACCGCGCCCGGATCGACCCGCCGCCCACGGCACCAACGCGCGGCCGGATTTCGGCGAAAGGGTTGGCAGATCGGGCGTCCCAAAGCCGCCGGGCCACGTCTTCCAGCGTCGCCGTCTCGGCCAGCTGGACAGCATCCAGCCCACGATAGAACAGCCGCCCGCCGTCGATCACCGTCAGGGACGATGAGACCTCGGCCTCGCCCCGACTGGCCATCCGGGGGATGCGGCGCTGTGCTGCCTGCACCTCATCATCAACGATTTCGCCGTTCAGACGGGCGATATCCTGAACGGCATAGAGGCTGCGCCGCGGATCTGACGGGTCCGGTCTGGCCGCGATCCGGCCACGGCTGACATAGGCATAGAGGGTCTGGGTCTTGACCCCGAGCCGGGCCAGCGCCTCGCAACGTCCAATCCAGCGGACGGCTTCCATGGCCGGGTCGACACGCTCCAAGTCGCAACCTCCGCGGGGAGCCCAAGGCTCCGTCCCCTATCGGAACGCCAGCATGGGGCCGTTTCGTGACGATCCCCCTAACAGGCTTAACAGACCGGCCTTGGCACGGAACGGGCTTTCCGCGACAAGGCGGCCATGACGTCCGCCGCCTCACCCATCGATATCCACGCCGAGGGTCATGCCGCGACCCGCGCCGTTACCCGCCTGTCCGTGGGTGTCGCGGTGTTGCTGATCGTTCTCAAGGCCTTTGCCCTCGGGGCCTCCGGCTCGGTATCGATCCTGGCCTCGCTGGCTGATTCTGCGCTGGATCTGCTGGCGTCCCTCGGGGTGTTCTTTGCCGTGCGCTGGGCCGCCATGCCGTCCGACGAGGACCACCGCTACGGTCATGGAAAGGGCGAGGCCCTGGCCGCGCTGGTTCAGGCCGGTCTGGTCTTCGCCTCAGCGCTTTTCATCGGCTGGGAAGCCGTCCAGCGCATGCTCGACCCCCGGCCTGTCGTCTCCGGCTATTGGGGCGTTCTGGTCATACTGATCTCGATCGCCCTGACGGGATGGCTCGTCTGGATGCAGGGCCGTGCCATGCGCCAGAGCGGCTCGATGGCGGTCGCCGCCGATCGCGCCCATTACGCCGGGGACCTGGCGGCCAATGGTGTGGTCCTGATCGGCGTGATCTCCGGCTCCTTCCTGGCCGCGCCCGGTCTTGACGCGGCAGCGGGCCTGGTCGTCGCGGTCTGGCTGTTCTGGGGGGCACTGGCCGTCCTGAGAACCGCGTCCGACCATCTGGTTGACCGGGCGGTACCCGACGCCGACCGCATCGCCATCACCACCGCCGTCCTGGCGGATCCCCGCATCTCGGGCGTACACCAGCTGCGTACTCGGATGGCCGGCCCGGCGATGATGATCCAGATGCACATCGACCTCGAGCCGACCCTGACCCTGGATGCCGCCCACGCCATTGTCGTGGAAGCCGAGAACCGGCTGCTGGCGGTCTTTCCGCGCGCGGACGTCCTGATCCACCCGGACCCGCGCGGCCGGGCCGAATCCCATGGCGGTGCTTTCGGCGAAAAGGAACAGCCCGACCTCGACTGAGGCAAAGTCCGACAGGCTGAACAAGCAAGACAGCTAACGCGGACTTAACGCCCTCGCGTGCAAGACGGACCCATGTCGAGCTTCGTCCTCTACCATTTTGCCTTCGATCCCGGCTCGCGCGCCGTCCGACTGGCGCTGGGCGAGGCAAGGATCGAATTCTCCGAGACCCCCGTCCGCCCGTGGGAAGACGACTGCCCGCTGGCGCCGCTGAACCCGTCGGGCATGCCCCCGGTGCTCCGGATCAGCGAAGACAATGGACGCGCCCTGACCCTTTGCGAACCCGCAGCCATCCTCGGCTGGCTGGAGGAGCGGACGGCCGAACCCCTGCTGCTGCCCGCCGATGCCGCTGAACGGGCCGAGGTGCGGCGTCTGCTGGCCTGGTTCGACCGGCGGTTTACAGATGAGGTCAACGCCGTCCTGCTGCACGAGCGGATGGAAAAGCCGCTCCTGCGCCTCGGTCCGCCCGAGGCTCGCGCCCTGCGCGCCGGGCGGGGGGCGCTCAGGTCGCATCTGGCGATGCTGGAGGCGCTGTTGAACCAACGCGACGCCCTTGCCGGCCGCAGGATCAGCCAGGCCGACATCGTCGCGGCCGCCCATCTTTCGGTGCTGGACTATTTCGGCGAGATCTCCTGGGTGTCGTATCCGGGCCTGAAGACCTGGTACATGAAGCTGAAGTCGCGCCCCTGCTTCCGGCCCCTGCTGGCCGACCGCTTTCCGGGCGTCACCGCCTCGGCCTGGTACGCCGATCTGGATTTCTGATTTCACCGGACGGGGTGGTGTGGGAAACAAGGCCATGCTGGCCGACCCCCGCGATATCCTCCGTCAGAGCGCTGCCGCCCTGGGCTTCGACGTCTGCCGCTTTGCCTCCGCGACCGAGCCGTGGAGTGCGGGCGAACGGCTGGCACATTTCGTCGAGGCGGGGCGGCACGGCGAGATGGGCTGGATGGAGACGACGCTGGAGCGCCGCGCCCATCCCACCGCCATGTGGGACAAGGCCCGGACCGCCGTGGTGCTTGGCCTCAACTACGGCCCCGAGCACGACCCCCTGCCCGAAATGGCTGACCGCTCGGCCGGCTATATCTCGGTCTACGCCCGGGGCGATGACTATCACGAGGTCATCAAGGGTCGCCTCAAGACCCTGGCGGGCCAGATCGCCGCCCGCACAGGCGAGGACGTCAAGGTCTTCGTCGACACCGCCCCGCTGTTGGAAAAGCCGCTGGCCCAGCGCGCCGGCCTCGGCTGGCAGGGCAAACACACCAATCTGCTGAGCCGCACCCACGGCAACTGGTTGTTTCTCGGCGTGATATTGACAGCTGCCGCGCTCGAGCCGGATCCGCCCGAGGGCGAGCATTGCGGCACCTGCACAGCCTGTCTGGACATCTGCCCGACGCAGGCCTTTCCGGCCCCTTTCCAGCTCGATGCACGCCGCTGCCTGTCCTATCTGACCATCGAGTTCGCCGGGCCATGGCCGGAAGCGTTCAGGGTGGCGACGGGCAACCGCATCTATGGCTGCGACGACTGTCTGGCCGTCTGTCCATGGAACAAATTCGCCGCAGCCTCACGGGAATCGCGGGTGCAGGCGCGTGCGGCCCTGGTCTCGCCCCGGCTGGCCGACCTCGCCGCCCTCGACGACGCGGCCTTCCGTGCCCTGTTCGCGAAGAGCCCCGTCAAGCGGATCGGCCGCCACCGCTTCGTGCGCAATGTCCTCTATGCGATCGGCAACAGCGCGGACACGGGGCTCATTCCCGCGGCGGAGCGGCTGCTGGACGATCCGGACGCCGTGGTGCGTGACGCGGCGCTTTGGGCGGTGGGGCGGCTCAGAGAGACCGTCCCGGCCTCCTAACCTTCAGCTATGGCCCCGCCGCGCTCGCCGCCCGGGGTGCGCGCAATGGCCAGCAGCTTGAGCCGGAACACCATGACCGAATTGGGCGGGATGCCCGGACGGCCCTGTTCACCGTAGCCGAGCGCCGGGGGCAGATAGATGATCCACTCGTCGCCGACCCGCATCTGCTGCAGGATTTCCGTCCAGCCGGGTACGACGTCACTGACCGTGAACACCGCCGGCTGGCCGTTCTGGAACGAGCTGTCAAACACCGTTCCGTCGGTCAGGGTGCCCTCATAGTCAACGCGGACCAGATCGTTACGGTCCGGATGCTCGCCACCGGGCGGGCCCGACTGGACGACCTTGTACTGGACGCCCGACGGCAGGGTCTTCACGCCCTCAATCCGGGCATTGGACGTCAGGAAGAATTCGGCTGCGCGCAGATTCTGCGCCGCCGTCTCGTCCGGGGCCGCCGTTCCGCGATCACAGGCGGCCAGCGGCCCCGCCAGGACCGCGACCATCGCCAGCGCCGATGCGCGCCTAACCCATCCGTAATTCATATCCTGCCTCTTCCAGTGCATGTCTGATTTCGATGGCGTGGGCCTCGCCGCGCGTCTCGACCATGATGTCGAACTCCGCGCCCTTGGCCGGCACGTCCAGCGCCAGCCGGTTGTGCACCACGTCGATGATATTGCCGCCGAGACCGCCGATCACGGCGCTCATCCTGGACAGCATGCCGGGGCGGTCGTCGCCCAGGATGCGATAGACGATCATCTTCTTTTCGCGCACCAATTCGCGATTGAGGACGACGGCCAGCATGCGCGCGTCGATGTTTCCGCCACAAAGCACCAGCCCGACCTTCATGCCCCGGAATTTGTCGGGATAGGCCAGCAAGGCAGCGAGGCCGCCGGCACCGGCTCCCTCGGCCACCGTCTTCTCAAGGGTGGCATAGTAGGCCACCGCAGTCTCGAAATCGGCCTCCTGGCAGACAAGGACGTCCTCGACCAGTGGGTCGGCGATGGCGAACGGGATGTCGCCCACGGCCTTGATGGCGATCCCCTCGGCGATGGTCTGGCCACCGCATTTCGGGGCCTCGCCGCGTCTTCTGGCACTGAACGAGGCATACATGGCCGCCTCGACGCCAAAGATGCGGATGTCCGGCTTCATCGCCTTCGCCGCCACCGAACAGCCGGCGATCAGTCCGCCGCCGCCGATGGGGATGATCAGGACGTCGAGGTCCGGCGCATCCTCCAGGAATTCGACGGCGCAGACCCCCTGGCCCGTGACGATCCCCTCATCATCAAAGGCGGAAACAAAGACAAAGCCTTCCTCGTCGCGCAGCCGGTGCGCCTCCTCGGTCGAGCCGGAGAAGTCGAGCCCCTTGATCACCACGGTCGCGCCGTGCGCCCGGGTGCCGTCGGCCTTGGTGAAGGGCGTGCCCTCGGGCATGACGATGGTCACCGGCACGCCCAGCCGGGCGCCGTGATAGGCCAGGGCCTGGGCGTGGTTGCCGGCGCTGGCTGCCACAACGCCCCGCCGACGCTCGTCCGGCGTCAGCTGGAGCAGTCGGTTCAGGGCTCCGCGCTCCTTGAAGCTGCCGGTGAAATGCAGGTTGTCGAACTTGACCCGAACCTCGGCACCGGTCAGTTGCGACAGGCGGCGGGAATAGCGCACCGGCGTCCGGTCCACCTGGCCGGCAATGCGGTCCCGGGCCGCCAGAATGTCGTCAAACGTGACTGTCATGGACGCTCCCTATACCCTGTCTGCGCCGGGTTGATCCGCGCTTTTGGCCCACAGCCCGACGCGCCGCAACCTTGACCTTATGGCGGCGTTTAGCGTCTGATCGGGACGTTCGACCCGCACCCTCGACGGAGAGAGCCTGCATGTCTGCCCGCCACCTGTTCCTTGTCGCTGCGCTCGGTGCCGCCCTCGCGGGCTGTGCGACAGTTCCCGCGGGCGATTCCGCGACCGGCGGGGCCGCCGCTTCAGCCTTCCGCGCAGAAGATTTCACCTGGTCGGCGGGATCGGGACGCGGGTCCATCGACGGGCGCGTCGCCTTCAGCCGCGACGGCCAGGCCTTCACCTGTACGGGCTCGGTCGCGCTCACGCCCTACACCCCCTATACCCGCGCCCGGTTCCAGACCCTGTACGGATCGACCGACCGCGCCGCGGTTCCGGAAGCGGTGGTGCGGACGCGGACCGTGGAGAACCCCAGTGCCGACTATCGCTCCTTCGTCCGCTCAACGACCTGCCAGAATGGCCGGTTCGAATTCTCGGGACTCCCGGACGGGGCATGGTTCATCATCAGCCCGGTCAGCGCCGGGGGAGACCGCATCGTTCTGATGCGCCGTATCGTAACCCGCGGCGGACGCGTGTCCGTCACACTTTAAGCGTTTCGCCTGCCTGTTCCTGTTGTCATTCAGGCCGCGTTTCCGGCCGCTTCGGAGCGTTAACCATGATCCGTCTCGCCCTTGTCGCCATCACCGGACTGAGCCTGTCCGCCGCACCGGCCGTCGCCCAGTCGTGGGGCGGAACCCATGACCCGGGCTATCGGAGTGGCGAACACTTCAGCCCCGACCCGGTCGGATACGGCGAACGACCCTACGAGGGCGGCCACGGCATCCGTCGCTCCAACGCCGTTCCGTCGACTTTCGACTGGCGCGGCCAGCTGGACCGGCCGGGCGATTTCCGCTGCGACCGGTTTCAGGACGCAAACCGGGATGACTGCGGTGCCGGCTGGCGCGACCAGCGCCGTCAGGCCAGCCTGCAGGCATGGCGCAACGATCACCAACCTCACGGCGACAGCCACGACGGTTCCGGTCGCGGGCCGTCCGGTTACGCGAATCAACGGGGCTATGGCGCGGCCTGGAACCATGGCCATGCCCGGGGCTCGACGACCTGGCACGGGGCCTATGGCCGCCCTGATCACGTCTATCCGGGCAGCGGCGTGGTCTACAGCCATGGCTATGCCGGCGGATATGGATCACGCGCCGACTGGTGTCGCGCCCATTTCCGGTCCTACGACCCGCGCACCGGCTACTACCGCGCCTATACCGGCCGCCTGATCTATTGCGGCTGACGCGCCCAGGCAGGGCGCGTTCTCATTGCGCGACAGAACGGGATCCAGGATCGCTCTTTTGATCACGGATCGGTGCATAACCGCCGTTCGCCATTGTTTGGCCTTGTCCGACCCGCTTCGGTGGCCGCGACCCGCAACGGGTGGTGGACCAGGGAGCGCGTATATGTCCCAGCACAATATCTCGGGATCGGAGGTTTTCGGCCCCAAGCCCGGCGTGATGGTACGGTCCGTCAGGACCAGCGGCCTGCGACGCCAACGGGCCGCCCGGACCTGGGCGGCCTTCATCGCCGGGGCGATCGTCGCCGTGGCCGGCGGTGCCATCGCCATGGCCGCCGTCTTCGGACCGACCCTGTTCGGCTAGCCGGACCGCCCCCCGGTCCTGCCTCCGTCGCGCCCGCCCGGGCTTGCCACTGGACATCACCGCCGGTCGCTGACTGGAATGGCGGGTGATCGGGGGCCATATCAAATGACATCCGCCGATCAGGCCAGCCAGACCATGCGGCGGGTGTCGGTGTCGGCACAGCGCGCCCGGCTGAACCCCCTGCGCACTTCCCCGGTGTAGAGAAAGCCGGCCTTTTCCAGCACCCGGCCGGAGGCCGGATTGTCGCTGAAATGCCCCGCCATCAGGGCGCGGCGCTTCCACGACCGGCCCGCCCAGGCCGTCGCCCCCTGCAGGGCCTCGGTGGCAAGGCCGCGGCCCCAGAAGGGACGGGCAATCCAGTAGCCGACCTCGGGTGCCGGATCGCCGTCCTCGAACAGGCCGATCACGCCGACGGGGCCATGGTCTTCATGTTCAATCAGGAAGGTGCGGGCCCGGGCGGGGTCCTGGACCGCCACCTTCAACACAAACTCCTCGGCGTCCGCGACACCATAGGGGTGCGGCATGCGCAGGGTCATACGCGCAATCGCCGGATCATTGGCAAAGGCGGCGAGGCGGGCGACATCCTGGGACCCCGGCGCACGCAGGACCAGGCGCCGTGTCTCGACGACGGCAGAGGGTTCAATCAGGCACATCAGACGCAAGCCTCGTTCGATATGCCGCCTCCTTGGAGGGCTCGGGCGGCTTCGAGGCGGGGTAACGCAAACGGGGAGCCTGGTGATCCAGACTCCCCGCGGAAACTTGTCCCTTGGTCCGGATCGCGGCTGTTGAGCCTTGCGCGATCCGGATGATCTTCCGTTCGCGCTACTCGGCCGCCATGGCCTGTTCGGCGGTGTCGTTGGCCGGAAGAATCGATACGTAACAACGGCCGTTGGCCTTCCGGGTGAATTTCACGGCGCCATGGGCGGTCGCGAAAAGGGTGTGGTCGCGGCCGAGGCCGACGTTGTCACCCGGGTGGAAGGTGGTGCCGCGCTGGCGCACGAGGATGTTGCCGGCGAGGACGTTCTCGCCGCCGAACTTCTTCACGCCGAGGCGCTTGGAGTGAGAGTCGCGACCGTTACGCGACGAACCACCGGATTTCTTGTGAGCCATAGGTCTGCTCCCTGTCTCTGACTGTTCTTACGCTTCTTCGGTGGAGTCGGGCTTGGCCTTGGGTGCCGCCTTCTTGGCCGGAGCCTTCCTGGCGGTGGCCTTGACCGGCTCGGCTTCGGTCGCTTCGACGCGCGGGGCCAGGCCACGGGCACGAAGGTTCATTTCAGCCTTGGTCATCAGCGAGGTCTCGCCGTCCCATTTGGCCTTCTCGCCGGCACCATCGATGCCGGTGATGCGCAGGACGGTTTCCATCTGGCGATGGCCGTTGGTGCGGCGATAGCCCTGACGGCGGGTCTTCTTGAAGATCTTGATCTTCTCGCCCTTGCGGGTCTCGACCAGGGTCGCGGCGACCGCGGCACCCGCGATCATCGGAGCGCCGAGGGTCACGCCCTTTTCGCCGCCCAGCATCAGGACGTCGCCGAACGAAACGTTCGAACCGGCCTCGCCGTCGAGCTTCTCGACCACAATGACGTCGCCCGGTTGAACCCGGTACTGCTTGCCGCCGGTCTTGATCACCGCGTACATGTTGAAGCCTCAGCGAAACGCAAAAAGAATAAGCCCGACGGGGGACCCCCTCGGGCGAAGAGCGGCGACATAGACGCAGAGGGCTGTTCGAGTCAACGCGGACGGGCGAAAAATCGGGGGTTGGCTGATCGCCCCGGCTTGAACGGCGGGCTGCTCTGGACTGTTATAAAATAACATTCTATGAGGGCCAACCATGACGCCGCCCGACCTCCAGCAACCCGTCCTGTTGTCCGTCCTGGGCGTCGGCTTTGCCACGGCCTTCCTGCATGCGGCCCTGCCGACCCACTGGCTGCCGTTCGTGCTCGTCGGACGCGGTCAGCGCTGGAGCCTGCCCCGGGTGCTGACGGCCGTGGCCATCGCAGGGTCGGCCCATATCGTCACCACTGCCGTCGTCGGTGGCCTGATCGTTGCCGCCGGCCTCGTCATGGACCAGTGGATTGCCGGCCTGCTGCCCGGCCTGTCCGCCGGACTGCTTTTCCTGTTCGGAGCCTTCTATCTCGGCAAGGCCCTGCTGCGCCCCACGATCCTGGCCGGCGGCCCGTCCCTGGCCCTGTCCGAACCGACCGTGTCGCAAGCCGCCGCCTTCTGGGGGCTGGTCGTCATGATGGCTGTATCGCCGGGCGAGGTGCTGTTGCCGATCTATCTGTCGCAGGCGACAGAGGGGCCCGTGGTTCTGATCGCACTGACCCTGGCCTTCGGTGTCGGCACGGTGCTCGGCATGGCCGTGTTCACGGTCCTGGCGCGTGCCGGCTGGTCCGTGCTGAGACTGGAACGATGGGCCCGCTATGAGGGCATCATCCTCGGCCTCGCCCTGATCCTGATCGGCCTTCTCGTGATCCTGCGCCCGCACTAGAGATAGCGACATGGCGCACGCCCACGGATCTCACGACCACGCACACGATCATGGCCATGGGCACGGGCATGATCACGCGCACGGCCAGGACCACAGCCATGGTCCGGGCGGCCATCACCACGGTCCCGTCGATACCGGCGACTGGCGCTATGCCGTCGGCCTGCTGGTCAATCTGGCCTTCGTCGCCGTCGAGTTCGGAGCGGGTATCGTCAGCGGCTCAACGGCCCTGATGGCCGACGCCGGCCACAATCTGTCCGATGTGATGGGCCTGGCCATGGCCGGCGGTGCGGCCTGGCTGGCGCGGCGCGCAAGCGGACCGGGCAAGACCTATGGCTACGGCAAGGCCACGGTGCTGGCCGCCCTCGCCAACGCCCTGCTGCTGATCTTCGCCTGCGGGGCCATCGCCTTCGAAGCCGTCCGCCGCCTGGCCGAACCGGCCCCGGTGATGAGCGGGCTGATCATGGGTGTCGCCGCAATCGGCTTCGTCATCAACCTGGGCACCGCCCTGATGTTCATGCGCGACCAGCACAGCGACCTGAATGCGCGCGGGGCCTATCTGCACATGATGGCCGACGCCGCCGTCTCGATCGGCGTGGTCATCGCCGGTGCCGTAATCATGGTCTCGGGCTGGTCGATCATTGACCCCCTCGTCAGCATCGTCATCGTTGCGGTCATCCTGATCGGCACCTGGGGCCTGCTGAAGGACTCGGTCAATCTGGCGATCGACGCCGCGCCGCGCGGCGTGGATGTCGAGGTCATCCGCTCCGCCTTCCTGGCCCTGCCCGGCGTCACCGCCATGCACGACCTGCATGTCTGGGGCCTTTCGACCACGGAAACCGCCCTGACCGCCCACCTCTGTCACGACCGCCCGGACCCCGAGGGATTGTTGGCCGAGGCGCAGGCACTGGCGCGGGGCAGGTTTCGCATCGGCCACACCACCCTGCAGTTGGAAGCGGGGCCGCTGGCGGGCTGCCCGGACTGCTGACCGTACCCGGCCCCTTCCGCCAGAAGGTTCATCACAAAGGACACGAAGGGATCACGAAGGACACAAAGAGACCGTGCGGGTCATGACGCGGCACGCGTCAATCCTTCCAGAGTCCCAGGCTCCCTGCCCCGGACACGCCCCGGCCCCTTCGTGTCCTTGGTGACCTTCTTTGTGTCCTTCGTGTTGAACCAGCCGCCTTCAACCATGACGGTGCCTGCGGCGCGGAAGTCGATCTCACTGGCGCCATGCGCGCCCCGCCCCTAGATGAGCCCCATGACCGACAAAATCCCCGTCACCGTCCTCACCGGCTACCTCGGCGCCGGCAAGACCACCCTGCTGAACCGCATCCTCACCGAGGACCACGGCAAGCGCTACGCCGTCATCGTCAATGAGTTCGGCGAGATCGGCATCGACAACGACCTCGTGGTGGGTGCCGACGAGGACGTGTTCGAGATGAACAACGGCTGCGTCTGCTGCACGGTGCGCGGCGACCTGATCCGCATCATCGCCGGTCTGATGAAACGCCAGAAGCCCGGTGCCCCCGCCTTCGACGCCATCATCGTCGAGACCACCGGCCTGGCCGACCCCGGCCCGGTGGCCCAGACCTTCTTTGTCGATGAGGACGTCAAGGCGAAGACACAACTCGACAGCGTCACCGCCCTGGTCGACGCCAAACACGTCATGGCGCGTCTGGACGACTCGAAGGAGGCGCGCGAGCAGGTCGCCTTCGCCGACCGGATCATCCTCAACAAGACCGACCTGGTCAGCGAGGCCGAACTGGTCGCGGTCGAAGCGCGCCTGCGCAAGCTCAACCCGCTGGCCCCCATCACCCGCGCCGAGCGCGCCAATATCCCGCTGGATCAGGTTCTGGGCCTCGGCGGCTTCGACCTCGGCCGGATCCTCGACATCAATCCCGAGTTCGCCAATCCGGCCCATGGCGAGCCCGGCCATGTCCACGACGAACACTGCGGCCATGACCACCATGACCATGACCATGATCACGACCACGGCCATGCTCACGCGCACCATGATCACGACCATCACCCTGGCGCGCGCGGCCACGCGCATGAGGACGACATCAAGGGCATCTCCCTGTCGCTCGACCGGCCGATGGACGGGACCAAATTCACGGCCTGGCTCGACCGGCTGCTGGGCGAGCAGGGCCAGAACATCCTGCGCGCCAAGGGCATCATCGACGTCAGCGGCGAAGACCGCCGACTGGTCTTCCAGGCCGTGCACATGATCCTCGAGGGCGACCTTCAACGCGAGTGGGGTGCCAACGAGCGCCGCTGGTCCCGCGCCGTCTTCATCGGCCGCGAGCTCGACGAAGCCGCGCTGAAGGCCGGGTTCGAGGCCTGCGCCGCGTGAAATCCATGTACGACGCCCAGATAACCGCCATCGTCTTCGACACCGAAGGCGCGATCTTCGCCCTCGGCGACGGTTCGGTCCGGTTCGAGGACGGCGCGTTCAGCGCCGCCCACGACGGGGCGATCCTGTGCGCGGTGGCGCACCCGTCGGGGACCGGCATTGTGACCGGCGGCGACGATGGCCGTCTGATCTGGCACCGTCGCACCGACGCCGGTGTTCTGGCCACCAGCGCCCGGGGTCAGTGGATCGACGCGGTCGACGCCTCGGCCGAAAGTGGCCTGATCGCTTTCTCCGCCGGCAAGACCCTGACCGTTCTGGATGCGAAGGACGCCGGCTTCCGGCGTGATTTCCAGCACGAGCGCACCTTCTCCGGCGTGGCCTTCGAGCCGAGGGGCCGCCGGATCGCAACCTCGACCTATGGCGGGGCCGCCCTGTGGTTCGCCCGGATCGCCGAGCAGAAGCCGACCTTCCTCAAATGGGCCGGGTCGCACACAGCCGTGACCTTCTCGCCCGACGGGGCCTTTGTCGTCACCGCCATGCAGGATTCCCAGCTGCATGGCTGGCGGTTGAAGGACCAGAAAAACATGCGGATGGGCGGCTATCCGTCCAAGGTCCGGGCCTTCAGCTTCCTGTCCAACGGCCAGCTGCTGGCGACCTCCGGGGCCCAGGGTGCGGTCCTCTGGCCCTTCGTCGGCGCCAACGGACCCATGGGCCGTGAGGCCACCGAAATCGGCTTCGACGAGGGCAGTCTGGTCGCTCTCGTTGCGTCACAGCCGAAACATGGCGTTCTGGCCGCCGGCCTGAACGACGGCCGCGTCTGGCTGGCCGATCCGCCGGGACAGGGTCTGAACTTCCTCAAGGCCGAGCGCGGCGCGCCGATCACCGCCCTGGCCATGAGCCCCGACGCGACCCGGGTCGCCTGGGCCGACGAGGATGGGAACGCCGGGGTGTCCGAAGCGGGCTAGCGCTATTGCGCCGCAAGCGTCACATTGGCCGCAGGGGGAAAGACAATGAATGCGACGCTCAAAAATCTGTCACGGCGATCTCTGGTCCAGTGGGCCGTTGCGGCTCCGGTCATGGCGCTGGCAGCGCCGGCCCTTGCCGCCCGGGACCCCCACGCTGCCCCGGCCAGTCTGACGCCCGATGAGGCCCTCGAGCGACTGCGCCGGGGAAATGCGGCCTTTGTGTCTGATCAGCCGCTCCCTGTGAGCCTCGGTACAGAGCGTCGACACGCGCTCGCTGCGGGCCAGGCCCCATTTGCCATCCTGGTTTGCTGTTCGGACAGCCGGGTACCGCCTGAGGCGGTGTTCGGGTGCGGACTGGGCGAACTGTTCACCATCCGGGTGGCCGGCAACACCATAGACACCACGGCCCTCGGGTCGATCGAGTACGCCGTCGGGCATCTGGGTGTGCCGCTCGTCGTGGTCATGGGCCACGAGCGTTGCGGGGCCGTCGCGGCCGCCGCCGATGTGGTGCAAAGGAACACCCATTTCGCGGGTGCTGTCGGCGCAATGCTGCAACCCATCATCCCGGCGGTCCTCGCCGCCCGGGCCGCTGATCCCGAAGGCAACCTCGTGGACCTGTCCGTGCGCGAGAATGTCCGGCAGGTACTCCAGCACCTGCGGGAAGTCGCCTCGCCGGCCCTGCTGGAAAAGCAGGCTGGCGGCGATCTGCGCATCGTCGGGGCCCGTTACGATCTCGATGACGGCGTTGTCGACTTTTTCGAAGCCGGCGAGGTCTGACGCTTGACGATGGCGAGCGCCCCCGACCGCCGGAAACACCGGCCTCTGCTGACCCTGTTCCTGCTGCTGGTCCTGCTGGGTGCCGGCGGCGTGGTCATCCAGCGCTGGGTCGCCCCACCGGCTACCTTCCTGATGGTCAGCCGCGCGATCGAGGGCGAGGGCCTGTCGTACCGCTGGCGGTCGCTGGACGACATCTCGCCCCGGCTGGTCCAGGCCGTCATCGCCTCCGAGGATTCAACCTTCTGCGCCCACAACGGCTTCGACATGAAGGCCATTGAACGCGCACTGCAGGCCAATGCCCGGGCCGAGAAGCGCGGGTCGGGCCGTATTCGCGGCGGTTCGACAATCAGTCAGCAGACCGCGAAGAACGTCTTCCTGTGGCCGGGCCGCGACTGGATCCGCAAGGGGCTGGAGGCCGGCTACACCGTCGCCATCGAGACCGTCTGGGGCAAACGACGGATCATGGAGGTCTATCTCAATGTCGCCGAATGGGCCCCGGGCGTCTATGGTGCCGAGGCCGCTGCCCAGCACTGGTTCGGCAAATCGGCGGACGCGCTGACCGCCCGCGAGGCCGCCCGACTGGCCGCCATCCTGCCCTCCCCGCGTCGCTATAGCGCCTCCTCGCCCGGCCCCTATGTCCGCCGCCGCACCTCGCGCATCCAAGCCGCCATGGGCACGGTGCGGGAACAGGGTCTGGCCGCCTGTGTGACGGGCTAACCGCTCCGCTTGACGGACCCGCTCCGCTGGCCTCCGATACGCCCGGCGACGCGGCACCAGACCGCGCACGGAGGAACACCCCATGAAACGAACCCTGATGACGGCCGCCGCCGCCTGCGCCCTGACCCTCGGTCTGGCCGGCTGCGCCAGCCTCGGCATGACCGATGAAGCGATGGACACGGCATCGGTCGATGAGGGCGCCGTCGCCGCAGCGGTGCGCGCCATGGAGGCCGCCGCCGCCGTCCCGACCGCCGCAGACGCCATCGCATTCGTCGCCACCGCCGAGACCCGCCTGGCCGCCCTCAGCGAGGAGGCCGCCCGTATCCAGTGGAGCCGGGCCACCAATATCACCTATGACACCATGTGGCTGGAGAGCCGGGTCAATGCTGAATACACCGAGCTGCAGGTCGAACTGGCCAATGGCGCGGCGGCGTTCAACGGGGTCGAGGTTCCGGCCGATGTGCGCCGCAAACTGAACCTGCTGCGGCTTGGTATCGTCCTGCCGGCCCCCAACCGCCCCGGCGCCGCAGGCGAGCTGGCCGAGATCACAACCCGGCTGGACTCGACCTACGCCACCGGAAAATTCGAATACCAGGGCCGTCAGATCACGCTTGAGGAAGCCTCAGCCCTGCTGGCCACGACCCGTGATCCGGCCGAGGCGCGCGCCCTTTACGAAGGCTGGCGCACCATTTCCCCGGTCATGGCACCCGACTATGCCCGCATGGTCGAGATCGCCAATAAGGGCGCCGCCGAGCTCGGTTTCGCCGACACCGGGGCCATGTGGCGCGCCGGCTATGACATGGAGCCGGACGCCTTCGCCGCCGAGACCGACCGGCTGTGGGCCCAGGTCAAACCCTTCTACGAAAACCTGCACTGCTATGTGCGCGGACGCCTGAACGCCCGCTACGGCGACGCCGTCCAGCCGGACCAGGGTCCGATCCGCGCCGACCTGCTGGGCAATATGTGGTCGCAGCAGTGGGGCAATATCTATGACGTCGTGGCCCCGGCGACGGGCGGTGGCTCCAGCTATGACCTGACCGAGCGGCTGGTCGCCGCGGGCCATGATGCGCGCAGGATGGTCGAGACCGGCGAGGGCTTCTACGTCTCCATGGGCCTGCCCGCGCTGCCCCGGACCTTCTGGGAGCGCAGCCAGATCACCCGGCCGCGCGACCGCGAAGTCGTCTGCCACGCCTCGGCCTGGGACCTCGACAATCGCGACGACATCCGCATCAAGATGTGCACCGAGGTCAATGCCGAGGACTTCTATACGGTCCACCACGAGCTGGGGCACAACTACTACCAGCGCGCCTACAAGGATCAGCCCTTCCTGTTCAAGAACGGGGCGAACGACGGCTTCCACGAGGCGATCGGCGACTTCGTCGGCCTGTCGGCACTGACCCCGACCTATCTCAACCAGATCGGCCTGCTGCAGACCGTGCCGGGTGAGGCCGAGGACATTCCCTTCCTGCTCAAGATGGCGCTCGACAAGATCGCCTTCATGCCGTTCGGCCTGATGGTCGACCGCTGGCGCTGGGGGGTGTTCAACGGCGAGACCAGCCCGACCGAATACAATGACGCCTGGTCGGCCAATATGCTGCGCTACCAGGGCCTTGTCCCGCCAGGACCGCGTCCGGCGGGTGCCTTCGATGCGGGTGCCAATTACCACATACCCGGCAATACGCCTTACACCCGCTACTTCCTGGCCCATATCTACCAGTTCCAGTTCCATCGTGCGGCCTGCGAACAGGCCGGCTGGACCGGACCGCTGCACCGTTGCTCGGTTTACGGCAACAAGGATGTCGGGGCGCGCTTCAACGCCATGATGGAGATGGGCCAGTCCCGTCCGTGGCCCGAGGCGATGGAGGCCTTCACCGGCCAACGCGAGAATGACGCTTCGGCGGTGGCCGACTATTTCGCCCCGCTAAACGCCTGGCTGACCGTCCAGAACCGCGGCAAGGACTGCGGCTGGGAGGCCTGACGTTCGCCATCGGCCTGCCCGTGCCGATCCTGATGACCGTCGGCGGCGTGGACATCCATCTGGCGCGACATCACCCAGCTGAGAATCTCGAGATAGAACCGGAGGCACCGGTCAGATCAGCCGGATTTCCCTGAGCCGCTCGGTCAGGAAATCCTCGGCCATGATCGCCTTGTCCGCATAGCGGTCGGGATTGGTTTCCGAGATCATGCCCGGCAGGGTCTCGATGACGAAGTCCGGGTTGAAATGCAGGAAGAAGGGCGTCGAATAGCGGGCGAAGCTGGCACGCTCCGGCGTCGGATTGATCACCCGGTGGCTGGTCGACGGCAGCACATGGTTGGTCAGCCGCTGCAGCATGTCACCGATATTGACCACCAGGGCGCCCGGCGGCGGGGCGATATCCAGCCATTCACCATCAGCGTCCTTCAACTGCAGGCCCGCCTCCTCGGCACCGAGCAGAAGGGTGATGACATTGATGTCCTCATGAGCCCCGGCCCGGACACCCGAAGCGCCGGCGGGGACCGGCGGATAGTGCAGCATCCTCAGGATCGAATTGCCCATCTCGACCTTGTCCTCAAAGAAGTCGTCGCCGAGTTGCAGGTAGCGGGCTATGGCCCGCAGGATCTTGCGGCCCAGGGCGTCCATGGCGGCGAACATGCCATACAGGTGCGGTCGAAAGCCCTCGATCTCGGTCGGCCAGACATTGTCGCGCATGTATTTGCGATAGGGGTGGCCGGTCGGCAGCTCGCGCCCGACGTGCCAGAACTCCTTCAGGTCGACCGTGGCCGCGCCCTTGGCCGCCTCGACACCGAACGGCGTCAGTCCGCGCGCGCCGCCCGTGCCGGGCTGGTGATACTGACGCTTGGTTTCCTCCGGCAGGGCGAAGAAGGCCTTGGTGTCGGCGACGGCTGCGTCGATCACCGCCTCATCGAGGCCGTGATCGGCGATCACCGCGAACCCGTAGCGTTTGAACGAGGTTCCCAGCCGGTCGGCGAACGCCTCGAAGTCAGAATCATGGAGAGACATCGACACGGGTTCGATCGCCTTGCTGGCCACGGCTGCGGTCTCCGGGCTCGGGGTCGTGCTCACTTCAGGCCTCATCGTTCAGGAACAGACGGTTCCTTACGCCCTAAGGCGCGAATCTGGCAAAGCCGGGACAGGATCAGATCCGCCCCGTTCGTTCAGGCGCGGTACAGGTCGGAACCTTCACCATAAGCCCGCGTTTCGACGCCAGACCGATTTTTCAGACAGGATTCCCCATCATGCGCAGCAAGCTTCTCCTCACCAGTGCCGGCATCGCCATCCTTCTGGGCGGGGTCGCCTGCACCACCGCGGATCCCTACAGCTCTGCGCCGCGCCGCAACAATACCGGCACGGGCATCATCGCCGGTGCCCTGGGCGGGGCCCTGCTGGGCTATCTGACCAACACCTCGAACTCCGAGGAAGGCCGCAAGAACGCCCTGATCGGTGCCGGCATCGGCGCCCTCGGCGGCGCGGCCGTCGGCCAGTACATGGACCGTCAACAGCGCGAACTGGAGGCCGAGCTCTCCGGATCAGGCGTCGGCGTGGCGCGCCAGGGCGACAATCTGGTCCTGCGCATGCCGTCCGATGTGACATTCGCCTCCAACCAGGCGTCGATCAATCCGCGCTTCAACACGACGCTGGACGACGTGGCCGGTGTGCTGAACCGCTATGATCAGTCCATCGTCGACATCGTCGGCCACGCGGATTCGGACGGTACGGACGAGTACAATCTCGACCTGTCGCGCCGTCGCGCCTCATCGGTGGCCCAGTATCTGGTCAGCCGTAACGTCCTCGCCGACCGCGTCTACGTTGACGGCCGCGGCGAAAGCGCCCCGATCGCCTCCAATGCCACCGCGGAAGGCAAGGCGCAGAATCGCCGGGTCGAGATCC
>Ga0247844_1003225_pt1 | contig 24495 bp, 18 predicted proteins | sample LaCtaG_FD_192421 | JGI IMG/M metagenome (GOLD analysis project Ga0247844, IMG submission 192421) | Freshwater microbial communities from meromictic Lake La Cruz, Castile-La Mancha, Spain - LaCruzMarch201714.5m_1 | ecosystem: Environmental > Aquatic > Freshwater > Lake | place: Spain: Castile-La... | reverse complement strand
TGCAAATTTTCCTCTAAGATAATGATTTTCAGGGAATTAAACAAACATCTTAACACTTATTTTCTTGAATATAAACACTTTATACTAACAATGAATTATGGAGTCTCTACTCCTGATTCGCATTAATCAGTAATTCTAGCTGTACTATTGTTTTTTCAATACAAAAGCAGTTCTTGCTGGAATGTAAAGTTTAAGCCATTCTTTACCCATAGAATCTTTTGATCCAGGAGTTGTAATGTGCTCTATACTTTCATCAATTAAATTGAATCCTCCAAATAAAACTTTGTCTGAATTCAAAACAACTTTATATTTTCCTTTGTCGGCCAAAATGCCATAATCGGTAAACGATTGTGAGCCGTTGAAGTTGAATACGAATATCAAATCACCTCGTTGATAAGCCAATACTTGATCGCCTTCTTTCTCCCAAAGTTGTTGAATGGACGTTGCACTAAAATTCGGAACCGAATTAATCAGTTCTATCATTGCACGGTCGAACTCACCAAGCGCATGGTACACATTTTTTTCATTATCAACCAATTCCCATTGACGACGGGCATATTTGTGCGACCAACCGTTTCCTTCTCGTGGAAAATCAATCCACTCAGGATGTCCGAATTCGTTGCCCATAAAATTCAAATATCCACCATTGATTGTTGTAGAAGTAATTAATCGAATCATTTTGTGCATTGCAACACCTCTGTCCACCATAAGCGTATTATCGCCACGCTGCATGTGCCAATACATTTCGGCATCAATAAGTCGGAAAATAATGGTTTTATCACCTACCAGAGCTTGGTCGTGACTTTCGGCGTAACTAATGGTTTTTTCATCAGCACGTCTGTTGGTCAATTCCCAGAATATGCGTGAAACATTCCAATCTTCATCCTTCACCTCCTTGATCATTTTAATCCAGAAATCGGGAATTCCCATGGCCATGCGATAATCAAAACCGATTCCACCATCAGCCACTTTTGTAGCCAAACCTGGCATTCCACTCACTTCTTCAGCTACTGTTATGGCATTTGGGTTCACTTCATGAATCAATTTGTTTGCAAGTGTAAGATAGCAAATCGCATCGCCATCCTGGTTCATATTATAATACGATTCGTAGCCATTGAAATCTTCGCCCAAACCATGACTACGATACAACATTGAAGTTACTCCATCAAAACGATAGCCATCAAAATGATATTCGTCCAACCAAAATTTGCAATTTGAAAGCAGAAAATGTAGTACTGACGGCGAAGCATAATCGAAGCAAAGTGAATCCCAAGCAGGATGTTCGCGTCGTGATCCACCATGGAAATATTGATATGGCGTTCCATCGAAGCGCCCCAAACCTTCTATCTCATTGCGAACAGCATGAGAATGAACAATATCCATGATAACCGAAATGCCCATTCCGTGTGCATCGTCAATTAATTGTTTGAGCTCTTCTGGCGTTCCAAAACGTGATGAAGCTGCAAAAAAACTGGAAACATGATATCCAAATGAGCCGTAATAAGGATGCTCCTGAATGGCCATTATTTGTATACAATTGTATCCATCTTTCGAAATCCTTGGCAAAACAGAAGTCCTAAATTCATTATAAGTCGATACTTTTTCTTCGCTACTAGACATACCAATGTGGCATTCGTAAATTAGAATCGGGTCGGTTTTTGGTTTGAAATCTGAATTTTTAAATACATAAGGTTTAAAAGCACTCCAAACTTGAGCGCTAAAAATTTTGGTATTGTCATCTTGAACAACTCTTCTCGCCCATGCTGGAATACGTTCTCCGCTTCCACCTTCCCACTCAACAAGCAATTTGTATAACTGAGAATGAGCCATTGCAAATTCTGGTAATCTTATTTCCCAAACACCATTTTGCAACTTTTTTAGTTGATAATCTGTACGGCGTTGCCAATTATTGAAATCACCAATCAGAAAAATGGCAGTGGCATTGGGAGCCCATTCTCTGAAAATCCAACCATCGGACAACCGATGCAATCCAAAATATAAATAGCCAGATGCAAAACTGGACAAAGTTTGACCTTCGCCAACCAGTTTCTTTTCTACACTCTCGAAATACTCGTACCGTCCATTTATAGCGTCGGCAAAAGGTGCCAGCCAAGGATCAGATTTAACAATAGCGAGGTTATTCATAAGCTCTTTTTTCTTTTACTTGAAAGTAATTAGTAATGGTTAAATCATATTAAAGCGTTTATTAGTTTCGTAAATTACTTAATAGCAATAATATACTAAATCTACGAAAACATCAACTATAGGAGTACTTTGACAATTATTTTTTTGTGATTCCCAACTCCAATTCCCGGTTGGTGTCCATCTTCGGGAAAAAATATGGCGAATTCGAAAGGTTGTACAATTAAGAAGTTTGAAGCTTTATCGGCAAAAAATGCAACGTCTTTTTCCTGATTGTAAGGTGCTGTAGGTAGTTTCAACTTATTTCCAGCAATCCAACCCATAGTTTCGGAGGCACTCAATGGTATCTGAATATCAATATACTTATTATGGGTTTCCATTTTTGCTTCATCGCTTGTCTTACATTCTTGATCTGCAACAATAATTATCAAGTTTGTACCATCCAATTCGATTTTTCCAAATGGCATTGCTAATAAATCGTTATCATTTAAATAATCGAAAGCTTGTTTAAACCGTGGATGAATTGATGTATACTTTCCGCTGTTTTCTAAAGAGTCTAAAATCATAGTTCTTAATTATTTATTATTGTTAATTATCAATTATTTCTCATCAACTGTATAATTCAAAAATCGATTGAATGGATAAGCTTGTTTGAAAATTTTAGCTACTTCAACTACAAAATCATTGGATTGAAGGAATGATTCATCCAATTTATATTCTACTAAATAATGTTTCAATTTGAGCAATTCAGCTTCCGCAAAATCTTTAGGAAAACCTTTTGGGACGTTTTTCAATTTATCTTCTTCGAAAAATGAACTAAAATACTGACTAAAATCAGGATTAAACCTAATAGCATTTAGTTCTTCAATATTGTCAAACACGCTCTGACGCAATGATTTTAATAAATTCGGTTCTGGACACCATACGCCTACACCCACAAAACAACCTGCAGGGTCGAGATGCAAATAATACCCACCACGCTGACTTTTACGTCCACCGGCAGTAGCAATGAATACACCAAAATGAGTTTTATATGGAGTTTTATCGTGCGAAAAACGAGTATCGCGATAAATGCGGAAAACACAATCTTTTGCCTCAACGTGCTTAATTTCTTCATCGAATTTCGAAATCTCTACAATCAAATCCTTGCTTAATTGTTCGAATTCTTTACGTACTTTGTCGTATCTAACTTTATTATCGGCAAACCATTCACGGTTGTTGTTGATTGTCAAATCATTAAGAAATTGTAGTAGGTCTTTAATCTGCATAATCATTTTTGTTTCGTTTGACAAATATAGGTCAAAATTTAGACAAAAAATGATATCTTGCTATATTTTTTTTGTCATATTCTTTTTTAGTGGAAAAATGACTACTTTTGTGGGAAGATTGTGAAACTTGAATATTCTAATTTTAATTTGTAGGGTGTTGGTTTTCAATTAATTAAAATTCAAAAGAATAAAGTTGCGCAAAAATGAAAAATCGTATTAATCAATTGTTGGATGAAGTGAACCAGTTGGTGGCTGCCAATCAGGATGAATTGGAATCACTTCGCATCAAATATCTGAGCAAAAAAGGTGAAATATCAACCCTTTTTAATGATTTCAGAAATGTAGCGAATGAAGAAAAACGTGAAGTTGGTCAATTATTGAATGAACTTAAAAATGCAGCTCAAGATAAAATAAATGAGCTGAAAGATCTCTTTGGAGGTTCAACTGAAAGTGAAAAAATGGACTTGACCCGTAGTGCCGATCCAATTAAATTAGGAACTCGTCATCCACTTTCGTTGGTGAAACACGAAATTATTGATATTTTCTCACGCATTGGTTTTACAATTGCCGAAGGCCCTGAAATTGAGGATGATTGGCACGTGTTCGGAGCATTGAACTTTGCGCCAGAACATCCAGCACGTGATATGCAAGATACTTTTTTTATCGAACAAAACCCTGATATTTTGCTCCGTACGCATACATCTTCAGTTCAGTCGCACATTATGGCACAACAAAAACCGCCCATTCGCAAGTTGTTTCCTGGACGTGTTTATCGCAATGAAGCCATTTCTTATCGCGCGCACTGCTTTTTTCATCAAGTAGAAGGTTTGTATATTGACAAAGATGTATCGTTTGCTGATTTGAAGCAAGCATTGATGTATTTTGCCAAAGAAATGTTTGGTGCGGATACCGAAATTCGGTTGCGACCTTCCTATTTCCCATTTACCGAACCAAGTGCCGAAATGGATATTTCATGCAATTTGTGTGGTGGAAAAGGCTGTCAGTTTTGCAAACATACAGGTTGGGTAGAGATTCTTGGTTGTGGTATGGTTGATCCTAACGTATTGGAAAACTGTGGTATCGATTCCAAAGTTTATACAGGTTATGCCTTTGGAATGGGAGTGGAGCGCATAACCAACCTCAAATATCAAGTGAAGGATTTGCGCATGTTCTCCGAAAACGATGTAAGGTTTTTGGAACAGTTTGAGTCGGCGAATTGATTTAAGCTGTCAAATAAATTTTTCAATTATTTTAGCGAAGTTAATGTAATGTGGATGTTTTTGTTTACTTTTGTTGCAAAATTAAAATTAAATCCAGTTATCGCTATGAGAAAATTCCTTCTGCTTTCTATCATTTTTCTGTCATTTGTTGCAAATACAAATGCACAACAATATAGTATTAATAAGAATAAATACGATTATCGGTTGTACTCGCCACAATATGGTGACCCTAATAATCCAGCTATAAGTGGTGTTTGTTCCTTTTTAATCCCAGGCTTAGGTCAAATGGTTAGTGGTGAAGTCGGTAGAGGTTTAAGCTTTTTGGGCGGTTAAGCTGGTTGTGGTGTTATTTATGTAGTTGGGTTTGCTCAGTATTATAGCTCTTTACTTGACTATAATGGTGGTTATAATAGCAAAAGTTTTAAACCATCTGGCGTTGGTACCATGTTATTAGGTGCAGGTGGAATGCTCGCTGTTAGTATTTGGTCTATTGTGGATGCAGTAAAAGTTGCCAAAGTTAACAATATGTATATTCAAGATGTAAGAAAGAAATCTGCAGTTAGTTTGCAATTTGCACCTTATATTGAACCAATTTCAATTAATAATGAAGTGGAATTTCCATTAGGTTTGTCAATGAGAGTCACATTTTGAGGTTTTGATTTGTTGATTTCAAAAAATAATAAGCTTGTTACTGAAAGTAGCAAGCTTTTTTGTTAGTTTATATTTACGATTTTATTTATTTTATTTTTAGTTGTAAGTAAATGGAAATCAATATAATATAAAGCTAAATGTTCTATTTTCTAAATATTGATTTTAGAAGTTGTATCTTTGCAAGAAATTGAATGCTAAGACACAAAATAAATACTAATTATCTACGTTAAAAGGGGGTTCGAAATCTCATATTTTACTATCGACATTCCATTTGCATGAAAAACAAAATTTTCTTTCTGCTTTCCATATTATTTTTTAGCATTAGCATATCGGCACAAACTAAAGTACGTGTTTATGGCTATGTTATTGACACCAATAATCGTGGAATTGAACTTGCAAATGTATATTTCCAGAATTCAACCATTGGTACAGTAACAAATCAAAATGGTTATTATGAGATAATTACCGAAATAAAAGATTCCGCCACTCTTGTATATTCCTTGTTAGGTTATCAAACCATCAAACATACCATTTATCCAAAACAAAAAGTATTTCAAATTTCGGTAGAGCTTCCGCCTTTAAGTAAAGAAATTGCTGAAGTGAACGTGATTGGGCAGCGTAGGCAAACTTCGACATTGGACATGTTGGATGCATCAAAATATCGCCTAATGCCCAATGCATCTGGAGGAATTGAATCACTTCTTATTACTTTTGCCGGTGTAAGCTCTAGTAATGAACTTAGCTCTCAATACAATGTACGCGGTGGTAATTTCGATGAGAATATCGTGTATGTGAATGGCATAGAGGTTTATAGGCCTTTGTTGGTGCGTGCGGGACAGCAAGAAGGTTTGAGTTTTATTAATCCAGATATGGTTAAAAATATTGCTTTTTCAGCGGGTGGTTTTGACGCTAAATATGGCGATAAAATGTCATCGGTATTGGATATTAATTATAAAAAACCAACTGCATTTGAGGCAACAGCATCAGTGAGTTTGCTTGGTGGATCTGCATATTTTGGCACGGCCAATAAAAAGTTCACCCAAATGCACGGTATTCGCTACAAAACTTCGGCCTATCTACTTGGAACGCTGGATACCCAGGGTGAATACAATCCTTCATTTATCGATTATCAAACTTATTTGACGTATCAACTGAAACCCAAATGGGAACTAACTTTTCTTGGAAACTTTTCTCAGAATTCCTATCAGTTTATTCCTCAAACCCGCGAAACTTCTTTCGGAACGTATAACATGGGTCGTAAACTCACCGTTTATTTCGAGGGTCAGGAAAAAGATTTGTTTCGTACATCATTTGGAGCATTAACGCTTAATTATAAACCCATTAAAGGGATGAAATTGAGTTTGTTGGCATCCACTTTTTATACCAACGAAAGCGAGACCTACGATATTTTGGGGGAATATGTGCTCAGCGAGGTGAAAATGGAACTCGACCCTGCCAAACAAACCGGCGAAGCATTAGGAGTTGGAAAATACCAACAACATGCCCGTAATCGTTTGAATGCAACTGTTTCAAATATTGCTCATTTAGGGGAATATGATTTGGATAATCACAAACTGAAATGGGGTGTAAATTTGCAAAATGAAATTATTTCTGACAAAATTAGCGAGTGGGAGTGGCGTGACTCTGCTGGTTATTCGTTGCCATTCAGCGATAAGCAAGTAAATTTGTATTACAACATGAAAGCTTCGAATGTTTTGTCCACTTTGCGTACGACGGCTTTCTTTCAAGATACTTACAAATGGGATTCTAAACTTGGTACCTTCTCATTTACAGGTGGTTTGCGTGCCAATTATTGGACTTTTAATAACGAATTGTTGGTTAGTCCGCGTTTTTCAGTTTCGCTTTTGCCTCATTGGGAGAAAGATTTTAGTTTCCGATTTGCTACTGGACTGTACTATCAAGCTCCATTTTACAAAGAAATTCGTGACACACTCACCGATGCTTTGGGTAATGTCAATATCAGCCTGAATTCAAATATCAAGGCACAGCGAACGGTTCATTTTGTGTTGGGCGGCGATCATTACTTTCGTGCTTGGGGGCGACCATTCAAGTTTACCACCGAAGCTTATTTGAAACTGGCCGACCGTGTAATTTCATACTCTGTGGACAATGTACGAATTCGTTATTCAGGACAGAATGATGCAAAAGCATATACTGCTGGTGCCGATTTTAAATTATTTGGTGAACTAGTTCCGGGAACGGATTCTTGGATAAATCTGTCGCTGATGGATTCAAAAGAAGACATTCTGAACGATTCGTATATCAATAAGACCTATGATAGTGATGGCAATGTGCAAGCCAACACCGTTTATCCAGGTTGGGTTTCTCGTCCAAGCGAACAACGCTACACATTTTCAATGATGTTTCAGGATTATTTACCGAACAATCCGAAATATAAGTTGCAACTGAAATTTATATGGTCTGATGGATTACCATTTGGTCCGCCCCGTAATAATGAATATCGTGCAGCATTTCGCACTCCATCCTATCGTCGCGTAGACATAGGTGCGTCAAGGGTTTTGGTAAATGGAACGGATAAAATGATGAATAAAGCATGGTTGAAACATGTGAAAAATGTCTGGATAAATGTGGAAATTTTCAATATGTTGAATTTCAAAAATGTAAATTCATATTATTGGGTCACTGATATTTATGGCAATCAAATGTCTGTTCCCAATTATCTCACAGGGCGACAATTGAATCTGAAGATTATGGTGGATTTGAAATAGTAAGTAGTTTATAGTTTTTAGAAATAAGTTTATAGTTAAATACAGATAAATTGAACCACTGAAAACGAAACTTGAATAATAAGACTTTTTTAATCGACCATATTTTATTACTTTTGTATCAATTATAAACAAAATTAGACAGTTTACTGCAAGCATTCAACAGTTAACATCAATACTCTGCTGATAACTGTAAACTGTAAACTGATAACTGCTAACTGAAATGCCACACACTTCCAAACGCGGGCAAGATATGCCCGAATCACCTATTCGTAAATTGGTTCCACTTTCCGATAAAGCCAAAGCTCGCGGCATCAAAGTGTATCATTTAAACATTGGTCAACCTGATTTGAAGACACCGCAAGTGGCAATTGATGCTATTCGGAATATTGATCGTTCGGTGTTGGAATATAGCCCGAGCGATGGTATTAAAAGCCTGAGAACCAAATTGGCAGCCTATTATCATACATTTAATATTGATGTTACCGAGGAAGATATAATTATCACAACCGGTGGCTCCGAAGCTGTGAGTTTTGCTTTTATGAGTTGTCTCGATCCAGGTGATGAAATTATTGTTCCTGAACCTGCTTATGCAAATTATACTGCTTTTGCCATTGGTGCAGGTGCGGTAGTTCGTCCAGTAGTTTCGTCCATCGAAGAAGGTTTTGCATTGCCTGCATTTGAGAAATTTGAAGAGCTGATTACACCCAAAACCAAGGGAATTCTGATTTGCAATCCCAACAATCCAACTGGTTATTTGTACACACGTGCCGAAATGAATAAAATTCGGGATTTGGTGAAAAAATACGATTTGTATCTTTTTTCCGATGAAGTTTATCGTGAGTTTTGTTACACAGGTGCACCCTATATTTCAGCTTTTCATTTGGATGGAATTGAAGATAATGTGGTGCTGATTGACTCTGTATCAAAAAGATACAGTATGTGTGGTGTAAGAGTTGGAGCATTGGTAACGAAAAATAAAGAAGTTCGTAAAAACGTCATGAAGTTTTGTCAAGCCCGTTTGAGTCCACCATTGTTGGGTCAAATTGCTGCTGAAGCTTCTATGGATACACCGCCAGAATACATGCTCGAAATGTATAATGAATATGTGGAGCGTCGTAAGTTTCTTATTGACGGTTTAAATCGTATTCCGGGGGTTTATTCACCCATTCCAATGGGCGCATTTTATACCGTGGCACGATTACCAATTGACGATGCTGATAAATTTTGTTCTTGGTTGCTTACCGATTTTGAATTTGAAGGTCAGACAGTTATGATGGCACCAGCATCTGGATTCTACACCGTGGAAGGTTTGGGTAAAGATGAAGTTCGTATTGCATACGTACTTGACAAAGAAGATTTAAAACAAGCATTAATCGTTCTTGGAAAAGCATTATTAGCATATCCTGGTAGAACAATATAATTTACTATTTAGTCATTTACAATTTACAATTTTGATTTTACTTCGGTAGATTAAAATTTCATTCGTGTCATTCTATTCATTTGTTTAATTTAGAATATTTCATAGCAAAACGCATTCATTTTCAGCAGGGCAAGAAAAATATTTCTCGTCCTGCTGTTCGTATTGCTACCATAGGTATAGCTCTTGGGTTGGCAATAATGCTCATTTCGGTGGCAGTAGTGATTGGTTTTAAAAATGAAATTCGCAATAAAACAATTGGGTTTGGTGGTCATATTCAGATTACCAATTTCGACAACAATAATACTTATGCGATGAATCCAATCAAGATGGATAAGTCGTTGATAAATAGAGTTTCAAGTATTGATGGCGTAAGACATGTGGAGCGATTTGCCACTAAACCAGGTATTATCAAAACGGATACAGAATTTCAAGGAATAGTTATAAAAGGAATTGACGCTGGTTTCGATTGGGATTTTTTCAAAGCAAATCTTATTGAAGGACGAATTATTGACGTATCTAAAATTTCACCCAGTAACGAAGTTGTTATTTCAAAATATCTTGCCAATTTACTGAGTTTGAAACTTGGTGATAGTTTTTTTACCTACTTTATTCAAGATCAGGTTAGAGCTAGAAAGTATAAAATAGTTGGGATTTATTCTACCAATTTTAATGAATATGACAAGCTTTTTCTTTTAGCAGATATCCGACAGGTGCAGGCACTTAACGACTGGGACAGTACATCTTTTAGTGGATTGGAAGTGTTGATTTCTGATTTTGACCGAATTGACGAAGTTGGTGACTCAGTTTACGCAGCTACAGCAAATAAATTTAACGACAAAGGTAGTACTTATGCTACTCAAACCATTAAGCAAATAAATCCGCAAATTTTTAGTTGGCTCGATTTACTTGATATGAATGTTTGGGTTATATTGTTTTTAATGCTGGCAGTGTCGGGATTCAACATGATTTCTGGATTGCTCATTTTGATTTTGGAACGCACCAATATGATTGGAATTCTTAAATCAATTGGTGCCACAGATTGGTCGGTTCGGAAAATATTCCTTTATCATTCATTTTTCCTTGTTAGTAAAGGTATGTTTTGGGGCAACGTAATTGGACTTACTCTTTGTGTTGTTCAATACTTTACAGGTATTATTCCCCTTGATCCAGAAGCATATTATGTGGCATCTGTTCCAATATCTTTTAACTGGTTGTACATTGTTTTGCTAAATCTCGGAACGCTTGTTGCTTCATTGATCATGATGATAGGACCATCATATTTGATAACCAAAATTACTCCTGCCAAAATAATTAGGTATGAATAGACATTTTTAGTTTAGTCTTATTTTTTTATTTTTGCATTCTAATTTAAATGATTTTGGAATCTGTTTCTGATATTTTTTCTTCAATATCTTCATCCTCAACAAATTCATATTCCATTTCATCTTCTTCATTTTCTCCTTCCCAAACTTTAATTGGTTTTTGGGGGCCGTTATTTCTATAAATAATTGATAAAATAAATCCAACTATTCCTCCAGCTAAATGCCCTTCCCACGAAATTGGATCTTTCAATTGCCAAGGAAAAATATGCCACACCATGCTTCCATATAAAAATGCCACAATAAAAGATATGGCAATTAATGGTACATATTTTCTGATTATACCACTGAAGAATAAAAAGAATGCCAATGAGTAAACTAATCCACTTGCTCCAATGTGCCAATTGTCCCTTCCAATAACCCATAGTATTAATCCGCTGAACAGGTATGATATTAGCATTATCTTAGATGCTATTTGCTTGTAAAAATAATAAAGACAACTACTTAAAATTACAAATGATAAAACATTGTTTGCTAAATGTCCCCAATCTGCGTGAACAAAAACAATGGTGAAAATGCCCCATAAATTTTCAATTCTACGAGGATAAACCCCTGCCGAATGAAAATCCCATTGCATGCCTTTTTCCAAAACATAACTCATTATCATTAATATACAAATTATTATTGGTATAAATATGGCATGAATAAAATGACGTCTTTCTTCTGATATGTTTGGGTTGAATAACATTATTAGTATTGTATATTGTTAGTAAATAACAGATATGTTTGGCGTATAAATATTTACAAAAGTACGTTTTTAGTTTTATAAAAATGTGCAATTAATTTTAAATGTAATTTGTTACTTTAATTGCAAATAAATCAATTACTTATGATGACTTGTTTTTCTGCGAAACGATTTTGATTCTTATTCTTATGACTATTTAATTTTTTCATATCAGAATTATTTTATATATTGCGGTCGATATGAGGTTGTTTGACAAATTATTTCATTTTCTATTTCATACCTCCTCATTAAATTTTCTTTGACCTTAGAATAATAATAATTTTATTTGTAAAAATCTATGAGTTACCTCAATTTCGATAAAACTTTGTTGGTTAATCTTGATAAGTCTCTTTCTAAAGAGATGATTCGGACAAACCGCGCAGGAACCTATAACAGTACTACTTTGATAGACTGTAATACCCGAAAATATCACGGACAGTTAGTTATGCCCTTGCCCGAAATAGATGACTCAAACCATGTACTGTTGTCTTCGCTCGACGAAACTGTGATTCAACATGGTGCTGAATTTAATTTAGGCATTCACAAATATGAAGGGAATACATATAGTCCCAATGGTCAGAAGTATATTCGTCAGTTCGATTGTGAGGTGATTTCCAGAACCATTTATCGAGTTGGAGGAGTTGTACTTTCCAAGGAACGTCTTTTGGTTTCTTTCGAACCTAGGGTTTTGATAAAATATACTTTGATTGATGCTCATTCTCCCACATTTCTACGGTTCAAACCGTTTTTGGCTTTCAGAAGCGTCAATAAATTATCGCATCAAAACGACATGGCTGATACATCATATACTGATATCAATAAAGGTATTTCGATGCGTTTATATAAGCAGTATCCGTCATTGTGCATGCAGTTTTCCAAAAAATCAACTTATACACATCAACCTGAATGGAACAAAAATATTGAATATTTTAAAGAACAAGAACGCGGTTACGAATACAAAGAGGACTTGTTGGTACCAGGGTATTTCGAAATGCCAATTAAACAAGGTGAGTCGATAATTTTCTCGGCTGGAATTTCAGAAATTTCACCCGCTAAATTGGCTAAACTTTGGGACGATGAATTGGCCAATAGAATTCAACGTTTTGATATGTTCTCATGTTTGAAAAATTCTGCACAACAATTTTATAAACGTGAAGGTAAAAAGACTTATTTATTAGCTGGTTATCCTTGGTTTGGAGCTCGTGCTCGTGACCAATTTGTAGCGCTGCCTGGTAGTACGCTCATTATTGATCGAATGGATTATTTTGATAGTATAATGGAAACATCGGTTGCTGAAATCGAACGTTTTATTGATGGTGAACGAACCGGCTTTAAATTAAAACATATTGACGATCCAGATGTGCTACTTTGGTTTATTTGGACTATTCAGCAATACTCCATCACCAACTCATTGCAAGAAGCAGCAACCCGATATTCTGAATTGGCAACCAAAATTATAACTTTTATAAGAAAACAAAATCACCCTAATTTATTCCTACATAACAATGGTTTACTTTACGTAAATGGTAGAGAAAAACCTGCTACGTGGATGAATGCCAGGGAAGATGGCAGACCCATTACACCAAGAACTGGATATGTTGTTGAGATTAATTCGTTGTGGTTCAATGCTTTGAAATTTACATCGGAGCTTTCTAGAACATCTGGCAACGAACATGCAGCCGATTTACTTGATTATCAAGCAGAAATCGCCCGCGAAGCATTTGTAAAGGTTTTTTGGAATGGAACCTACCTTTATGATTATGTTGATGGGAATTATAATGATTATGAAGTTCGCCCAAATATGATTTTGGCTGTATCGCTTCCTTTTTCGCCGCTTGATAAACAACAAAAAAAATCTGTTTTAGATATTACAACAAAAGAATTGCTCACACCAAAAGGCTTGAGAACTTTAAGCCCTAAAAGTGGATCATATCGACCAACTTATGTAGGTGGACAATTGGAGCGAGACCGTAATTATCACAATGGTCCAGTCTGGCCTTATACTTTTGGAGCATTTGCCGAAGCATATTTAAAAGTTTACAAGAAAAGTGGAAAATCTTTTATCGAAAGAATGTTGATAGGTTTTGAAGCTGAAATGAATGAGCTTTGCGTGGGTACAATTCCCGAATTGTTTGATGGAAATCCACCCTACAAAGGACATGGTGGTATGTCGTTTGCAATGAGTGTTGCTGAAATTTTGAGAGTGTTGAACTTGTTGAAGAAATACGAAAACGAATAATACGATGAAAGCATTAATGTTTGGTTGGGAATTTCCACCACATATTTTAGGTGGATTGGGAACTGCAAGTTACGGATTGACAAGGGGAATGGCCATGCAAGAGGATATGAAGATTACTTTTGTTATTCCAAAACCACATGGTGATGAAGATCAGAGTTTTCTAAAAATAATTGGTGCCTGCAATGTGCCCGTTGTTTGGAAAGAAAATGATTGGAATTACGTAAATGACCGTATCGGTAAAATGATGCATCCTGATGAGTATTTCTGGTTGCGTAATGGAATAAAGTACGATTTTCATCGCATTCATACCAATGATTTGGGTTGCATTGACTTTTCGGGTCGTTATCCCGATAATTTGATTGAAGAAATCTCCAATTACGAAGCAGTTGCAAGTGTTTTGGCACATCAAATGGATTTTGATATTATACATTCACACGATTGGTTGACATATCCTGCTGGTGTTTTTGCAAAACAAATTAGTGGAAAACCATTGGTAATTCATGTGCATGCAACTGATTTTGATAGAAGTAGGGGACAGGTGAATCCAATTGTTTATGGAATTGAGAAACGAGGAATGGATGCTGCCGATCATATTATGACGGTGAGTGACTTGACTCGCGCCATCGTAATTGAAAAATATCACCAAGACCCCCGAAAGGTTACAACTGTTCATAATGCCGTAGAGCCATTAGCAGATATAGAATCATTTATCAAAACTACAAGAAAGGATAAAGTGGTTACTTTTTTGGGACGTATAACCATGCAAAAAGGACCTGAATACTTTGTAGAGGCTGCTTATCGTGTGTTGCAAAGAACTAAGGATGTGCGGTTTGTAATGGCTGGAAGTGGCGATATGATGAATGCCATGATTGACTTGGTTGCCAAACGAAATATTGCTGATCGATTTCACTTTACAGGTTTCTTAAAAGGCCGACAAGTGCATGAAGTACTTGCCGAAAGTGATGTGTACATTATGCCCTCGGTATCAGAACCGTTTGGTATTTCACCGTTGGAGGCTATGCAAGTGGGCACACCGTCCATTATTTCAAAACAATCGGGTTGTGCAGAAATACTAACTCACGCCATTAAAACTGATTACTGGGACATTGATGCCATGGCTGATGCCATTTATTCAATCGTGAAAAACCCGGCAATGCACAGAAGTTTGCAAGAATTAGGACGTGAAGAGGTGAATAATATCCGTTGGGAAGATGCAGGAAAAAAAGTAAGATCAATTTATGAAAGTGTAATGTGATCCTTCATTAATTATCCATAATCAACAGTTTGTCAAAGTTTTAAATAGTCGTTAGCAATTACTAATATATAACTCGAAATTAAAATACATATATGAAAAACATTTGTTTTTATTTCCAAATTCATCAACCATTGATGTTGAAACGTTATCGTTTTTTTGAAATAGGCCAGGATCATTATTACTACGATGATTTTCAGACCGAAGATCGAATTCGTTATTTAGTTGATCATTCCTATTTGCCAGCCAATAAAATAATTGCTGAAATGATTCGTAGTACCAACGGGAAATTCCGTTGTGCTTACTCAATTTCGGGAGTGACTTTGGAACAATTTGAGCAATATGCGCCAGAAGTGATTGATAGTTTCAAGGAATTGTCCAAGACTGGGAGTGTCGAATTTTTGGCTGAGCCTTATGGTCACTCACTTGCATCGGTTTTTGATGCCAATGAATTTGAATTGCAAGTAAAAATGCATTCTGATAAAATAGAAGCTCTTTTCGGAAAACGACCAACCACCTTGTTTAATGCCGAACTAATTTATTCGGATGAAATAGGTGAGTTAGTTTCAAAGATGGGATATAAAACAATGATGATTGACGAAGCAAAACACATTATGGGATGGAAAAGTCCTAATTATGTTTATTCGCATTCCTACATTCCAAAGCTGAAACTATTGGTTAGAAATCATAAATTAAGTGATGATATTGCATTTCGATTCTCAAGTATAATGCTTACTTCAGAGAAATTTATTGGATGGGTGGCCAGTTTGCCAGAAGATGAAAAAGTTGTGAATATTGGTATGGGCTATGAGGCATTTGGAATCACTCAATCATATCAAACAGGGATTTTTGATTTTCTAAAAGCATTGCCTTATCATGCCATGGAGCAGCAAGTTAGTTTTTTGTTGCCATCAGAGACAAGTAAGAAAAATGAATCAGCTGGTCCGTTATCAGTTCCGTATCCAATCAGTTGGGTTGGAAATGATAAAGATTTGACTCCTTGGACCGGGAATGATTTGCAACATGAAGCTTTGACTAAATTATATGCCGTTGGCGAACGTGTTCGTTTGTGTACCGACAAACCGCTTCTTCGTGATTGGTTAATGCTTCAATGTACAGATAACTTCCGTTATATGAGTCACAAAGATGCACATGGAACGCATTTTGAATCGGCTTATGATGCATTTATGAATTATATGAATGTACTTGCTGATTTTCTGGTTAGAGTGGATGCTCAGTATCCAACTTCTATAGAGAATGAGGAGTTGAATGAATTGTTAAAAACGATAAATCATCAAGAACGTGAGATTGAAGCCTTGGAAGAAGAAGTTAAAAAGTTGAAGTCTAAAAAGACGAAAGTTATTGCCGAAAAATAAATTTCAATTATAAAGTAAAGAAAACCACATAGATAAATCTTTGTGGTTTTTTTATTTTCTGATTAAAAATACATTGTAAAAGTTGTAGTTTAAATCAATTTACCCATTATTGCAAATTGAACATATTGGATTACCTTTGCATTCCAAAAGATTAAACAGTTTTTTATGAAAGAATTTCTTCAAGATACTATATTTTCAATCATTTCGGAAGCTGCCGACGAACAACAACAGGAATGTTATGTAATAGGCGGTTTTGTGCGTGATATTTTCCTGAAGCGACCATCAAAAGATATTGATGTGGTGGTAGTTGGGAGTGGAATTGAACTGGCTAAACGTGTCAAGGAAAAGTTAGGAAAGAAAGCCTATTTGACAGTTTTTAAAAATTATGGAACAGCACAAGTAAAGTTAAATGATTTGGAAGTCGAGTTTGTTGGCGCACGAAAAGAATCGTATCAACGTGATTCGCGGAACCCAATAGTGGAAGATGGTACCTTGGAAGATGACCAGAACCGTCGCGATTTCACCATCAATGCATTGGCTATTTGTCTGAATAAAAATCGATTTGGAGAATTAATTGATCCATTTGGCGGGTTGGATGACCTCAAGAACTTTGTTATTCGTACACCGCTCAATCCCGACATTACTTTTTCTGACGATCCGTTGAGAATGATGCGTGGTATAAGGTTTTCGGCCCAACTTGGCTTCTTTTTGGAGTCGAATACTTTTGATGCCATTGCCCGAAATAAAGAGCGTATTGATATAATTTCTAAAGAGCGAGTTGCCGACGAATTGAATAAAATCATGTTGTCCAGAAAACCTTCGGTTGGGTTTATTTTGTTAGAAAAAACAGGATTGTTGGAGCTTATTTTCCCGGAAGTTTTGGCACTAAAAGGAGCCGAAACTAAAGATGGGGTAGGGCACAAGGACAATTTCTATCATACTTTGGCTGTGTTGGACGGACTGTGCGAGCATACTGATAATTTATGGTTGCGCTGGTCGGCATTACTTCACGACATTGGTAAACCACGCACCAAGCGTTTCGACGCGCGCATGGGTTGGACGTTTCACAATCACAACTTTGTGGGCGAGAAAATGATTCCCGAGATTTTTAGACGTATGAAGTTGCCTACAAACGACAAGCTGAAATACGTTCAAAAGATGGTGACGCTTCACATGCGGCCTATCGTGCTGAGTGAGGAGGAAGTAACTGACTCGGCTATAAGACGTTTATTGTTTGATGCGGGCGATGATATTGACGATTTGATGATGCTTTGCGAAGCGGATATTACGTCCAAGAATCCAGAAAAAGTTAAGAAATTTAGGTCTAATTTTCAGTTGGTTCGTCAGAAATTGAAAGAAATTGAGGAGAAAGATAAAGTTCGGAATTTTCAGCCGCCTATCAGCGGACAAGAAATTATGGATACTTTCAATTTGCCTGCTTCTGCTATAGTTGGTGATATAAAAATGCGCATCAAAGACGCCATTTTGGATGGTATTATTCCCAATGATTATGAAGCTGCCAAAGAATATATGATTCAAGTAGCGACGGAATTAGGTGTAAAATAGCCTTTCAATAGTATGTTGTAATAAAAAAACGATTCAATTAATAGAAATTAATCATGAAACAATTCATTTCAATCTCACTGCTTATTATGTTCTCAAGTAATTCATTTTCTAAAATAATATACCCAGTTACAGCAAAAGATAATGTGGTAGACACCTATTTTGGCGTTCAAGTAAAAGAGCCTTATCGCTGGTTGGAGAATGATACAACGGTTGCCACTGCGAAATGGGTAAAATCGCAAAATAAGGTAACTGGTGATTATTTAGCGCAAATTCCATTTCGCAATGACTTGAAAAAGCATCTTACCGATTTGATTAATTACCCTAAATACGCATCACCTTTTAAAAAGAACGGAAAGTATTTTTTTTACAAGAATAACGGTTTACAAAACCAGAGCGTATTGTATTGTCAGTCAAACCTAACTGCCGAGCCACAAGTATTACTCGATCCAAATACCCTTTCGAAAGATGGAACGGTTGCATTGACCACAATTTCCTTTTCAAAAGACGGAAAGTACCTTCAATATTCAATAGCTAGAAGTGGCTCTGATTGGAACGAAATTTTTGTGATGGATATTGAAACTCGTCAATTACTAGCCGATCATATCAAATGGTCGAAATTCAACGGCATTTCTTGGCAAGGCAATGGTTTCTATTACAGTGTATTCGATGCACCTGAAGTTGGAAAAGAATATTCAAATAAAAATGAGTTTGAAAAAATCTACTTCCACACTGTAGGTCAATTGCAGAGTGAGGATAAATTAATTTATCAAAACAAGGAATTTCCACTTCGTGAATGTGGATCAAGCATTACCGACGATGAGAAATACCTTTTTATATCCGAAACAGAAACCACTACAGGAAATTCGTTGATGATGAAAGATTTGACAATTCCAAATGCTTCATTTGTGCAGCTAGCAGCAGGTTTTGAGAATGATTATTCGGTTATTGATCATATAAATGGAAAAATATATGTACTGACCAATTGGAAGGCACCCAAACAACGATTAATGGAAGTTGATCCATTACATCCAAATCGTGATAATTGGAAAGAAATACTTCCAGAATCATCAAATGTATTGGAGAATGTTTCCATAATTGGAGGTAAGATTATAGCTATTTATATGAAGGATGCTGCTAATCATGCCTATAGTTTTGATTTAACGGGAAAAAAAATATCCGAAGTTCAATTGCCCACTTTAGGTACAATCACTGGATTTAGTGGCGATAAAGACGATAACGAAGCATTTTATACCTTTACTTCATATACTTTTCCTCCTGCCATTTATCGATACGATGCCGCCAAGAATAGCTCCGCAGTGTTTCATAAAGCTGAAGTATCGTTTAAATCTGAAGAATATACTAGCGAGCAGGTGTTTTATGCCAGCAAAGATGGTACACGAGTTCCTATGTCCATTATTTATAAAAAGGGGATGAAAAAAAATGGTAAAAACCCATTGATGCTTTATGGTTATGGCGGTTTTAATATCAGTTTAAATCCCACGTTTAGCGTAAATCGCATTCCATTTTTAGAAAACGGTGGCATTTATGTGGTAGCAAATTTGCGTGGAGGTGGCGAATATGGCGAAGCATGGCATTTGGCAGGTACAAAAATGAAAAAACAGAATGTATTTGACGATTTTATAGCTGCTGCAGAATATTTAATTGCCAAAGGCTATACATCTCCCAAAAAACTGGCCATTGACGGTGGTTCTAATGGTGGTTTGTTGGTGGGTGCTTGCCTTACGCAGCGTCCTGATTTGTATGCGGTAGCCATTCCCGAAGTGGGTGTGCTCGATATGCTTCGATACAATCAGTTCACCATTGGTTGGTCGTGGGCAAGTGATTACGGAACCAGTCAGGATAGCAAAGAAATGTTTGAATATCTGAAAGCATATTCACCTTTGCACAACGTAGTGTCTGGTACAAAATATCCAGCAATAATGGTGATGACTGGTGACCATGACGATCGGGTGGTTCCTGCACATTCATTCAAGTTTGCTGCTACTCTACAGGCGGTAAATAACGGATTGAAGCCATCATTGATTCGTATTGACTCAAAAGCAGGACATGGTGCAGGCAAGCCAATTGGTAAAATTATTGAAGCACAAGCCGATATGTGGTCGTTTGTAATGACCAATTTGGGAATGAAACCGACTTTTTAGTTGAAAAATGAGTACTGAAAATTGATAGTTATTTTCTGCTTATCAATAAGTTACAATTTCAACGCTACAGTATTTTAGCTTATACACTGATTTTTTTTTCAAAATAATTGGTCAAATGCACTAAAAAGCCTATCTTTGCACCGCTTTAGAAAAATGGCGAGATAGCTCAGTTGGTTAGAGCGCATGATTCATAATCATGAGGTCCCGAGTTCAATTCTCGGTCTCGCTACTGTCGAGGACTTATCACTTTTATTAGTGATAAGTCCTTTTTCTTTTATACCGTATTCATTTGAAAGTGAGTGGTTTAGAGTGAATAATTTGTTGGTTTTTGAAGTTAGATATTGACGATTTCTAGCGTCAAGGATTAAACCGTCAGGGAATACCAATTTCTGTATTCTTTTCTTTTTATCCACACTTCCTAACAACCAGTATTTCTGTATATTACGAGTAAAGTCAATTGACTTTTCAACCTTGCTTTGCAAGTTAGATATTGATTTTTCGTCTATGACATTATTGGACATTAATTCAGCGATTTCAGCAGTTATTTTTGCATAATACTTTGAATACATATCATCATTAATTTCACCATACGCATGGCGTTCTTCCAACTTTTCTTTTTTATTCTTCAATTCAGTAAGTTGTTTCTTCACTAAATTACCTTCATTCTTCTTTTCATTAGTTATATTACCAAGTATTTTCTTTATTTGAAGTTTATATATATCACTGAAAATCTCGTCCATTTGAAACGTTGATAATTGCTGTATAAACAAATCGTGCGCACCCACATTCTTTGACCTTGTAGCAGGTGTATTTGCATTGATGGATGCCCCATTACATTTCTGACACTTATAATAATGAATATGCTTCTTCTTATTTTCATAAGAAGTCATTTTATTTCCACACTCAGAACAATAAAGATGATTTGTTAGTGGTCTTTCTTCAACATCTTTTACAATAGTATATCCGCTTTTGTTAATTACACTTACTATATCGTTTACTTTCAAAAAAACTTCCTTAGATACCATTTGTTCATGCCGTCCAAATATAATCTCACCGTCTAACATGCGATTACTTATCAATCCACAATAGAATATATTTCTCCACATTGCACTAATCCTTTGTGGGGTCATTTTTACACCTATCCTTAAAAGTTTTCTTATAATTTCCGCATCTGTGTCCCCTTCTAACTTCCATTGCCAAGCAAGTTTCATTTTCTTTCCATTTTCATCCAACCTAATTGTTTGTTCAACTGATCTCTTATTGAAGTCCCTTACACGGGTACCACAATGTTCATATCCTAGTGGTGCAGTTCCCAACCAGTTCCCAGCCCTTAAAAATGCTTTTAATCCTGGTAAAGTGTGTTCTAAACGTGTAATATTTTCTTCCCTTGCATTAATCAATTTTTTTTGGATTTCTAATAAACCTTTGTCAGTTGTTGTGTCAATGCCTGATACTGTTTCAATTAGATGAACTCCAAGTTCTTTTACAAGCATATCTGCCAATGTTATACCACTTCCACCTGACCTTGAAAATCGGTTCATTTTGTAAATGATAATTGCATAAGGTTTAATTTTTGCTTTTTTAACTTCGTCAATTAAACGACTGAATTCTTTTCTTGTAAAATCATCCTTTCCACTCTCGTATGTACCACCGAAAGTTTTTACAAGTTTATAATTATTCGCATTAGCATAAATTTCAGCGTCATTTTGCTGATTTTTAAGGCTATAATTAGATTTTTGGTCAATAGTACTTACTCTCGTATAACACCACACCTCTTTTGTTATGTTTTGTTCAACTGTATTTTTCTTCACAAAGCCTGAAAATAGGCTTAAATCATATTTCTTTTCCATAATTTTTATAATATATTTATTAGTCTATGTTTCTAATGGCGACTATTGCCATTTCAAAAATCAAATCAGATAAGATTTCAATTTCTTCTTCTGTAAGGTTTTTAAATTGTTGAAATTGCCTAATTTCATTGACTGTCAGTTTATTTTGTTGATAAACTTGATTATACACATCATTTTCTTCATCGTACACTAATTTTGGGATTTAATTTTAACTAACAACGTTAGTAATAATCACTTATCATGATTTCCTTTTATAGTTGTACGTGTGAAGAAAGTTGAAGCTGTTTTTGTAAATGTATTTAACTTAGATTTTTTTAGTACTTACAATTAAGCGTAAATGTCTGTAATCATGAAATTTACAGAAAGTAAGTTTATACAAATGTATATTTATTTTTTTTCATTTGAAAACTATTAAGCTTTCATTTATTTTGTGTGGTTAAATATCTCAGTCGTTTAAAAATGGTGAATTATAAAACTTTCTATGAACTAATGGTTCGTTTTAAAAAAAACTTTTTCTACTATTTGCTTTTATACAACCTTGAGAGTACATTAACAGTACTATGATTTTAGTAACACAAATAAATTTAATCAAATTCAGTTTTTAATAGTTTGGTTCTGACAAATATTGCATACATTTGCATCTTAAATAAATAAATCGTCAATTGTAGCGACAATTGCATTACATATTATCAAAAGCGTTAGCTTTTATTCCCGTACCTGAAACTTAGACACTTTCAAACGTATATCGGAATAAGTTAGTAAACGCCTACGCTAAATGCGTGGGCTTTAACTTATTACTTATACGGGTAGTCTAAGACCTCAGGTGCGTGATACAGTTAAATGTTCCACGCTTTTTTTGTGCTCAAAAATAAAAAAATTGATTTGAAAATACACATATTGAGAGAATAGCAGAAGCCGAAAAGCTTGAGAGTAGGCAATAAAAAATAAAAAGATTATTATGGTACTTCATGATTTGTTAGTTGTCACTAATTTACTTGATAAGTCTATCAGTGAATTAATAATGTATGAAAAACATTTACTTAAAACGAACTCAGGTGAATTATCACTAAATCATAGATTGGCAATTTACCTTGAACAAAACTTAATAGACGACTATAAAAGCTATAATGTAGATTGTGAATATTTTCGTGACTACACTGATTTTGATAGAAAAAACAACAGAAAAGGAAGTGGACAAGTACCAGATATAATAATACATAAAAGAGGAAATAATTTTCCAACAAACTATTTGTATTTAGAGGCTAAGCGATTTGAAAATACAAAAGAAGATATAGAAAAGATTAATTATTTTTTATCAAATTCTAAATATAAATATCAGTTTGGTGTGTATGTAAACTATTTTTCTTCTATAAACCACATATCCTATAATCTGTTTCACATTGAGGGTGTAGATATAATTGCGACTGAAAGGTATGTTTGTAAATAGAATACTTTCATACATTAACTTGATGAGAATTTTACAAAAAAGAATATAAGCTTTAAAACAATCTTTAAATGAAAAAACTATACACGATACTTTTGATAGTATTATTCACAATTGCCTCATTATCTGCCCAAATTTCTAAAACCGTGAATGTTACCACAGCAGGAACACTCAGCTGGTATTTTTACAGTACAGAAATAAATACAGTTACGAATCTTATTATTACAGGAACTATTGATGCCCGTGATTTTGTTACTATGCGGGCTATGCAGGCTTTGGCTGATATTGATATGAGTACAGTAACAATTGCTACATATACAGGAACTGAAGGTACAGCCTATAATACAACCAGCCAAACTTATAAGGCAAATGCAATGCCTGCCTATTCTGCATACGGCAAAACAAAACTTAAAAGCATAATACTACCATCTTCATTAACTTCAATTGGTGATAATGCTTTTAATGGATGCACTGGATTAAATTCCATTACCATACCGTCTTCGGTCACTTCAATTGGAAGTTCTTCTTTCTTTGGTTGCACAAGCTTAAATGTAGTTAATTTTAATGCGACAAATTGCGCTTATATTGGTAGTGCAATTTCCCCTGCTTTTGAAAATTGCACGAGTTTACAAACCTTAAATTTTGGAAGTAATGTAACAAGGATTCCAAATTATGCATTCTCTAAGTGTATTGCGTTAACTTCAATTACTATCCCATTTTTGGTTACTTCAATTGAAAATTCTTCTTTTGCTGGTTGTATTGGTTTAAAATCCATTAGTATCCCTTCATCAGTAACTTCAATTGGTGATAATTCTTTTAATGGTTGCAATGGATTAACTTCCATTACTATCCCGCCATTGGTTACTTCAATTGGAAGTTATGCATTCTCTGGTTGCAGTCGGTTAACTTCAATTGAAATTCCGTCTTTGGTTACTTCAATTGAAAATTCTTCTTTTGCTGGTTGTATTGGTTTAAAATCCATTAGTATCCCTTCATCAGTAACTTCAATTGGTGATAATTCTTTTAATGGTTGCAATGGATTAACTTCCATT
>Ga0247844_1003224_pt1 | contig 24508 bp, 23 predicted proteins | sample LaCtaG_FD_192421 | JGI IMG/M metagenome (GOLD analysis project Ga0247844, IMG submission 192421) | Freshwater microbial communities from meromictic Lake La Cruz, Castile-La Mancha, Spain - LaCruzMarch201714.5m_1 | ecosystem: Environmental > Aquatic > Freshwater > Lake | place: Spain: Castile-La... | reverse complement strand
TTCTGTAATCAGGCACTTCGTCAAATATTTTTTTCCATTCCATCCTCAAAAATACAACCAACAACAATTATATGGCTATTTTTGACCTATGCCCTAAATTAAGATTATTAGGTGCGTTCAACCTGTTGTTCAAAGAAGTTTTTGCGTTTTGATAGGCTAAAAACTTAGATAAGCCATTGTTGGAATAGGCAATGGTAGCGTACAGATTAGGGACAAAACCAAGGGCTTTTTGGAGGTTATCAAAAATGGCTTGGTGGTTTTCAGAAACTTGATCTTTGGTGGGTACTGTGAAAGTTGACATCGTCGTGTTTGTTTAAAAATGAGTGATACATTGACGATGCAAAGGTGCGGCAATTACGAAGGCTGAAAAATGGTTCTTTTTCCCGACTTGTTGTGATTATTTCCCTACGTTGCCGGTTTCTTTCCTGTTTTTGAAATCGGTGGGGGAAATACCCATTTGTTTTTTGAAAAAACTGCTGAAATAGGCCGCATCTTCAAAACCCAATTCGTACGCAATTTCCTTCGCCGATTTGTCGGTGTAATAAAACAGGCGTTTGGCCTCCATCACGATACGTTCATGGATAAGCTGTTGCGGTGTTTTGGTGCCGTAAATCGCAAAGTAATTGGATAGTGTTTTGGGTGATTTATTCAGTTTCTCCGCGTAAAAAGCGACTTGATGCTGCGTTTTATAATGGTGCTCAACCAAAATATTGTATTCTCGAATGATGTCAAACCGAGCGTCAGGAAGTTCTGTCTCCTTGAACTGCTGTTGCTTCGCCAAACGTGTGATGATGATAATGAGTCGTTTGAGTAGCATCAGCAGCATTTCGGATTGAATGTTGTCCACCGTTTCAAATTCATCAATGAAAATTTGAATCAGGAGCCCAATTTTATGTTGATGAGTGGCATCTAACGGTAAAAAAAAGTTCGATTCCAGCCATAAAACAAAAAACCGACGCAACTGACTTCCTGGTCATGGTCAATAATGCAATAGAATTCCCGATTGAACTGCCAAGCAACAATTTGCTCCGGTTTTTCAAATTGAAAAGATTGATTGACAACCAAAGGCAAAATGCTGTTGGCAGGAAAGGGGTAGGTGACTTCATCCACCACTGCATTCTGTGCTTCTCCGCGGTTATAGGCAATCGTCAGGTACTTGTCAGCGTGATCTTTACCGAAGAACTGACGGTTTAATTGTTTGTTGTCAATGCTGAGAGACAGATTGGCACCCATTTGGGTACCGGAAAAACGGTAAACCATTGCAATACTGCTTTTTTGAATAACAGAAAATCCCCTTAAAATGGTTGCAGCTGATTTTCCCGGGTTTTGCAGAGGATATCAATCGGACGAGCCTTTTTTACACTAAAAAAAGGCTGTTTTTGAGGCGATTTCCCGCATCTTCATCGTGGGTGGGCAGGTAAATAGTTTTGCGATTGGTGGCATATTTGACTAAATTGTTGTACGTTTCTTTTGATTTTGTATAATCTGCATTTACCCCTGCCAATTCACCATGTAAGACCTGAGCTTGATTATAGGACGTGTCTCCCGCAAAAATGATGTCGAAGTTATCGGTTTTGAAAACAATGGAACTATGCCCAAGCGTATGACCGGGAGTAGGTATATAAAGCAAATCTTCCGAGGAAGTTATAGGATAAGCTTTTTGGAAAACCTCTATTCGGTCGGGAAGATAGTTGACTTTATTGGGCCTGAACCAAGAAGGATATGTGCTTGACATGTTGGCATTGGGATGATTGTATTCATAATCGCCCACGATTATTTCCTGCTTTGGGAAAAACTTGAGCCCGTCGGTATGGTCTAAGTGAGTCAATGCTACCAATCTTACATCTTCCAACTTTAGATTGATCTCATCAAATCGGTAATTTAATTCCTCTTTTTCTTCCATCCTGAACTTGGCTGCGTGCTTAAACTGGTATCGGAGAAAACCGCCTTCCTTGGCTAAATACCGATCCAAATCTTTAATGGCTGAGATTTCGCCCGTATCTATTACAACAATCCCTTCGGGATGTTCGATTACCCATACCCAAATCGGCAAATAATCCGTATAATGTTTATCCAAAAGGATATTTAATTTAGCCAGTTCACCTACTCCTTTCTTTGTTCGGAAGTTTCGTTTGACGGCTACCGTACCGGTACATAAAGCATGTACTTTTACCTCCTTTCCTTTCAGTTTTACGACAGTCGTTACATTTTGATAATCGGGAATAGGGCCCATAGCTGTTGAATTTTTGGAGTTTAATAAATACCGGTCTTCCGTTGATGCGGCAACCGAGTTGGTGAGTGAATTGACCCCGACCATGCTGAGAGCGGTCAGTTTTGCAGTTTTGTTAAGAAAGGTTCTTCGTTCCATTTTGAGTATAATTGATGGAACAAAAGTAGAGGGGGCCTGCCCTGCAAAACGATAACAAAAGATAAGAAAGAAGGAGAGCTATTTTTTCATAACCCGATTTCGGATACGGCTCAAAGAGACAGGAGTGATTCCCAAAAAAGTAGCAATTTGGTGTTGAGGAATCCTGTTGAGCAGGTCGGGCCTGTGGGTAAGTAAATTCAGGTATCTCTCTTCCGGACTGTCTAAAATGTAGGATGTAAACAACTGATGTAATTCGACAAAGCGTTCTTCTAAAACTTTTCTGACAAATTCATTCATTTTAGGGAATTCAATAAATAGGTCCTGCAAGTCTTTGAAAGAAATGGTAAGCACCTGACATTCTTCAATGACCTCAATAGAGTGCCGACTTGGTTTTTGAGAAATAAAGCTATCATAGGCTCCTGCAAACATTCCTTCGGTAAAAAAGAAGGCCGAAATATCTTCTCCATCTTTTTCATAAAAAAGGCGCATACAGCCACTGAGGATAAAATAGACTTCTTTAGCCGTCTTTCCAGCACTCAAAAGATTAGTTTTCTTTTTGAAGTTTTCGGCTTTAAATCGTTGCAGGACAATTTCCAGTTCTTTATCAGAAAAGCCGGTTACCTCTTTAATTCCGATGAGAATATCACTGTTTGCCATGTATGCAATGAATAGGAATGCAAGTTACTTTTTTCGTCCTAAACACACCCGGATTTTGCCTAAAACTCCAATCGCCAGTTCAAAATAGGCACTAAGCCCAATTGTGTGTCAAATTGGAGACTTTTGGTGGCGGAGTCGTAAAAAGGCTGGTAAAGATTGGTGCGATTGAAGAGGTTTTGGATGTCGATGGAGACAGTTGAGGTGGTTCGGCGGCGGTTTTTGGTAAAACTGATTCGGGTATCAAATCGAAAATAATTCGGCAGTTGCTCTTCGTATGAGCGCTCATAGATACGCACTGTCGTGTTGCGTTTTTTGGATTGCGCCAAATCTATCGGCACATACCGGTTACCGCCTGCCCACAAGCTACGTACATTGACGGCCAATGTATTGGTTTTATTTCGGCTCATTTTCCATTCTTTTCCCAGCAAGATATTTTGGACGAATTTTCCATTAAACCGACTGTTTCGCTCCACCCCGTCGCGGGCGGTGTATTTGGCTTGGTAAAATGAGGTCGTTAATATAAAATAGAACCCTTTGGTCAAAAATTTCTCAATGGTAAAATCCAAGCCATAATTGCGCCCTGTACCATCGCTCACGAGCGAGTCGGTGGTGTAGCCATTCATCAGATTGAGTAGGGATTCTGTGCGCCAAACGGCGCTTTTGGTGTTGATAGTGCCAATCGGAACGTCGTAATGACGCTGATAATACGCCTCTGCCTGTAAGCGCCAATCGTCGCGCGGTCGAAATTCATAGCCCAACACAAAGTGAGCGGACTTAAGCAAGGCCAGATTTTTATTGGCAAAACTGATGGTGCCTTCTTTGCCTTTTACTTCTGCAAAATAAGTCGAAAGCGCCTCGGTACGACTGTGAATTCCGAAGCCCGCACTCAGCGCGTGACGAGGAGCAAGCGTCCATCGCAACCCACCGCGCGGTTCCAGAGAAGATTGTTGATTTAAGGCCAACAGCGTAGCATGGAAACCCGCATTGAGCGTCAAAACGGGAGAAATTCGGTATTTCCATTGGCTATAGGCTTGTAACAAATAGGTGTCGCCCTGTTGATTGAGCGTTGTGCTGACCTTGGTGCCGTCGGTGGTACGATTCAATAACTGAAAGCGTAAGTTACTCACGATGATACCCGTTCGCAGGGAATGTTGGGCGTTGAATTTGTGATTGAATTGAAGGGATAATCGGTACGCCTGATTGGTAAAATTTTCTTCCCGAATGTACACCTGTTGCAGTCGGGAGGCATCGTAGGTTTGGCGGTTGGCTGCCCAACTCAGGGTGGCATCGACGAATGATTTTTCGGAAATAAAATGAGTGAAATTAAGTCCCGCCACCGCACGGTCGGAATGAAAAGCGTCGTTTTGCGTGGTGCGGTGCCGAATCTGACGACTTAGACCACCCATTCCCCACAACGAAACAACACTTCGTTGGGTTACGGGAAAAAACAATTTGAATGCCCCATCTTGAAAATCTGGGGCGGCATCTCCAATGATTTGTATTCCCGCTTTTTTGAGCATTTCGAGGGTGGAGTAGCGGTAATTGACCAAATAAGAGGCTTTGCTTTTGGCAGAAAAAGGCCCTTCGGCGGCAATATCTGCTCCCAAAACGCCCACCTGAAGCGCATATTCGCGTTTTTCATGGTTGCCTTTTCGGAGTTTTAAATCAAACACGCCCGAGGTCGCGTTGCCGTATTCGGCGGGAAAAGCACCCGTAAAGAAGTCAGAATTGCCCAGCATGTTCACACTCAACGCGCTGATGCCGCCACCCGTGGAGCCTTCTTCGGCAAAGTGATTGGGATTGGGGATTTCGACGCCTTCCATGCGCCACAGTACTCCTTTGGGACTGTTGCCCCGGATAATAAGTGCGTTGCTTTGTTCGCTGTTGCCCGCTACGCCTGCGTACGTAAGCGCCATGCGGGCAGGGTCGTTGATAGCGGCTGCGTAACGCTTGACCTGTTCAACCGAAAATGACCGCGCCGACACTGTTGCCATGTCGTTGAGTGCTGTTCCGTTTTGGGCAGAAGCTTTGACTGTGACCGCGTCCAATTGTTGCAGCGATTCGGCCAGGCGAATGGTCAGGTCAATCTCTTTTCCCGTACCTACCACCAATTCCTGCACCAACCCGTTTTCATAGCCCAGAAACGTAATTTTAAGGGTATGTCGACCAACGGGAATATCTAAGATTTTGAAGAAACCGTTTGCGTCACTTTGACCACCTTTGATGGGTTGAACAGAAGTGACAATGATACTTGCCCCTGCCAACGGTTGCCGCGATTCGGCATCAATTACTTGCCCTTTAATGGTTTGGGTAAGTGTTTGTGCAAAGGTGGCAGTAGAAGTAAAAAGATTGAAAACGATAAAAGAAATGAATAAACGCATTGGCATTTTTTTGTCCCTTCTCCTAAAAGGAGTAAGGGGTAGGGGATGAGGTTACTCCCAAAAGTAAGAAAGCAATTTGTTAACGTCTACTATTCAGGCAGTAAATGGGCTAAAACCTCCTTAATTTTCTCAAAATCTCTGAAGTTTTCGTGCTCAATATGGTGCTCAATGGTTTCATAGGCCCAAGTGGTATGAAAAGGGATATGAACACCATGACCACCAATGGCCAATACGGGCAACACATCGGATTTGAGAGAATTGCCTACCATCAAAAATTCACTCGGCTGAATGTCAAGGTGTTTAATCAATTTTTGATAATCGGCTTCCCGCTTTTCACTCATGATTTCAATGTGGTGAAAGTAATGTTCCAAACCCGATTTACGAAGCTTCCGTTCTTGGTCGAGCAAATCCCCTTTGGTAGCTACCACCAGTCGATAATGCCCTGATAATGATTGTAAAACGTGCTCCACATCGTCCAGTAATTCGATGGGTTTTTCGAGCATTTCTTTACCCAGCTCAATGATTTTTTCGATAACCGTTACCCCAATTGTATTGTCAGAAATGCGCAAAGCCGTTTCGACCATACTCAAAATGAAGCTTTTCACGCCGTAGCCGTACAGCGGCATGTTTTGAATTTGAGTTCTGAAAACTTCCTGCGATATGCTGTGATGAGGGAGATAATCTTCCAGCAAAGCACAGAATTTTTGTTCAGTTTCCAGAAAAAAGGGTTCATTGACCCAAAGCGTATCGTCAGCGTCAAATGCAATTACTTTAATGCTCATCGGTAAAATACCTGTTATCCGTTAATAGTTAACTGTTATTCGTTGTTATTATCGTTGCTTAAAATAACGTGCATGGTTCGTCACTCGTCATTCCCCAATTCGTCATTCTCTAAACGTTCCACCAATACGTCAATTTCAGGACAATTGCCCGGCTTTTTACCATGAGGTTTTCGGGTAAATAGTTGTCAGTGTAGACGATAAACAGGTCAGAAGCAGGCTGATATCGCCATTGCAGGCGAGTGTTTAGGTTGATGTTTTTTGCCTGACTGTTGTATTGCACAAATGTGGTCCAGAAAAGACTGTTGGTAAAAGTAACATCCACGCGCGGTCCAACGAGCCATAACTCGACGGGCGTTTGCAAGTAAGGAACTTTGATGTAGTTGTAGTCAACCGAAAACTTGGTAGCTACATAAGGCTGGAAACGATAGCCGAGGGTGGTTTTCAGATTGAGCCGGCTTCCATTGGCGTAAAAGCCTCCGTAACGCGTGCTGAATGCGTACGTAAATCGAGCACGGGGGCTAGAGGTAAAATCGGTACCCCACGATTTCCAGTGGTGATTGGTGCCCGCGGCGAGCTTTTCACGGCCCGTGTTGGTGGGGTCAAAAGGAGCCAACAGCTGAACATAGTTTGTGGTTGCCCAAATCATACCGACGGCGCGACTGCGAAAGTTGAAATTATAGGCTAAAAACGTTTCGTTGTCGGTCAGGTGGTTTGACTTATTCCAAAAAAAGGTGCTTTGGAGTAACGGGCCGTGACTGATGAGTTTGGTTGAATTGACAAAAAACAAATAACCAACGTTGGGCACGGCCATTTGGTAACCTCTGCGGGCGGCATTGGGCACATAACCTACTTCTGCATTGTAATTTTCGCCCACAAACTCGTGACGAAGCTGCCAAAAGAACTTGGCTCGGTTGAAATTAAGAAGGCTTGAGATAGCTACATCGTTTCCTGAAAGGTGCGGGCTAAACGATTTAAGCACCGTCGCTTTGCCTGTCCAGATGTTGTTGGCAGAAGCCAGGTTAAATTCTGCGCCAATATTGCGGTTGTATTGATTCGTGGATTTGTTGATTTGTGCATCGTACCCTAACGACTCTTTATTGACCATCAGAATTCCGACGTTGGAACGGGCAAAAACTTTGCGTTGTAAAGCAACGACCGCAAAGTTTTGGGCAGGCAAATCGCCTTGACTTTGCGTTTGGGTGTCCAGTACCCCAATTCGCCAATTTTTATCCAATTTGCCACTCAGACGCGCACCGAATAAAATCGGAACGCCCAACCCGATGCGTCGTGAGAAGAAAGGACGCAGGGTCGTAAAACCAAAACTGGCAAATAAGTCAGCATTCTCTAAAAAAAACTGCCGGCGTTCGGGGAAAAACAATTCAAAACGGTCCAAATTGGTTTGCTGCACATCCACCTCTACCTGAGAGAAATCGGGATTGACGGTCAAATCAAGGTTCATGGATGAATTCAGGGCGATTTTTGCATCCCCTCCAATGGCCGGTTTCCATTCGGCCGATTTACCAGTGGTATAATTTTTCGATACATTCGTAAGCGCGTACGGAATCAATGAAACATTTTTACCCGCGGGTGGTAAAGGCTTATCCCAGATTAATACCCCCGCATAGCCCAAATTAGCCGATTGAAACTGACGCGGAACGGGTGCCCAAGCTGATTTTTCATTGGTCGTAATGTCCAACCGACTTCCGTTGATACCCCAACGCAAATTATCAGGTCGATAACGAATGGTTTTGAAGGGAATGACGGCTTCCCACACCCAACGGTCTTCGTAGTTTTTGGTGACACAATGCCATTTGTTATCCCAATTGAGATTGATAATCGTCCCATCCGATTCCTGCCCATCCCAATATGCCCCTGCCGCACTTGCGCCAAACGAAAAACCATTCGTTAAGTCCTCGAAAGTGTCAAGAACCACAAAAAAGTTGTCATTTGCCCCAAAACTAAAATCCCGTTTCAACGATTCGACCACTAATGAGCCCTTAACGGCTTTGTAATTGACGGCAATGATATACAAATTGTTTTTGTCGTAACATAAACGCATTTCTGTTTTGTTACGCGCCAAGCTCGTATCCATGGGCGTAATCATGAAGTAGTCTTTGGCTACTTCGGTCGTTTGCCAGGCGGGGTCGTTTTCGAGACCGTCTATTTTGATGGTTCCTTTGGCTTCAAAAATGTGATATTGAAAAGCTTCGTTTTTTTTCTGGGCAAAAACAGTTACCCCACACAGTAAAAACCACAGGAAAAGGCGCATTGGTTGACAATTGATTGATAAAATGGAACAGGAATAGTAAGCGGTCAGATGTAACACCTGACCGCCTGGTAAAAGAGAATTTTGACTTATTGATAAGCTACAGCTACTTGCCGTTGAATACCGAGATGGTCGATGCCGAGTTCAATTACATCACCCGGTTTCAGATAACGCGGTGGTTTGAAGCCAAGTCCTACGCCAAAAGGAGTTCCGGTCGAGATAACATCTCCTGGTAGAAGTGTCATGAATTGGCTCAGATAACTCACCAATTTGGGGATTTTGAACACCATATCATCCGTATTCGAATCCTGCAATAGTTCATTGTTTACTTTAAGCCAAAGTCGTAAGTTGTGTGGGTCGCTGATTTCATCTTTTGTTGCCATAAAAGGCCCCAAAGGAGCAAAGGTGTCGCTACTTTTTCCTTTTACCCACTGACCGCTGCGTTCCAATTGAAATTCACGTTCTGAATAATCATTGTGCAAAATATATCCCGCTACGTAATCCATGGCATCCACTTCGTCGACGTAGCTTGCCTTTTTCCCAATTACAAATGCCAATTCCACTTCCCAATCAGTTTTGACTGAATTGCGGGGAATGATTACATTATCATAAGGGCCGCAGAGTGCTGTGGTAGATTTGAAGAAAATAACGGGCTCGGGTGGTACCTGTGCGCCTGATTCGGCCGCGTGTTTTGCGTAGTTAAGGCCAATGCACACAATTTTGGAAGGGCGTGCCACGCAGGAACCCACGCGAACACTATCGGATACGTCAGGGCAGGTTTCGGCGTGAGTTATGAGCCAGTCTGCCAGACGGGTCAAGCCATCATTTGCAAAAAAGGCTTCATTAAAATCTTCTCCAAAGGTCGAGACGTCAATTTTACGGCCATTGGGTAAAAGGATACCCGGTTTTTCCTGTTCGAAGCTACCAAAGCGAAAAAGTTTCATTCGTGAGGTGGAATTTAGTGATTAACTGCTGTTTGTTATGGTAAAGTAATAAGCGTTTGAGGGTCGAAATCTAATGAAAGTTGAGGTCGGTTGAAAAAAATATACAATTTTTATTTACGTAAATGCCTCATTTTCGGGGAGTTTTCTAAGAAAAATAATATTTTTTAAAATAGGGCTTGCGTCATATTCTTAATAACCGTACTTTTGCACCACAATTTCTGAACGGCCTAACGGCAAAGACGAAAAAGTAAGATTCCGTAGCTCAGCTGGTAGAGCAATACACTTTTAATGTATGGGTCCTGGGTTCGAATCCCAGCGGGATCACAAGATAAGCTCCAAAAGCTCTCAAAACCTCAAAATCGGTATGATTTTGAGGTTTTTTTGTTTATTTCCCCTCAAGTTGCACCAATCATTCCCAATGCTTAGGTAGCCCTTTCGGTTACCTGCAAAGATGTATAAATTTGGGCACCGAATTGATTGTAATTATTTGATAATTAACAGTTTGTGGAAAAACAAACTGCGTCAATTAACGTCAAATTTTAGGCAAAAAATTACTTATTCGGTCACTCAAACAACATCAAAAATGAAAGTAATCGCAGCGGCGACCCGCTCAAAACTTATGCGTTTTGTTCTGGCTACGCAAGCGGCCCGCCGCAGCGGTCAAAAGCCGACGAAAATGGTCTCGCTCCTATCTATGCTCGACTTACCATTGACGGGGCTCGTATCGAGTTTTCACTCGGCAAAAAAGTTCTTCCTGATAAATGGCTCACTAGAAAGGAAACTCAGAAGAAGCTCGTACGCTGAATAGCTATCTTAATTTAGTCAAAGGCGATTTACAAAAACACTACAATCTGTTGGCTGCCGCGACTCAACATGTCACTCCTGACATGGTACGAAATGCCTACATGGGCATTAAAGAGAAAAAACGAACTTTATTGGAGGTATTGGACTATCACAACCTCAAATTCGCCGAAAAAGCCCAACGCGGATACCTCTCCCCCGAAACATTGAAGAAATACCAAACCACTAAGGTCAAACTGACCGAATACCTAAAACACCAGTACAAATTATCCGACATTGCATTAGAAGACCTCAACTTAGCCTTTGTTTCCAACTTTGAACATTTTCTACTTACCCAACATCATCTGCACAGCAATACAGCCATGAAATACGTCAAAAATCTGAAAAAGATTATCGGCGTGGCTATCTCCCTCGAATGGATCAACTACAACCCCTTCCAGTCTTTCAAGTGTGCTTACATCCAACCGGAGCGCGAAGTCCTGACGCAGGAAGACTTAGATTTTATGTACCATAAGCACCTGCCCATTCAACGCTTGGCCGAGGTACGTGATGTTTTTATTTTTTGCTGCTATACCGGGTTTGCTTACAGCGAAGTGGAAAGTTTTACTCAGGAAGCCATTCAAAAAGGAATTGACGGGGAAAAATGGATTTCCATCAATCGAGCTAAAACAGGTACGCTCGAAAGTGTGATGCTGCTACCCATTCCCCTTCAAATTATTGAAAAGTACCGTAATCATGCGTATTGCAGGATGTACAACCGCGGCGGCGGACCGCAAGCTATTGCCTGTAAACAGCAATCAGCGTTATAATTCTTATCTGAAGGAATTGGCTGATATCTGTGGGATCAAAATCCCGCTTACCACTCACATCGCCCGCCACACCTTTGCTACCACCGTCACACTGGCCAACGATGTACCCATCGAAACGGTTAGTACTTTACTGGGACACAAAGACATTCGCACGACACAGATTTATGCCAAAGTGGTCAAGAAGAAAGTCAGCAATGATATGAAATCACTGAGACAGAAACTACAGCAGGAAGTAGAACAACCCGTTATCGAACTAAATAGCAAGACAGGCTAAATAAGTAGAAAAGCAGGGCCGCGGGTTCAAATCCGGCCATTCACAAAACTCATTCAACAGCGACTTAGGTTGACCTATAGGCTTTTGGATGAGTTTGATTTTAATATACATCGTTGAGTTGCCCTTATGATCGAGAAAGGCGTTATACCTTTTGAAAACGTCGTTATCATTACGGAGTTTCATAATTTGGTTATGGTTAAAGCCGTGCCGTACGATAGATAGTCACCCTATTCCTTCAAATCAATCAGCCTGTAGCCTGTGCTTCTTCCTCCCGAATCTTCTTTTACCAGAACCTCCTGCTCTACCAGATTCTGAATATCTCTCAGGGCGGTGTCGGTGGAAGTTTTCGCAATTTTCGCCCATTTAGAGGTGGTCAGTTTGCCTTCAAAGCCATCCAAAAGTTTGTTGAGCAGTAACTTTTGACGGCTATTGATATTTTTTTCGGCAAACAGTTTCCAATAGCGAGCCTTGTTGAGTACATTAGTAAGGATGGTTTCAGTAGCCGATAAAGCCCTGTCCAAACAGGTTAAAAACCAATCCAGCCATTCTGTTATATCCAATTCCCCCTTTTGTGTTTTTTCGAGGATAGTGTAGTAGCCTTTTCGTTCCAACTGAATTTGAGCCGACATACTGTAAAACCGCTGAGCACTTTCGTCAGAACGTGCCAATTGCATATCGGCGATGGATCGGGCAATGCGTCCATTGCCGTCATCAAAAGGGTGAATGGTCACAAACCACAAATGAGCAATGGCTGCTTTGATGACCGGGTCCTGATGGGCATTGGAATTGTACCAAGCGATGAATTGAGCCATTTCTTCGGGAACCCTGTCAGAGGAAGGGGCTTCAAAATATACCTTTTCCCGCCCCATCGCCCCGGAAACAACCTGCATGGGTCCTGTAGTAGTATCTCTCCAGTTTCCAACGGTGATTTTGTACATACCGCTGCGCCCCGCAGGGAACAGAGCCGAATGCCATCCAAACAGCCTGTCTTCCGATAAAGGCTTGGTATAATGTTGAGTAGCATCCAGTAACATTTCAACGACCCCTTCGACATGTCGGTCGGTAGGAGTGAGAGCACCAATATCCATGCCAAGGCGACGGGCAATGCTTGAACGCACCTGATCGGCATTGAGAATTTCTCCCTCAATTTCATTGGATTTTAAAGCATCCAACGTGAGGGTTTGTAAAACGGCTTCTTCCTGCAAAGAAAACCCCAGACTTTCCATCCGTCCGACGAGTTTCCCCTGCTTATGGCGAACAGAAGCCAGTAGCGGAGAAATAAATGGATGGTTCCAAAAAAAGGCAGGCCAGGAATGTTTTTGATGAATGTACATGGTATTCGCCGCATATTATGCGACAAATATCGTAATTATTCACCGCACGGACAAGAGTAATCGCTGCAAATTATGCGGTAATTAACAAGTGAATTCATTGCAAATTGCTTTCGGCAAGAATTGTATCAAATATTTTGTCAGTTACACTTTCAAAATTACCAGCCTGTCTGCCCAAAAAATCAACCGTTAATTAGTTAGGCAATTTTGCAATTACCTATATAGCGATTGCAAAATTGCCTAAACCCATAACTGCTCTAAAATGGCGCTGAATCATCGCCTCCTCATTCTTGTGTAAAGAGCACGCCTAACTATCTACCCAAAACATCGGCTTCGCAGCGGAGACTTTTATTGTTGCGGCTATTCAACTATTTTTAGACGCACGATTTTACCCTATCTCCCATGACTTCTGACCTTCCTCAAAAAACCATCCTTCGGATTTTTCAGGTGATTCGCTATTTGGCTACGCCACCGCACAAAACCGTTCTGCAGTTGGCCGCCTGGCTCGAAGTAGACAAACGCTCCATATATCGCTATTTCAAACTGCTCGAAGAAATTGGCTACGACTTGGACAAAGATTTTGACGGTCGGTATTTTATCGCGGAGGCCGACCCACGCACCCCCAATCAGTTTACCGCCGAAGAGTCGCAATTGGTGAAGCAGCTGCTGGGGGCTTTGCCCGATTCGCACCCCTTGGCGGCAAGTATCCGTCGTAAGGTCTACCTGACTTCAGAACTGACCCCGCTGACGGATGAACTCATGGATCTCCACCGTGCCCGTATCGTGCAACGGTTGGCGGAGGCCATTGCGGAGCGAAAACAGGTGCGGCTTATCAACTACCACTCCGTGAATTCCGACCAAATCTCGGACCGTATTGTAGAGCCGCAGAAATTCTCCGACGATTACTCTCAATTGGATGCTTACGAACTGACCGGACAACGGGTGAAGACCTTCAAAATACAGCGGATGCACGACGTGGAGATTTTGGAGCAGACCGCCAAACAACAACCCGACAAAGATCTGCTGACCGATGCCTTTGGCTTCAACGGGGAGGCGTTTGGCGTTATCCTTCTCCTTAGCCGCCGTGCGTATCGCCTGCTGATTGAAGAATTTCCGTCGCTTCTTCCGTACACGCATCCGCACCACAACGCCCGTTTCCCTTATCGCTTCGTGGGCGAGGCTTGCAGTGATAAAGGGATTGGTCGATTTATCCTCGGTTTGCCTTCCGAAATTGAAGTGGAAGGCCCGCCATCGCTGAAAAACTATCTGAACAAAAGAGTGGCTGGGGTGAAGTGGTAAATGAGTGATTATTTGTCACGCTAAAAACGCTTAAGTTTGTTAATTTATTGATTATCATATATTTGTGTGACCAATAGGGCTATGTCTGTTAATGAGCCTTCTTGCCCTCTCCATCCCCTTGCTTACCGCTTGATAACTTTTTCCTAAAATTTTCACTTGTGACACAATTCGTCAAAATGAATTGCGTACTTTGGGGCAGATAAATGAGAAATAATTATGGAATGGTTACAAACACAGAAAATAGGTAAGGCTTTGCTTCAAAGTGGGAGTAAAATTGAAGATGCCTATTATCAATCGTATAGACAAAGCAAAAATAAGCAAGGGCAAGATATAAAACCCTGTATAATCAATATCACGGTTGATACAGTAAATGAGAGTTTAGGGATTGAACAACTCTCTTTCGCTAACGACAAGATACGAACTAATAATTTCTTTACCTCCATCTCTGGCAACTTCACAAGCTACTATCTCTGTAATTCATATTTAAAATGCAGTAGCATATTAGATTTTTTGGGAATTGATGGTGAAAAAATAGTAATTGATGAAAAAGAAGGAAAGCCGAATGGTCTAAAAAAAGTTTTGGCAGAAATGGATAAATCCAGAGGAAGCCAACACATTAACTCAATTCTTATTTCTGCAAGGGATAGAATCAGAAAAAGTGAAAACTTATGTAAGAAAATAGGCGCTTTAATCAAAGGAATCGGGTTTGTTGTGGAGCAATCAAAAAAGTTAGAAAAACTGGACAAACTTGACTTTTTTTCAGAGGTTGAAATAAATGGATTTAAAAACTTTTCCAAAATCAATTTCTTTCCAAAAGACTCTAAAAAAGGAACAGATGAAGTTGTTTTTGTAATCTTGACAGTTGACTCAATCAGACTGAGCCAATCTGATGATTACAAAAATTTCTGTTTAGATAGATTTTTACATTTAGCGCAAATTGATAAGACAAAGGCCAAAGCAATAAATGACCCGTTTAATGGGACAAATCAGACCTTTGAAGTTTCTTTTCCAAGAGATAGCATAAATCTTCTAAAATCAGCAACAGGAAGCCCTACAACCATACCTAATATGATAGGAACAGGTTTCGTTCTGAGCGAAAAATCTTATAATGAGCTAAAACTTGGCTCTAAAAAAATAGACAATGAGCTTAAAATCAGGATTGCAGGCATATCTCACTATATTATTCCAGAGTTTACAGGCGATTTCGAAATTCAGTATTTTCAAAACTACTTAAAAGACAGTCTCAGCAAAGAGTTGGCTTTCTCAAGAGAAGAATTTGAAAAGACGGAACGGTCTTTTTTATTGAATACAAAAAGACAAATCAACGCTATTTTGTTATTGGGATATATCAAAGGTAAAGGTGATATAGATTTTGTAAATTCAATCCGTATTCCATCATTAATTTATTTTGAAAGACTTAAACGAGAGCTCAATGAAGCAAAAAGTTTTATTGATAAAGAAATCAGTCTTTCTTTTCAGAAAATTTTCTATCTCTTTCCCGTTGCTTCTGACAAATCCAAAAAGCCTGATGCTTTATTTTTCTATAAATCAATTTTTGAACATACCCCCTACGATAAGAATACATTGATGAATGTTTATGCTGACTTGATTCATCTTTATCGTTATGGGCGACCTTATGAAAAAGCAGGAAGAAAGTATTATGGAGGAACCGTAAATATTACTTATACCGAAAAGCCTGAGTACTTTGTGAAAATATCCAACGCCACGCTAAAATTTCAAGTTCTTCTAAATCTCTTAAAAAATCTTTTTAAAGAAAATAACTCAAACACAATGGATTATTCATCACTCCCCCCCAAAACGCAAAAGGTATTTGAGCGGTGTAATTACCAAGAAGACAAGGCAGCTCTTTTCTACCTTGGCAAACTAATTAGGCTTGCTGCTGATGCACAAGCTAAAAAACAAAAGAATAAGCGCCGCCCCATATTGGATAAAATCAATTACGGAGGCATGAAACCAATGGACTTGAAATGGCTTTTCGCTGAAACCATCGAGAAACTAAAACAATATGAGGTGATTAGGTATGCAGACGATGACCTTACAATGTTCAAAACATTTTTCGATAGTGCTGAACAAAACTGGACATTAACCGACATTGAGAATGTCTTCTACATTTTTTCGGGTTATGCACTTTATTGGGAAGTACGAGAAAAGATACCCTCATCATTAAGTAAGCTGGTGGCAAAAAGCGAACAAGATGAAGAAGATTCAGATGTTGACAATGATGAGGAGATTGATGCCGATGAAGAAAATGAAGACTAAACAATAACATTAAACAAATATAAAATCATGACTAACAAGGAATTTCTTTTCATTTTTGATGCTGCTCTCAGTAATCCCAATGGCGACCCTGATACAGAAAACAAACCCCGTATGGATAGGGCTACCAAAACCAATTTGGTATCGGATACACGTCTCAAGAGAACCATTCGAGACTATCTAATTTCAAAGTTCGATAATGAAAAAAATGCTCAAAATGATGTTTTTGTAAGAATGATGGGTGAGCAAAAAGTTTCAGTTGAAAAACGCTTGATGGGGGTTGTAGTAGATTATTTGCAAGACAGGATCAAACTTGAAGAATTAAAAGTAAAACACTCCGGCTTGCAGATTGCCTTTGAAAAATTAAGATCAGTTAAAGATAAAGATAGTGGTTCATCGGAGGAAGAAGGAGCTACAAAAAGCAAAAAGAGAACAGAGCCCTTTAAAGGCGATGACTTTGAGTTATATCACAGCTTCATTAAAAAAGACCAAGAATTGACAGTCGGTATTAAGACAAAAGAACTTGGTGAGGTCAATAACGAATTATTAACGGCTATCATTAAAGACACTATGATTGACAGTCGTTTTTTTGGTGGTGCTTTTGCTGTTGGTGGGTTTTCTAAAACAGTAATTGGCTCAATACAAGTAAATACCGGCTACTCGCTGCATCCTGTTGAATTGAATCCTTCAAACTCAATCGTTACCATAATGGGAGATAAAGAGGGACAAAGCGGAATTGGCAAAAAAGAAACTCTTTTTTACAGTTTAATCAGCCATACCGGTACTATCAATGCTAAACGAGGGGCAATTGTTAATCTTTCTGAAGAAGATTTAAAGCAATTCCGTGAAGCAATTATTCTTTCAATCCTTGACTGGCGTTCTGATTCCAAGAAAAATCAATACCCTCGCCTGTATTTAGAAATTGACTATAAAGAAAACGAGATTTATGGACGTTTGGGTGATTTAAGGAATTTGATTAATGTTACTTCAAACGTTGATACCGACTTCTCAAAAGTTCGCTCAATCAAAGATGTCAATATTGATTTTACAGAATTAGTCACAGGGCTTGAAAAAATAAAAGCCAAAGTTCAAAAAATTCGTATTTGGAATTCTTTGGATGGTTCTTGCGACAAATTAGAAACGTTACTAAAAGAAAGATTTGAAGAGCAAACCATTGAACAACTAACTATTTGATGAAAGAGCTAATATCATTTGATTGGTGTGGGAAAATGGCTCATTTTAGAAAGTTTTACTCAAATGCTTCAGCCCTTACCCATACCATTCCGCCCAGAACTACCGTACTTGGGTTACTGGCATCTATTGCCGAAATAGAGAGAGACTCTTACTATTTTGGAACTGAAAATGAAGCCTTTAACAGTCTAAAAATTGGCATTCAAATTATTAACCCTGTTCGCAAAATCAATCAAAAATTCAATTACTTAAAAATAGTAAAAGACGGCGCTTCGGAGGAAAGTTTGGCTTCTGATATAAATGACCTCTACATTTTTAGAGGTTATGGTAATCGGAAGCAAATCTCTACCGAAATCATTATTCCGCACTCCATACGAGATAAAGATGCACTTGTCAAATACAGAATTTTTGTGGGCTTCCCCGAAAGTGATGAGCCTGTTTTTACAAAATTAAAGGCTAATTTAACAAGAGAGTACTATCCTTTTGGAGTGTGCCTGGGGGCGGCTAATATGTTAGGTTTCATAGCACAACCAAATGGTATTGAGCCAATTGATTACGAGGTGGGGCTACAATCAAAAGACTTTGTTGAGGTAATTGGAGCTATTGAGGAAGGCTTAGTATCAGAAATAGACAGGGGGCACAACTTTTCTATTGAACACGATTTATTTCCGACTTCGTTTACACATAATAAAGAATTAAAAGGGCGTATCGCTAATGAAACTAAGGTGTTTTTATATTCGGCTGACAAAAGCTCTTTGAGGTTAAAGCTACATTCTTCCGAGTCCCTATTTTTCTTTCCCAAACAGGAACAATACATTTATTTGCTCTAATCATGTACTATTCACATCTTGACAAAGACGACAAAGGCAACATCATTTCTAAGTCGGAGAAACATATCTACGAGCATATTGAAGGAATTAAGAAACGAGTAGCAGAGGCTGTTCAAATGGTAAACTTTGCCGATAATAAACAATTACAGCTTATAGATGAGATTATTAAACTTCATGACCTTGGTAAGTACACCATTTGGTTTCAGGAGTATTTGAAATTTGACAAAAAGCACCCCGAAGATTTCCAAAATCATGCTTTGATTGGTGCTATTACTGCCTATAACTATTTGAAACAAAAAGGTTCTTATTGGTCAATTTTTGCCTACTATGTTATTAGATATCATCACGCCAACCTAAACGACATTCAAAACTCTTATTATACTGATAATAATGAGTTTTTTAGCAAAAGACAAAAGCAAATTAAGGCGCAATATGAAGATTTGGTACCTAAATTGGCCGTAATTAACAGCGAACTCAAATTGAGTTTAACGTCTCAGTCATTAGGAAGTGAATTGCTGAATTGGGGAGAGCTTTTCGATGAAATAGAACACATTCAAACACGTTCTCCTTCAATAGAGAAATACTTCTACGTCAATTATCTTTTTTCTCTTCTCATTGAAGGAGATAAATTAGATGCCTCAAAAACAGATGTTTATCCTAAAAAAGAAATAGACCATTTGGCTGTTGAACGGCATTTGATAGAAAAGTCCAAAAATGGTGCAAAAGCTAATCATTTAAGAAGTAAAGTGAGAAGTGAGGTACTTACCAAATTAGATGACCCAAAAACACTTTCTACGAAAATCTTCACCCTTACCGCTCCCACCGGCGTAGGAAAAACCTTCATTGCTTTAGATTTTGCATTGCGTCTTCGACACTTGGTACCGGAATTACAAAATGCTCAAATAGTATATTCGTTGCCGTTCATAAACATTATTGAGCAAGGATATGATGAGTACCAAAAAGCATTGAAAGATACAGGCTGCAAAATTTTAGCTCATTATCAATATGCCGATGTATTTGGGAAAGATAAAGATTTGAATGAGTCGCAAAAGGGTTACAGTCAGAGCCTTATGGAATTAGATACATGGCAGTCTGATATTGTGATTACTTCCTTTGTACAGTTTTTACATACTGTCATTGGGTATAGGAATAAAATTCTTAAAAAATTTAATCACTTGGCTAATGCCATTGTGATTTTAGATGAGGTTCAGACATTGAGATTAGAACAACTACCGCTTATTGGTTCAATGTTGTATTTTTTATCGAAGTTCATGAATACGAGGATAATTCTAATGACTGCTACTAAACCTAAGATTTTAGAGCTTTCTTATAGAGAGATTTTATCAAATCCAGAATGTATAGGTACACAGTTTACGGATAAAAGTGTTGAACCCTCTTACAAAGAGTGGTCAATAGAGTTATTAGAACGTCATGAAGAAATATTCAAATCCTACAAGCGTACCAAAATTGTTCCTCTGTTAGATTTAAAATTTGACAGTGAGAACTCAGAACAGGATTTCATCCAAAAAATATTCTCAAAGCCCAAGTATTGGCAATCAAATAAGTCATGTCTAATAGTCGTAAACAAAGTAAATCGTTGCATCAACTTATTTAATCAGATTAAGCAATATGTTGATGAAAATGACCTGCGAAACCCTATTTACTGCCTTTCTACCAATATCGTTCCTGCTGATAGAATGTATATTATTGACCGTGTCAAATTGGATTTGCGTTACGGGAAAGCCCCGATTTTGATTTCAACCCAAGTTGTAGAGGCAGGTGTAGATTTAGACTTTGATATGGGAATCAGGGATTTAGGCCCGATTGATTCTATTGTTCAAGTTGCAGGACGTATCAATCGCCAGTCAGACCCAGAAAACCCGGACAGATTATATCTACCATTGTACATAGTAGATTTAGGAGACTGTGGTAAAATTTATAAAGACCCCACAACAACACAAGCTCGCAAAGCATTAACAAATTCAAGCGATAAGAATGGGGAAATATTAGAGAGACATTATTTTGAAATGGTTGATACATATTTTGATAAAATCTCCTCCAATGATTTAGCAAGTTTTGATTATTCAAGGGATATTTTCAATGCCGCCAGAAATTTAAAGTACGATAGAAAGAAGGGCGAAAAGAAAAAAGATAGTATTGAAAAATATGTCTCTGATTTCGAGGTGATTGAGGAAAGAGGAAATATGGTTTCGGTCTTTGTCCTTTCAGATTCATTCGCAGAGGAAATTGTCCACAAATTCAAACTTTTGAAGACTAAAAAACTGAAAAAAGAAGATTTTGAACGAGATTATAAAAAGGCTTTTCATCAAAGAATAATCGCTGTACCAAACTACTATATTGATAAAGAAGAGCACAAAATTATTTCAGAACATTTAGGTCTACCTTTTGAAATTGATTACCTAAGAGTTGCAAAACAAGAACACTATAGCCACGAGACTGGATTTATTAGAAATAAAATAAACAAGAAGTACAATCCGCCAGAAATGCTATGACCCAAACAACCCTCCCCCGTATCGACGTCCCCCGTATCGACGTACCGCTCACCACCATTACCTTTCCCGAAATTGCGTTGCGGGTGCGGGATGCGCACAAGTTGCGGGGCTATTTCGGCAATGTCTTTCAGGAACATTCGCCGCTGTTGCACAATCATTTTGAGATAGAAGGCGCTGCCGAACCGCGCTACCGCTACGCCTACCCACTCGTGCAATACAAGGTGCTGGGGCGGGTGCCTACGTTGGTAGGCATGGGAGAGGCGGCGGGGTTGTTGGTAGAGTTGTTTTTGAAAATCAATCATTTGGACATTGAAGGGCGAGGCTACCCGGTACTGAGCAAACACATCAGTCACCAACAAGCGGTGATCGGTCTTTCAGACGATCTGCACAGTTATCGCTTCGATACCCTTTGGCTGGGATTGAACCAAAAGAATTTTGGCGAATACAAAAACGCCGCTGCCGAGGACCAACCGACGATTTTGAAACGTACCCTCACGGCCAATATCCTGACCGTTTGTGAGGCGGCCGGGTTGAACCTCACCAAAGAGCAACGCATTATGGTCAAGTTGAACCCCACCGAACCCACCGTGACAAAATTCAAAAACGTCAGTTTTCTGGGCTTTGGCGGGACATTTACCACCAATGCACTCCTTCCCGATCATCTGGGCTTGGGTAAGTCAGTGGCGCGGGGGTTTGGGAGTATTGTGACTATCTGAATCTATGTATTTGAAGACCAAAAAGTACCATGACGCTACAACCTATTAAAAACGAGGAAGAATATGAAGCCATGTTGGCTTGGGTAGATGTTCAGTTTGAATTGGCTGTTCCTTTTGATAGTCTGGAAGGAGAACAGGTACAAATGGCACTTTTACTGATTAAGGCGTATGAAGATGTTCATCATCCAGTTCAAATCAGTAAGTGACACAATTTGTCAAAAACTTGGTGTTGCTTTGGGGCATTAAAACTTTTAATGCTCTATGCAACTCCACGTTAATACCCACGGCACGTACATTCACGTCAAAGACGAACTGTTTGAGATTCGGCGTAAAAACGACAAAGGCGAGATTGAAAAAAAGCAATACTCGGCCAACAAAGTAACCCACATTCTGCTCACCACAGGTACGTCGCTCAGTACGGATGCTGTCAAATTGGCCATGAAATTTAACGTTGACATCGTTTTTACGGAACAGGACGGCAGTCCGATTGGCCGGGTGTGGCACAGTAAACTGGGCAGTACGACCAAAATCCGTAAATCGCAGCTCGAAGCCAGCCTCAACGCGACGGGAGTCAAGTGGACCAAAGAATGGCTGATGGCCAAGCTCGACAACCAACTGAATTTTATCAAAGACCTGAAAAAGCACCGCCCTCAGCACGCCGACTTTCTGAACGACAAAATCAGCCGCATCGAAGCCTTATCGGTGTCAATCAATACGTTGGAAGCGCAAAAGGTGACCGAAATCGCTGATACGTTACGCGGGTTGGAAGGGACAGCCGGGCGGTTGTATTTTGAGACCTTGAATTATGTGTTGCCTTCGGAGTATCAGTTCAAAGGCCGCTCTATGCGCCCGGCGCAGGATGCGTTCAATGCGTTTCTGAACTACGCCTACGGTATTCTGTACAGTAAAATAGAAAAGACGCTCATTGTGGCGGGGGTAGATCCGTACGTGGGCTTTTTGCACCGCGACGATTACAACCAACTCAGCATGGTCTATGATTTTATTGAGCCCTACCGTACCTACGCCGATGAAGTGGTGTTTCGGTTGTTTTCGGGAAAGAAGGTAAACAAATCTCATTCCGATGCATTGGCCAACGGCCTTAGTCTCAACGCCGAAGGCAAGGCATTGCTCGTGACCGCGTTCAATAAATACATGGACGATGACCCGATTCGGTACCGCAATCGCAACCTCGTTCGCAACCATGCCATTCAATTAGACGCGCACAATTTCGCCAATTCGCTAATTGCCTAAGGGAAGTCAGACGCTTAAATCGGCCATCAGCCATCGACATTCGACAATTAAAAAATGATCATCTGGGTTTTATACGACATCGAAAACGACAAAGCACGTACCAAAGTGGCCAAAGTCTGCAAGCAGGCGGGTTTGTATCGGGTGCAGTTTTCCTGTTTTCTGGGAACCCTCGACGCCCACCAAAAAGATACCCTTTGTTTGCAAATAAACACATTGATTGATGAGGAAAAAGATAGAGTGTACGTGTTTCCAATGAACCAAACCGAGCTGCGCCAAACCGTACTGATGGGACAGGCGTTTGATAAAGAGTTAGTGAATGATGAAGTAAAAGCCCTGTTTTTTTAGAACCCCTATCCCCGGCCCTTTCCCCAGTTTGGGAAAGGGAGCAAAACAATGACGCTCACTCCCTCTCATATTATCCAATACCTCTACTGTCCGAGGTTTACGTTTTTTGAGTATGTATTGGCGATACCGCAATACGAAGAAAAAAACTATAAAGTCATGCGGGGACGGGAACTGCACGACCGGAAGCTGGAGCAAAACAAAGAGTACCTACGGAAGCGAATCGGTGCGGTAGACAAACATTTGGACCAATACCTGACCAACGATCTCATCCGAGGGCGCATTGATGAGGTGTTGGTGCTGGCAAACGGCACCTTGGCACCGCTTGACTATAAGTTTGCGATGTACGACAATAAGATTTACGAGACCTATCGTACTCAGTTGTATTGTTATGCTTGGTTGATTGAAGAAAATTTTGGCAAAGAGGTGCGTCAGGGTTTTTTGGTCTATACGCGCAGTCAAAACAAACTCGTGGAAATCCCCATTACCCAAGAGCACAAAAACGAGGTAAAAGCGGCAGCGGCGGATATTTTTCGGATTATTGACAAAAATTATTACCCCAAAGCAACCAAATACAAAGCACGTTGTTTAAATTGCACGTATCGGAACATCTGTGCTCAATAACGGTATTTCCGCCTGCCAATTTATTGAGACTGTGGCCCAAACCTCATCTAAGTGTCTAATAAACAGTGATTTATATTTACGGAAAAATTGTTAAAACCTATGAAAAAAAGCTCTTTGACCTACTGTAAAAACAAAAAAGGAGAAGAAGATAAAACTATCCAAACGTCTTTGATTCAGCGCGTTAGCCGTCCTGACGGCTTCCAGAGTAATCCATTGATACAGAAGGATTGAAACGGGGTAATTACCGATACCAATGGTTTTGACCAAATTCTTCCAGAGTAATCCATTGATACAGAAGGATTGAAACCGCTCGAAATCGCGGCATTGGATGCGACGTTAATTGCTTCCAGAGTAATCCATTGATACAGAAGGATTGAAACCGGACAATACCAGTCAGACCATCACGGCCATGACTCTTCCAGAGTAATCCATTGATACAGAAGGATTGAAACCAATAGCTACTAATTTCATATTTGTTCGAGTAAAAACTTCCAGAGTAATCCATTGATACAGAAGGATTGAAACCTTCTTAACTCAGGGGTTAATTTATTCCTGGCTTTCTTCCAGAGTAATCCATTGATACAGAAGGATTGAAACTGCCGGCTCTTAAGTATCGATATGACACCGTGGCACGCTTCCAGAGTAATCCATTGATACAGAAGGATTGAAACTTCGCCCGTGACGCTCATTATTGATTATTACGATAACTTCCATAGGAATTTACAATCCCCATCAGGATGACTCTTTTGCGGAGCAGCTCAAAACTAGCTCTTCCGTACATTTGACGCTTGATATTTTTGAGCCTATTTACCGCTCCGGCGGCCCGGCGCTCCGGCGGCCCGGCTGCCCTTC
>Ga0247844_1003213_pt1 | contig 24574 bp, 23 predicted proteins | sample LaCtaG_FD_192421 | JGI IMG/M metagenome (GOLD analysis project Ga0247844, IMG submission 192421) | Freshwater microbial communities from meromictic Lake La Cruz, Castile-La Mancha, Spain - LaCruzMarch201714.5m_1 | ecosystem: Environmental > Aquatic > Freshwater > Lake | place: Spain: Castile-La... | reverse complement strand
AACCTCTCGATCCTCAAGGCGGGACGCCCGCCCCGTTACTGTATGTTCCTCAGTTGGTTAGCGCGGCCCTCGACACTCGCTCAGCCCTGCGCGCAGCGCCCTCCCGCGAGAGCGGGTTCGTTCTTTGACCCCAACCGGACTCAGTGCCGGGGCTCAACACAGGTGTGGCAAAAGTGCAGGGCACGGGGATCACCGACGTGTGCATCGCAACAAGCTCCCTTTTGAAAGATCTTGGTGGCAATAGCAGCTTGTTACCAAGATCGATTCCGATCTCTTTTTCGAGACGGGCCATTCGCACCGCAAGCCAGACGCCGATGATCTTACCGCATGTGCTTTTCGCGTGCGGCAGCACCGGCGGCGAGGACGGCGTTGGCGGCATCGCCTGGCTCGCACTTTGGCTTGCCCTGTTGGCGCACACGCTCCGCGCGCGAAACGAGCCGCAGTCAGCGTGATGGGAGAGTAGTTCACGGACGACGCAATGGTTGGTCTGCTGCGGGTCGTCGCATACGACGAGGTGCCCCCTGCCTACGGGTGTGTCGCGAAGCATCACGACAAAAATTTGGACGCAGCAGGCGATCGAACGCCGGTCTAAATGCCTGAACTATATCTATTTAGGGGCGCTATGCTGAGTAAGTAGGGGACCATAGACGAGCACGAACCCGCAAAATGCTATCACCCATGCCGACGCTGAAAGCCACAGAAGCGGCTCGCGGGCGAAGCCGAATGCGGCAACGATGCGCAACAGGGCGGCCACAACCGCTGCTGCGTAGATGGCCTGGATCGCGCGCGTCGCCGTTAACGGTTGGCCGGTATGGCCGAGGCTTGCGCGGGTCATCACAGCAAGTGTCATGAGAGCGATTGCGCCAGCCGTCCACGCGTGTATGGCCCCGCTCGTCAGCAAAAGATCGGGTCGCCAAATGCTTCCCGCAACGAGGGCAAATCCCAGCGGAACAAAGGCATAAGCGATGTGGAGAATGAGAACGAGCGGTTCATCTGCCGTGCGATAGCCCGTCCAACGCGCCAGCCGAACCGTGTGGAGTGCGGCTGCAAAGGTTGACACGAGAGCCGTCAGCACCGCTTCGGGCGCTGCGACCCAGACCGCCAGCGCGAAGGCAGCGGCGGCAATCGAAACGAGATCGAAGCGATCAAAAGGGGCAGGCAATGGACCGGGCGCTTGCCGTGCCAACCAATTGCGCGTGAAGCTAGGGATGACTCGCCCGCCAATCACCATGATGAGAATGACCGTGGCTGCGATGCCCAAACGCTGCCCGTAGCCTCGATTTATGCCGAGTTGGACTTCGGCGTGAAACATGGCGTTGGCTGCAAACAATAGACCAACGAGTCCGAGAATTTTGAGATTGTTCAGTTTTTTGGAGGCGACGATTTCGCGGCCCACGGTGGCCGCAAGCAAGGCCAGAAAGGCAAGGTCGATGACCGCAGCCAGTTGAACACCGACCCATCCAGACAGCAGAATGGCGATGCGGCCTGCGACCCAGGTGGCGAACAAGGCCGCGAGCGGCGGACCGGTCACTGGCAAGCGGCCTGTCCAGTTAGGAACAGCGGTTAATAAAAACCCGGCGACGATGGCTGGCACATAGCCGAAAATGAGTTCATGGACGTGCCATTGAACAGGTGGCATTGCCGTCGGCAGGGTGACGGTCCCAGCGAGAAAGGGCAGCCAGATTGCTATCGCGAAGGCTGCCCACAGTGCGCCGAACAGGAAAAATGGGCGGAAGCCGTAGCTCAAAAGGGCAAGGCCGCGATAGTCGCGGATCTGTTGGGCGGAGGTTGCCATAGGATCGGGTCCTCAGGTCAAAGCGTCGAGTGGGGTGACGGCTTGGCCGGTTTGGGATGTGGTTTGAAACTGGAGATGGCGGCAAGCGGCGGCTGCGTCCTCTGCGAGGTTTTCGACCGACACCTCGAAGGCGAGGCCTTGGGCAAAGTGACGCCAGCTTTCCAGATTGCAGGCTGGTACGGCAATAAGCACGGGAACGCCTCGATTCATGGCCTCGACAATCAGCGGGCGGAAACCACCGCCTTCGGCTTCGGTTTTGCCGAACTTGTTGATCACGAGGAGATCGCACGCGTCGTCAAGTGAACGGGTTGCCAATTCCAGGGCGTGCATAAGTTGCGGCATGGCCAGCATGCAGCCGCGCGCTAAAGGTCCTCGATCTTGTGATATCTCGATCTGCTCGCCGCTGCCGAGGTCTTCCAAGATCATGTCGCATCGCGAGCGACCGGGGCGCGGCTTGGCTTTCTGAACGAGGCCTGCAAGGGCGAACCCTTCGCTGGCCAAGTGTCCGCAGATGTCGGCTAGGATGCCATCGACGCGGCTTGCGCTGGCATAGGTCAAGGCAGTGATGGGGGCTGCCGGTGAGAGGCGGGACATTGGCTTTGATCCTCGTTTGAACCGGTCGTTGGGGTTTGCTATGCGGACGGATCGCAGCACTTGCCGTTGTAGGCAGGCGGTACTTCAAGCCCGGCGAATGCTGCCAAGGCTTGGCGGCGCACCGCGCTCAATGGTTCGGCTGGCTCGACAATGCGCTGGTCGATCGTGACAAGGCGGTCGCGGTCGTCGATCGAGGAGACGTGGGGGACAAGCTCATGGAGCAAACCGTCGTGCATGGCGTAAATCCAGCCATGGATATGGAGACTGTGACCCTTGGACCACGCCTTCTCGATGATCGGCGTGGCGGCTAGGCGGCGGACCTGCATCTCGACGTTAATTTCGCACATCCGATCAATGCGGCGGTCATGGTTGCCGATGGCGTCGAAGGTTGCGCGGTGCTTGCGGTAGAGCATCGACACGGGCTGGAGCCAGTGATCAACGAGTGCGCCGCGTTCATCGCTGATCGCACGCCGGATGCCGCTGCAGCCATAGTGTCCACACACGATCACATGCTCGATCTTGAGTTCTTCGATGGCGAATTCAAGGACCGCTAGGACGTTCAGGTCGCTGGTGTGGACGAGGTTTGCAATGTTGCGGTGTACGAAGACTTCGCCAGGGTCGAGCCGGAGAACGTCGTTGGCCGTCACGCGGCTATCGGAACAGCCGATCCAAAGGTAGCGCGGGGTCTGCTGCTCGGCCATCCGCCGGAAGAAATGGGGATCGTCGAGCGTCTTTTGGTGGGCCCAGGTGACGTTGCGGTCGAGCAGATGATCGAGTCCGGGCTGATCGTGCTTTGACGGCGGTGCAACTTTACCCATTGCATCCCCCCTCGCCGCCGCACGAACAGCTGGACGATTGTGCTGCAGGCATCGGGTTGAGGTCACGCGCGAGCGACCAGCGAACCATGGTGTCGAGACAGGTTGCGGCAGGGGTCTGCGAACGCTCGAGTGCGGTGGTGAGTGCTAGCCAATCTTCGTCAGACCCGCCATTGGCAAACCTTTGGGCCGCACCCGAGACGTATTCACCCACGGTTTCGCCGTGGGGAATGCGGGCGGCTTCGACACGGGCGAGCAGGACGAGGTCGCCTAGCGAGAGCAATGTGGCCGACGCCAGATGCTCGTCCTGCAATTTGGTCATGATGGTGCCGAGCAGCATGGGGGTTCCTTATTGCAGAAGGGGCGTGTCGGACGACACCAGATCAATGCCCTCGACGACGGCGCGGCCGGCCAGGAGGCTGATGTACTGACGGACGGCTGTGCGGTGGACGCGCTCGGCTAAGTAGGTCGCGATGCGGTCTTGGACCATCTCGAAGGGGAGCTGGCGGCCCGGTTCGCATCGGGCGAGCATGACGACGTGGAAGCCATAACGGGTTTCGACGGGCTTGGCGTGCACTTGGCCGATCGGCATTGCGGCGAGGGCGGATTCGAATTCTGGGACGGTTTGACCCGGACCGATCTGGCCCAGATTGCCGCCGACCTCGCGTGAGGGACATGCGGAGTGCGCGCCAGCGAGCGCTGCGAAGCTTGCTGGAGTTTCTTTGATTAGCTCGACCAGGGCTTCGGCTTCACGACGGGCTTCGTCGCGGGCCGCGATGTCCTTGGGGTCGGCGGCCAGCAGAATGTGGGCGGCTTCGAAGATGTCGGGTGAGCGAAAGCGGGCTTTGTTCTGATCGTAGTAGCGCTGGCAGTTTGCGAAGCTGGCGTCTGGGACAGTGACCTCGTGGGCGACGAGGGCATTGATCAGAGCTTCGTCATCGGTTTCGTGGCGGCCGTCAGCGTCGAACGCGGGGGTTGCTGCGATCTGCAGGCGCTTGGCTTCCTGCAGAAGCAATTCGCGGATGGCCAGTGCGCGGGCCGCCGCCTTCCAAGCCTCCACGGGGGTGGCAGCAGGATGGTTTTGGATTTCGCGGGCGATGTCGGCTTTTGCGATGACAGCACCATTGATGCTGACGATCTGCGGTTTACTGGCGGTAATGACCGGCTTGACGGCACAGTTTGAGGTTTGGCTCATGTGGGCTCACTCCGCAGGCGAGTTGTAAGAGCGGGGTGCCTTGGCACCCAAGACCTTGGCACTTAAGTCGCGGCGGGTCCGCACGACCTGATAGCCCGAGCGGCCCAGATACCAGACGGGGGCCGACCAGATGTGGACGAGACGGCTGAACGGGAAGATCAGAAAGATCGTCATGCCGAGCACGAGGTGGACAAGATAGGGCCAGTCCAAGCCTTGGAGCGTTTTGGCATCGACCGGCTGGACGGTGACGATACCTTGCGCCCAATGCGACAGGACAAGCATGACGCTGCCGTCGGAATGTTGGAACGAGAACGGCAAGGTCACGAGGCCGATGCTGAGCTGAACCCACAGGATGATCAGAACCGCGAGATCCATGTAAGTCGACGTCTGGCGGACGCGTGCATCGGTCAGACGACGATGCAGAAGCAGTGTCAGCCCGATGAAACAAACGACACCGGCAATGCCGCCAGCCGTGATGGCAATGAGCTGCTTTTGCTCAACCGTGATGGCCATCTTGTAGAGCCAGGTCGGCGTCAACAGCCCAACAAAGTGGCCAAAGAACAGGAAAATGATGCCGACGTGGAACAGGTTCGAGCCCCAGGCCAATTGCTTTTTGCGCAGCAACTGGCTGGAACTTGCCCGCCACGTGTAGGGCTCGCGATCAAAGCGAATGATGCTGCCAAACACGAACGCGGAGAGGCACACGTAGGGATACCAGACAAAAAGAATGTGGAAGATGCTGTCGCGCATGGGATGGGACCTCTTTAGGTACGCGGGTGACGGGGGGATGACACAATCGTGTGGGGACCGGCGCCGGGGATGGGTTCGAGGCCGGGTGCTGGACGGCGGGCCTGACGCAACTTGGCGGACAGGCCGTCCTTGCCACAGGCTTGGGTGTCGGCACCTGGACCGAACAGAACCTCTTCTTCTTCCCATGCGGCATCGAGGGCTTCGAGGTCGTCGGGTTCGGGATCGGGCTCGGCCAGCAGATGGGCCAATGTGGCCTGATCGGGTTTGGCTTTGGCGAGGGCCAGCAGCGCCCTGAAGATGGCGGCATAGGGCGACTGGCGTTTGCGCAGACGCTCATTGAGGGCTGCAAAGACGTGCGCGGGTTGGCCGATCAGTTCAAGGGCGTCGGCGGGTTTGAGAGTTGCGGCGTATTCCAGGAACAAGGGCAGGAAGTCGGGCAGTTCGGTCGTGGTCGGGATATAGCCGCCGTCTTCGTAGACCTTGATTAAATCGACCATCGCCTGACCACGGTCACGGCTTTCGCCGTGCACGTGTTCAAACAGATGAAGCGAGAGCGAGCGCGTCCGGTCAAACAGCAGGATGTAGCGCTCCTGTGCGTCCATCAGGTCGCCTTGCCCCAGAGTGTCGATCAGGTCGTCGAGGGCTGCGCGGTCTTTACCCAACAAGACGCCTTCGCGTTGCACGACCGATTTCAGCTCCGAGGCTGCCGCAATCAGATCAGCCGTCGGGTAGGTGAGAAGCGCTGAGAGAACTTTAAGCGTTTTCATCAGTAGGCTCCCGTCTTCGGCTTATCGTTTTTCACCTTGATGCCGCCAAACAAGTTCACCTGCTTGTCGCTGGGCATGCAGCCGTCGCCGAACGAGAAGCCGCACTGTCCACGCAGTTCGTAGGCGTCCTGCGTGACTTCGCGGTGGGTCGTTGGGATGACGAAGCGGTCCTCGTAATTGGCAATCGCCATTGTGTGATACATCTGCTCGATCTGGAGACCGGTCAGGCCCACACGCTTGGCGATGGCTTCGTCGATGACGCCATCGACCGTTTTGGAGCGCATGTAGGCGCGCATGGCGAGCATGCGTTCCAAGCCAGCGGCCACTGGCTCCTCGTCACCCGCAGTCAGCAAGTTGGCAAGATAGCGCAGCGGGATGCGCAACGAGCGGACATCTGGCATGCCGCCATCGATACCCATGGCACCGGCCTGCGAGGCAGCCGTGATGGGCGACAGCGGCGGGACGTACCAGACCATCGGCAGGGTGCGGTATTCGGGATGCAGGGGGAACGCGACTTTCCACTCCATCGCCATTTTCCAGATCGGCGACTGGCGTGCGCCTTCGAGCCAGGCGTCGGGTACGCCATCCAGGCGGGCCTGAGCGATGACGGCTGGGTCGTTGGGGTCGAGGAACACCTTCATCTGTGCAGCGTAGAGGTCTTTTTCGTCCGCAACGCTGGCGGCTTCTTCGATCCGGTCGGCATCGTAGAGCATGACGCCGAGGTAGCGAATGCGACCGACGCACGTTTCAGAGCACACCGTCGGCTGGCCCGATTCAATGCGCGGGTAGCAGAAGATGCACTTCTCGGATTTGCCCGACGACCAGTTGTAGTAGATTTTCTTGTAGGGACAGGCGGAGACGCACATGCGCCAGCCCCGGCACTTATCTTGATCGATCAGTACGATGCCGTCTTCTTCGCGTTTGTAGATCGCGCCCGACGGACAGGCTGCCCCGCACGCTGGGTTGAGGCAGTGCTCGCACAGGCGCGGCAGGTACATCATAAAGGTGTTTTCGAACTGGCCGTACATCTCCTTCTGGATGCCTTCAAAGTTGGCATCCTTGGAGCGCTTGGCGAATTCGCCGCCGAGAATTTCTTCCCAGTTTGGCCCCCACTCGATCTTTTCCATGCGCTCACCGGTAATCAGCGACCGGGGGCGGGCGGTTGGCGTTGCTTCAAGTTCGGGCGCGTTTTGCAGGTGCTCGTAGTCGAAGGTAAACGGCTCGTAGTAATCGTCTATTTCGGGCATGTCGGGGTTGGCGAAAATGTTGGCCAAGATGCGCCATTTGCCGCCGATCCTGGGTTCGATTTTGCCGTTGCGCTTGCGCTTCCAGCCGCCGTTCCACTTGTTCTGGTTTTCCCAGTCCTTGGGATAGCCGATGCCGGGCTTGGTTTCGACGTTGTTGAACCAAGCGTATTCAAGGCCTTCGCGGTTGGTCCACACGTTCTTACAGGTGACCGAGCAGGTATGACACCCGATGCACTTGTCGAGGTTGAGCACCATTGCGATTTGGGCGCGGACTTTCATTGGTTTTTTCCTTTTACTCGGCAGCGCTGATGGGGTGCTTGGCGGCTTTGGCGTCCGAGTACGGGCGCTCCAGCCAGTCGACGGTTTTCATTTTGCGCACGATCACGAACTCGTCGCGGTTGGTGCCAATCGTGCCGTAGTAGTTGAAGTCGTAGGCCAACTGGGCGTAACCGCCGATCATGTGGGTCGGATTCAGCACGATGCGGGTGACCGAGTTGTGGATTCCGCCGCGATTGCCGGTCGTCTCGGAGCCCGGTACGTTCACGATCTTCTCCTGGGCGTGGTACATCATGACCATGCCGTCTTTGACACGCTGGGAGACGACCGCGCGGGCGACGAGTGCGCCGTTGTGGTTGAAGGCTTCCACCCAGTCGTTGTCGACGATGCCGACCTGTTTGGCGTCGTTTTCACTGATCCAAATGCACGGTCCGCCGCGCGACAGCGTGAGCATCAAGAGGTTATCGGTATAGGTCGAGTGGATGCCCCATTTTTGGTGCGGCGTGATGAAGTTGAGGGCGATCTGTTTTTCACCGTTGGGCTTGTGGTTCCACACAGGCTTGATGGCGCGCATGTCGACGGGTGGGCGGTAGACGCACAGACCAGCGCCGAAGGCGCGCATCCATAGGTGATCCTGGTAGAGTTGCTGGCGGCCGGTGAGGGTGCGCCAGGGGATCAGTTCGTGGACGTTGGTGTAGCCCGCGTTGTAGCAGACCTTTTCGCTCTCAAGGCCAGACCAGGTGGGCGCGGAAATGATCTTGCGCGGTTGGGCCACGACGTCGCGGAAGCGGATCTTTTCGTCTTCTTTGGGAAGCGCCAGATGGGCGTGTTCGCGGCCCGTGGTCGTTGACAGGGCTTTCCACGCTTTGACGGCGACTTCGCCGTTGGTTTCTGGCGCGAGCATTAAGATGACTTCGGTGGCGTCGATGTCGGACACGATACGGGCGAGCCCCTCGTTTGCGCCGCTTGTGTGGACGCCGTTGAGGGCCTTGAGGTGCTCAACTTCGTGGCCGGTTTTCCAGGCCATGCCTTTGATGCCGTTGCCGATCGTTTCCATCAGCGGGCCGAGTGCTGTAAAGCGCTCGTAGGTGGCTGGATAGTCGCGTTCGACGACGAAGACCGCCGGCATGGTTTTGCCGGGGATGGGCTCGCACTCGCCTCTCTTCCAGTCCTTCGGCTCGAAGGCTTGGGCGATCTCGTTGGCGCTGTCGTGCTTGATGGGGTTGAGGACGACGTCCTTTTCCTTGCCGAGCACTTCGGGCGCGACGGCGGAAAACGCCTTGGCGATGCCTTTGTAGATGTCCCAATCGCTACGAGCTTCCCAGGCGGGATCAACCGCGCTGGTCAGCGGATGAATAAAGGGATGCATGTCGGAGGTGTTGAGATCGTTCTTTTCATACCAAGTCGCGGTCGGCAGCACGATGTCGGAGTAGACGCACGTGGTCGACATGCGGAAGTCGAGGGTGACCAACAGGTCGAGCTTTCCTTCTGGCGCAGTATCGTGCCAGACGGCTTCCTTGGACTTTGCTCGGCCTTCTTCGCCGAGGTCTTTGCCGAGCACGCCGTGGGTGGTGCCGAGCAGATGCTTGAGGAAATACTCATGGCCCTTGCCGGACGAGCCGAGCAGGTTTGAACGCCAAACGAACAGGTTGCGCGGCCAGTTTTTGGGATTGTCGGGATCTTCGCAAGAGAGCTTAAGCGTGCCGTCCTTGAGCGACTTGGCGACGTAGTCCTTGGGGTCTAGGCCTGCTGCTGCGGCGTCCTTGGCGACTTGAAGCGGGTTGGTTTCAAGCTGGGGGGCGGACGGCAGCCAGCCCATGCGTTCGGCGCGGATGTTGTAGTCGATGATCGCGCCGTCCCAGGGGCCAGCGGGTGCCGTTGGCGAAACGATGTCGCCGACGTTCATGGTCTCGTAGCGCCACTGGTCCGTGTGGGCATAAAAGGCCGAGGTCGAGTTTTGCTGGCGCGGAGGACGGCCCCAGTCGAGGGCGAAGGCGAGCGGTGCCCAGCCTGCTTGCGGGCGCAGCTTTTCTTGGCCGACATAGTGAGCCCAGCCGCCGCCCGATTGGCCAACGCAGCCGCACATGATGAGCATGTTCATCACGCCGCGATAGTTCATGTCGGCGTGATACCAATGGTTCATGGCAGCGCCGATGATGACCATCGAGCGGCCGTTGGTCTTTTCGGCGTTGGTTGCGAACTCGCGGGCGACCTGGATTATCTTGTCGCGCGAGACGCCGGTGATCGCCTCTGCCCAGGCTGGCGTGTAGGGCGTGTCGTCGTCAAGCGAGGTCGCGACGTTGTCGCCGCCGTAGCCGCAGTCGATGCCGTAGTTGGCGAGGAACAGGTCGTGAACGGAAGCGACAAGGGTTTCGCCGCCGACGAGTTTGAGGCGCTTCACGGGCAGGCGGCGGTTCAAAACGCTGGCGTGGCTCGTCGAGGCGAAATGCTCGTGTTCGATGTTGCCAAAGTAGGGGAACGCGACGTCGGCGAACTCGTCCTTGATGTCGGCCAGCGACAGGCGGAGTTTGGTTTCAGCGCCCGAGCTTTGCTGCTCGGCCAGGTTCCACTTGCCAGCTTCGCCCCAGCGGAAGCCGATGGTGCCCTTTGGACAAACGATGTTGCCGGTGGTTTCGTCGTAGGCGACGGTTTTCCAATCGGGGTTGTTGGCTTCACCCAAGGCTGCATCGAAATCGGAGGCGCGCACGAAGCGATCGGGCACAAGCTGGTCGCCTTGGCGGACCAGGCGCACCAGCATTGGCATGTCGGTGTATTGGCGCACGTAGTCGCGGAAATACGTGACCTTGCGGTCGACGTGGTACTCTTTCAGAATGACGTGGCCCATCGCCATGGCCAGCGCTGAGTCGGTGCCCTGCTTGACGCTGAGCCAGATGTCGCCAAACTTTGCAGCTTCTGAATAGTCGGGGCAGATGACGGCGCTCTTCATGCCCTTGTAGCGGGCTTCAGTGTAGAAATGCGCGTCTGGCGTTCGTGTCTGGGGGACGTTGGAGCCCCACAGGATAATGAACCCGGCATTGTACCAATCGGCACTTTCGGGAACGTCGGTTTGCTCGCCCCAGGTCTGAGGGGACGCTGGCGGCAAGTCGCAGTACCAGTCGTAGAACGACATGCACACGCCGCCGATGAGCGAAAGGTAGCGCGATCCGGCTGCGTAAGACACCATCGACATGGCTGGGATCGGCGAGAAGCCGAACACGCGGTCGGGGCCGTAGGTTTTAGCGGTGTAGGCATTCGCTGCCGCGATCAGCTCGGTCACTTCATCCCACGAGGCGCGCACGAAGCCGCCGTGGCCACGCTTGCGGGTATAGCTGGCGCGCTTGTCGGGATTTTCGACGATGGATTTCCAAGCGGCGACCGGCGTCATGGTGGTGCGCGCTTCACGCCACAGCTTGAGCAGGCGCGAACGGGCGAGGGGATATTTTACCCGGTTGCCAGAGTAGAGATACCAGCTGTAGCTCGCTCCACGCGAGCAGCCGCGGGGTTCGTGGTTAGGCAGGTCGGCGCGGGTGCGCGGGTAGTCGGTCTGCTGGGTTTCCCAGGTAACGATGCCGCCTTTGACGTAAATCTTCCACGAGCAGGAGCCGGTGCAGTTTGCGCCGTGGGTGGAGCGCACGATTTTGTCGTGCTGCCAGCGTTTGCGGTAGCCATCTTCCCATCGGCGGTCTTCGGCTGTGGTGATCCCGTGGCCGTTGGAAAAGGGTTCGGTCACCTTGTTAAAGAAGGTCAGGCGGTCGAGGAAATTGCTCATGGCTTTACGATCCTGATCGAGCATACGAAGGGGAATGGAAGGGGACGCGTTGCTTATTCAGCAGCACCCGGCGCGGGAACTGGACCTTTGGGTCCGCTGCGTTCGATGTCGTGCAGCAAGCCTTGGGGCCGGGTGTAGAACCACCAGGTGATCGCGATGCAGCTGACGTAGAAGGCGAGGAAGGCATACAGCGCGGTTTCGGCACTGCCGGTCATGGCGATGGAGGTGCCGAAGCTTTTGGGGATGAAGAATGCGCCATAGGCAGCGATGGCCGAGGTGAAGCCGATGATGGCGGCAGCCTCCTTGTCGGACTGCTTGACCAATTCGGGAGCGGTGAGGCCGGGCTGGAGACGGGCGACTTCCTTGCGCATGATCGCGGGGATCATCTGGAAGGTGGAAGCGTTACCGACGCCGGTTGCTGCAAACAAGAACAGGAAGCTGGCAAAGAAGATCGGGAACGAGAGGTCTGAGCCCTTCAGCCCGATGGCGTAGAGGACGCCGATCACGCCAAAGCTCATCGCGATGAACACCCAAAAGGTGATGCGTCCGCCGCCGATGCGGTCGCTCGCCTTGCCAGCGAAGGCACGGGCCAAAGCACCGACCAGGGGGCCGAGGAAAGCGTATTTGAGCGCGTTCACTTCAGGGTAGAGGATTTTGGACAGCAGGGGGAAGGCTGCCGAGAAGCCGATGAACGAGCCGAAGGTTCCCGTGTACAGCCAGCACATGATCCAGTTGTGGGTGCGTTTGAAGATCACGGACTGGTCGGCAAACGAGGCTTTCATGGTTGCGATGTCGTTCATTCCGAACCAGGCGGCGAACGCGCTCGCGATGATGAAGGGTACGAACACATAGCCAGCGTTCTGCAGCCAAAGCGTCGTGGTGACCCCGGCCTGGGTTGCGGATTGGGGGTCACCGCCCAACCAGCCGAAGACACCACTCGTAATGGCCAGCGGAACGACGAACTGGACGACACTCACGCCGAGGTTGCCCAATCCGGCGTTGATCGCCAGCGCATTACCCTTTTCGGCCTTGGGGAAGAAGAACGAGATGTTGGCCATCGAGGAGGCAAAGTTGCCGCCGCCAAATCCGCACAGCAAGGCCAGAATGAGGAAAATCCAGTACGGCGTTTGCGGGTTCTGCACCGCGTAACCCATGCCCAACGCCGGGATCAGCAGCGACCATGTGGCCAGCGTCGTCCACATACGACCGCCGAAGATCGCCGGCATGAAGCTGTAGAAGATGCGCAAGGTGGCACCCGACAGACCGGGCAAGGCTGCCAGCCAGAACAGGTCTTCGTTTGAGAACTTGAAGCCCACCGAGGGAAGTTTTGCGACGACGACGGACCAGACCATCCACACCGAGAACGAGAGGAGAAGGCAGGGTACCGAAATCCACAAGTTGCGCCGGGCGATGGCACGCCCTTTTTCTTCCCAGAATGTTTTGTCTTCGGGACGCCAGTCTTGGATCGCGCCGGTTTCGGCGAGCGCGCCGTGTTGGGCTGGTGTGTGAATGGATTGCATTTCAGGCAACTCCGGGAGGGCTTTGGAGGGAATGCCGGACTTGGCTGCTTCCTGCTCCATGTGGCGGATGGCAAAGTGCATCCAGACAAGCGAGACGGTGACGATCACGAACAGGAGCCAGAAGCAGCTCTGGGCGATGCCCGTCAGGTCGTTGAGGACGCCGAAGGCGATGGGGAGGATGAAACCGCCAAGGCCACCCACGAGGCCGACAATGCCGCCGACGGCACCGACGCGGTCGGGGTAGTAGACGGGGATGTGTTTATAGACGGCGGCCTTGCCCAGGCTCATGAAGAAGCCCAAGACGAAGGTGGTCGCGATGAAGCCTGTCACGCTCATGCGGGTCGAGAAATTGATTGGACCGCGGATGCCTTCCACCACGTAGGTTGTCGGGGGGTAGGACAGGATGAAGGTGCAGACGACCGAGACGCCGAACGTCCAGTACATGATGCGGCGTGCGCCGAACTTGTCCGACAAGTGGCCGCCATAGGCCCGGAAGATCGAGGCCGGGATGGAGTAGGCCGCGCCGACCATGCCGGCGGTGGCGATGTCGAGACCGTAGACGCCGATCAGGTAACGGGGCAGCCACAGAGCGAGGGCGACGAAGGCACCGAACACGAAGAAATAGTAGAGCGAGAAGCGCCAGACTTGAAGGTCGTGGAGCGGTTCCAGCATTGCAGACAAGGGCTCGGGCTTCTGGCCCGTGGCGCGGCGGCGAGCAAGATCGGGGTCGTCCTTGGTGCCGAGGAAAAAGATCACGGCGGTGAGGGCGAGGGCTGCCGCCCACACCAGGGCAACCGTTTTCCAGCCGTAAGATACCATGATGACGGGGGCAGCGAACTTGGTGAGTGCAGCACCTACGTTGCCAGCGCCGAAAATGCCAAGGGCGGTCCCTTGCTTTTCTTTGGGAAACCATTTGGAGACGTAAGCGATGCCGACCGAGAACGAACCGCCCGCAATGCCGACGCCGAGGGCTGCGATCAGAAAGGTCGTATAGTCGTAAGCGAAGGTGAGCAGCGCCGTCATGACGGCTGCGGTCAGCATGGTGATCGTCAGGATCATCCGGCCGCCGAATTGATCGGACCAGATGCCGAGAATTAGCCGGATCAGCGAGCCCGTCAGGATCGGCGTGCCAACCAGCAAGCCGAATTGTGTCTCGGTCAGACCGAGGTCTTTTTTGATTTGAATTCCGATGATCGCAAAGATCGTCCAGACGGCAAAGCAGATCGTGAACGCAAACGTCGAAAGCCATAGGGCTCGCGATTGATCGGATGGATTAATGGAAGTGACCGGCATACCCGCATCCCCAACTTCATGTAGCGTCGCAACTGGACGCGGGGCAACGATGGCGGGGGTTTGGGCGGGTAACGTTTGATCGCCGTCAAATGACCAAGTGGGGGACAACGATTCAAGGACGAAGCGGACGATGTTCAACGCAAGCCGCTGTTGCCGTCGGGTTTTGATTGTCGATCTGGCAAATTGAGGATTGATATAAGTCAAGGATGGGCTAATTGGACTATCTTTAGGGTTACGCAGAGGATCGAACGATGCGAAACGAAGATCTCGAAGTCGTGCGCGATAATCCTCTCTTGGAGGGGGTCGCCCCTGCCGTGGTGGAGAGCCTCTTGCGGGGGGCTTTCCTGCAGCGGTTTCCAGCCCACGTCGACCTTGCTCGAGAAGGCGAACCGGCTGATTTTCTGCACGTCATCATTGAGGGACAAGTCGAGCTATTCGCGCGCCACAACGATCGAGAAACGACCGTCAGCGTCATTGGCCAAGGTCAGAGCTTTATCGTTGCAGCTGTTCTGCTCGATCGGATGTATCTCAAGTCGGCACGAGCGATGGTGCAGTCGCGGGTGCTGTTACTGCCAGCCGACGCGGTCCGAAAAGGCTTCGCAGAGGACGCAGCATTGGCCCGTCATCTGGCCTGCGAACTCGCTTGCGCATATCGCGTGGTCGTCAAGGAGCTTAAAAACCAGAAGCTGCGTTCGAACCTTGAGCGGCTTGCCAATTGGCTACTGGTGCGGGACGCCGAAACCGGCGGCAAGGGGCGTTTTGCGCTGCCATTCGATAAGAAGGTTCTGGCCGCCCGGCTCGGCATGGCACCCGAGGTGTTGTCGCGCTCCTTTGCAGCGCTGGCGCCGTATCGCGTCACGGTGGCGGGTGCCGACATCGGGTTGCATGATATTGCGGCGCTGAAAAACCTGGCCCGCCCCTGTCCGACGATCGACGACCCGACGGTCTAAATTGGGGACCACTATCCGCTGGGGCCTTCGCCATCGAGCCGACCGTCACGCAATTGGAAGATATGGTCGAAGCGGTCGAAGATTTTTTCGTCGTGCGTAACGGCGATGATCGCTGCATGCTGCTCGACGGCGACTTTGCGCAACAGGTCCATGACGATGCCGGCGCGTTTTGAATCGAGAGCTGCCGTCGGTTCATCGGCGAGAATAATGCGCGGGCGGTTGGCGAGGGCACGAGCGATGGCTACGCGCTGCGCTTCCCCACCCGAGAGCTGCGCTGGCATCGACGACTTGCGATGACCGACTTCTAGGTAGTCGAGCAACTCTAACGCGCGGGTCCGTGCGGCGGTCGCATCTGCGCCTGCTAATTGGAGAACCAGTGCCACGTTATCGGCCGCATCGAGAAATGGGATGAGATTGTGGAATTGAAAGATAAAGCCGATCTTGTCGAGACGGAGTTGGCGTAGATTGGTCCGGAGCCATTTCCCGTTGTCGAGCACCCTCTCGCCGTCGAGTTCCATTGCCCCTGAGTTTGGGTCGATAATGCAACCGATGACATTCAAGAGAGTCGTCTTGCCGGAGCCGGACGGACCAAGCAACGCGATGACTTGGCCGGGGAAAACATCAATCGACACCTCGCGCAGGGCGTCGACGCGCGATTTACCCTCACCGAAGTGCTTGGAGACGCGTTCGACTCGGACCAGCGGGGTCGATGTATCTGCGTTGCCCATGTCAGCCTCCAAGCGCGGTTGCTGGATCGACTTTCAAGGCGGCGCGAACGCCGAGGCCGCTGGCGAACAGACACACGACAATGACGATGAGGCCCAAGACCGTCACGTTATCCGCTTCAAGGACGACGCGGCGCGGGAAATAATCTTTGATGTTAAAAATGAGGATCGAGCCAAATGCAAAACCGATAATTCCGAGCGCTAAGGCTTGTTGAACGATCATACTCACGATCGTGCGGTCGGGCGCGCCGATCAATTTTAAGGTGGCGATCTGTTTCAGTTTCTCCATGGTCATCGTGTAGATGATGAGTGCGATGATCACAGCCGAGACAATCAGCAGCAGCGATGTGAACAAGCCGATCTGGCGGCGGGCGCGATCCACCAGCGAGCGCGTCAAGATCAGCTCTTGTGCGTCCTGGGTGATTGCCGACAGATGCTTCCAGCGTTGGATAGCGTGAGCCACAGCCTCAACAGAAGCGCCCGCTTGGAGCCGCGCAACGACGGCATTGACGGTATCGCGGCTTGCAGTACCAGCGCCGCGCGCTACTTGGATGCGAGCGGCGGTTGGGGCGAGGTCGAATTGCAATTTCTGGGCATCGAGCAAGGTCATGAAAACGGCTGGGTCGCCACCGGATGCGACTTGGTGTTGGGTGATGCCGACGACGGTGAACGTATTGCGACCGAGCTTTAGCGTCGTGCCGAGGGTCAGGCCACTCGTCTTGTCGGCGACGAGTTCAAAATGGCTGCGGCCAATGTGTCGGCCTTCCAGAATTTCTGGTGGTCCGCCCGGGCGGCCTAGCTCAAATCCAATCACATACAGGCGCAACTTGCCCCCGCCGTGCTCGGCCTCGACTGTCTGGTAGGTGAGGCTCCCTGCCGACGCAACGCCCGCGATGCGTGCGATGGCTTCGCGGACATCGCCGGGTATCCTCGATGCCTCAGCGAAGGGGCCACGCGAATTGGCTTCCACCACCCAAACATCGACAGCTGGGGAGCGCGCAATTGTGAGGGCATCCACGACAAGCCCTTTGTAAATGCCAATCATCGCCAGCACGACGCCGAGCAACAGTCCAAGCCCGACGCAGGTCAATAGAAAGCGGAACAGGTTGTGGCGGATGTCGCGGTAGGCGAGGTTCATTTTGCAGTCTCCGCTGCGCGATCAGCTGGGTTGCGCTCAACGGTGACGCGCGTAGCTCTGCCCTCCTTGAAGCCAGCGCCAACGGCTGTGATGACCTCCGCTGTCGCGGGGAGACCGGATACGATCTCAAGGCGCGACTCTTCGGTGCGATGGCGGAAGGTGACAGCACGTTGCTTGAGCCGAGCGTCCTCGACGGTCCAGACCATTCCCTGGCGTCCGTCGTAGCCATGGACCGCTGCTTCGGGGACCAGCAGGGCCTTATCGAGAACGGCCACCGTGATCGAGAACTCGGCCTGTTCGCCCAGGTGGACGCGAGACGGCGGATTGTCGCCCCGGATATAGACACGCCGCTCTTCACTCACCCGATCACTCTCAAGACCGATGCGGACCACTTGTCCCGTAAAGCTGTCCATCGGTCGGGAGCGTAGCCGGGCCTCGACCTTCTGGCCTTCCTTGATAAAGCCAGCGCGCGCCTCATCGACATAGGCCAAGCCCCAGTAACTGTCGTTGGCAATGATCGTAAAGATGGGATCGCCCGCTTTAATCACGGTTCCAAGTTCCTTGTGGCGCTCAATGACGAGGCCGTCATAGGGCGCGGTGAGCGTGCGGTAGCTCAGCATGGTCTCCTCAAAGCGGAGTTGCGCTTGTGCGTCCATAAGTTGGGCCTTAGCACTCAGCGCTTCGCTCGTGGCGACAGACACGTCGGCATTTGCCACGGCCTCGTCGCGCAGCGCCTCTTCCGCCGATTGCTGGGAGACGATATCGCGGCTGGCCAGTGACTGTTTGCGGCGATTGGCGTCCCGTCGTTGTGCAAACACGGCCTGAGCCTTCTCGACGGTAGCCGCCGCACGCTGGATATTGACTTCGGCAATGGCCATGGCTGCGCGCGCTTTGGCGACCTTTGCTTCCTGTTCAGCTGTAGCCAGCCGCGCGAGGACCTGCCCCTTGGTGACGCGGTCGCCGTGATCGGCATTGAGTTCGACAAGCGTTGCGCCGACCTCGAACCCGACCTTCGAGAGGACTCGTGCCTCGACCGTGCCGAGGCCGAAGACGCGAACGGGGACGTTAAGCGCAGGCTTAGCGACCGTGACGGAAAGCGGTCGGTTCGCGGCAACCGTTACGGCGAGCCAACCCGCGGCAACGATGCCGATGGCGATGAGGCCGTATTTGACGATGGGGTTTTTCAATAGGACAGTCGTCGTCATTTCGGACCTCCGCGACCAGTTTTTGTTGTGCGCTGAGACGCTTTACGCGTCATAGCGTCGACGTCGGGCCGTAGGCCGCGTAGATAAATGGCAAGGACACCTTCGGCGTTCGCGCGCGCGGCCTCCAGTTCGCCAGACATCATCGACTGCATGACCAGCCCTTGAATCGTTCCAATAAAGAGGATCGCGGCCGCGCGCGGATCGACATCGAGCGAAATCTCACCGGATATTTTGCCGTCTTCGATCTTGTTGGCGACGCGCTCGGCATAGCGTTGCATCAATGTGCGCGCGGCAAATTTAGCGGGCGTGGGTCTGGCATGTTGGAGTTCGCCAAACATCATGCGCGGCACGCCCGGATAGGCAATCACGAACGCAACATGGCTCATGAACATGGCTCGCAACGCCTCGGTGGGCGTGTCTGCGGCTCGGGCGGCGCAATCAACCCGGTCAAGCAGGCATTCAGCGACCCACTCCATAACGGCCTGCCAGATGGCGTCCTTGGTCGGGAAGTGGCGGAATAGCGCGCCTTGGGTCACGCTCATGTGTTTGGCGATCGCGGCCGTGGTGATCTCGCTCGGGTTCTGCTGTCCGGCGAGCGCTATGACCGTCTCGACGGTCTGGTAGCGTCGCTGTTCCGCGCTCATGTTCGAAGTTGGCATTGTTGTCTCATGAAAGATAGTAATCAGTCACTATCTCTTAAGCCCATAGGGTGTCAACACTCGTGGCCCAGTGGCTCACGTGGTTTTTGTAGGGGGGCTAGAGGTCGCCGAAAGATGTCGGCACCGCCTAACTTGATCATGATTGCTGCGGGTCAAAATGAGCGTACCGCGGACGGGCGGTCTATTGACCCGGTGGCGTCGAAAGCAAACGCCAGGCGGATGCATCTCCGCTGTGATGCACCGCAGGGATTTTCGCTTCCATGAGCTCCGGCTCGGTATGCGCGGAAAACACACGCCCTCGGATCGTCAGCGTCGTCGAGCGGCAGGTTATGGCCCTCATCGACGTTTGAGGTTCGAGCCCGGGACGTCGGCAGCTGAAGGCACCGCGTCAAGTTCTTTGATCGTTCTCTCGACGGTCGGGTCTCGAGGGCAGACCTTCCGTGCTATTTCTGCCGACTAGCTGTCGAGTTTGACCCGCAGCTGCTGTGAGCAGTTGCAGCGTTCGCCGCGCGCGGTACGTTGCGCGACCTGCTACCGTGCTAATCAAGGTGACGTGCGCTTGATCGCCCAGGCGCTGCAGCTGTCTTGCGCCGCTTTTCGAGGATGACCGGATAGTTCCCGACAACCCATTGCTCCACGGACCGCGCCAACTCACTCAGGGACCGGCCAAGGTCGGTCAGCTGGTACTCGACGCGTGGCGGCACCTCAGGATGGCTGATCCGTTCGACGAAACCGTCGCGCTCAAGATCGCGAAGCGTTTGTGTGAGCATCTTTTGTGAAATGCCGCCGACCTGGCGCATCAGCTCACCGGTCCGCACCGGTCCCTGCTGCAAGCAGCAAAGAATCAGGATGACCCACTTGCTCGCGATCAAGTCGAGCACATCGCGGGAGGGGCAGTTCAGATTGCAGGGGTTGGCCGGCAGGAACATGAGCTCAATTATTACCAGAAGGTGCGTACTTTCACTTCAGCTTTGATAGTGCAATATCCGGCTGGCGACAAGCTGGGGAGTCGATCATGCCGGGTCCGAGCCGAGTTTTTCTCTATGCCGAATTTCAAGTGTCCGCGCCCTTTGGCCTCGGTGTATGGCGCGATGCGAACACTGCCATGCTTACGGTTCGCGGGCTTCGCAGCAAGACGTGGCTGAGCGGAATCAACACTCACTCAGTCGGCGGCTTCTATAAATTCGACCCCGTGTCAAATGCCCGGGCTTATGCCGAAGGCATGCTTTCGGATTTCGCCAAGTCTGCCGGTGCCAGCCTGACCGTTAAGCTATTTGATGGCGACATCTTCGGCGAGGCGAGCAAAGCCATGAGTTCACCATTCTATCGCGACTGATCACTATCGATACCATAAGCAACGAATGGGATAATCAATGTCAATGCTGAATTGGAAAACGTACCGCGATACCCTCATGGGCCGCGTTGGCGAACTTGGGAAACTCTCACCAGATTCGGTCGGTGGCTATATGATGGCCAGTGGTGCAGGATCAAAAACCGGGCACCTCGACGAAAAGACTCGGCAACTCATCTCGCTTGCCGTCGCCGTGACCACCCGCTGCGACGGTTGCATTTCCGTACACGCGCAGAAGGCGGTCGAGAACGGCGCGACGAGAGGCGAGCTTGCCGAGGCTTTGGGGGTGGCCATAGCTTTGAACGCGGGAGCAGCTCTCGTCTATTCGGCCCGCGTGCTCGACGCAGTCGATGCGGCTGCATCGCCAAATGCTCATAGCTAATTGAAACTCGGGAGTTGTTTATGGCGCTGTCAACCAATGAGAGATTTCTCAAAATAGCACTCGTCTTATTCGGCGCAATATTTTGCCTTGTCTATCCGTTGGCTCAGGTCTGGCCGTCCGGCTGGATGTGGCACGGCGGGCATGGCGCATATTATTTCCAGATGATCTGCGGGATTTACGCGACCCTAGGAGTATTCCTGATCCTTGCCTCAAGGAATCCTGCAGCTCATCACAGCCTCATCTCATTCACGATTTGGTCGAGCCTCATCCATGCCGCTATCATGGCAGCCCAAGTCTTCCACGATGGAATGAATGAATGGGGCCATCTCCTGGGAGATGTTCCGGCGCTGATTCTGGTCGCCATCGTCCTTGGATATCTTATGCCTGCAGCCGTAAATCCGCAGATGAAATGAGGAGTAATACCATGAACGAGCAGCCAGCCATTAGCCGCTTTGCTATACCCGAACTCTCCGAAATGCCGGAGGATATCCGCTCGCGCATTATCGCAGTTCAGGAAAAATCCGGCTTCGTGCCGAATGTGTTCCTCGTTCTCGCCCACCGTCCAGAAGAGTTTCGTGCCTTTTTTGCGTATCACGACGCTCTTATGGATAAGCCCGGCAACCTGACCAAAGCCGAGCGCGAAATGATCGTTGTCGCCACCAGCAATTTGAACCAGTGCCAGTATTGTGTCGTGGCGCACGGGGCAATCTTGCGGATCAGGGCAAAGAACCCTCTGATTGCCGACCAAGTAGCGGTGAACTATCGAAAGGCCGACATCACTGATCGCCAGAAGGCGATGATCGACTTCGCCATGAAGGTTTCGGCAGAGGCTTACAAGGTCGTCGATGACGACATCGAGAAACTCAAGTCGCACGGATTTGACGAAGAGGATGCATGGGATATCGCGGCGATTGCGGCGTTCTTTGGTCTATCCAATCGCCTTGCCAACGTAACAAGCATGCGCCCCAATGCTGAGTTCTATGCGCTTGGGCGGTGAACCGGTCTCGTCGGGGGCGGCAAACTCGGCTCTGAGCAAACAGGTTGGGCGCTCGAAAAGCACACGCCGTCTGATCGTTCGTGTCTTGCGACAAACCTTGCTGGCCCAGTGCCACAACGTTCCGCCCAGGCCCGACTGTCAGTTATCGAACCTATCGCGTCGGGGTTAGTTAAGCGTTCTGAGATCGACAGCTTTCTGGGGGTAGACTGTCCGTGGCCGCCGGACTATCGTCTTTTCGAGATTCTCGATTCGCCCAGGGGACTTTCACCCCCAGGCGCTCCCAGAACCGTGCGTGAACCTCTCGATTCACACGGCTCCCGATGTCCGGCCGTTGCCATGGCACAGTGGCCAATGCGCGAAGAGGTGCGGGTGCGCCCGGCGTAGCCGCTCGAACCAGTCCCTCCCGCCCTTGGTCTGATGAACCATCCGCTTGAATTTGCGGCGTGCCCACCTGATGACATAGGCATCGATCCTCTTCAGGGTCGGACGCAACTGCGTCGCATAAAAGTGACTGTAGTAGGTGATCCAGCCACGGATGGACGGGTTGTACATCGCGGCCAGTTCCGTCAGGGACTTATCATTGCGGTGATGCAACGCCCATCGCCGAACTGTTCGACTGATGCGCGTCAGCGCTTTCGGACTGGCAGCGGGTTGAAAGCTGTGCACGAAGATTCGCGTCTCGCCTTTCCGCCACATCGTCTTTCGGGCTCGAAACTGGAAACCCAGAAAGTCGAACGAGATGACGGGAAAGTCGCCGCGCCGGGTCACATCCTTGCAATAGACGATCTTCGTCTTCTCCGGATGCAACACCAGCTTGCAGGCCGCGAGCCGTTCACTCAACGCACGCCTCAACGCCTGCGCCTCCTCGGCGCTGTTGCAGTGACAGATCGCATCGTCCGCGTAGCGCTCGAAAGGTATATGCGGGAACTCCCGCGCCATTCACATGTCGAACACATAATGCAGGAACAAGTTTGCCAGCAGCAGCGAGATGACCCCGCCTTGTGGCGGTGCCCGCCGTGCGCGCGACGATACTGCCACCTCCCATCTGCACCGGCGCCTTCAACTATCGAATTGCGAGGGTGATGATGGCGTGATGACAAGCTCAAGGACTTCCAGCACTTCGGGTCGGCAAATTTTTTTCTTTACATCAACCCAACCTTGCGACATTGCTTAGTACAGCCTTATGAGACCAGAACCGAACCGGCTCAGTAGCCGACCACCAGCAAGGACGCGCCTTCTGTATGAAACCAAATTTGGTGTCTATCGGTGCCCGATTGCGCGAAGCTCGACAGCTACGGGGAGTATCTCAGCCCGAAATGGCGAGACTCATTGGGAAATCCAAGCAACTCGTCAGTGCATGGGAGCAAGGTAGATCAGAGATTCTGGTGTCCACCCTCGTTCTATTTGCCCAGATCCTGAATGTCGACATCAACTGGCTTCTGCTCGGTGTTAAGAATGACGGCGACGGTCTGCTGAACCTTCCGGCAGGCAACCTATTCCCGATTCTGCGGCCGGCAGAGGTGATTGAGTTTGCTTTCGGTCATCTTCAACTGCAAAACATAACTAGTAAAGCGTACAGCTATTTTCCAGTCGGGCCAGGGTCGTTCGGGTTTGAAATGCCTGATTCGTCAATGGATGGAACAATTTCGCGAGGCGAGCTTGTCATCATTGACCCAGACCAATCGATTGAGCCCGGCGGCTTGGTTGCCGCCGTCGTGCAGGTGGACAACGGTGCGGCGCTGCCTTCGCCAATTCTTGTACTCCGGGAGATATCGTTCCTGTCGACCCACATCGGGAAAGCTCCTTACAACCTCGCGCCAAGCGGTCGTGGGTACTCCAAAATCAGCGTGCACAAACCTGAAGACGCCGCACTCATTGGTTCGATGGTCGTTTCCGTCCGCAGATCAGTGCAACGGCACTAACTAGATTGCTCTTTCGACGCGATTGAGCCGTCACTGCGCACAACCAGTCCAATGAAAGATGACCGTCGCTGTGCATCAAAACAATCGTTGAGCAATGGCTTGCAAGAGGTCGAGATGAGAAATTTCCACGTGACACTTCCCCATCCTCACGCGGCGTCGAGCTTGGTTACCGTAAGGTAAATCATGGTCATGAACCTAGTCTATTTGTCCCCAAAGCAGTGTCTTGAGCGCCTCCCAGTTAGGATGGCAGCTAGGCATTTTCGGAAACGCGTCAAGGCACTCGGCCTGTGCTACGTCCACGGAAAACAGATTTCCTTGTCTGAAGACCACTTGGCAAAATTCATCGCGAGTTTGGAATGTCAGACCTCTCCCTCGTTCGCCGCTACGGTGTCTATCACGTCCACGGTACGATCAAAATCCCGGGCCAGGACGAGGGAGTCCGCGTCCGAGAAAGTACGGGCACTGCTCGGCTGAAGGATGCTGAGATATATCGCGACAAGCTGCGCAAGGAGATCGTCGAACGAGCGCTGCATGGCCCGGTCTTCAACTTGACCTTTGCCGATTGTGCCCTGATCTATCTGGAAAAGGGCGGCGAGAAGCGGTTCATGAAACCGATCTTTGAAGCCTTCGGCGATAACCGGGTGCGAGACATCACCCCAGAGGCGGTCTCGTCCTTTGCGCTGAGGCAGTATGGCCACATGTCGCCGGGTAGCGTGAAGCGCTACTTTTACACCCCCTTCAACGCTGCGCTTAACAAGGGCTGCAAGGCGAACGGTATCGCCCCGGTTACGTTCGAGCCGCCTCGCGTGGTCCGGACTACGGTCGAGCCCGCCCCGCAGGCTTGGTTCCCGTCTTTCTTTGAGGCCGCGCACTTCCGCATCGCACTGATCGTTCTGTTTATGACCACTACCGGTGCTCGCGTCAGTGAGGCGTGCAGACTGACGGTGGGCGACGTCGACACAAGCACGCTCAAGGCTTTGCTGCGGAAGACCAAGAACGGCAAGCCGCGCATGGTGCCGCTGACAGGCGTGCTCGCCCGAGGGATAGAGCGGTTGATAGTCGGCGAGTATTTAAAGCCTAAGGATTCGGTCTTCGGATACGCGGCGCGTTGGAGCGTCAACCAGGCGATTGAGCGCGTGTGTGCCAAGGCCAGCATCCGGTATTATAGCTCGCACAAATTCGGCCGACACGCGTTCGCGGCTTGGCTGCTCGAGGGCGGGTCCA
>Ga0247844_1003209_pt1 | contig 24588 bp, 23 predicted proteins | sample LaCtaG_FD_192421 | JGI IMG/M metagenome (GOLD analysis project Ga0247844, IMG submission 192421) | Freshwater microbial communities from meromictic Lake La Cruz, Castile-La Mancha, Spain - LaCruzMarch201714.5m_1 | ecosystem: Environmental > Aquatic > Freshwater > Lake | place: Spain: Castile-La... | reverse complement strand
TCCACACATCTGCGTGAAATTTAATCCAAGAGAGCACGGCGCACCATGTCCAAGGCGGCTTGGGTGGCGAGTTGTTTGAATGTGGTGCGGTCCACCGGGAACGAGAAATTCTGGCAAAGAGTGGGTTTGCCAGCCTGAGCCATGGCGATGAAAACCGTGCCTGCGGGCTTTTCGGGCGTGCCACCATCAGGTCCGGCGACACCGGTAAGGGCCAAGCTGAAATCGGAATTGGCCTGATGCAAAGCCCCCTCGGCCATGGCGCGGGCCACAGGTTCGCTCACAGCACCATGCTCGGCGAGGAGTGCTTGGCCGACCCCGAGAAGGTCGCTTTTGGATTCATTGGAGTAGGTCACAAATCCGCGGTGAAAGACTTTAGAGGAGCCAGGGACATTCGTCAGTCGGTTTGCAAGTAAACCTCCCGTGCAGGATTCGGCTGTTGCAATGGTGTGCCCCATTGTCGCAAGGCGTCGGATGATCCACTCCTCGATCCCCTCGCCTTTTGCGGAGACGAGATTTTTCCCGAGGGTTTGGAGGATGCGGGGTTCGAGGGCGTCGAGAAGCTGCTGGGAGCCGATGAGGCGAAAATCAACTTCGTTCGGACGCGCACAGTATCCGACTTCGAGGTCTGGGTTTTTGGAAAGCTCGAGGCCGATCATTTCCTCGACGGTGCTCTCCCCGAGGCCAACAACGCGATAGATGCGACAGACTTTTTCCGGCAGGTCGCCCGACAAACCCAGGAGGATCGGCAGAACGGATTCCTCAAACATTGGCTTTAATTCCCGAGGTGGACCGGGCAGTAGGAAAAAATGGGGGGAGGCCGACGAGGGTGTGGACAGGCTGGGGATGTAAAGCCCGGGAGCCGTGCCATGCGTGTTGGGAAGCACGGTCGCTCCCTCGGGAACCATGGTTTGGCGCAGCATACGCTCGAGAAGTTTGTATCCCCTCGCCGTCATCCGGGCTTCGATAGCGGATCGGATGGTTTCGCTGGCGATAAGTTTCAACCCAAGAATTTCGGCCACAGCTTCACGGGTGATATCATCCGTAGTCGGTCCCAGTCCGCCCGTGACAAAGACAATATCCGCACGATTGAAGGTTTCGCAGATGGCGTCTCTGATGGCAGGCCCATCGGGAACAGTGGTTTGCCGAGAAATTCCTAAACCCATCGGGAAGACTCGTTTGGCAATCCATGCAGCATGCGTGTTCATGACCTCACCGAGAAGAATCTCAGTGCCACTATTGATGAGCTCTACAGTCATTCCGTGACAGCGCAGCAGGAAATGGCATCCATCCACCCCTTGATGCGATCTCTTTTTTCATCCTCTTCATTGAGATCATAGACGTAGAGCAGATTGGCAAGCACACGAAGGAGAAACTGGCGTGGGGTTGCAGGCAGAAGGTGCGACTCTCTGAATTCAATATTTTGCCTGACAAGAAGCTGATTCACATCGTGCACGGAAAGGATCCGCCCGGCGTGGAAGGGATCAAAAAAGATGCCCGAGTGGCGGGCGATGAAATGCCCAGGCAAGTTGATGCCCTCGACACGCATGCCTGCGCGTGAGGCTACCATCATATACACGAGCGCTAAGCTGATGGGTATGCCGACGCGGGTGCGAATAACATGCGTGATGATCGAGTTTTCCTCGCAGTAGTAGCAGGCGGAATTCCCTCGAAAACCGAGTTCTTCGGAGAGAAACTTTTTGAGCAAAAACACACGCCCGCGACTATCGGAGGCTCTTGGAAGACGGGTGAGAAATTCCCTCCCCCACTCATTGATTTGTTCTTCGAATTGTGACGTGCGCTTTTCTGGTTCGATCGCGCGGGCCAGCATCCACGCGGCTTGCTCAACGGCAAAATTTTCACCGCCCAAGTGGCAGAGAAGTTCAAAGTCCTGAGTGGCATTCTGCCTTTCGAGCTCAATGACAATCTCGTGTGCATGTCGGGAAACTTGTTCATCATCCGCGTGGAAAAGCCCATCGAGACAATTTGGATTATCCTCGGCCATGGAGAAGAGTTGCTGCTTCACAAGGCGAACGGTGTCGGGATCGTTGTCGCTGAGAAGCCGGATCAAGGCCTGTGTGTCGGGAACCATTATAAATCAAATAAACGCGGGGTTTTCCCCGTTGCAAGTGGGGACTTTTTCGTCACACATCGACGGACGCATGTTCCTCCGCTGGTTCGATGTGAACGGTAACGTCGCTGAGATGGTGTCCGCCTTCCATAAGCGCATCCTTGACCAGATGCGATATGTGGTGTCCCGCGGAGACAGTCACATCGCCACGCACCCGCACGTGGAGGTCCGCAAGCCATGTGAGACCACTCTTGCGGACGCGGCACTTTTCCACATTTTTGACGCCTGGGACCGCTTGGGCACAACTCAGGATTTTTTGGATGGTTTCGTTGGGCGCCTGTTCATCGAGTAATTCTCCGAGTGAACCTCGAAGCATGCGGAGGCCGTTCATTGCAATGATCACGCAAGAAAAAAGTGCTGCCCAATCGTCTGCGCTCACCCAGCGGGCACCTCCGACTAAAGCGATAAGAATACCGGCAGAGGCCGCCAGAGAAGTCAGGGCGTCGGATCTGTGATGCCAGGCGTCCGATTCCAAGGCCCGGCTTTCGACTTCGCGGTTGCGCGCATTCGTAATACGAAAAAGGGCCTCCTTCACGATGACCACAAAAACAAGGACTCCTAAGGTGAAAGCGGCGGGAACTGGGCGGTCGGGTGCTCCAAAGGCGATTTCCCGCACGCTGTTTACGGCGACCATCGCACCGGCCGCAAGTAGGATCAGGGCGCCAGCCACACCGGCGAGGGATTCCATTTTCCCATGGCCATAAGGGTGCTCAGAATCCGGCGGGCGCTCGGCATATTTCAATGCCAGCCAGATGAGCGCCGAGCTCAGGACATCAAGGGTGGACTCGAGGCCGTCTGCGATCAGGGCATCCGAGTGCCCAAACCACCCTGCGCTCATTTTTACCAAGGCAAGCAGCAGATTGATAAACACACCCGCGAGCAAAATGGCTCGTCCTTGGGCAGCTCGCTTGGCGAGGGAGGACATTAGAAAACTTCCGAGGTTTTTTGAAGTTTCATGTCTTGGAGCGTCCAGCGATCAGCGCTTGCGAAAAAGCATGATTTGGTTGCCCTCTGGGTCAGCGCACATGGCCAAGTGGGGCGCTTCACCGGGGGTGTCGGACATCGGTTCGTGGCGAAGCAGACCCCCTGCAGCAACGATCTCAGCAGCGCCAGCGATGACATCTTCCACTTGAAAACTGAGACCTGTCCATGTGGTCTCATCCTCTCCACCGGTGTGGATGGCAAGCGTCGACCCGCAAATATCAAACTCCGCGATGTGTTCGTTTTGGCGGGTTACTTTTCCTCCGAAGACATCTCGGTAAAAGGCGACGGCGCGTGGAGTGTTCTTGGCCCAGATGATGTATTTGACTCGTTCGATTTTCATTCGACGGCAGACTCCCAGTTAAATTCAATTGTGCGAAGCCGTTTTTGTTTGGAACCGAGACGCGGAACGCAAGCGATGAGTGCTTTGGTATAGGGATGCATGGGGTTTTGAAGGATCGACTCTGTTTCCCCTGATTCCACAATCTCACCACGGAACATGACTGCCACATGGTCGCAAAGGCCTCGAATGATCCCGAAATTGTGAGTGATTAAGATGAGCGCCATTCCAAACTCGGCGCGCAGTCGGCGCAGTTCGGCAAGGATTTGCGCCTGAATTGTTACATCCAGCGCCGTGGTGGGCTCATCGGCTATCAGAAGTTTAGGGCGGCAACCCAGGGCCATGGCTATCATCGAGCGTTGTTGCATACCGCCGCTCAGCTGGTGCGGATAATCCCACATACGCTTTTCGGGATTCACAATTCCAACGGTCGCGAGCCATTTCACCACCTCGGCATCGACATCAGCGACCTCAGGGCGGTGAAGGCGGATTCCTTCCGCAATCTGGCTGTGGATGGTGTAAACGGGGTTGAGCGAAGTTGCAGGCTCTTGGAAGACATAGGCGATTCCCCCACCCCGGACCTTGCGGAGAGCCGGCTGCGACATGGATAAAACATCTTGGCCATCGAAACGGATCACGCCGCCTGCGAACTGGGCGGGCGGTGTTGGCAGGAGGCGGGCGAGCGAGAGTGCGGTGACGCTCTTCCCACTCCCGCTCTCACCCACAATGGCCAATGAGCCGCCATGGGGAAGCGATAAACTCAAATTTTTGACGGCCTCAACCACGCCATTTTCGGTGCGGAAATTGATCGAAAGGTTTTCGACTTCGAGAAGGAGTGTGTTCATTGCGGACGGGTTTCGGAGGCGCGGCGGAGTGCGTCGCCAGCGATGTAGAATGCCAGCGAGGCTGTGAAGATGGCGAGGCCGGGAAAAACGATCAGCCACCAAGCATCGAGAATGTAGGTTTTCCCATCGGCAATGATGTTTCCCCATGTGGCCTGTGGAGGTGGCACTCCAAAGCTCAGAAAGCTAAGACCAGACTCGACCAGAATGGCGTCCGGAATACTGACGATAGCCGTTACAAAAATCGGTGCCGCTGCGTTGGGCATGATGTGTCGGAAAATGATGTTCCATCCACTCTGCCCCATCGAGCGCGCGGCGCGGACATATTCGCTCTCGCGGAGCGTCAGGAACTCGGCCCGCACAAGTCGGGCTGTTCCCGTCCAGCTCACCAGGCCGATCACTGCGATGATGATCCAGATATTCGGGCCAAGAATGGCGATGGCTGTGAGGATGAGAAAAAACGAGGGAAAACACAGTAAGGCATCGACGATGCGCATGAGTAAATTATCGATCCAACCACCAAAATATCCACTCACCGCGCCGACAAAAATGCCGATTCCCAGTGAGACCGCCATGGCGACAAATCCCACTGTGAGGGAAATAGTGGACCCTGCCACCATGCGGGAAAGGACATCCCGGCCGAGATTGTCCGTGCCGAGCCAATGCGCCGCGCTCGGAGGAAGCAGTTTGGCCTCCAAATTCGTGGCATTGGGGTCCATCGGCATCGGCAAACCCACCGCCTTGAGCGCGCCTGCGGCGATGGCGACTGCGAAAAAGAAGCTAATGAAAACAAGGGCAAGAAGCGCCATTTTATCGGAGAAAAACTTGCGCCCCACACGGCGATAGGGGCTATCCACAGAATCCTCGGGGGCTTTTCTGGAATGGTTTTCGGACAACGGAATTGAGGCGGAACTCACGGGAGTTAGGGAGTCAACGACTCGGCCGGACTTGATCTTGATTCCACGCCGTTTGATTCACTTTGCTTGATCGTAAAGTTTCCCCGCATAGGACCAGTTAACGACATTCCACCAACCAGTGATGTAGTCCGCCCGGCGATTCTGATATTTAAGATAGTAGGCGTGTTCCCAGACATCGAGTCCGAGCACGACGGTTTTTCCTTCAAGAAGGGGCGGGTCCTGATTGGGAGTCGAAAGGATCGAAAGCTTCCCATCTTTCTTCACGAGCCAGGCCCATCCACTGCCGAAGCGCTTCATCGCGGCATCGGTGAATTGCTTTTTGAAGGCATCAAAGGAGCCGAAGTCTTTCTTGATCGCCTCAGCCAAGTCCCCAGAGGGCTCGCCGCCGCCATCTGGAGACATCATAAGCCAAAACTGACTATGGTTGAGGTGTCCGCCGACATTGTTGCGAAGGCCCACACGGATGGCCTCAGGAGCTTTGTCGAGATTGGCGAGAAGTTCTTCCGGCGTCAGTTTTGCGAGCTGCGGCTGGTCTTCGAGCAACTTGTTGGCATTCGTGATGTAGGCTTGGTGGTGTTTATCATGGTGAATCCGCATCGTCTCGGCGTCGATGTGCGGTTGGAGCGCCTCGTAGGCGTATGGGAGTGGAGGTAGGGTGTAAGGGCCTGTGGGAGGAGCGTCGGTCTGGGCATAAGCGGATGCGCTGACACAGGCCACAAAACCGGTGAAAACAAGATTGCGCCAAATAGAAAGATTCATGCTCATAGTCCTAAAAATTAAACGATGGAAAATCCGACGCAATCCACAAAATGCACCACGCCATTTCAGAAAAAGGTTTATGCGGGTCTTGCAGGCATACCCCTTGGATTTGTAACGACCTACGGCACGCTGGCAAAGTGGATTGGCTGCGGCTCTTCGCAGGCCATTGGGCAGGCCTTGAAAAATAATCCATTTTCTCCGCAAGTGCCCTGCCACAGAGTTGTCAAGAAGGACGGAACACTTGGCGGATTTTTTGGAAAAACCTCAAATGAGGCGATCAGGAAAAAGCGCTGCCTTCTGGAGTGCGAGGGAATTGTCTTTGAGCGCAGCGGCAAAATCCCCGAGTGTTTTATTCTCCGAACAGAGAAGGTAGTGTGTCCGTCTCTTGCCCATGAAAACTACCCAGCGAACCCCGCTGGCGGGATACAATAAGAGCGCGAAGTTTTTCCAGAGGCACGCTGAGAAATCGCGCGTCCGAATCCTGCATGCCTTCCACAAGATCAAGAAGTATATCTCCGTCTTGCTCGGCATCGCGCATAACATGGGTCTTGGTGAGAGTCATCGTATCGCAGCGAGTGCGCGGAATGATGTAGTCCAAGTCCTCGATCAATAGGTAAACCTGCTGCTGTGTCAGTAGCACGAAGACCTCCCAGCGTTTTTAGAATCACTAAACATCGGTATCAGCCTAGTCGGCTCGCAATTCGGGATCAAGAAAAGTGAAATGTCTTGCCGACATCACCCTCTGGAACCGAATTTGACGCCTAATGACAACAGATACCTTCTTGCAGACGGCATTGGACGCGGCCCAAGCCGCTGGCGGATTTCTGCGCGCGAATTTTGGACGCCCGCTCACGGTCGATGAAAACTTGGCCCACGATATCAAACTGGAACTCGACAAGCGCACCCAGGCCCTCATCGAATTTATCATTCTGGACCGCCATCCCGGACACGCCATCTATGGCGAGGAGGGCCTCACAGGAGACCAATCCAGCGAGCACCAATGGATCATCGACCCAATCGATGGGACGGTGAATTTTTTCTACTCGATCCCGCACTTTGCCGTGAGTATCGCCCTCCAGCGTGCGGGAAAAATCATTGTCGGAGTTATCTATGATCCCATGCGCGACGAGATGTGGTCGGTGAAAGAAGGCCACCCCGCCTTGCTGAACGGGCAACGCATCGCTGTCAGTTCTCGCACTGATATCGCCGAGTGCATGGTCTCCGTGGGCGTTTCTAAATCCATCAACACCATTAACCAGGGGATTCCGCTCTTTGAAAGAATGCTTCGCAGTGTGAAGAAGTGCCGGATGATGGGCAGCGCCTCGCTGGATATCGCCTATGTCTCCTGCGGCCGTCTGGATGCCTACATCGAAGGCATGATCAGCCTCTGGGATGTGGCCGCAGGACTGCTTCTCATCGAACAGGCCGGTGGAAAAGTCGAACTCAAACCCCACGAGTCGCAGGCAGAAAAATATTCGATCGTGGCCTCCAGTGGCAAAGTGACCTTCCCTCTCGAATGATCGCCACAGGCATCGGCTACGACGTGCACCGGCTTGTCGCTGACAGGCCATTGTTTCTTGGCGGGGTCGAAATCCCCCACCCTCTTGGGCTCGACGGCCACTCGGATGCGGATGTGCTCTGCCACGCCATCGCGGACGCCTTGCTTGGGGCTGCCGGGGAGCCGGATATCGGCCATCTTTTTCCGAACACCGACCCGTCGATCCGAGGCATTAGCAGCCTCGAAATCCTTCGCCGAGTGCGATCCGTCTTGGATGAAAAGGCCATACAGCTCCACAATATCGACGCTACTCTCATCGCCGAGGAACCGCGCATCGCCCCGTATCTCGCCGAGATGAAAATCAGAGTCGGCGCCGCGCTGGGGCTCAGTCCGGCAAGAGTTGGCATCAAAGCCACCACGAACGAATCCATGGGGTTCCTCGGCCGTGGCGAGGGCATGGCCGCACTGGCAACGGCCTGTGTCAACCTGCCGGATTAGTTTTTAGATGCAGGACATTTCAAAAAGCATTTCATCCAAGTTTACCCCAGGCCCCATGGCCAATCGGGGCAGAAAAAGGGGCGCGGGCTTTTGACCGAGTTCAAAAGTTGCGCCTCCATAGAGAAATGCCACCTCGTATCCTGCACGGCGTATGGCTGAATCGACCTCCACACGATCGGCTCCAAAGTCACCGTAGAGAAAAGCAAACATGCGCGAATCCTTGCCGAGATTTTTTTGAATGGCCTTCCTTGAAAAATCCAGTTCCTGCTCGATTTCAAGCGGGCTCAGAGATGAAAACCCTCGGTGTGAGCAACCATGGGATTCCACCGAAACGCCAGCCTTCTCCAAGGCCGCCAGCGTCTTCCAAGACGCAATGCGCTCGATCGGCTCGATGCCATGGTCGAAAAGATTGGTATTGCCGACGAACTGGGTGGGAACAAACACAACCCCCGGAGCTGAAAACCGATTGAGCACTGGCAGGGCGCTTTCGAGAAGAGATTCGTAGGCGTCGTCGAAAGTGACAAGAACCCCCTTCTCGGGAAACAAACTGCGCCCATCGAAAGCCGTCAAAAATTCCGAGGCGGACAAGAATTTCCAACCCCTCTGTTGAAACCACTCAAGCTGCGCGGAGAACTCATCTGTGCCGGTGTAATTCCAGGTAGGCCAGCCATCGGCACGGTGGCATCCGATTTTGTGATATGAGAGGGTAGCGATGACAGAGGGCACAGTTCCAAATTAAAATCAGTTCTGGTTCAAATTGAAAACACCTCTCGCAAGCACGGCGGACTTTTATTTTTCACTCCATTTTCCCGACGGGATTTTTTAACAGCAGAAATCCCGCGATTGAAAGCCTACCGAGACTCAGTTATAGATAGCGCCTCCGATGCAAAGTGTTTTGCTCATCGCCTCGACTGTCATCCTGCTTGGCAGCCTCGGCTACACGCTCTTTCGCTTGAGCTCTGGACGCCTTCGTCCTGGGCGCACAAACCTTTCTGCCCTCATTATCGTCTTCATCTTGCTATCCGCAGATCTCTGGCTTCGCGGTCAGATTCAACGCTCCTGTCCAATCAATTCTCTTTTCGATGTGGTAGTCTTCACCGCCTGGTCCACGACACTGATCTACCTGCTTGTCGGCTCGGCCTACCGACTCTCCCTCCTCGGAGCATTTACAACGCCGCTGGTTTTGTTTCTGCTTTTGACAGCCGAGTTTGCCCCTTTGGACCGATCGCCGGCCATGAGGGCGATTCGCGATCCCTGGATTGAATTCCACGCATCGCTGTCCCTCATTGCCTATGGGGCCTTCGCCCTGGCGGGTCTGGCAGGGGTGATGTATCTGATCCAAGACCGACAGCTGAAAAAGCGGAAGGGTGGCACCTTGCTCTATCACCTGCCCCCCATCACGGATTTGGGCATAGCAAATACCCGGCTCATCTGGCTTGGCTTGGCCCTCCTCACCATTGCCTTCGCGGCAGGATTTGTGAGTGGCATGCAGGTGAACACCATCAAATTTTGGACCTCTGCCACGATCTGGTTTGCTTACGCCCTCATGGTCGTGCTGCGCCAGATTCATACACTCGCACCGCGCCGAACCGCCACACTCTCTGTTGTGGCGCTCGCTTTTATTCTCATCACACTTCCGGCAATCCAGCACCTCTCGGCACCGAAATGACGATCCTGTGTGCTGGCATAAACCATCGGGATGCGGCTCTGGAAATCCGCGAGAAATTCGCCATTGGCGATCATGAGTTGGTGGAAACATTAAATCATCTGCGAGCCATTGAAGGCCTCTCGGGCGCGGTGGTTGTCTCGACCTGCAACCGCGTGGAACTCTACGCCTCGAGCATCACTCCGGCACCGGTCATGAATGCCATCCAGCAGTTTCTCAGGTCCCGCACAAGTGGCCTGGAAGCACCGTTTTTCACCAAGGATTCCCTCCCGAGCGTGAGGCACCTCTTTCGAGTGGCCAGCGGCTTGGATTCCATGGTGGTGGGCGAAACGGAAATCCTCGGCCAACTCAAGCAGGCCTACAGTGCGGCCGCCGGACATGGATCGACGAACGCACACCTGAACAAACTTTTTCAGCACGCCTTCCGTGTCGCAAAACAGGTCCGCACGGAAACAAACATCACACGCGGGGCGACCTCCGTGGGATCCGTAGCCGTCGACCTCGCGGGGAAAATTTTTGGCGATTTGGGTGGCCGCAAAGTCATGCTCCTTGGGGCCGGTGACACAAGCGAACGCGTCGCCCGCAGCCTTGTTTCGCGGGGAGTGCGCACCGTCATTGTGGCGAATAGAACCTTCGACCGCGCCGCCGCATTGGCGGATCAAATCGGTGGCCTGGCCGTGCATTTCGACCATTGGCACACCGCCTTCGACGAGGTGGACATCCTCATTTGCTCCACAGCGTCACCCCACCCCATCGTGACGCGTGAGAAGCTCGAACCCATCCTGCGTCGCCATAGCGAGCGTCCGCTCTTTATTATCGATCTGGCTGTGCCGCGTGATGTGGCTGCCTCGGTGAACGAACTCGATAATGTCTATCTCTACGACATCGATTCTATCGAAAAAATCGCCAACCAATCGCTCAACATCCGCCAAGCCGAGGTTGTGCGCTGCGAGGCGCTCATCGATACCCATGTGACCGATTTCATGCATTGGATGCGCAACCACCCTACTCCGACACTTTGAAAAAAATCATTCTCGGCACTCGGGGCAGCGACCTTGCTCTTGTTCAAACACGCGAAACGGCATCTCGACTCCGTATGGCATATCCGGGTCTGGAAATTGAGGAACGCATTATCAAGACCACAGGCGATAAGCGCCTTGATGTCAGCCTCAGCGCCCCCGGTTCACTCGACAAGGGACTCTTCACCAAGGAACTCGAAGAAGCCCTGCTGCGCGGCGAAATCGATGCCGCCGTCCACAGCTTGAAAGACCTCCCCACCGAACTCCCGCCGAAGCTCGTGGTGGGAGCCATCCTTGAGCGTGAGGAAGACTCCGACTGCCTGGCCTCGAAATACGACGGCGGTTGGCAGGAATTGCCGCTGGGGGCCATTGTCGCCACCTCCAGCCTGCGCCGCAAAAATCAACTCCTCCTTCTGCGCCCCGATCTCCAGACAGTGGAAATCCGAGGCAACATGGGCACACGCCTCCGCAAGCTCCTCGAGAGCGACACGCTCAGCGCTCTCCTTCTGGCAAAAGCGGCGATCAATCGCCTCGGCCAAGACCTCATTCCCGAAGGAATCCGGGTGACCGTGATCGAGGAAATGCTCCCCGCACCCGGCCAGGGTGCCATCGGCATCGAGTGCCTGGAGGACGATACCGAAACGCTCCGTATTCTGGCCGCCATCCACCACGAGGAGACCGCCCGCTGCGTGAATGCCGAGAGGGATTTTTTAAAGAACCTCGGCGGCGGATGCAGCCTCCCCCTCGGCACCCGTGCCATCATTAAAGACGGGAAAATCCACCTACGCGCCGCACTTTTTCAGAATGGCCGAGTCGAATGGCTCACGCCTTGACCCATCAAAAGCCCCACAACAAACACAACCATGCCCTGCCTCGACTATCCACTGGCCCAGCTCCAAACCTACACAGGCACAAACCCACGACCTGCCGATTTTGATGACTACTGGACCCGGGCTCTTGCCGAGTTGTATTCCATCGACCCCAAGCCCGAGTTGCAACGCTCCGACGCGCTGAAATCCCGCAACACCGAGATTTTTGACCTCACCTTCACCAGCATCGGCGGGGCGCGAATTTATGCGAAGTATGCCCGCCCCAAGAAAGCCGCCATGCCGCACCCGGCGATTCTGGAATTCCACGGCTACACCGGCCACAGCGGCGAGTGGGCCGATAAACTCCGCTTCTCTGGCGAGGGGGTCGCCATCGCCGCCATGGACTGCCGTGGCCAAGGCGGCCGCAGCCAAGATTTGGGCGGCACGACAGGCAACACCCACCACGGCCACATCATTCGAGGCCTCTCCGATGGACCTGAGAAACTCCTCTTCCGCAGCATCTTTCTCGACACCGTCCAACTCGCTCGCGTCGTGGCCTCTTTTGACGAAGTCGATGCGACCCGCCTTGCAACCAACGGTGGGTCCCAAGGCGGGGCCCTCTCCATCGCCTGCGCCGCGCTCGAGCCCCGCATCACGCGCTGTGTCTCGCTCTACCCCTTCCTCTCCGACTACCTGCGCGTGTGGAATATGGACCTCTGCAAGGACGCCTACGCCGAATTGAAAACCTACATGAGGCATTTCGATCCCCTCTCCGAAGCGCGGGAGAAGATTTTTGAAACCCTCGGCTACATCGATGTCCACCACCTCGCCCCACGCATCACCGGCGAAGTCATCATGGCCCTCACACTCCAAGACGCCATCTGCCCGCCCTCCACCCAATTCGCCGTCTTCAACAACATCCGCTCCAAGAAAACCCCCTTCATCTACGAGGACTTCGGCCACGAAGGCCTGCCCCGCTTCGCCGACTCGGTGTTCGATTTTCTGACCTTTGCAAAGTAAGGAGCGATTCTCGGTTGGCACCGACACTCCAGCGGAGCACCTTGGCTTTTTCATCGAAAAAGAGATGAGAAGAGGTAATTTTAGGGTGGATTGTTTCGTTGAGGGGAATGGGGGGAGAGTTTGGCCTTGGAGCCTTCCCAGTCGTCGGAGATTTTCATGAGGATGGCAGAAGATCAGGCGCAGGCAACTTTCCGGACTGGGGAAGAACCCGTGTTTATTTGATTCTCTCGTTCGCACTTATCTCACCCGGAGACCGTCTAAATCGTGTTCAAGGGTCGATTTGAGGATCTTTCACAGCTTGCACAAACGGTGTCTATTCGTTGACGCGGCGTTCCAGCGCATTGGCTTGCCGCAGGACCGGATGACAGGGATATTTGATGGAATGTTTGCAAGAGTGCTACCTGACCAAGCCGCTGGGCGGATGCTGGATTACAGTGTTCCGGAGGCTATGCGGGCGGCGGTCGGGATTGGGTCGAGGGTGCGAGTGCCCGTGAGGACGCGGCTTCTCCCTGGGACGGTGATTGAAATTTTGGAGGAATCGGAATTCGCCAAGGTGCGGGACATTGCCGAGTTGCTGGATGAAAAACCCATGATCCGTCCATCGCTATTGGAATTGGCGCGTTGGATGAGTGACTACTACTGCTGTCCGCTCGAAACGGCCGTGCGCAGCGTTTTGCCAGTGGCGGTGAGGGATGGAAATGTCGGGGCCAAGAAGCAGAATGCGGTGCGGGCCGCGAGGGTTTTCACCGAGGAGGATTTTGAGGCGATCGCCCGCCGTGCCCCGCGTCAGGCGGATGCGCTTCGCGTGCTGACGCAGGAGCCCATCCTTGTCACCGAGGCGGCAACCAAGGCGGGTGTGCATGAAAGTGTCTTCCGCACCTTGGAAAAAAACGGCTTGGTTGTCATCGAGGCCTCGGTCATTTCCAGAAATCCCTACTCCGAACGCTTTGTGGCGGGTGCCGAGTTGACCTTGAATGCCGAGCAGGAGGCGGCGATGAAGGTTGTGGTCGAAACCATGGCCAAACCCGAGAAGCCAATTCTTCTCTTCGGCGTGACAGGTTCCGGGAAAACGGAAATCTATCTACGCGCCATCCGCCATGCGGTGGATACCGCTCGAACCGCTCTGGTGCTTGTCCCAGAGATCGCCCTCACACCCCAGACGGTGGAGCGTTTCAAGTCCCGCTTTGCCGAGATGCAGGACCAAATCGCCGTGCTGCACAGCCATCTCTCGGAAGGGGAACGCCACGACGAATGGCATAAAATCCACAATGGCACGGCGAGAATTGTGATTGGTGCCCGGAGCTCGATTTTTGCCCCGGTTGAAAACCCCGGGATCATCATCGTGGATGAAGAACATGAGAATTCCTACAAACAGGATGAGGCCCCGCGCTACAATGCCCGCGACATGGCCGTGCTCCGGGGCAAACAGGAAGGCGCCGCCGTCTTATTGGGAAGCGCAACGCCATCCCTCGAAAGCTGGCACAACGCCCAGTCGGGAAAATACCAGCTCGTGCGTCTCGACCAGCGGGTGGATGACAAAAGTATGCCAGTAGTGCGGATCACGGACCTGCGGCGGCCCACGAGGAATGATCCAGAGGGTGGCATTCTCTCCCGGGCGCTGCGGGAGGCTGTGGAAGGGCGGATGGCCAAGGGCGAACAGACGATTCTTTTTTTAAATCGCCGGGGGTTTTCGACCTCCATGATCTGCGAGGCCTGCGGCCATGTGTGCCAATGCCCGGACTGCAGTGTCTCGCTCACCTACCACCGTGCCGCAGAGCGGTTGATGTGTCACATTTGCGGCCACAGTAGCCGGGCGCCGAAGGTCTGCCCGAAATGCTCGGATCCGAAAATCCGATACGCGGGAACCGGCACGCAAAAGGTCGAGGAGGCCCTGAAGCGCATCTTCCCGAAGGCGCGCATCGCCCGCATGGATGCCGACTCCATGACCCGCAAGGAGGCCTACCGCGAGACGCTCGGAGCTTTCAAGGAAGGCCGCATCGACATCCTCCTCGGAACGCAAATGATCGCCAAGGGACTCCATTTTCCAAATGTCACGCTCGTGGGAATCGTCAATGCCGACCTTGGCCTGCACATCCCGGATTTCCGTGCGGGCGAGCGAACATTCCAACTCCTCACGCAGGTTGCGGGCCGCGCCGGGCGTGGAGAAATGGAAGGCGAGGTGTTTGTGCAGACTTTCACTCCCTTCAGCCCATCGATCCAGTTTGCGCGGCATCATGATTTCGAGGGGTTTATGGAACAGGAAATGGAATTCCGAAAACGCTTTGACTACCCGCCATTCGGCCGCATGGCGATGATCACGCTGCGCGGAGCCGTGCGCGAGCGTGTCGAGTTTTCAGCCCAAACGCTCTCGCGCAAGCTCAAAGCCGCCGCCCCCGCTGGCATCGTGGTCGGCGAAGGCGTGCCGGCACCCTTGGAAAAGGCGAAGACCTATTACCGTTTTCAAGTCTCCCTGCGGGGTCCCTCGTCGCTGAGACTCTCACGCCTTGCGAGAAGCACGCTGGACGCGCTGCCGATGCCGGAAGATGTTTTTGTCGCGGTGGACATCGATCCATTGCAGCTTATGTGAATTTTGAGATGAAGGTTCATCCGATTGTTTATTTCCTTTTCAAGTTCGTGGTGCGACTTGTGCTTTTGCTGATCTTCATCGGCCTACCGGCGGCTACCTACTATCAGAGCGTCCGTGGGATAGGCTTCGGAGCCAAAGAAGCCCTCAGCAAGGCGCTGAGCAGTCCCACGCTCGAAGTCAGCATGGAACAGCTCTCGATCAATCCCTTCATGGGATTGGTGGCAAAGGGTGTTCAGGTGCGGGAACGCGGCAATGCCTCCAGAGTGCTTACCTCCATCAACCAAGTTGTCATATCGCTCAATCTCGGCGAACTCATGCTGCAGCGTGTGATTGTGAATAGTCTGTCACTCAGGAAGGCTGATGCATCGATACCGGTCTCGGAGTCACCAGATGGACCTCGCGCCTCCATCAAGGACATCAATGCTGAAATAGTCCTTCTCGGGGACAGTCTGCGCGTAAGCACCTTTGAAGCGGCGGTGGAAGGCATACGCGTGCGATTCACCGGAGAGGTTCAAAACCCCTTCGCATTTCAGTTGCCCGAGCCTGACAAAAAGCAGGGATCACCGGCAAAAAAGCCACCGTTTGAAAAAATCCTATCTCACCTTTCCAAGATATCCTTTTCAAAAGGGGAACCGCTCATTCAAGGCAGTTTTAAAATCGACGCCGCCCACCCCGAGTCGTTGGAAATCCCCGATCTTTCGGTGACCTGCGCGCAGATTGCCTGGAGGGGGATTTCGTTATCCGATCTCCAAATCCAAGGCGAATACACAGATGCCAGGCTTCGCGTGCCGGTGATCAAAATCAGTGACTCAACCGGCAACCTCCAAGCCTCAGGAGAATGGGAGCCAAGCTCAGGCAAAGCCAGGCTGTCCGTGCGCGCGAACCTGAACCCAGGGCCAATTCTGAGATCCCTTACGGATTCGAACCAAGATAAAAACGAAGTGCATTTTCGTGCGGCTCCCCAGTTTGAAGCCGAAGCCACGGCGGATTTCACACAAGCCCACGCAGGATTGCGCGTGATCGGGAATTTTCTGGCGCCGGGCGTCGCCTACAAGGGAGTCGAACTCCGCGAGGTTGGCTTTGGCTTTGCATGGGCGGATCAACGCCTTCATGTGAGGGACATTTCCTTCCAGGCCAAGAGAGGTGTCTTCAGCGGTAACCTGTGGATTGCACCCGACGACTACCGTCTGCAGGCCCACACGACGATTCCCCCGACGGACCTGAGCCCTTTGGTCGACGGACCTACGCGCGAGTTTTTGGATAAGATGGAAATTGCCGACCTGCCGGAGATCACCCTCTCGCTGCGCGCACCGAAAATGGATTTTGCAGCCATCAAGGGAACGGGCCACCTCAAACTCGGCCGCACCGCCATGCGCGGAGCATGGATCGACTCCGGCATCGCCAATCTCGAGATCGCCGACAGCTGTGTGAACTATAAAGACATCGTCATTATTACGGGGCCGGGCAAGGGCACGGGGGCATTTGCCTACGATGTCGGGCGTCAGGAAGTGCGTTTGGAAAACATCCGCTCCACTCTCATTCCCTACGAAGTGCTCATGTGGATCGATCCGAAGATCGCCAAGACGATCAGCCCCTATCGGTTTCGATCGAATCCAAATGTCACGGTGCAAGGCAAGGTCCACATGCGACTGGCGACGAAGAACAATTTGTCCATACAGGTCGAGTCACCTGCGGGCATGGACTATGATTTGCTCGGCAAGACACTTTCCTTCGGGAAAACCTCGGCAAAGGTTCTCGTGATCGGAAATAAAGTGGACGCCCGCGTCACTCGCGCACCGATCATGGGCGGAGAGGTGACACTCAACGCCGATGTTTCGATCGATCCCAAAGCACCGTTTTTTACGGCCGATGTGAAATTGGAGCGTGTGAATTTTTCCAAGCTCACAAAGTTGTATTTCAACTACGACGACTCGAAGGGCGTGGTCAGTGGAAAATACAATTTCAAAACAAAAATGGGGCAAGAAGAGCAAATGACAGGAAAGGGCAGCATCCGCATCGAAGACGGCAATGTGTTTGCGATTCCCACACTCGGCCCGTTCTCAAGCATCATAGGAGCGATTCTGCCCGGGGTGGCTTACAATACCGCTCGACTCGCCACGGCGGATTTCTCAGTTGCGAACAAGAAGGTCACCACCAAAAACATCGAGATCGTGGGGGGTGGCTTTTCGATGTTTGGAGATGGCGACATTTACTTTCTCACGGGCCAACTCGATATGGATATGCGGCTGAATGCCCAAGGTGTGCCTGGAATCCTCTTCTTTCCAGTGAGCAAACTTTTGGAATACCACTCGAACGGCACTTTTTCAGACCCAGGATGGTTACCGAAAATCATTCCGAGCATTCCAGCTTTTGGTGGAACGAAGAAATCCGACGACCGAAATCCATGAAGACAGCCAGACGAAATGCCGCAAAGGATTCCTACAAGCAACTCCGCTGCTTTTCATGGGAGCGGCTATGGGTGGAGCATGTGCCTGCATTCAACGCGGCAACTCCGCTTTCAGAAGCCAGAAATGCAGGACTGGTGCGGGCTGTGGGTGTTGTCTTTTCGGAGAGCGGTCGGCGTTCGCAGAAAGATGAAGTCGCTGCTTGGCTTCGCTCGCTTTTGCAGGACGCGGATGAAAAAATCCGCCGCTATGCCATGGCCGCCCTGCCGAAGATCGGTGCGGAATCCGCAGACGAGGAAGCACTGATTAACCTCCTCCGAAAAGCCAATCCACCGGAGAGGGAGAAGAAGTTCCTGGCCCGTGCGCTCGATAAAATCGGAGGCAAGGCTACACTGGAAATCGCAGACGAACTTCCTGGCCAGACCGCCCTGAAAGTCAAAGCCAGCGTGGCCAGGGAGGAGTCCCCCTCGGAAATACGCATGGATCAGGTGGTGGATGTCTTTTCAGGACTTCGGATTCACCTGCGCGGGCGCCGAGGACTTGAGGGATTTGTTCGCAAGGAACTGGAGTCCACAATGCCAGCGAGAAGACTCTTCGGGGTTGGGAGTTCTCAACCTGGTTTAGTCGAGATCGCGCCGCTCGGCCCATTCAGGATCTCGGATCTGCTAACCCTCCGTTGTTTTGGAACGCTTGGATTTGTTTTGGGAGCGATCCCGAAGCCGGATTCCGCTGAAATCGCCTCGCTCATTACGGCACCGCCAGCGCGCGCCCTTCTTCAAAAACTCACCAAGGGTGCGATTCGCTACCGCCTTGAATTTCCATCCCTCGGCCACCAGCGCAGCCTCGTGCGGGATATTGCCAACCGCGCTTATGCCTTGTGCCCGGATTTTCTCAACGATGCCCGGAGCGCTCCCTGGGCGGTCGAGATTCATCCGCACCGAGGCCGATTTACCGTGGAACTCCGCCCTCGCTTTTCGCCAGACCCCCGTTTTGCCTACCGCAGGCTTGATGTCCCAGCGGCCTCACATCCACCCCTCGCCGCCTGTATGGCGCGTCTGGCGGGAATCTCAGGCCATGATGTCGTATGGGATCCTTTTTGCGGTTCGGGTTTGGAGTTGATCGAACGCGGGTTTCTAGGCGGAGTGAGAAAACTTCTTGGGTCCGAACGCAGCGCGGCGGCGATCGATGTGGCAGAGTGCAATCTAGCGGCCTCGGGACTCCGCATGGCTTCAGAATTTTTCCACGGCGATTTTCGAAATACGAATCTTGCGCCGAGTTCCATAAGCCAGATCATCAGTAATCCTCCGATGGGCCGCCGGGTTCCAATCCCCGATCTTGAGGGCCTCATCCACGACCTCTTTGATATCGCCGCGAGGGTCCTTCAACCCGGAGGTGTGCTTGTTTTTGCAAATCCCCTTTCATCGCGCCCGTCTGATGCGCGACTCAAGCTGGACACCACTCAACGCATCGATCTCGGGGGGTTCGATGTCCACCTCGAGAAATTCATTAAAACCAACCGGTGAACCTGTTTCATTCTCCTCGAAAAATCCTCATTGCGGCCTGCATCGCGCTCCTCATTACCGATTTGGCAAAATCGCAGGATACCGGAAAAGCGAAGGTTTTTTATGCAATGGAAACATCATCCCTCGCGCAGAACAGGGTTCCCAACCCTGCCGTCGTCCGCCGCATGGTGGACAATCTGGTTTGCGCCGCCACAGGCAAATCCCACCCCGCTGCGGCGTGGGCGTCCCTTGTGAAGGCGAGCGACCGTATTGGAATGAAAGTCTCCGCCTCCGGGGGGGCTGTGAGCGGGACGCACCCGGCGGTGGTCAAAGCCGTGGCGGCTGGACTCATTTCGGCAGGCATCCAACCTTCAAATATCATCGTCTGGGATCGCAATCTGGCCGACCTTCTCGCTGCCGGTTACTCGCGCAACGACCCGCTCTACAAGTTGCGGTGGGTCGATACAGCCACGGGCTACGATAAGAAATCCCAAGTCACCGCGCCCGTCGTTGGCCGCCTGATCTGGGGGGACAGCGCCTTTGGCGACCGTGCGGGATCGCGCATGGAAGACATCCTTGCGGGCGGAGAGCAACTCAGCAGCACAAGCTTTTACGCAAAGGTCCTGAGCCAAGAGGTCGATAAGGTCATCAATGTCCCTTCCCTCACCGACAGTTTTCTGACGGGTGTGAATGGTGCGCTGGCCAATATGACACTTCCCAATCTCGACAACTGGCGGCGTTTTACACGCTCGCCAGACTTTGGCGATCCCTACCTGGCCGAGATTTATGCGGATGCCATGATCCACGACAAAGTTATTATCACGATCCTTGATGCCCTCGTGCTGCAATACGCCGGTGGACCCTTTCCCAATCCGGGATTCGCTATTGATCACCACACCCTCTTCGTGAGCCGCGACCCCGTGGCCGTCGATGCCACGGCCGTGCGACTGCTCAATGAAAACCGGATTCTTTCGCGACTCCCACCACTCGATAAAATGACGCTCTGGCTGCAGAGTGCCTCGGCAATCGATCTCGGCAAGAACAGCGAGGAGGATATCGAACTTATCCGCGTCGGGGCACGGCCGGAACCCCCTGCTCTTTTCAAGAATTCAGCTCCCCCGCCACCGGAGGCTCGCTGATTTTGAAAGCGGCAACATTTCAGGTTCCTTTCGCTCCCTTGCACATGCCCGATCTCTGGCAGCAGGATGCTGTGCGCCACCTCAAGAGCGGGGCGGATGTGATCATTGATGCCCCGACCGGTGCAGGAAAGACACGCGTCTTCGAGTTGTTTCTGAAAACGCCGGAAGCCGCCCGGCTCGGGCAGGCGGTCTACACGGTCCCGACCCGCGCGCTGGCGAATGACAAGTGGAGTGAATGGCGAGCGCTCGGTTTGAATGTTGGTATCGCCACGGGCGATATTGCAGAAAACCTCCAAGCCCCTGTCCTGGTGGCTACCCTGGAAACCCAGCGCGAGCGCATCCTGAGTGGGAATGCGCCGGACTTCCTCATTCTGGACGAATACCAGATGCTTGCGGATGCCCAGCGCGGCCTGAATTATGAAATGGCCATGGCTCTTCCACCGGTTTCCACCCGGCTCTTGCTCCTGAGCGGCAGTGTGCGGAATCCCTCGGATATCGCGGAGTGGCTGCGAAGACTCGGGCGCCGTGTGGAGTTGATTCAAGTCCAAGAACGACCCGTTCCGCTCGATCAGTTCCCGATTGAGAATCTCCCGCGTGTGCCCGACTCGGTGCATGGATTCTGGCCACGCGTCGCCGCAGCAGCGCTTCTGGCTGGACTCACACCGCTTTTGCTTTTTGCGCCCCGTCGCCGCGATGCGGAAAAAATGGCAACCCAGATCGCGGCGGCGCTTCCTGTGGACAGCCCAGTGCCGATGACACCGGGAGATCAAAACCTGCTTGGCCGCGACCTCGCGAGGCTCCTCCAACACCGCGTGGCATTTCACCACAGCGGACTCTCCTACTCTGCGCGGGCGGATTGGATCGAACCGCTTGGAAAGGCAGGAAAACTTCATGTGATCGTTGCCACCACCGGCCTTGCAGCGGGAATCAATTTTTCCGTTCGCTCCGTGATGGTCACCTCAACGAGCTACGGAGATGCCCGCTTTCAGAGAGAACTCCGGTCCGACGAATTGCTACAGATGTTTGGAAGAGCCGGTCGCAGAGGCCTCGATGAGCGTGGGTTTGTTCTCACGGCGCCCAATTTGCCGGGACTTCTCGACGCCGCCCCCCGCCAACTCCGCAGGGTGAATCAAATGGACTGGCCAACCTTGCTCCGCGTGATGGAGGCGGCCGCCGCTGAAGGACAAAACCCGCTGGCACGGGCCTCACTCGTTTGCGAAAGGCTTTTCAGCCGGCAAAAGATCGCCCCGGATTTGGCAAGCGCCTTGGGATCCTCCAAGTCAAGCGAGCGTCACGGACCGAGCCGGGTCGAGCTCCTTGGACCGGATGGTTGCTGGCATTCGCTCAAAAGCGCACGGGAGGAGACACGCCGCGTTGCCGAGTGCGTCACACTTCACAAGGAGCGATGGCTTCCGGCGCTGCGTGTTCCCAGCACGCTCCAGCTCCTTTCCTACGGCCGAGCGTGCAAGATTGCGGACGCACGGGGCTTCGCCTACGGAAAGGAAGTGCCAGTCGCGCGCGCCGTGGACACGCTCTTTCAGCCGCTCCCCTGGATTCAAAAACTCCTCGGTCTGGGCAAGTCGGAGGCGTTCTCTGAAGCCGAACTGACCCGCGACATTATTCCCCTCCTCGCTTCCCAGTGGTCGCCTGGAAGTTTCGACAGCATTGCGCTGCACGGGTCGAATCTGATGGCCCGCCTGTCGCTGGCAAACATTCCTGTGAGCTCGGTCGTCATGGTTGACGGCGTCGTGCTCTTGAACCCGCCACGCCGAAGGGTGAGCGCCTTGCCAGCTGTGGACGAATCGAGCGTCTTCAATCCACCGGTGGGCTCGGCCGCGCACGCTTGGCGCAAGCTGGGCCTCGTTGACGAAACCTGCACACCCACGGCAAGAGGGAGGCTTTTCAGTCGTTTCCAGAGCGGCGAGGGACTGATGATTGCGGCAGCGCTGGAGGATCCGAAGTATCCGGTCGATGAGATTGTGTCACATCTCTCGAACCTGCGAGGGGGCGCGCGCTTTGTGGATTTTGCGGACGGAGCGAGTCAGCGCATGGCAGTGGTCTCGCGAGAGATTTACGGACATGTGGATCATGAGGGCTACCTTGAGGGTGGCCTGTGTCCTGGTTTCGGCGAGGGCACCTGCGAGGCGCTCTCCTTGCACCAGAGCCGAGGAATGCGCTCCTTGGAAAAACAAACCGATGCAATTCGCAAAGGCGACATCGAGCGTGCGACATTGGAGTGGAGGAGCCTGCTTCGGCATATTGTCCACGCTGCGGATCCGGTATTTCCTCGCTGGCACGAACTGCAAGCTGCCGCACGGGCGGCTCTCGAAATGCCAGCCCTATAGCAAGTCGGCCCATCTCTTGAATGCGGCACGGGCACTTTTTTCGAGGAGGGGCAGAACCTCACGAGCCTCGCGAATGAGGATTTCGGGCTCGACCCCGGAATCCACCAGATAATCCTGCGAATCCCATACCAACTCCTCGAAAAGAGAGGGCGTCATTTCGAGATGAAATTGGAATCCATAGCAGCTCCGCCCGTAGCGGAACGCCTGATGCGGCGTGAGCTCGGTCGATGCCAAGAGAACGCCACCAACGGGAATTTCAAAGATATCGCCGTGCCAATGCGTCGCGCCGAAAATTTCCGGCAACTCCCCTGCCAATAGATCTTTTCCAGCCTCCGCATTGCGTGTCACAGGAAAAAAACCAATCTCTTTGTGATCGGCGCGCCGCACCTCGGCGCCCAGCGCGCGCGCGACGAGTTGCCCCCCCAGACAGAGACCAAGGACCGGTTTTTGAGAGGCCAAAGCGGATCGCACCAGTGCGCACTCCCAATCAAGATACGGATACAAATCAGCTTCGTAGGCGCTCTGCCCGCCGCCACCGAGGACAAGGCCGTCAAATTCCGAGGCATTGAGCGGCAGGACTTCACCAGCGTAGGGATGAACAACACACAGCTCTGTCCCAAGTTCGCCAAGCACTTCGGCAAGAAGCCCCGGCTTGTCAACATCCCCATGCTGAATGAAGAGAACATTTTTCACGCTGAAAGGACACCATGACGGACTCTCGGGTGAAAACAAAAAAGGCGGACTCCAATCGTATTTCTGCATTGCCAAGCAGTGGGAGAATGGAAAAACTACGCCCCGTTCGTCCGGACTGCCGGCTCAACACTCAACACCATGCCCAAACTTTCAAGCCCTATGCCAAGTGTCACCGATGACGAAGTATCCGTGGATCCAGCAGACTACGCCCGCGCGAAAATCAACGCCTCGCTCACCCCGAAGCAGAAACTCGGTTTTTTCAGGGAAATGATCCGTATCCGGCGCTTCGAGCAGACTTCACTCAAGTATTACAACCAAGGCATGATGGGCGGATTTCTCCACCTTTATATCGGACAAGAGGCGGTCGCTGTCGGAACGGTCTCGCTCATGGGCAAAAACGACCATGTGATTACAGCCTACCGCGACCACGGCCACGCGCTCGCCGTGGGCATGGGCATGAATGAATGCATGGCGGAACTTTTCGGAAAAGCGACCGGTTGCTCGCGCGGCAAAGGCGGCTCGATGCACTTCTTCGCCCCCGACAAAAACTACTGGGGCGGGCATGGAATCGTCGGCGGACAGACACCACTGGGCCTGGGGCTTGCTTACGGGCTCAAATACAAAGGACTCAAGGGCTGTGCGCTTTGCTTCATGGGCGACGGAGCGGTCAACCAAGGCGCCTACCACGAATCCCTCAATCTTGCCGCACTCTGGAAGCTCCCGGTTGTTTATATTATCGAAAACAATAAATACTCGATGGGAACGACGCTTGAGCGTTCTTCAGCGATGAGAAATTGCCTCGCTGAGCGGGCAGACGGATACGGAATCGTGTGGGACATCGCCAACGGCGAGGACCTCTACGAAGTAAGGGCGAAGGCATCGAGCGCCATGCGCCGCGCTCATGAGCAATCCCTCCCGACCGTTCTCGAGGTCGATACCTACCGTTACTATGGACACTCGGTCGCCGATGCGAATGCCAAGAAATACCGTTCTCCGGAGGAAATCGATCGCTACAAGGCACATCATGACCCGATCAACCTCTGGAAGAAACGTCTCTTTGAAGAAGGCGTGCTCACGGAAACCGAAGCCGAGGCCATCGATGAGGCTGCGAAAGAGGAAGCCGATACGGCCGCTCAATTTGCCATCGATAGCGAGTCACCCGCTCCAGAAACGATTTTTGAGGACGTCTATTGGGAAGTGGACAATAAAACCGAAGCCGGTTCAACGGGTCGCCACTTTTTTAGCGAATAACACAACTGCCACCGCCCGCTTTTGGGCGCCTTCATTTCCTGACCGAAACGATTTTTTAGAATAATCCACACCATGCCTCTGATCACCTATCGCAAAGCCCTCAACGACGCGCTCGCCGAGGAAATCATCCGCGACGAGAATGTCGTCATTATCGGAGAAGAAGTGGCCCAATACAACGGCGCCTACAAA